>WBZO01001174.1_pt1 | contig 43697 bp, 41 predicted proteins | sample 5204261 | NCBI WGS metagenome assembly WBZO01 (sample SAMN12412400, study PRJNA552823) | activated sludge metagenome | isolation source: activated sludge from anammox sidestream of wastewater treatment plant... | place: USA: North Carolina | collected 2017-09
ATAAAGTTCACGGTCGATGAAAGCACTGCCACCGGCGCCGGCATAGCACAAAAACACGCCGATCTGGCTGTTCTCGATACGCCCGGCCGTACCGCTGTACTGGCGCTGCACACCAACCGAGTGGGTTCCTTTCTTGACAAAACCTGTCTCATCAACGATCAGCACGCCGTCTGAATCACCCACGTGCTCAACAGGCCCTTCAGGTACGCAAGACTGCTGGCGTGGCTCGCTGCGCTTGAATAAACTCCCCAGCCGCTCGTGCACTACCTCCAGCTCCTTCGCCCAATCATGTTGTTGTGACATCATACCCAAACCCAACTCATTGTTGATACAGGCTATATTCTCTCACCATCATCTACGACTGTAGTAGTAGGTACCCTTGTACTCCGATAAATACGTATTCATGTAAATGAGCTCCTGTATCGTTTGATTCCCTGCTTTCATTAATATCCGGATGGTTGATGGAATACTTGTATGTCGAATTTCTTTACATTTTTGATATTTTCGTGGGTCCGGGATACTGGAAATACATTGTTGCATGTAACCGAGGGCTGTCCGGTACTATCTGATTCTTAGGGAAGTTATTCATAAGTTTCTGTTTTTAAAAATATTTTTTGTATGTCGATATTTTTTACACTCCAGGAAAATAAATCTTAATTGCATAAAATATGCATTATGAATCATGCCATTACAATATTGGCATGAATATTGCTTAATTTATATTGTAATTTGGATTAATAGTGAAAAATTTTTAGCCCTTGTTAAAGGAAATGACAAAATGATGAAAAAAGCTACTGTAACCATTGCGCTCGCTGCACTTGCTTTTGGTGCGCATGCAGAAACGATTTCTTATTCTTCACCACTGACTTTACAAACTACTGAGATCGCGCAAAACCTCAGTTTGCCTCTTTTTAATGCTGGTCTTGGCACACTTGAGTCTGTTACGGTTGAATTGTTTGGCCAGGCGATTTCATCTGGCTCATTAACGAATACTGCTGCTCAGAACCAAAATCTTTCCTTTCGGAGTGATCTGAACCTGTTTTTCTCTGGTGGATCTTTAACTAGTGAACTATTAAGTTTGGCACTATTCAATACCGGTTTTATCAGCATTGCTGGTAACGGAGGTTCCTATAATCTTGGGGATGCAGACGTCAATGACTCAAAATCAGTTGCTATTTCTGCTGGAGATTTCGGTACTTTCATCGGTAATGGTGACTTGAGCTTCACCTGTGAAAGTCTCACTGGTAATACTCAGATCGGAGGGGGGGGTAACATCCTCGTAGCCCAGGTGACTCAGGCTGGCTGTGGTATGACGATAACTTACAATTATACAGCAGCAGAAAATCCTGGCCCGGGCACTGTACCTGAGCCTGGTTCACTCGCTTTGGTCGGTCTGGCAATGGCTGGATTGGGTTGGGCACGCCGACGCATAACAAAATAAAGTTTATAAATTTTCTTGTTCACTGAACGGTAATGTTTTTATGGAATGTTACCGTTGGGCCATAAGAATGGGAACAGGCGATGCCCCAAGCTGGCTTCTGTTTTACTAAAACAGAAGCCAGCTTGGGGTTTTTATTTTCATTAACCCAATAGCGGATAAGAGTGAAACTATTTCACTGCTTACTGTTCCTTGATAGAAGAAGTGCTTTGAAGCAGCGACAGCAGCTGATCTTCATCCAGAACCGGGATACCCAGTCCAATGGCCTTGGCATATTTGCTGCCGGGGTCTGATCCGGCGATAACGTAACTGGTAGTGGATGAAACACTGCCGGTTACCTTGCCGCCCTGTTGCTCGATTCTGTTTTTAGCCTGATCGCGCGTCATGGTCGGTAAAGTTCCGGTCAGAACGAAAGTTTTGCCGGAAACAGCCAGGTTCGTCCGCAATGATGGTTGAGCAATATAGTTGGGTTTCTCCCATTGCAGCCCGCAACTCAGCAGTTGTCCGATTACTTCCCGGTTATGGGCTTCGGAGAAAAAATCTGCGATGCTTTGCGCAACGATCGGGCCGATGTCCGGAATCTGTTGCAACTGTTCGGCATTCATATCCATTAGATGATCGAGATCACCTGTGTGGCTGGCAAGTGCTTTCGCGGTCGCTTCCCCGACATGGCGGATACCCAGTGCATAGATGAAGCGTGGCAGCGTGGTTTTTTTACTGTCCTCAATGGCTGTAACCAGATTACGGGCAGATTTCCCGGCCATACGTTCCAGGCCGGCCAGCGTATCGACATCCAGTCTGTACAGATCGGCAGGCGTGTGAACCAGCTCGCGATCGATCAACTGATCAACCAGTTTTTCTCCCAACCCGTCGATATCGGTGGCGCGGCGGGAAGCAAAATGCAGAATTGCCTGCTTACGCTGAGCTGGACAATATAACCCCCCGGTGCAGCGGGTAACTGCCTCATCCGGCAGACGGACGGCTTTTGATCCGCATACCGGACAATGGTCCGGCATGACGAATGCTCGAGCGTGGGCGGGCCGCCGTTCCACTATCACGGCAACTACTTCCGGGATGACATCGCCCGCCCGCCGTACGATGACGGTATCACCGATCATGATCTGCTTGCGCTGCACTTCGTCCTCGTTATGCAGAGTGGCATTGGTGACCGTCACACCTCCCACGAATACCGGGGCGAGGCGTGCTACCGGTGTCAGGGCACCGGTTCTCCCCACCTGGATTTCGATCGCCAGCAGTTCAGTGCTGACTTCCTGTGCCGGAAATTTATGTGCGACGGCAAAGCGAGGGGCGCGCGAAACATACCCCAGTTTTTCCTGCTGCGCCAGATCGTTGACTTTGTACACCACGCCATCGATTTCATAGGGCAGAGATAAGCGCATAGCATTCATTTCGCGATAATAGGCCAATAGCCCGTCTGCACCCGTCACTGTGCTGCTTTGTCGTGCTACCAGAAATTGCTGTGCAGCAAGATAAGCCAGAATTTCGCTGTGTGTCGAAAAAATCGGCTGATCTTCATGGTAAGCACCAATGCCGTAGGCAAGAAAAGTCAGTCTGCGCGCGGCGGTGATGCGGGAATCGAGCTGGCGCAGCGAACCGGCAGCAGCATTACGCGGATTGACGAAGGTTTTTTCACCGTTTTTTCGCTGTTGTTCATTGAGACGCTCAAAATCTGCTTTCAGCATGACTGCTTCGCCGCGTACCTCGAACTGGCTGGTCGGGAATGGTATTTGCAGTCGCAGGGGGATCGACGGAATCGTGCGTAAATTCAGCGTAATATCTTCGCCGGTATAACCGTCTCCCCGGGTGGCACCTTTTGTCAGGATACCGTTCGCGTAAATCAGGCTGATGGCCAGCCCATCGAATTTGGGCTCGACCGCATAATCGACTCTGTCTATGTTCAGTGCTTCGCGGATACGTCGATCAAAGGCAATCACTTCTTCTTCAGAGAAGGCATTGGCCAGCGACAGCATGGGGGTCTGATGGGTGAGCTGTGCAAATACCTTTAACGGTGGAGCGCCTACCCGCTGTGTCGGGGAATCCGGCGTGACCAGGTGCGGATACTGCTGTTCCAGTTGTTGCAGGGTGCGGAAGAGTGCATCGTATTCTGCATCCGGAATGACCGGTGCATCCTGAACATAGTAATGGAAGTCATGTAACGCAATGGCTGCACGCAATGCTTGCAGGCGTTCTTCGATTGTGTTTTCGGATATCATGTCAGAATTATCCCGCAGATAGGGGCAGAACAGAACAATGCCAGTCACAGGATAATGGAAAACGGATTACGCCGAGAAATTTTCCCGGTTTCTAACTTTGTATAAGAACAGGTTGTCCAGCATGTTTTGCAGGATTTCTACAACAGGAGAAATGACATGAATATCAGATCGACCGGCCTATCCATCCTCATCGGTGCCTTGTTTGCCATTCCCGCTACCACGGCAACAGCTGTTTCCCCAGTCACTGATACATCAATCCGGCAAGGAACAGCCAGTTACCTTATCCTGGCTGATGCGCATCAGCATCAGGGGCATCAGGGTGGCCAGGGTGGCGGTGCAGGCCAGGGACATTCGGGTGACTCAGGTCATGCCGGGCACGGACAGGGAGGTCAGGGAGAAGGAAAATGCAGGCACGGGGGAGGGGGTGGTCACTCGGGTCATGGTGGATACGGGAAGGGAGATATGGAGCATCATGGGCATCCACCCAGCTACGCCCACAGTGTTGCCATGCAGGCCGAAGCATTGGGTCTTTCCGATGAGCAGCTCGGAAAAATCGTGCGTTTTCATCTGAAAGAGGACAAGCAGGCACATGAGCGTATCAAACAAAAAATGATGGAAAGCATGAAAGCATTCCGCAAAGCAGTTGGCGAACCAGCTACCGACGATGAAACGTTGCGTAAACTGGGGAAGGCGCATATTGACAGCTTCAACGAAATGGTCAAGTACCATATCGATGAGCGCAAAGCCGTTCGCAGCATATTGACTCCCGAACAGATCGGGAAATTGAAAGAGGTGAAATCGGATCATGATCACTGAACCTGGAAACTGATCTGACCCGACGCCGGTAGCTGTAAAAATGCACTGCCGGCAGTAATTCTGTATTCTGACTGTAATTTTCTTCTCTTGATGGCCGGTTGAAAGTTCCTGTTTTTTCGGGATTCTTCAACCGGCCATGTCCATTTTCTGCTTTCGTTTTCTGTTTTGCTCCTGACCGGCCGGTCATTCATAAAAACTAAAGTTCTCGTGGATTACAGCCGTTGGCTCGTAGTACATCCGGGAAAAATAGAGGTGTCAGGCTAGTTTCTGCCATTACCTTTCAAGAACCGGTTTTATTTATGGAAACAGGGATGACTGAAGCTGTCAGCAAAGGTTTTACCATGATCGAACTGATGCTTACCATCAGTATTGCTTCCATTCTGCTCGCTGTAGCAGTTCCAAGCTATCAATCCCTGATGCGAGAATCGCGCCTGACCACACAGGCGAACGAGCTGATGACTTCGCTGCATTATGCCCGTTCCGAAGCGGTGAAACGGGGGATGAGGGTGACGATCTGTAAAAGTTCGGATGGTGCATCCTGTACCAATGGAAGTAACTGGCAGGATGGCTGGCTGGTATTCAGCGATGTAGGTACGGCAGGCACGGTTGATGGAGGAGACGAAGTGTTGCGGGTTTTTCCAGGATTGAATGGCAGTACATTGGGTGGAGGAGCGAATTTCGCCAACTGGGTTTCTTATCTGCCCAACGGGCGCAGTCAAGGGAGCAGCAATCTTGCCAATGGAATTTTCAGCCTGTGTAACCAGGCCAGCGGACGTAATGTCGTTGTGAATAATGCCGGCCGGCCAAGAGTGGAGAGGGTATCGCCATGCTGAGTACTTATCGCCGTTCTGCATTTACCTATACCCAAGCAGGCGTCAGTATGATCGAGGTACTGGTGGCAATCATTATTCTGTCGGTCGGGCTGCTTGGACTGGCAGGGTTGCAGACAGCCGGGTTGATGCACAACCAGAGCGCTAGCTTTCGTTCGACTGCCTCTGTGATGGCGTACGGCATTTTGGACAGTATGCGCGCCAACCGGATCGAAGCGGGCGCAGGAAGTTATAACCATGCACTGGAAGATGCAGTGCCAGCCGGAGAGACTATTTCCGGACAGGATGTAAGCAACTGGCTCAATGAACTTGCCTTGCGGCTGCCGGAAGGTTTGGGAAGTATCGATGTAGATGCAGACAATAAGGTAACCGTTCTGATCCAGTGGGACGATAGTCGTGGTGCCGCGGCGCCCCAGCAGTTTGCCATGACTACCCGGCTGTGACGGTCATGGAAAGCATGCGGGGAAATCACACATTCAGCCGGAATCAGCAGGGCTTGACGCTGGTGGAAATGATGATCGCCATGACTATCGGACTGGTGCTGCTGGGCGGAATAATAACCGTACTGTCTTCCAGCCAGAATACTTACCGCGTCAATGAAGCGATGGCAAGGCTGCAGGAAAATGCCCGTTACGCCTTTCAACTCTTGTCCCGCGACATTCGCATGGCAGGGTATCGGGGATGCGCAGGGGATGGTGTTGCGGTAACCAATGTTCTGGAAGACGCGACAGGATTCCTGTGGAGGCTCGATCAGCCTCTGGAAGGATTTGAAGCCAGTGCAAATGGCTGGGCACCCGCCCTGCCATCTGAAGTGACCTCTCCGCTGGGGAGCCGGGATGTCATTGTGGTGAGAGGGGTGGAGGGTATTGGCACCAATGTACTTTCACACCCGTCGGATTCTGCCGGTTTGAATATCCCGTCTGGCAGCGGATTGCAGGCCGATGATGCTGTTCTGGTAAGTAACTGCCAGGGAGCTGCCATTTTCCAGGTTACCGGTATCAGTACCTCAGGCAGTCAGGACACCATAGAACACGATGGTGGAGCCGGTCAGCCCAATTCCACGGCCGCACTGGGGCAGACTTTTACCGGCGGAGAAATAGCGCGTATTGGCACAAGAATTTATTACATTCGGCTGAATCCTCGCGGAATTCCTGCGCTTTACTGGAGAAGCGGAGGAAATATCGAAGAACTGGCCGAGGGCATAGAGAATATGCAGATCCAGTATGGTGAGGATACTGACGGAGATCGGGCAGCCGATATTTACCGTATGGCGGATCAGGTAGCCGACTGGGAAGCTGTGGTCAGTGTGCGCATCGATCTGCTGGTGCAATCCGTGGAAGATGGCATTGCCAGCCAGCCGCAGGCCTATACATTCAATGGTGCAGCAGAAGTGCCTGCTGACCGGCGGCTGCGCCAGGTATTTTCTACCGTGATTTCGTTGCGCAACCGTGCTTCCTGAGAGGAACAATATGGATTCGATTCTTCCATCAGACTCTAGCGACAGTAAACGATATCCTTTCAGTGTTCGCAATGATGGGGGAAGCATTGTCTCCCGGCAGCGAGGTGCCGTGCTGGTGACCGGACTAATCTTTCTGATCATCCTGATGCTGATGGGTACGACTGCCATGCAGGGGACGCTGTTGGAGGAAAGAATGGCTGGCAATCTGCGCGATGAGACGCTTGCTTTCCAGGCGGCAGAAGCCGCCCTGCGATCGGGTGAACGCTTCCTCGAACAAGTCACCCTTCCGGAATTCAACGGCTCGGATGGGTTGTACCACCACGCAGATTCCCCGGTACCCGATCCCGTCGACTGGCAGGGCTGGGAAACCAGTGGCAAAACGATCGATGTCACCATGGATGGCGTAGCCATCCAGCCTCGCTACGTGGTCGAGCAACTTCCCAATGTTCCATTGATGGGGGACAGTGGTAGTGCCCAGCAATCCGGTTCATCACTGAACGCGAGCATGTTTCGCATCATTGCCCGCGGGGTGGGAGGAAATGATGCAACGATGGTGGTGTTGCAGAGTACCTATCGGAGATGAGAAAAGGAGTCTGAAATGAAAACCGGCTATATCATATCGGCTATCCAGAGGGCGATATTGCTGCTCGTTCTGATGCCATTACCTGTTCAGGCGGCTTTATCGTTATCCGATGTGCCGCTGTTCCTGACGACTGCGGTCGATCCTAACATCATTTTCACGCTGGATGATTCCGGTTCGATGCAGTTTGAGATCATGCCGGAAGGGCTGATTATAAAAGATGTACGCTTCGTTTACCCTAGAGTAAGCAGTACGTATGGAGGGGGGAGTTACAACAATTATGTAGCCGGTTTCGATTCGAATAATGGTTATACCGCTAAGTTGCGTTCCAGCCATGTCAATAAAATCTATTACGATCCAACTGTGCGTTATCTGCCGTGGAGCAAGGCCGACGGGTCGCTGATGGATAATGCAAACATCACTTGTGCGCCACACAATCCGTTCAATACTGCTGCGGGTTGCCGTAATTTTCAGGAAGATAACTCGGATACGGCGGGAGTGAAATGGCTTAACAGTGGAGGTACATTGACTGATGCAACCGTTACGACAACGGGTACAGGCAGTAAGAAAAAAACAGTATATGAATCTTTTTTTCCAGCGGTTTATTTCCAATATAAGGGAAGCGGTAGCATTGATTCAGCCAGCAGTTATACACAAGTTGAAATCAGATCCGGCAAGACTTATGCCGGAGGGGCTGGCCGTACCGATTGTGCAGCCGCGATGTGTACCTACGACGAGGAAATCCAGAATTTTGCCAACTGGTATACCTATTACCGTTCTCGCGTGTTGCTGGCGCGAGCGGGGGTCGGTCGTGCTTTTGCAGCACAGGGTAGCAACATGCGGGTTGCGTTCGGCGCCATCAACCAAGGGAGTTCTACCATAGATGGTAAATCCACCAGTACCCTCATCACCGGTGTCAGGCAGTTTTCCGGATCTGATCGAACCAATTTTTTCGATAAATTGTATCAGCACACTGTTTCCAATAATGGTACGCCGTTGCGGACAGCGACGGATGGTGTCGGCAAATACCTGATGCGCAATGATGATAAAGGGCCTTGGGGTGAAAAGCCGGGTGTGGGAGGCGGTAGCCAGGCGGTATGTCGGCAGAATTATCATATTCTGATGACAGACGGCTACTGGAGCGATTCGTTTTCCGGGCTGGGCAATTCGGATAATGCCAATGGCGATAAACACATTAATCATTTTTCCAATGCCACCCCCGCGACTTACCAGTACAAGCCGGAATTACCGTACAAAGATGGCAACAGTAATACCCTGGCTGACGTGGCGATGCATTATTGGAAAACTGATCTGCGTACTGATCTGGCTAACAAGGTACCGACCAATGCCAGAGATCTGGCTTTCTGGCAGCATATGGTGAATTTTACGGTTGGTCTGGGAGTTGAAGGTACACTGACCAGTCTGCCGGGCAGTTCTGGCGGGCCAGCGGCTTGGCCTGATCCGGCGGGCAGCGAGCCTGCGAAGATCGATGATCTCTGGCATGCTGCTGTCAACAGTCGGGGCGAGTTTTTCAGTGCGCAGGATCCGGCTACCTTTGCCAGCGGATTGAGCAATGCACTCAACAACATTACTGCTCGAATCAGTTCTGCCGCGGCAGTGACGACCAATACCAGCCGGCTCAACACCGGTGCACAAATTTATCAGGCAAAGTTCAACAGTGCGGACTGGAGCGGACAACTGCTGGCATTTAATCTGGAAGCTGACGGATCACTGGGTGCATTGCAATGGGAAGCTTCTTCACAGCTGCCGGCGCATGCCGACCGGTCGGTTTTTACACATAACGGGACGAGTGGTCTGGCATTCACCGCTGCTAATTTTTCCTCGCTTTCCACAGCACAGCAGGCGGCACTGGATAAGAATATATCAGGTGTCGATGATGGGCAGGGGATGGCTCGTATTGGATGGCTGCGGGGCGATAACAGTGGTGAAATCAGTCAGGGAGGAAGTTTCCGCAACCGTAATAACGGGGTGCTGGGCGATATTGTCAACTCGGATCTGCTGTATATCAAATCGCTGGATTTCAGCTACGATTCCCTGCCGGCTGCAACGCCGGGACAGGCGTCTTATCACAGTTACAGACAATCGAACAACGGTCGTACCCCGGTGGTTTATACCGGGGCAAATGATGGCATGCTGCATGCGTTTAATGCTGAGTCGGGTGTGGAGTTGTTTGCTTACGTTCCGGCAGCCGTTTACTCCGGATTGAATCGCCTGACTGCTTCCAGCTATACCCATCGTTATTTTGTCGATGGCAATGCCTATGCCGGCGATGCCTACATGGGTGCGACACCTGCCTGGAAAACAGTGTTGCTGGGAACGCTGGGGGGGGGAGGTAAAAGTGTATTTGCGCTGGATATTACTGATCCGGTCAATTTTTCCGAATCGGATGTTCTGTGGGAATTTACCGATACTGATTTGGGGTATGTGCATGGCCAGGCAAAAATTGCGCGGCTGAATGATGGCTCCTGGGCAGCGATCATCGGTAATGGCTATAACGGTAGCAGCGATCGGGCTTATCTCTTTATTGTCGATTTACAGACGGGAGCGCTGATCAAAAAAATTCCGACCAATACCAGTACGGGTAATGGTCTTTCCACTCCGGCGCTGGTCGATACCAATGGCGACAAGATTATCGATATTGTTTATGCGGGTGATTTGCAGGGAAATGTGTGGAAGTTTGATCTATCACAATCTGATTCTACCCAATGGGATGTAGCATATAAATCTGGCAGTGCCGGTTTGCCGCTCTTTACTGCCAGAAATACCAGCAATCAGGCGCAACCGATTACTTCGCCACTGGAAGTGGGTTACCACAAACAGGGGGGATATATGATTTTCTTCGGCACGGGTCAATTCATTGCTTCCGGTGATGCTACAGACAAAAAAATACAGAGCCTTTATGGTATTTGGGACAAAGACAGCCGGATTGCAGAGACAGATCGCAGTGTGTTGCAGCAACAGGCGATTACGGTTGAAACGGTCATTCCGCCTTTTGAACGTACTGTATCCGATCATTCAGTCGACTGGTCGACCAAACTCGGCTGGTATATCGATCTGCTGCAGCCACCGGAAGGGACACAGCAGGGTGAGCGTTCAGTCATCATGCCCATGCTGAATTTCGGGCGCATTATTTTCACCACGCTGATTCCTTCCATCGATCCATGTGAAGCAGGCGGGCGCAACTGGCTGATGCTGCTGGATGCTGAAACCGGCGGAATGATGTCCAAACCACAGTTCGATACCAATGGTGACGGTAAGCTGAACAGTACTGATCGGGTGATTGCCGCAGTGGGGTCAGATGGAATTCGCAGTGAATCGGTAGCTATCAGTGCCGGCAGTCTGACGCACCTGATTGCAGCTACGACGACCGGAGCGGTTGAGAAGGTAACGATCAGCAACGGTGCTCCGCCGCCGCGCCGATCCTGGAAACAGCTACAGTGAGCAGGAGGTTCAGTTAAATGAGCAGGACTCGGATATATACAGGAAACAGTGGATTTACGCTGATCGAAGTGATGATGGTTGTGGCGATTGTCGGGATTCTGGCGGCCATTGCCTATCCGTCTTATCAGGAACATGTACGCCGTGCTAATCGAGCTGAGGCCAGAGGTATCCTGCTGGAAATGGCGCAATTACTCGAACGAAATTATACCGAAGCCAACAGCTACGAAAATTTTGTGCTGCCAGTTTCGCAATCACCCAGAACGGGTACTGCAAAATATACTGTCCAGTTTTCTGCAGATACACTTACCCGCAATACCTACATGCTGGAAGCTGTTCCGGGAGGTTCCATGGCAGGGGATGCCTGCGGGACACTGATGCTGACACAAACGGGTGTCAGAGGTGTAAACGGAGCTACATTGACTGCTGCCGAATGCTGGCAGTGATAAGTTTTAGGGAAAACCTCTGATCGGTCATCACGATTTTGCCTGCAATGCGGCTCATGGAGAGCTTGATCAGAGGTTCCTTAGGCTGCACCGGATTTGGTGTGACGACCATCCACCCGATTCTCGATACGAAAATCGATATCCACTTTAGCCCACGCCTCGGTTTCATTATTCAGCAGTGTGCCGGTCAGCGGGTTGCGTTCGAGCCACGCTTGCGGGATAAGCAGTGTGCAGCGTTTCCCGTTCATGGAGAGTGTCATGTCCGGGAGATTGATATGCGTGCGGCTGCGGTAAAAAATAGTGGCGATACGCAAGGCGATCGAGCGGGCAAAGTTGACGGGCTGGCTGAGGAAGTCCCGGGTTTTGACAAGTGAACCGTGATGCGAAAGTACCAGCTGGCTCAACTGGGACTGCTCCATTTTGGAAAAACCGGGGATATCGGCATTGTCGAGAATATAAGCGGAGTGCTTGTGGTAGCCGGTATGAGCTACTGAAATGCCGATTTCATGTAAACGTGCCGCCCAGGAGAGCAGTTTCAGTGCATCTTCCATTTTTTCCTGATCAGGATGGTCGGCGAGGAGCTGTTTGCCGAGCGTAACCGCGAGTGATTCGATACGGGCCGCTTGTACCGGATCCACCCGGTAGCGTTGCATGAATTCCTGTACGGATATTTCACGTGTGTCTTCCTTGTGGAAGCGCCCCAGCATATCGTAGAGCACGCCTTCGCGCAGTGCGCCGGTGGCAATCGCCATGTGGTCTATATCCAGTTCCGTGAAAACGGCTGACATGATGGCAAATCCGCCCGCGATGATCGCTTTACGGGCAGGATTCAATCCCGTTATTTCCAGCTTCTTGATGTCACCAGTTTTGAGCAGGAATTCGCGCAATTTTTCCAATCCTGCAAGCGTGATGATTTCCTCGTTGTTGCCATTGTTATAGCCGTTCAATGTGAGGATATGGGCCAGTGCACGTGCAGTTCCGGAAGAGCCGTAAGCTTTTTGCCAGTGGGGTGAGGAAAATTCAGCCGCAATGGCCTGTATTTCAGTGCGTGCTGCCAGCTCGGCCTGTTTCAGTGATCCTTTGGTAATTTTTCCGTCAGGAAAAAAGTGCAGGCTGTGGTTGATACAGCCTACGGGAAGGCTTTCCAGTTTGTTGGATTTCAGTCGGTTACCAATGATCAGCTCGGTCGATCCCCCACCGATATCGACTACGAGCAGGTGATTATCAGAGATCGGCAGACTGTGCACGACACCGAGATAAATCAGGCGTGCTTCTTCATGTCCGGCAATAATTTCGATCGGAAAGCCCAGGGCACTTTCGGCTTTACGGAGAAAATCCGCAGCATTCCTGGCGACACGCAGCGAGTTCGTTCCCACCACTCTGACTGCATGATGCGGGAATCCACGCAAGCGCTGACCGAATCGCTCCAAACAGGCCAGTGCACGATTCTGTGATGCTTCATCCAGAATCTGATCATCTGACAGCCCCGCTGCGAGCTGTACCATTTCCTTCAGACTGTCCAGCAGATAAAGCTGTTTTTCCGCTATTCTGGCAACCTGCAGGTGAAAGCTGTTGGAACCCAGATCGACCGCTGCTAGCGTAGAGTATTCATGCATAATTCCCGGTTTTCCCCAGACTGTTTATTTGCCTACTTCACGCTCGATTTCATCTGCCGATACATGGCGAACATCTTTACCCTTGACCATGTAGACTACATACTCCGACATGTTTTTGGCATGATCGCCGATACGTTCGACAGCCTTGGCTGCAAACAGTATCTCGATCGCGGTTGAAATTTTGCGCGGATCTTCCATCATGAACGTGACCAGATGTCGTATGATCGAGCGGAATTCCTCATCCACCTGTTCATCCTGGCGAACGATTTCTGCCGATGCGTTCGGATCCACCCGGGCGAAGGCATCCAGCGCCTTGCGCAACATGTCCATGGCAATGGCTGCAATATGCCGTATTTCGACGAAACGAGGCGTGTACATGCGATCTGCGGCGTAGATCAGTTTTGCCATACGGGCGATTTTCGCTGCTTCATCGCCGATTCTTTCCAGATCAGTGATAGTGTTGATGACGGTCATGATCATGCGCAGATCGATAGCGGTCGGCTGCCTGCGCACAATAATCTGGGAGCAGAGTTCGTCGATTTTGACTTCCATGGCATTGACGCGATGATCATTGTCGATCACCTGTTCGATCATGTGCTCATTGCCCTCAGTCAGTGCCTCGATCGCATTCTTGATCTGTTCCTCAACCAGCCCGCCCATTTGCAGGACACGGGTGCGGATTTCTTCGAGATCAGCGTCGAATTTTTTTGAGAAATGTTCTTTATTGACCATGTTGTGCATCCTGGAAAGAGATAATCGCGTAATTTTATACGTCAATGATGATGATCTGATGACAGGCAGAGCGCCGTGCCGGGGATGCTGCGATTGACGGGCTGATTACCCTGCCAGAATGGGGTAGAGCAATCAGTCTTGTATCTATACTGTAATGGTCTCCACTCCCTGGTCGGTACCCATCAGCAGCACGTTGGCTGCTCGTCTGGCAAACAGACCGTTCGTCACTACACCTGCAATCTGGTTGAGGGCAGTTTCCAGTTCAACCGGATTCATGATATTCAGGTTATGGACATCGAGAATGATATTGCCGTTGTCGGTGGTAAATCCCTGACGCCAGGCCGGTTGTCCACCCAGCAATGTGATTTCCCGAGCAACATAGCTGCGTGCCATCGGGATGACCTCCACTGGCAGTGGAAATTTTCCCAGTACCTTGACCAGCTTGCTCTGGTCAGCAATACAGATGAATTTACGTGCAACAGCCGCTACGATTTTTTCACGTGTTAGCGCACCACCGCCTCCTTTGATCATGTGCATATTCCGGGTGATTTCATCCGCACCATCGATATACACCGGGAGTTCGCCGACGGAATTGAGATCCAGAACCTCGATGCCGTGTTGCTTCAGACGGTTTGCAGTAACCTCGGAGCTGGCCACGGCGCCTTCAATCCTGTGTTTGATCTTAGCCAGCTCATCGATAAAAAGATTGGCGGTCGATCCTGTTCCGATGCCGATGATTTCACCTGTCGGCACATACTGCAGGGCTGCTTGTGCCACTGCCCGTTTCTGCTCGTCTTGTGTCATGATGGTCTTAAATATTTTGTTCTTGAAATTCATTATTGCTGCAATCGAGCCAAATTTCCGGGATAGCGCCATTTTTTTGCGATAACCTGCCGGTATCGGTCAAATACCGCATATCATCCCGCCTGCTCAGCCTAAAGCGTACCATAACTTGAAGCCGGTATAATGCTGATTCAGTGAGGGAACCTCTGATTAAGTCCCACATGGCCGCACACTGTGTTTTGCGAATGGAATGCAAGGCGAGTTTTTACCTGCAATGCGGTTTATGGAGAACTTGATCATAGGTTCCTCAGTTCCTTTGTAGGTTTCCATTACCCCGCTTCCGGTTCCCAAATGAGTACAATCAAATTACTTCCCGATGGATTGATCAGTCAGATAGCCGCAGGAGAAGTCATCGAACGTCCGGCTTCAGTATTGAAAGAGTTACTGGAGAATGCCATCGATGCGGGTGCGACTGACATATCGGTCAACATCGCCCAGGGTGGGTTGAAACTGATTCGTGTGACCGATAATGGTGAAGGTATACCGGGAGAAGAGCTGCCTCTTGCCCTTACACGCCATGCAACCAGCAAAATTGCCAGTCAGGAGGATTTGTACAGAATCACCAGCCTGGGATTCCGGGGAGAGGGGCTGGCCAGTATTGCATCGGTTTCGAATTTATTGCTCATCAGCCACCAGCCGGGCGACAAGCATGCCTGGCAGATACGCAGCGAAGGCATACGGGTCATGCAACCGGAACCCTCGTCACACGCGGCGGGTACTACGGTTGAAGTCCGGGATCTGTTTTTCAATCTTCCCGCCCGGCGCAAGTTTCTCAAAACTGAAACCACGGAATTTGCCCACTGTGAGGAAATCACCCGCAGGATGGCGCTGTCCCATGCCGGTATTGCCTTCACGTTGCGGCACAACGGAAATCTGCGCGGCCACTGGCAATCTGCAGAGGCAGCTGCACGCATAAAAACAGTGCTCGGTGAGGAATTCACCCGATCGGCGGCATGGATCGACGAACGATCAGCCGGTATCGGGCTGCAGGGTATGCTGGCATTACCAGCGTATTCACGCGCTGCACGCGACATGCAGTATTTTTTTGTTAACGGGCGTTTCGTGCGCGATAAGCTGATTACCCACGCCTTGCGAGAAGCCTACCGTGATGTGCTGCACCTGGATCGTCACGCTGCTTTCGTGCTGTATCTGGACATCGATCCTGAACAGGTGGATGTCAACGTGCACCCGACCAAAACCGAAATCCGTTTTCGTGAAGCACGGGCGATACACCAGTTTATTTATCATGGTGTCAGTAAGGCACTGTCCTTACCCCGTTCCGGCGCGGAATCATCGCAGTCATCATCACAGTTCATGGCAGCTGACATTATGCCGCCTGCTGCAAAGCATGCGCCTGTCGCGCCGATGTTGAACTACCCCAGGCAGATGGGGTTTTCACCGGAAATGATTGCGCAGCCTTTCAATTTTTATCAGGTTTTAGCCGACAGTGGATCTGATTCCACTACTACGCAGAATCAGCCTGTTCAAATCGGAGCAGGGGAGAGCAATGAAAATCCGGCACTGCCTCCGCTGGGTTTTGCCCTGGGACAGCTTCACGGTGTCTATATCCTGGCGCAGAACCGGAAAGGGCTGGTGATCGTGGATATGCACGCGGCACATGAACGCATCGTCTACGAACAATTGAAGTTACAGATGGATGAACAAATGCTGTCTTCGCAACGATTGCTGATTCCGGTGACGTTTCATGCGGATAGCCTCGATATCGCCACGGTTGGGGAGAATCAGCCGTTGTTGCAGCAACTGGGCTTCGAAGTGACCATGTTGACGGCCACTACACTGGCCGTGCGTGCGCTACCGGCCATTCTGCAGGGTGCTGATGCGGAAAAGCTGGTATGCGACCTGCTGGATGAGATCAGAAACGGAGATCCTGACCAGCTACTTGCTGCCCGTCGCAACGAATTACTAGCAACCATGGCTTGCCATGGCGCCGTTCGTGCCAATCGTCCACTGACGCTGATCGAAATGAATGAACTGCTGCGCAAAATGGAAGTAACCGAACGTTCAGATCAGTGCAACCACGGTCGGCCGACGTGGTTTGAAATCAGCCTGGCTGAACTGGACAAAATGTTCATGCGCGGGAAATAGCTGCCTGCCAGATGAAATCAGATCCTAATCCTGATTGCACAGAGTAGGTGTGGTGCACTGCGGAGATAGATTTTGGGTTGTGCGGCTTGTGAGGATAAGGCTCTGGTGATACAGACAGCAAAGGAATAACCGCTTCATTCAAAAAATAATTAACTGCGGGATACAGAAAAACGGTCAATCGACCAGATGGTGCATGATTGCGTAGCGGATTAGTTCACTGTTGTTGGTAAGCTTGAGTTTCTCCAGCAGCCTGGCACGATAGACGCTGACGGTTTTTGGACTCAAGCACATTTCCTCTGAAATCTCGGTCAACCCCTTGCCGGCGGCAATCAGACATAACGTCTGGTATTCCCGGTCGGATAAGGAAGTATGCAGTGGCTGATCCGTATCGGTAGCAATCGCATTCGCCAGTTCCATTGCCAGCGCAGGCGTAATGTATTTCTGGCCGGATGCCACCTGACGGATCGCAACGACCAGTTGTGCCGGTGCGCTTTGCTTATTCAGATAACCGGCTGCACCCGCTTTGAGCGCACGGATTGCAAACTCGTTTTCATTGTGCATGCTCAACATCAGCACCGCCAGATCCGGACACTCCTTCCTGGCTTGTTTGAGCACTTCGATCCCGTTTCGGTCCGGCAGTGAGATATCCAGCAGCATCACATCAAACGCCTGCTGACGTATGATCCTGATGGCCTGAATGCCATTTTCCGCCTCTCCGGTCACGCTGATATCACCGGTCTCGCTCAGAATCTGTTTGAGCCCCTGGCGCACAATTGCATGATCATCAGTGATCATCACCTTTATCATAATCTCACTCCCATGCGCCTCAGTTCAACCCCGATTCCTGGCCGACTATCGACTGACCATTGACCGGAATCCGGATCAGCACCTCAGTTCCTGCCAAAGGTCCGCCCTGGATATGAAACTGCCCGCCAAGCTGCTGACAGCGCTCGCGCATACTGCGTATACCGAACGAGTTTACCTTCTCCATGTCCGGACTCGTAATGCCGCAGCCATTATCTGTTACTTCCAGATAGATCTGCCTGCCTGTTTCAGCCAGTTTTACCCGTACTTCCGATGCATTTGCGTGCTTGGCGATATTGGTCAGTGCTTCCTGGAAAATCCGGAAAATCGCCACGGCCAGATCACCGTCCAGCGAGATATCCTCATAATCACACGCTACAGTACAGGAAACGCCGGTACGCTGATTGAATTCCCGTGCCTGCCATTGCACGGCGGCCACAATCCCGCAATCGAGCACTCCTGGCCGCAGATCGAGCGCAATCCGGCGTGTGCTGTCGATTACCATATCGACCAGCGACTCCACCGCTTCGGCCTTGTTGCGATAAAACTCGGGCGTACGACTGGAATTATCCAGACAAGGTACCAGCTCACACTTGATTGCTGTCAAGGTTCCGCCGATATCATCGTGAATCTCGCGGGCAATTCGTGTCCGTTCCTGCTCCTTTGCCTTTTGTGAATAAGCCGAGAGCTCCTCCAGTTGCGCGCGCGAACGGGCGATTTCCAGTTCGATCTGCTTATTGCGCGTGATATTCAGCATAATCCCATCCCACAGCACCGCGCCGCGCGGTGTCCGGCGTGGCGTGGCTCGCAGACTGATCCACTTGACATCCATATCCCCTTTTGCCTGAATACGTCCTTCCCAGTTCCATGCCGAGAGATGTTCACACGAATCCTGCAACGATTGATCGTAACTTGCGACATCCGTCGCCACGATCAACCTGGCAAATGAGTTCGGTTTTTTCTGCAGATAGTCGGGAGAAAGCCCGAGCAATGACCTGGAACCCTCGCTGACATAAGGAAAAAAAACGCTGCCATCCGATTCCAGTACAAACTGAAACACCAGTCCCGGCAGATTGGAAGCAATGGCACGAAAACGGGCCTCACTTCTTTCCAGTGCCAACTGCGCCTCGCGCAAATCCCGTAAATGCCCAATATACCGCTGACACCCCCGGATTGCCGTCATCAGTCGTATCGGATCAGATTTCAGCAGTACATCCTGTACCCCCGCAGCAATTAAACGTGCTGCGGCCTGCTCATCCTGCCGGGAAACCAGCGCAATCACCGGCACATCCAGCCCCAGCCTCGCCAATAAACCCAACACCTGTGCTGCGCCCAGATCCGGCCGGTCATCCGTCAGCACCAGATCCCACTCCTGCTGTTGCAACCTACCCGGCAGCATATCTGCCATCGCTATACAATCCACTTTGGCCGATAATCCCTCTTGTTCCAATAAATCACGCAGCCACCCAGCTTCCGCTGCCGAATATCCGACCATCAGAATTGCAAGTGCTCCAACCATATCTTTAACCCCTTACCCGCTACCTGACCGGTAACCATTCCTCACCTTAGCCACCCCCTGTTGTCAATTTTCTCTGGCATGGGAAAAAGTAATTTGTAACCGCGACCATGATTCATCGGGCAAGTGTAACACCGTAGCGTTTTTGTGAGTCACGAAGCAGACCTTCAGCCGTGAGCTGCGAACAAAGTGTAGCGAGTGGCGGCAGTGGATCCAGTGCTTGCACCAGGACAAAAATCGCCGTTTTTACAAGTTACGTAGTGGCATGGCATTCAGTTTTTGTGCCGGTTATTTTTGCTGATCGGTTGATTTGAGGGTAGGGTCGTGTTCTGCCAGGAGGGTTTCGTGTTCCAGGAATCGGTCGAGTTGCTGCTGGATAGCACGGAAAACCGGATCTTCCGGGTTGCGGGGGCGAGCGAGTTCAATATCCATGATTTCGGCAATGTGTCCCCGGGGAGAAGAGGCCATGAGGGCAATGCGGTCTGCCAGCATGAGTGCTTCGTGCAAATCATGGGTGATCATCAGTATGGTGGCAGCGGAATCGTTCCAGACACGCAGCAGGTAACGCTGCATCATTCGGCGGGTTTGCATGTCCAGTGCGGAGAAGGGTTCATCCAGCAGCAGCAGCCGCGGCTTTGTAGCGATGGTTCTCGCCAGGGCGATACGCTGGCGCATGCCGCCAGAAAGTTGTGAAGGCTTGTGGCCGGAAAAGGATTCCAGTCCGACCTGTTTGAGATACTGCCGCGCGTGTTCCTGAGCATCGGCTTTTGCCATTCCCTGATTGCGCAGAGGGAAGGCGACGTTTTCTTCTGCCGTCATCCATGGAAACAGGTTGTGGGTCTGAAAAATCAGTGCAGTTGCGGGAGCCGGGCCCTGCAGTATCTGGTTGTCGTAGCTGATGCTGCCCTGATCCGGGAAATCCAGCCCTGCAGCCAGGTTGAGCAGAGTGGTTTTTCCGCATCCACTGCGACCGAGTAGTACAGTCAGACTGCCTGGTTCTATGGTCAGGCTGTCTGCTTCGACTGAAACAGTGTTGCCGAAGGATTTACGGATGTTGCTGAATTCCAGCCGGGCGCCGGCTGAATGAGTGACTATATCATTCATGAAGTTTACTGTACCCATTGCAACAGTCTGGCGTTTGCCAGCAGTAGCAGGCGGTCGATGGCAAAGCCGATGAAGCCGATGGCGAGAATACCGATCATCACCAGCTTCATGTTATACATCTGTTGTGCCATGATGATCATGTAACCGAGACCGGAGTTGATACCGGCCATTTCTCCCGCCAGAACAGCCATCCAGGCGCCGAAGAAGGACATGCGAATGGCAGTCATGGCACCGGGGGTAATGGCGGGCAGTCGCACGTGCCACCACATTCTCATGCGTGAAGTACCGAGGTTGCGGGCAATTTTCAGGTATTCAGCCGGAATGCCATCCAGCGCAGCGATCAGCGATAGGGACATCGTTCCGAGTACCGCCATGAATACGATGAACACCGCAGCCTGACCGCCGATACCGATGACGGCAATGGTGAAAGGAATCCAGGCAACCGGAGCGATAGGGGCGAGTGACTGGACAATTGGCAGGATTAGCCGCCGCAGGAGGGGCAGTTCGATGACCATGACGGCCAGACAGGATGAGACCAGAAGTCCGGCCAGCATACCGGTGCCGACGCGTACCAGGGTGACAGCAGTGGCTTCGAACAGCCCGGTTTTCTGCTGACCGAAACCAATGCTGATATTGCCGGAGAAGGCATAGGGAATGGTTTCGCTGGGAGGAGGCAGGATTTGCGGATTCAGCCACTCCATATAAGAACCCAGTTCCCAGAGCAGAATGATCAGCAGCCAGGCCAGACAGAACCAGAGTAAGTTTGACTGGAGAATCAGCCGGACGAATCGGCTGATCAGTGTGATCTGCCGGTCGGGCCTGTCTGCGGAATGGGATTGCATCGTGTCAGGCTGGCTGGTATTTCAGATCCAGAACAGTGTCGATGACATCCGGTTTGAGATAACCCAGTTCGGCCAGATATTTTGCGCCTTGGCGCAGTCCACTAACTCCCGCCTGGCTGATGACCGGGTTGGGGAACTGGCGCTTGAGTGCAACTGCTAAAATCGGCCGCGGTACGCCATAGATAGGTTGTAAATCATTCAGTACCGCTTCGTAATCTTCGCTAAAGGCACGGGCGGATTCCTGCAGTACCTTGAGGTAAGTTTTTAGTACGTCGCGCTGCCGATCGATGGTGTGGAGTTTAGTGCTGACGACACAGTCTGCTGCTTCAGGTCCCCAGACCGAGTTTGAATCCGTCAGATAAACTGCTCCCTGTTCAGCGACGACATGTTCGGCGTAAGGCTGTGCCAGTGTGCAGACATCCAGTGCCTTGTTGGCGATGGCTTCTCCCATTCCAACCATGCTTGGAAAGAAAGTCATGCGGTAGTCGTCATAGGATTTGCCGTGCCGTGACATTGTGCCGTATCCGACCAGTTCCAGCGTATCCAGCCGCAAGGTTCCCACACGCAGTCCTTTGCCTGCGGCATCGATGAATTCTTCTACCGATTTAACCGAGCCACTGCGTGCGACCAGTTCGATCCCGGCCTGACCCGAGCCGCCGATGATGCGCAGATCAGTGGTGCCGGCGGTGTAAGCGGCTGCGGTCATGGTCCACGGGCTGTGGATCAGTTCGAGATTGTTGGAGACCAGTGCCTGCATGGAATCGGCAGGGCTGTTGAATTGTGTCAGTACGACATTCAGACCTGCCTTGCCAAACATGCCTCTTACTTTTGCCAGTAACAGATGAGAAACACAGCCTGCCGGTAAATGACCGACACGAATGGCGATACCGCCCGCAGCGGCTTCTGCACGTGTGGCTGCGGCCAGCAATCCTGCCCCGGCAGCAGTAACGTAGAACATTCCGCATCCGCAGGTGCACAGAAACCGGCGTCTTGCCGGGATGAACAGCGTATTGTCCGTTCGTGCGACTGCCGGAGCGGTAGTATTCCTTTTAGTCAGACGGCCAATGATGTTTTTGATCATGACTGGGGATTCTCCATAAAAGTAGACTGATCATTCTCGGAAACGGGTATTGTAATCGGAATTACCTGAAAAGCCAGCAGCATGAAGCAATCCGGCAGCAGCGATTGGTGACAAAGGTACCGAGCCGCTACCCGTTACCCGTTACCCGTTACACTTTATCCGTGATTCGCGATTGAAGGTCCGCTGCAGCTTCCTCGCAATCAGGGGGTGGGCTTGGTGTTGTTCGTGGAGATGAAATTTCGGGTTGCGCAGCTTGTGAAGAAAAATGGAGCTGCGCGGACATGCAAAAATGTGGTGGATAGAGGTCTGTCATCAGACAGAGGTAATTTTGCCTGTGTAGTTATCGGTTAACGGTGTCCGGTACCTTTGCGCCGTAGAAGGTACGATAGGTTTCTATCGCCGGGATATGGTGGACAAGGTCTTGCCGGGTGTGCAAATAGGCGACGATGTCATCCAGCGTAATCAGGGAGACGACCGGTATGCCATATTTATTTTTAATTTCCTGTAATGTGGAGCACTCACCTGCGCCCTTTTCCATGCGATCGAGTGCGACCATGATGCCGCACGGGGTGGCACCGGCTGCGTGAATGAGTGTGATGGATTCTCCGACAGACAAACCCGCTGATACGACATCGTCAACGATCAGGATATGTCCGGCCAGTGGAGCGCCTACGATGTCGCCTCCTTCTCCATGATCTTTGATTTCCTTGCGGTTGAAGCTGAAGGGATGATTATGTCCGGCCTCGGCAAGTGCGATAGCAATGGTACTGACTAATGGAATGCCTTTATAGGCCGGCCCGAACAGAGCATCGAAACGAATTCCGGAAGCAAGGATGGCCTGCGCGTAGAACTGGCCAAGTTGCTTCAGCGCAAAGCCATCATTGAACAGGCCGGCATTGAAGAAGTAGGGCGAGGGCCGGCCTGCTTTGGTTTTGAAATTGCCGAAGCGCAGTACGTCATACTGGAGAGCGAAATCAATGAATCGCCACTGGAAATCTGACATGGGTATAGATTGTATATTTCAGGAAATGGCGGGCGACGCGATATTTTCCTTGTTCTCGAATGTGAGGAGGGCTTTGCCATCTTCGTCAATATCCACGGTTACTTTACCGCCATTGACCAGATGGCCGAACAGCAGTTCATCAGCGAGTGCCCGGCGGATAATGTCCTGAATAAGTCTTGCCATGGGACGGGCACCCATCAGCGGATCAAATCCATGGCGAGCGAGGTATTTACGCAAATTATCGGTAAATGTGACATCCACTTTCTTTTCTTGTAATTGTGTTTCGAGTTCGATCAGGAACTTGTCGACGACGCGCAATATGATGTCTTCAGTCAGTGACGTGAACGAGATGATTGCATCCAGACGGTTACGGAATTCGGGGGTGAACAGTCGTTTTATTTCGACCATTTCATCTCCGGATTTGGTATGTTCGGTAAACCCGATCGATGTTCTGGTGAGCGCATCGGCACCCGCATTCGTGGTCATGATGATGATGACATTACGGAAATCGGCTTTGCGTCCGCTGTTGTCCGTCAACGTTCCATAATCCATGATCTGAAGCATGACGTTGAAAATATCGGGATGTGCTTTTTCAATTTCATCGAGCAACAGTACGGCGTGTGGTTGCTTGATGATGGTCTCGGTCAGCAGACCACCCTGATCGAATCCGACATATCCTGGTGGCGCGCCGATCAGTCTTGAAACGGCATGGCGTTCCATGTATTCGGACATATCAAAGCGATGCAGCGGGATTCCCAGTGTATAGGCGAGCTGACGCGCAACTTCAGTTTTTCCTACGCCGGTGGGCCCGGAAAACAGGAAGGAGCCGATAGGTTTGCAGGCATTTCCCAGACCGCTGCGTGCCATTTTGATGGCAGATGTGAGCGCATCAATAGCTGCATCCTGCCCGAAAACGATGGCTTTGAGGTCACGATCCAGCGTCTTGAGTTTGTTGCGGTCGTCGCTGGATACGTTTTGTGGCGGTATCCGCGCAATTCCGGCGATGACCTGTTCGATTTCCTGGCGGCCGATAATTTTGCGCTGTCTGGATTTGGGCAGTATGCGCTGTGCTGCGCCAGCTTCATCGATGACATCGATTGCTTTGTCCGGCAAATGGCGGTCGTTGATGAAACGCGCTGATAATTCGGCTGCGGCTGTCAGCGCAACCTCGGTGTATTTGACGTTGTGATGTTTTTCGTAACGGGATTTCAAGCCGCGCAGAATTTCCACGGTTTCACCGATATCAGGTTCGGAGACATCGATTTTCTGGAAGCGCCGGGATAAAGCGTGATCTTTCTCGAAAACTCCGCGGTATTCGTTATAGGTGGTGGCACCGATACATTTCAACCGGCCCGAGCTGAGTGCGGGTTTGAGCAGGTTGGATGCATCCAGTGTTCCACCCGATGCGGCACCGGCACCGATCAGGGTATGAATTTCATCGATGAACAAAATTGCTTTGGGGTTATCGGTAAGCTGTTTCAATACGACTTTCAGCCGCTGTTCAAAATCACCGCGGTATTTTGTTCCGGCCAACAGTGCACCCATATCCAGGGCATAAACCTGGTGATTGGCAAGCACATCCGGCACTCGGTTTTCGGTAATCCTTCTGGCCAGCCCTTCAGCAATGGCAGTTTTTCCTACTCCCGCTTCACCCACCAGCAGGGGATTGTTTTTGCGGCGGCGGCATAGTGTCTGGATGACGCGTTCGACTTCCTTTTCACGTCCAATCAGGGGATCTATCCGGTTGGCGATTGCCTGGCTGTTCAGGTTGACAGTGTAATTTTCCAGTGTACTGCTTGAATCCTGCTGTTCGCCGTCAGCATTTTCCTCATTTTTTTCGGATTCACTGCTTTGCGCAGCTTTGCTTATCTTGTGGGAAATGTAATTCACCACATCCAGCCGCGTTACCCCCCTTTGCTGCAGAAAATAGACTGCATGTGAATCTTTTTCACCAAAAATCGCAACCAGAACATTGGCACCAGTTACTTCTTTCTTGCCGGAAGATTGAACATGAAGAATGGCTCTCTGAATCACACGCTGAAAACCCAGAGTGGGCTGGGTGTCAACATCTTCGGAACCTTCGACTACCGGAGTGTGACGAGCGATATGATCCTGCAGGGATTTGCGCAAATCTTCGATATCGACTGCACAGGCGACCAACACTTTTGCAGCACTGGGATTATCCAGCAATGCCAGTAACAGATGCTCAACCGTGATGAATTCGTGGCGTTTCTGCCGTGATTCGACGAAAGCCATATGCAAACTTACTTCCAGTTCTTGCGCAATCATATTATTCCTTCTCCATCACACACATGAGCGGATGCTGATTTTGTCTTGAAAAATCATTGACCTGCTGTACTTTTGTCACTGCAATATCACTGGGGTAGGTTCCACAGATTCCTGCACCTTCGATATGAATTTTCAACATGACCCGGGTTGCCATTTCTTCATTCATGAGAAAGAAATGGCGCAATACCTTTACTACGAAATCCATAGGCGTGAAATCATCATTGATCAGTATCACCTTGTATAGAGGGGGCGGATTCAACTTGGCTCTGCCCTTCTCGATGATACTTTCAGGATTCCGGTAATCTGCTGCCATGGCTTACATTTTCCGATGTTTCATATGTTTTATTTTATAAGAAAAATATTTATTAGTACTTACTTCCATTAATTCTAACCGCTAATCCAACTCACTCGGCATTTACGGCTGGTTTATCTCCCGAAGCCATAAGGGTCGATTACGACAAGGCTCTGGTTTTTCTTGAGCAGTTGGTTGGACAGTTAGCTGCCGTATTTTCCATCTGCAAGGATTTGACAGATCACATCCACCGCTTGACTTGAGACATATTTTGCGTAAAACTGCAACTGGCGTTTGGCTTCAAGTTTTCTGCAGCACTGGTTAGAGCCGTTTGCGGTCTTGAAATTCAAATAGTATCAGGGTATCCGGCCCAGTTTTTTATAGGAAGTAGAAATGGCAACAGGTACAGTAAAGTGGTTCAATGATTCAAAAGGATTTGGTTTTATCACACCGGACGACGGCAGCGAAGATTTGTTCGCACACTTTTCCGCGATCAATATGACAGGTTTCAAGACCCTGAAAGAAGGCCAGAAAGTAAGTTTTGAAGTTACGCAAGGACCAAAAGGCAAACAGGCTTCAAATATCCAGTCTGCTTGACCTGATGTATAGGGGCTGATCCTGTCGGATCAGCTTCTCTGACCTGATATTAATAAAATATCAGGTCAGAGTTTGTTTTCCGAGGGTCGAATACAATTTCGAAAACCTCAGTCAGATGAGGTTACATCCTCGCTACCATGGCATTCCCAAATTCTGAAGAAGTAGCCTGTTTGGCGTTCGGCGTAAGTCTTGCCAGATCGTAGGTCATAATTCGATCCTGAATCGTTTTTTCCATTGAGTTGATGACAATGCTGGCTGCTTCATGCCAGCCGATATGTCTGAGCATCATTTCCGCTGACAGAATGATCGACCCCGGGTTGACCTGATCCTTACCAGCATATTTGGGTGCAGTGCCGTGTGTCGCTTCGAATATTGCGATACTGTCACTCATATTCGCACCGGGCGCGATTCCAATGCCGCCTACCTGTGCGGCCAGAGCATCGGAAATATAGTCACCGTTCAAATTAAGGGTGGCGATGACATCATACTCATCCGGGCGCAGCAGGATTTGCTGGAGAAAGGCGTCGGCGATGACATCTTTGATGATGATTTCATTATTGTCGTGCCGCAGTTTCATCCATGGCCCACCATCCAGTAGTTCTGCACCGAATTCCTTCGCTGCCAGTTCATAACCCCATTTCTTGAAGGCGCCTTCAGTGAACTTCATGATATTACCTTTGTGCACCAGTGTGACAGAGCGACGTTTATGGTCGATTGCATACTGGATGGCTTTTCTGATCAGACGCTCACTGCCTTCTTTTGAAACCGGTTTGATCCCGATCGCAGAGGAACGAGGGAATCGGATTTTGGTAATTCCCATTTCTGCCGTCAGGAAATTGATCACTTTTTCAACAGCTTCCGTTCCGGCTTCCCATTCGATTCCCGCATAGATATCTTCCGAGTTTTCACGAAATATGACCATGTCCACTTTCTCCGGTTGTTTGACCGGACTGGGTACCCCTTGGAAATAGCGTACCGGGCGCAGGCACACATACAGATCCAGTAACTGGCGCAATGCCACGTTGATCGAGCGGATACCTCCACTTACCGGTGTGGTCAGCGGCCCTTTGATGGATACCACGAATTCTTTGGCTGCCTGCAAAGTCTCATCTGGCAGCCAGATATCCTGACCATAGACTCGGGTAGACTTCTCACCGGCATACATTTCCATCCAGGAGATTTTCCGGGAATCGCCGTATGCTTTTTTTACTGCACCATCGACAACACTGATCATGACAGGTGTGATATCCACACCGATACCATCGCCTTCGATAAAAGGAATGATCGGGTTGTTGGGCACAACCAGGGAAGAATCATCCTTTACTCGAATTTTGCTGCCAGTGGTTGGTACTTTGATATGCTGATACATAGGCGTCTCCAAATTAAAGAAGTTGTGTCGGTTCGTGTGTGGCGGGTTCGCCGGATTCCTGAATGGTGGTCGTATCCGTATCGACCGGTTCAGCCTCGTCAGCAGACTCGAGCGAATTGAAACTGTCCAGAGAGGGTAACTGTTCCAGCGACTGCAGATTCAGATCATCGAGAAAATGCCGGGTCGTTGCATAAAGATAGGGCCTGCCCGGTATATCGCGCTGCCCGATGGTTTCAATCCAGCCGCGTGATTCCAGGGTTTTGATGATTTGGGTAGAAACTGCTACTCCCCGGATTTCTTCGATGTCTCCCCGGGTGACGGGCTGCCGGTAAGCAATGATGGCCAATGTTTCCATCACTGCGCGTGAATAGCGCAATGGCCTTTGCGGACTGAGCCGGTCCAGGAAAACCTGCATTTCGGGTTTGCTTTGAAAACGCCAGCCTCCCGCGACCGAGACCAGTTCTATTCCGCTGTCATGCCATTTTTCACTCAGGGTGGTCAGGGATTCATGCAATGTTTTTTTGTCGATATTCCCTTCGAATAATTTCTTGAGATCACTGATGGACAAGGGTTCGGGTGTCGTCAGCAGTACGGTCTCAAGAATCCTGACAATCTGATCTGGCTGAAAGGCCGTTGCTTCAGTCGACTTGGTCAGAATGGATTGCGTGGACATAGATCATTCCAAAGCGATCTGACTGAACGATATTGACCAGCGCCTCGCGGGCCAGCTCCAGCAAGGCCAGGAAACTGGCCACGAGTTTGTGGACGTTGGTGATATCGCTGAACAGTTCGGTAAACGGGATGTTTCCCCGGGATTGCAGGTTTCTCAGGATTTCACTCATACACACTCGCACAGAAATCGTTTCGTAACGAATGGTGTGGTTGCGATTGAGCCTGAGGCGTTCCAACAGGGTAAGCCAGGTGTCGTACAAATCCTGCGGGTTGACAACAGGAAGCTGTTTTTCGGTAACGGAATCCACCCAGATACAGGCTGGCATGAAATCCCTGCCGGCAACCGGCAGGCTGTGTATATGGATGGCAGCCTGCTTGATCCGTTCATATTCCAGAAGCCGCCGTACCAGTTCTGCACGGGGATCGGCGTCATCTTCCCGGGTAGTTACCGGGCGGGGTAACAGCATGCGGGATTTGATGTCGATCAGTAGTGCGGTCATGAGCAGATATTCAGCGGCCAGTTCAAACTGATCGGCGCGCATGGTTTCGACATAAGCGATATATTGCCGGGTGAGCTCGGCCATGGGAATGTCCAGAATATCCAGATTGTGCTTGCGGATCAGGTAAAGCAGCAAATCAAGCGGGCCTTCGAAAGTTTCCAGAAAAATCCGGAGCGCTTCGGGAGGAATGTACAAATCTTGCGGGACTTCCAGCAGCGGAACACCCTGCACTTTTGCAACCGGGTCGATCAGGGGGGTGTTGTCCAATGTACTCCAGTATCTATATTCAAACAGGTTGTCAAATCAGAGATATCCCAACCCCAGTGCCGCTCTGACATCCCGCATGGTTTCCTCGGCCAGCCAGTTGGCTTTTTCACATCCGTCAGCGATGATCTTTCTTACCTGAGCAGGATCGTTCTCGTACATTCTGGCACGTTCCAGAATGGGTGCCTGTTCATCCAGTATCGACTGAATGATGGGCTGTTTACATTCCAGACAGCCGATTCCTGCTGATGTGCAGCCTTGCTGTACCCAGTTGCGGGTTTCTGCTGATGAATAAAGTTGATGAAACTGCCATACCGGGCATTTTTCCGGATTGCCCGGGTCACTGCGTCGGATACGTGCCGGGTCGGTCGGCATAGTACGCACTTTTCTGGTAATGCTGTCGGCGTCTTCTCGCAGGCCGATCGTATTGCCATATGATTTTGACATTTTCTGTCCATCCAGACCGGGCATTCTGGATGCCTGGGTCAATAGCGTCTGTGGTTCAGGCAGGATGATCTTGCTTTTTCCTTCCAGATGACCGGATAGCCGCTCGCGGTCATCGGTACTCAGGTTCTGCTGTTCCTCCAGCAGTGATCTGGCTGCGATCAGCGCACTTTCATCACCTTGTTCCTGGTAGCGATTGCGTAGCTCACTGTAAAGCTTCCCTTTCCTGGGGCCCATTTTTTTGATGGCTTGCGCTACTTTGTTCTCAAAATCCGGTTCTTTGCCAAAGATATGATTGAACCGCCGGGAAATTTCGCGCGTAAACTCCAGGTGAGGAGCCTGATCCTCACCTACAGGAACGAGATTGGCCCGGTAGATCAGGATGTCTGCACTCTGCAGGAGCGGATACCCAAGAAAACCATAGGTGCTGAGATCTTTTCCGGCAAGTTTTTCCTGCTGATCCTTATAAGTGGGAACGCGTTCCAGCCAGCCAAGCGGAGTGATCATCGACAGCAGCAGATACAGTTCAGCGTGCGCCGGAACTTTCGACTGAATGAACAGGGTTGCCCGGGTAGGGTCCACTCCCGCAGCCAGCCAGTCGATCACCATATCCCAGCTGTTTTGTCCGATGATCTCGGGGGAGTCATAGTGGGTCGTCAGTGCATGCCAGTCGGCAACGAAAAAGAGGCATTCATACTTCTGTTGCAGGGCCAGCCAGTTTTTCAGAACACCGTGATAGTGCCCCAGATGCAGGTTTCCAGTGGGGCGCATGCCTGAGAGAACACGGTCGGCGAACATTCTACAGAGCTCCGGATATCATGGGATCAGAAAAAATACAGGGTCGGTTGATGAAATGTAAAGGTAGTTCGATTTATATATAGAGGCCGAAGAGCGTGACGATCATCTGCTTGGTGAATATGATCAGAGGCCATAACACTACGCTCAGCACCCCACTGATGAACAGTACCAGCAAAATGATAAAACCATAGGGCTCGATTTGGGCAAACTTCCAGGCCAGCCTGCTGGGTAGCAGGCTGACAGCAATACGCCCGCCATCGAGTGGCGGCAGCGGCAGCAGGTTCAGCACCATCAGAACCACATTGATTTCGATGCCGGCAATTCCCATCAGGACCATGGGTTTGAGATAAATGCTGTCAGGCATGTTCATTCCCAGTTTGATGATGGCAGCCCAGAAGAAAGCCATCAGCAGATTGGCGCCGGGCCCGGCAGCAGCCACCCACAACATATCTTTCTTGGGTTGACGTAACCGGCCGAAATTGACTGGCACCGGCTTGGCCCAGCCGAAAAGCAAGCCACTTCCCATCAACAGTTTACTGGTTACAAACATCATCAGGGGAAGCAGAATAGTACCGACAGGATCGATGTGCCTGAGCGGGTTCAGGGTGATACGTCCGGCCATTTCTGCAGTCAGATCACCAAAATATTTGGCAACGTATCCATGTGCAGCTTCATGCAGGGTAATGGCAAAAATGACGGGTAGCGCATAGATGGCGATGCTCTGAATGATATTATCCATTAATGATTCCAAAGGGTGACAGATCGCCTTTTCCAGAACGGGCAACTTTCGGGGTGGTTTCGGTCAGATCAATGACCGTGGTCATGTCGGTGCCGCAGGAACCGGCATCCATGACCAGTTCGATCTGGTGTTCCAGACGCTGGCGGATTTCTTCAGCATCATTCAATGGCAGTTCATCTCCGGGAAGAATGAGCGTCGAACTCAGCAGAGGTTCATCCAGTTCGACCAGCAGAGCCTGTGCGACAGGGTGATCAGGAATACGCAACCCGATCGTGTGGCGTTTGGGATGCTGCAGACGGCGCGGGACTTCGCGGGTTGCTGCCAGAATGAAGGTATAGCTGCCGGGAGTAGCTGCCTTGAGCAGCCGGTATTGTGCATTATCTACTTTCGCATACGTTGCAATCTCCGCCAGATCCCGGCATACCAGTGTGAAATTGTGATTCTGATCTACTTTGCGGATGGTACGGATACGATCCATCGCCTCTTTGTTACCGATCTGGCAACCCAGTGCGTAGCAGGAATCGGTTGGATAAGCGATGACTCCACCTTTGCGTACGATATCGACTGCCTGGCGGATCAGTCTTGCATGAGGCGTTTGCGGGTGTATGGAAAAAAATTGGGCCATGGTTGTTTGGTAAGCTGTTATGGGCGGAAAATGTCGGGTGTTTAGAACTGGCTGTTATCAGACTGATTTGCCGGGGGACTGTAACCCGGTTTGTTCTGATCGTTCATTCAGGATTGTTGCGCCGGTTTCGGCGTAATCAGGAATTTCCCATTTGTTCCATATCGGAGTGCATTCTGGAGGCAGTGCAGGCAGTCTGCCCAGATCAAAATAGCTTTCTCCCGGGCCATGATAATCAGATCCGCACGATGCATACAGATTCATGCGGGTGGCCAGTGCCGCAAATTGCCGCGTTTGCTCGGGAGTATGGCTGGACGAGACCACTTCGATTCCTGCTCCTCCCAGTTCACGGAATTCGCAGAGTAGTTGCTCGAGCAGGTCATTGCTCAATTTATAGCGGGCTGGATGGGCAATGACTGCCTGACCTCCGCTGCCACGAATCCAGCCGACGGCTTCATCCAGGCTCACCCATACATGAGAGACATGACCGGGTTTACCTTTGACGAGATACTTTTTGAAAACGGACTTTACGTTTCGGGCGTATCCCTGACTCACCAGAAATCGGGCGAAGTGGGTGCGGCCGATCAGCCTGCTGGTACCTGCCTGGGCGCTGGCACCTTCAAAACTGCCATAAATGCCGAATTTATCCAGTTGCGCGGCGATTGCCCGTGCCCGATCCATGCGGCCATCCCGGATCTTCTTCAGTCCTTCGGTCAGTGGCGGATGTTCAGGGTTGATTCCAAGCCCTAAAATATGCAAAGTCCGGCCATGCCAAGTAACAGAGATTTCAACACCACGGATCAATGTGATATTTTCCTGCTGAGCGCTGCGACTGGCCTCACTCAGTCCGGCAACATCGTCATGGTCGGTCAGCGCCAGTACATTCACACCGCGCACAGCAGCGTGCGCTAGCAAGTGAGAAGGTGACAGCACACCGTCAGAGATAGTCGAATGGCTGTGCAGATCAATGTTGGGCATCGAGAAGTGTGTAATTGCGTGGCTTCTCATCATAGCAAATTACGGCCATGATAAAAATAGCCCGACAGGCGCGGACATGCGTGAGCATCAATTTCTTATTGGGTTTTACAGGAAAATCTTATGAATAAATCGGGAACAATCTGGAAGTATCTTTCGGCAGCACCTCATCGCAGCCTGTTTCTTATGGGAGCTTTTCAGGCGATATTGACCATCCTGTGGTGGGTGATGGAACTGGCCGGGCGTGCCGGATTGATGGAAAGCGTCAGTTTTTCGAGCATCATGCCGATCTGGGCACATGGATTTTTGATGGTGTACACATTTTTCCCCTTTTTCATTCTGGGGTTTTTGTTTACTACGTTTCCTAACTGGATGAATGGCGAGAAAATCAAGGCCAATCAGTATATGACGGTCTGTCTGCTGATGGCAGCCGGTGTCATCCTGTTCTATGCCGGACTGATTGCCGGAAAATTTCTACTATCTACCGGATTGCTGCTGATGCTGGCCGGGTGGGCGTATGCCATTATTATCCTGTTTCGTGTGCTGTTTATGGCACCGGCCGGGGATAAGCGCCATGCCTGGGTGGCCGGTATGGCATTTATTGCCGGGTGGCTGGGATTGTGCGCTTATGCGTTGTGGGTGTTGACGGACAGCAGGGAAATGCTGGATTTCTCGCGCCAGGCCGGTATCTGGTTCTTTATGCTGCCGATTCTGATGACGGTATCACACCGGATGATCCCGTTCTTTTCGAGCCGTGTGCTGGAGAATTATGTTGTGGTTCGACCATTCGGGCTGTTGTGGCTGATGGTTGGTTGTACGGTGGTACACGGTGCACTTCAACTGGCTGGCCTGCAGGAATATGTCTGGTGGACAGATATGCTGCTTGCCGGCTGTGCATTTTATCTCAGTTATATCTGGCGATTTTTCCGCAGTTTTCGTGTCCGACTACTGGCGGTGCTGCATATTTCATTTGCCTGGCTGGGGATTGCAATGCTGTTTTTCGGATTGCAAGGCATGCTGCTCTGGTTGAGTGACGGTGACCGTTACTGGTTTGGGTTAGCGCCGCTGCACATGCTGGCTGTGGGTTATTTTGCGAGCATGGTTCTGGGGATGGCGTCACGTGTCACACTGGGCCACGGAGGTTTTCCGCTGGTACTGGACAATTTCGCATGGCTGCTGTTTATCGCTTTTCAGGTAGTTGTTCTGCTTAGAGTAATTCCGGATATTTTTCCAGGTGCTGCACCCTTGGCGCCCCAGTTTTATCTGATTGCAAGCGGTGTGTGGCTGAGTTGTTTTCTGCTGTGGGTGATCAAGTATGCGCCAATTTACTGGCGGGCCCGCGTGGATGGCAAAGCCGGTTGAATTTGTATTTCTATGAAAAAAGGGAGGTGCTGTCGGTTTGTTTTTACTGCATAGCCTTTATCCATCGGTGTGGCAATTTTTCGAGGAAAAGGCTATGCATGGCCTCATGTCACATCACCTGAATCATATGGGTGGTGATGCTGCTACATGCGCCCTAAATAGAATTTAAGATTAATTCTTTTCTTCTGGTGAAGACGTGCTTTCTGTCGCTTCCTCAGTCTTGTCGAGATCAGGAGCAGAATCACGTTCTATAAAAGCAGAGGGAGGTGGTTTTTCCATTGAGTGTCCATCAAGGCTTTTTTTCTCCCCGCAGGCACTTAATGCAATAGTTGTGCATGCAATCAATAAATATACATATTTCATGGTTTTTTCCTCAAGTTGGTTTGCTGAGAAGCTTTGGATGATAGTATAAGCGCCCGGTTTATACAACAGTGTGGCTTACGGAAAACGGTACTGGCAGAGTATTCCCGGTGATGGTTTTAATCTGGTACAGGCAGTTTTTATGGTGTTTTCAGCTTTGATATATTTATTTTCTACTGTTTTCCATATACCGGGAAGACTCATGCTATTGATTGAGGCGCTGGCCTGTTACTCTTACCATAGCGAGATCGTTTGACGACGGTCTGCTATTACCGGTAGCTTAGCCAGTATGGATATTGCCGAGCAATTGATACAAAACACCGGGAAGCGTTCGACTCCGGTTCGCAGTGCGGTTTTGGGCGTGTTGCTGAATGCCGAGGATGTGCTTTCCCATAGTGAAGTATTAGAACATCTGCAACAACTTGGTGCATTTGATCGGGTTACTGTATACCGTGCATTGGATTGGCTGGTCACCCAGGGTTTGGTGCATAAAGTAGCGGGGGCAGGCAGAGCCTGGCGTTTTCAGGTTACACGCAGTGAATCCATGCATCGTCACGCCCACTTTCAATGTCACCATTGTCATAAAGTTTTTTGCCTTCCGGAGGTTCAGCCGGTTTTGCCAAAAGAGCTGCCCTCCAACTTCTCGATCGATTCCATCGAACTCAATATCAAGGGTATTTGCGCTGATTGCGGTCGCGCCCTGATGAGCCAGTGATGTCGTGTATCAATTGCAACATAGTTGCACATTAGCTGTTGTTGTGCTTATAATTGCAACAATGTTGCGGTTGTAGGATTTCTGCAGATACGCGCCAACCGAACCATACACCTGCCTCGGATAGGGGTATTTATGCAGCATTTCTTCCTTCGTGTCTGTTGTTGTCATCTGTTGCTGGTATCAGCAGGCAATTGGGTGTTGACATGTAAAAAATGATACATAAAAACCGGGAAACAGAAATAAGTGAAAAAACTGGAAGCCTTAATTGGCCTGATAACTTTTACAGGATTATCATTTTGCGTCTGTGCTCAGGAAATAATGAATAATCCGGTTCGTGAATCTGAAGTAACGGATCGTACATCAATCAAAACATCACTTAAACCGGTGGTTGTAACGGCTGATCCTTTAAGTGGAGATCAGGCGGATATCGCTCAGCCTGTGTCGGTTTTGCAGCGGGAACGTATGCAAACACGCGATTTGCGCAATATTGGTGAAGCGGTTTCTCAGGAGCTGGGGGTTTCTTCCAGTGATTTTGGTCCGGCGATCGGTCGTCCGGTAATCCGTGGTCTGAGTGGAGCGCGAGTACGGGTGCTGGAGGATGGTATCGGTACGATGGATGTTTCCACGATCAGCCCCGATCATGCCGTGGCGGCAGAAGTGCTGTTTGCCGATCAGGTTGAGATTTTTCGCGGATCTTCGGCTCTGCTTTATGGCTCCGGCGCCAGCGGTGGGGTGGTGAATATTGTTAACCACCGGATACCTGAGCAGCTGCCTGATGAAGCAGGGGGCGATCTGTATACCCATTACAACTCGGTTGCGGATGATTTTACCGGAGCATTCCAGTTGAATGCAGGAGCAGGGCGTTTTACCTGGCACCTGGACGGGATGAAACGGCATACCGCGGATTATTCGATTCCCGGATATGCAGAAGTTAAACCGGAGTCCGACGCAAAAAAAGGTGTGCTTGAGAATAGCGATGTCCGGACAACGAATTTTTCCAGTGGCTTGTCTTATGTCGGTGAACGGGGATTCCTGGGGGTTGCAGTCAGCCGTTTTGATAATAATTATGGTGTTCCCGGACACGACCACGACCACGACCACGACCACGACCACGACCACGACCACGACCACGACCACGACCACGACCACGACCACGATAGCCATAACCACGAGCAAGGAAAGGGAGCGCGGATCAGGCAAAAACAGACACGTTTCGATATTAAAGGGGCAGTAAATCATCCTCTGTCTGGAGTGCAGAAAATAAAAACGCGCTGGGGGTATAACAACCATGTGCACAAGGAATCGGAAGGTGATGAGGTCGGGACGTTGCTGATGAATCGTGAATGGGATGGCCGAGTTGAAATGCTGCATCAGCCGTTGGCCGGCTGGAAGGGTGTGCTGGGATTTCAGTATCAGAACCGGGATCTTGCCACTGTCGGAGAAGAAGCGTTTGTTCCCAGTTCTCGAATGGATTCGCTGGGAGTGTTCTTGCTGGAAAGACGGGATGTCGGGCGCTGGCATTTTGAGATGAGCGGGCGTTTCGAGCACCAGCGGACAAAACGCAAAGATGATGGCTTCGAGACCAGTCACGATGCATTCAGTATTTCCGGCGGAGTGATCCGAAAATTCGGAGATGGTTATTCTGTAGGTGGTGATATTTCTCGTACAGAACGTGCGCCGGCACTGGAAGAATTATTTTCCAACGGAGCACACCTGGCTACTGGTACGTTTGAAAGAGGTGATGCCTCTCTCACTCGAGAGAAATCCAGCAATTTTGATTTATTTCTGCGTAAAAAGGGTGGCAGCCTGGACTGGACTCTGAATCTGTTTGCCAAGCTGGTCGATGATTTCATTTTTCAGCAAGAATTGGATCTGACGGGTGACGGCCTGCCAGATCGGGTCAATATGGAAGGCAGGCCAGATGAAGATGGGTATTTGTTATTGAAGTACCGTCAAAATAATGCAAATTTTCTGGGGATGGAATTTGAGACGATTGCTCATCTGCTGAATGATCGTCGCGGTAAATTGGATCTGCGCTTGTGGACTGATTATGTCCGCGGGCGGCTGTCATCAGGAGGATATTTACCGCGCATGACACCATTTCGTTTTGGAGGGGCACTTGATTATGCTCACGGTCCATGGCGAGGTCGGATTGACGTAATGCGGGTGCATAAACAGATGGATATCGCTCAGCTCGAAACAGATACCGCCGGTTACACTATGCTGAATGTTCAACTGGATTACCGGTTTGACTGGGGAAAGATGAATTACAACCTGTTCATACGAGGTGCCAATCTGCTGAATGAAGAGGCGAGACGTCACACTTCTTTCTTGAAAGATTGGGCACCGTTGCCTGGACGTTCCGGGCTGGTGGGAGTGCGCGTGAATTTTTAGGGTTGATTGGTTGCGGATCTTTTATCTGGGGCTGTTATGCACTTATCATGCCAAGTAATTGTTTTGTAACTTATTAAATTTTATAGACTTTATTCGTTTCCGGTTTGGTAAAACGGCAAATGTGCTAAACTTAAATAGTTGTTTGCATGTCTGCTGGCTGTTTTCTTTGGAAGTGCGATCCCTGAGAGATGCCGTAAAAATGAAACTCATTTTGTCCATCATGATACTTTCTGGTTGCCTGCTGTTTACATTGGCTGGCTGTGTCAGAAAAAATGACTATATGCCCCCGGTAGGGGCGACAGGTGAAAAAATCTTCAAGGGAGCCTGCGTGCAGTGTCATACACCAGTGAATGGCAAGGTAATGATACTGAGATCCGAGATGGCCAATAAGGAGGCCATTATTGAAAGAGTAACGAATGGAAAAGGATTCGGCATGCCTGCTTTTCCAAATTTGACGGGAGATTCAGTGCAGAATCTGGCGGAGTATGTGCTGGAGAACAGTGTCACCCGATAATCAGGATCGAATCGGATTTTCCTGAGACAATCGTACTAAAATTTCCTGACGAAGGTAGGAGTCAGCTTTGCATAACTGCGCAATACCCGGCCATCCCACGGCACCACAACAAAGATCCAGCTGTACGACATGCAGCCTTCGTGAGTTGTGTCTGCCGGTGGGGTTGACTGATGAAGAGATAGAGTACGTGGGCAATCTGACCAACCATAAGTTCAGAGTGCGACGAGGGGAATATCTGTTGCATGCCGGGGCTGATTTCAGATCTCTCTATGCCGTAAAAAATGGCTCTTTCAAGACTTATACCTTGAGAGTGGATGGACGCCAGCAGGTAACCGGTTTCTACATGACCGGCGAGTTGCTGGGGCTGGATGCGATCAGTCCGGAGAAGCATACCTGCGACACAGTTGCGCTCGTCGACAGCGAGGTTTGTGAAGTGCCTTTCATAAAACTTGAAGAGATCGGACGAAGTATTCCTTCGCTGATGAGCCAGTTCCACAAGATCATGAGCCGTGAAATTGTGCAGGATAGAGGAGTGATGATGCTTCTGGGCAGTATGCGGGCGGAAGAAAGACTGGCTGCATTTTTGCTCAATCTGTCCACTCGTCTGGCCAGGCGAGGGTACTCGTCGACCGATTTTATTTTGCGAGCGACCAGAGAAGATATCGGCAGTTATCTGGGACTCAAGCTGGAAACGGTCAGCCGGTCGTTTTCCAAACTGCAGGAAGAGGGGCTTATCACGGTTAACAACAAGCATGTCACCTTGCATGACCTCGGCAAACTGAATCGTATGATCGGCAATTCGATGGATTGATCAGAAGTTCTCAGCGGTGTTGCAGGATGACTTTTCTTGAGCGCAGAGTGTGCCATGTTATAATCGCGCGCGCTCCTGGTCTGTTTATATATAGGCAGCAATTTCCCGGAGCGGGAAATTTTTTTATTAACCTTTTTAATACACAATCTACAACGCGCACTTATCAGGATAGGGTGTCTTCGTAAGGAAGTATGTCGATAAGTTGCGGTTAACCCTAAGGAGAGTTCATGTCAGTCACTATGCGGCAAATGTTGGAAGCGGGTGTTCACTTTGGTCATCAGACTCGTTTCTGGAATCCGAAAATGGCCCCCTATATTTTCGGCCAGCGTAATAAGATCCATATCGTTAATCTTGAGCATACGCTCGTAATGCTCAGAGAGGCGCTGGACTATGCCCGCCGATTGACAGCAAACAAGGGGACGATTCTTTTCGTGGGAACCAAACGTCAGGCTCGTGACATCGTCATGGAAGAGGCAATGCGATGTGGTGCTCCCTATGTCAATCAGCGCTGGCTGGGTGGGATGTTGACCAATTTCAAAACGATCAGGCAGTCGATCAAACGCCTGCAGGATATGGAGAAAATGGTACAGGACGGGACGCTGAACAAACTTACGAAAAAAGAAGCTCTTGATTTTCAGCGTGAGCTGGAAAAGCTGAATAACAGTCTTGGTGGTATCAAGGAAATGAAAGGTTTGCCGGACGCCATGTTTGTGATCGATGTCGGTTATCAGAAAGGCGCAATCGTGGAAGCGGACAAATTGGGGATTCCGGTTGTGGGCGTGGTGGATACCAATCACAGTCCGGCAGGGGTCCGGTATGTGGTGCCGGGTAATGATGATTCCAGTCAGGCTATACGGCTTTATGCGCGTGCGATGGCAGATGCCATTCTGGAAGGACGTAACCAGTCCGTTCAGGAAATTATCGAAATGAGTAAGTCTGACGATGAAATCATGTCGGGTAGAGATCAATCTGCGGGTGCGTGAGTAAATGCGCTGTCAGTGCACTTTCTGAATAAGAGCATTCGAAATTTTCGTATTAATTTGATTTGGAGTCAGTATGGCGGAAATTACCGCAAACATGGTTAAAGAACTGCGTGAGCTTACCGGCCTTGGCATGATGGAGTGCAAGAAGGCTCTGGTCGAAGCTGACGGAGACATGAAAGCAGCCGAGGATTTGTTACGGATCAGAAGCGGAGCCAAGGCGAGTAAAGCGGCTGGCCGTATTGCTGCAGAAGGGGTCATCAGCGGATTTGTTACGGCGGATGGCAAACAGGGAGCCCTGGTGGAAGTCAACTGTGAAACCGATTTTGTTGCCAAAAATGAAGATTTCATCAATTTTGCCGGCAATCTGGCAAGGTTGATGGCAGACAAAAATATATCGGATACAGCGTTGCTGGAGGATATGTCTATAGCTGAGGGAGAAACGGTTGAGTCTGTCCGCAAGGCTCTGGTCATGAAGCTGGGCGAGAATATCAGTATCCGCCGCGGAATCAGCTACCAGACTAGAGATCATCTCGCAATGTATCTGCATGGAAGCAGAATCGGTGTGATGATTGACTATGCAGGGGGCGATGAGGCGCTGGGTAAGGATCTGGCCATGCATATAGCGGCCAGCAAGCCGGTGTGTGTGTCCAGCGATCAGGTACCTGCCGACGCACTTGAGCGTGAGCGCCAGATATTTACCGCCCAGGCGGCAGAAAGCGGCAAACCTGCCAATATCATCGAGAAAATGGTAGAAGGACGAATTGCCAAGTATCTGGCAGAGGTGACTTTACTTGGCCAGCCTTTCGTCAAAGATCCGGATCAGACTGTCGAGAAATTGTTAAAGACAAAATCTGCCAAAGTCAGTGGGTTTACGCTGTATATCGTTGGTGAAGGGATCGAGAAGAAATCCGATGATTTTGCGGCCGAGGTCATGGCGCAGGTAACCCAATCCAAATAAGAAGGTTTTCTTCTGGGGATTGGCTTGGTTTTAGTTGAATTCAAGAAAATAATGACTGATCGTCATGAGCAGGTCGGCTTTTTTTAGCGCTGAAAGCCACGACATGCTTGATCTCCAGAAGAACTTTACGATAAATCTCCTGTTCATAGGCATGTATGCCAGTCGTCTATAAACGTATTTTATTGAAATTGTCGGGCGAAGCTCTGATGGGCGATGGCCACTATGGCATCGATCGCGCGGTAGTTGAACATATCGTAGTCGAGGTTGCTGGAGTATTGCAGCTCGGTGTTGAAGTTGCGATCGTGGTAGGCGGAGGCAATATTTTTCGTGGTATGAAATCTGCGGGAGATGGAATGGATCGTGTAACGGCTGATTATATGGGGATGCTCGCTACCACCATGAATGCCTTGGCCTTGCACGATGCGATGAGACGAAACGGGGTTGTTTCACGTGTGCAGTCAGCTTTGCGGATAGATCAGGTTGTCGAGCCTTATGTTCGTGGTAAGGCTTTGCGTTATCTGGATGAACGTAAAGTGGTCGTGTTCGCTGCGGGGACGGGCAATCCCTTTTTTACTACGGATACAGCGGCTGCTTTGCGTGGCATGGAGATGAATGCCAATATCGTCCTGAAAGCGACCAAGGTGGATGGGATTTATACCAGTGATCCGCTGAAGAACAAGGATGCGCAGCGTTTCCAGAGCCTGACTTTCGATGAGGCGATCAGTAAAAACCTGCAAGTGATGGATGCTACTGCACTGACTTTATGCCGGGATCAGAAACTTCCCATCAACGTATTCAGTATTTTCAAGACCGGGGCACTCAAACGGGTTATCATGGGCGAGAACGAAGGGACATCGGTATTCGTTTGAATTCTGCGATGTCTGCGGGAATGGTTTTATGTTATTAGCACAATAACGGCGGGGTCTGTGCCGGTTGCTGTCGATACACTTCAATATCAATAAACCCACTTAAATATGATTGCTGATGTAAAAAAATCTGCAGAGCAGAAAATGCAGAAAAGCCTAGATGCACTCAAAGTCGATTTCAGTAAGGTAAGAAGCGGACGTCCCCACACGGGCCTGCTGGATCACATCATGGTTGATTATTACGGCACCCTGACTCCGATCAAACAATTGGCCAATGTGACCTTGGCTGATGCACGAACCATTGGTATCATTCCGTGGGATAAAAAAATATTCTCAGCGATTGAGAAAGCGATACGTGATTCCGATTTGGGTCTGAATCCTATGACGGTAAGTGATATGGTACGGGTTCCCATGCCCCCTCTGACAGAAGAAAGGCGCAAGGATCTGACCAAAATAGTCAAAACGGAGGCTGAAGCTGCACGTGTTGCGATGAGGAATATTCGGCGTGATGCCAATGCCCATCTGAAAGAATTACTGAAGGATAAGTTGATTGCCGAAGATGAGGATCGGCGTGCACAAGATGAAATCCAGAAATTGACAGATCGTTATATTGCTGAGGTGGATAAGTTACTTCAGACTAAAGAAGCAGAACTGATGGCTGTCTGATTCATGCCTCTAACACCAAGTTCGACACGTGAAATTCCGGAAACCGGTGCGATACCCAAGCATATCGCCATTATCATGGATGGTAATGGGCGATGGGCCAGGAAGCGTTTCCTGCCAAGGATAGCGGGACATACGCAAGGTGTTGAAGCGGTACGAGGTACAATCAAAGCCTGTATCGAGAGAGGTGTTTCACATCTGACAATTTTTGCGTTCAGCAGTGAAAATTGGCGCAGGCCCGCAGAAGAAGTCAAGTTGCTGATGCAGTTGTTTTTGGCTGCACTTGAACGGGAGGTGATTGGACTACATGAAAATGGAGTCCGGTTCAGGGTGATTGGTGATATTTCAAAATTCGATCCGAAAATAGTCGATTTTGTTCAACAGGGCGAGGCGCTTACAGCCGGGAATGGCCGATTGAATTTTACGGTGGCAGCAAATTATGGAGGGCGCTGGGATATCATGCAGGCTGTACGCAAAATGATTGCCGAGAACCCGGATTCGGCTGCGAATTTCGATGAGCCTGATATTGCCAGGCACTTGGCACTGGCCGGTGCTCCCGAGCCGGATTTGTTCATCCGGACGGGAGGTGAATGTCGGATCAGTAATTTTCTGCTTTGGCAGCTTGCCTATACCGAGTTGTATTTTACCGATACGTTATGGCCAGATTTTGATGCATCGGCCCTTGATGAGGCAATTGCATCCTATCGGAAGCGTGAGCGCCGGTTCGGGCGGACAAGTGAACAGATTGCCGGCCAGCAGGAAAATAGAAATACGATCTCGAACGAAGATCGGGTTTAACCGTCATTATCCAACCAACGGGATTTACCCGTTTTCATGCTTAGCACCCGACTCCTTACCGCATTCATACTATTGACCGCCTTCCTGGCGGCATTATTTTATCTGCCGGATATTTTCTGGGCTGTATTGCTCCTGGGATTGACTGTTACTGCGGCACGGGAGTGGTGCCGCCTGGGGCAGTTTTCAGTTGGCCAGACTGTTCTGTATATGATCCTGACTACCTTGTTAGGGGGGGAACTTCTGTTTCTGGTCAGTGTGGTGTTATCCAAAAATCCGGCAGATTCATCGATGGTTTGGTTTTATGCCGCATCTGCCGTTTTCTGGCTGCTGGCAGTACCTTTCCAGTTGGCGATGAACCGGTCGATCCGTAATATATGGGTGCTCATGTCCATTGGCTGGCTGGTTTTACTGCCGGCATGCCTGTCGCTCTATCAGCTTCGTGCAATGGATCCGCTGTTGCTGCTTGGGTTTATGGGAGTGGTGTGGGTATCAGACAGTGTTGCTTATTTCATCGGGCGTGCCTATGGCAAACACAAGCTTGCACCCCGGATCAGCCCGGGGAAAACCTGGGAAGGAGTAGCTGCCGCACTGATCGGGGTACTGGTTTATGCTCTGATCTGGTTTTATTCGGTACATAAAGATCAGGCATTGGTTGGCTGGCTGATTCCTCTGTTACTCCTGCTTGCGGTGCTGGGAATAGTGGGTGATTTGTATGAATCACTGTTGAAACGGCAGGCCGGTGTCAAGGATAGTGGCACCATACTTCCCGGTCATGGCGGGGTATTGGACCGTATTGATGCATT
>WBZO01001039.1_pt2 | contig 43648 bp, 41 predicted proteins | sample 5204261 | NCBI WGS metagenome assembly WBZO01 (sample SAMN12412400, study PRJNA552823) | activated sludge metagenome | isolation source: activated sludge from anammox sidestream of wastewater treatment plant... | place: USA: North Carolina | collected 2017-09
CACGAGCGGAAGCGGCTCCCTGCGGCGGTCCGAGAAGTAGACGACCGCGAGCAGGAGGAGGGCGGGCACCAGCGACGGCCCGATCCAGCGCACCCACGCGAGCACGCCGGGAGCTTAGCGCGCGCGCGGCACGGGGCCCAAAGATGAGGTCAGCGGAGGTCCTCGGGACGGAGATCCTCGCGCACGCCGCGGAAGACGGGATGACGCAGGAGCCCGTCCGAGGTGAGCGCGGTGAAGCGGACGGAGACCACGATCTCGGGCTTCACGAAATGACGGCCGCGGCCGGGCTTGGCCGCGAGCCGGCCGATGGCCGAGGGCTCGGCGACCTCGAGCGCGCGGAGCCGCGGGAGGAGCGCCTCGGTCGTGCCTCCGTCGAGGCCGCTGCCCACGCTGCCGCGCACGACGAGCCTCCCCTCGTCGTCGTACGCGGCGACGTCGAGCGCGCCGAGCGCCCCGCGCTGGCCGGAGCCGTCGGTCCAGCCGATGACGACGAAGTCGTCGTCGAGCTCGCACTTCACCTTGATCCAGTCGGCCGACCGCTCGCCCGGGCGATACCGCGACCCACGGCGCTTCGCGACGATCCCCTCGAGGCGGTGCTGCCGGCAGAAGTCGAGCAGCACGCCGCCCGCGTCGAAGGTCGGATGCACGCGAATGTAGCCGGGCTCCTTCGGCACGACCTGCTCGAGCAGGCGCTTGCGCTCCTCGATCGGCAGCCCGCGCAGATCCCGGTCGCCGAGGGCGAGCAGATCGAACACGACGTAGCTGACCGGCACCCGCGCGTTCGCGCGCTGGATGCGCTGCCCGAGGCGCTCGAAATCGGGAAGGCCCTGCTCGTCGAAGGCGACCACCTCGCCGTCGAGCACGAGGCGCGGCTCGCGGAGCTTGCGGACCGCATCCGCGATCTCGCCGTAGATCTTCGTCGCGTCGCGACCGCTGCGATACGTCAGCGAGACGCGGTCGCCGTCGCGTTCGCCGATGATGCGGACGCCGTCGAGCTTGAGCTCGAAGAGGTAGCGCGGGTCCTCGAGGATGCGAGCCGACGTCGCGTCGCGCTCGCAGAGCATCGGGACGTCGAAGCGCGCGGTCACAAACCGAAATGTAGCCCCAGGCGCAGGAAGCCGGCGGCCTGGAACCCGGCGCTCGTGCCGGACTTCTGGTAGAGCGGGTCGTTGTCGATCGCCGCTTGCTGATCGGCCGGGAGCTGCTCGAACCCGGCGGGTTTGTCGACCGGCGGACGGTTCAGGAAGAGGAAATCCGCGAGCGCCCCGACGCCCACCGAGAACGTGGGCGACACGTAGTAGTCGAGCGCGAGATCGAGGCCGGCGTTCCAGCCGCGGATCTTCACCTGATCGGACTCCGTCGGGACGTTGGTGTTCGTGGCGAGCGCCGCCTGCCCGAGGCTGCCGACGAACGAGTAGCCGCCGTGCGCGCCGATCAGGACGTCGAGCGAGTTGATCGGCAGCTTCAGCCCGACCTCGCCGTTGAGCTGCCACATGTTGAACGAGGAGAGCGCGTTGTACCGGGCGCGCGCACCGAGCACGAGCACGACGAAGCGCACGCCCGCACCGAGGCTGAAGGCCGGGCCGCCGGAGCTCGCCTTCTCGACCCGGAGATCGGTGCTCGAGAGCTGCTGCATGTCGATGTACGAGCCGCCGAGCTGACCGTCGACCCAGATCAGCTCGAAGTTGCGCTTCGAGTCCTCGCGCTCGGCCTCGTCGAGGCGTTGCGTGGTCTCCTGCTGCTGGAGCTGCTCGGTGCCGGTGGGCGAGCCGGGCGCGTTGGGATCGATCGGCGGCGGGGGCGCGACGCCCTGGGCGGAGGCTCGAGTGACGGAGAAGAGGAAGGCGGAAGCGACGGCGGTGCACGCGAGACGGCGCATCGCCGATCAGTGTCGCACATCTCCCGGCGAGCGCGAGCGGTCCTCGTCCTCGAGCTCCTCGGCCTCCTCCGCGGGGACTCGGTACTCCTCGTTCAGCCACTTGCCGAGATCGATCGTCTTGCAGCGCGGTGAACAGAAGGGGAAGACCTTGTTCTCGCTTCGCGGTTTCACCTCCGCGTTGCAGATCGGGCACCGAGCCATGAGAGTTTCTTAGCATGGACCCCGTGATCGGGTATTTCGCGGAAGACCTGAGGACCGGGCGCACGATCGCCGGGAACGCGGACGAGCCCTTCCCCGCGGCGAGCGTGCTCAAGATCGCGATCGCGCTCGAGGCACATGCGTCGCTCGACCTCTCGGCACGCGTCGACCTCCGCGACGACGACAAGGTCATCGGATCCGGCGTGCTCTCGGCGCTGGGCGCCGGGCTCGCGCCGACGCTGGGCGATCTCGTCTTCCTCGCGTGCGCGATCAGCGACAACACCGCGGCGAACATCGTGCTCGAGCGTGCGGGCGTCGAGCGCGTCAACGCGCGTCTGGCGTCGCTCGGCCTCCGGACCACGCGCGTGCGCGGCAAGATCTTCACGCCCGAAGAGGGCGAGCTCTCGCCGATCACGCCGCGCGAGGCCGCGAGGCTCGTGATGCTCATCGCTCGCCGCGAGGCGGCGCCTCCGGCCGCGTGCGATGCGGTGCTCGCGCTGCTCGGCAAGACCCAGACGGCGAGCACCATCGGCCGCGGCCTGCCGGACACGCGCTTCGACGACGATCCGCCGGTGAAGCTCGCGCACAAGACCGGCTCCATCGTCGGCGTCGTGCACGACGTCGGGATCGTGCGCACGGCGGACGTCGAGTACGTCGTCGCCCTGATGAGCAAGGGCTCCGACGATCGCCGCCCGAACCACGACAACGTCGCGCGCGTGAGGCTCGGCGAGATCTCGCGATCGATCTACGAGTCCTTCACGCGCGCGCGTTGAGCATCACTCCGCGGGGACGGCCTCGGCGACCGCCGCCTCGGCCTTCTCGACCGGCTTCTCCTCGACGATGCAGCTCTGCTCGAGGATCTCCGCGACGTCCATCTGCTTGATGCGGTCCTCGAGGCTCTGGCTCTTGAGGCCGTCGGTGAGCATCGTCATGCAGAAGGGGCAGGCGCTCGCCACGGTGCGCGCGCCGGTGTCGACCAGCTGCAGCGTGCGCTTCACGTTCACGCGGTTCTGGTTCTGCTCCTCCATCCACATCTGCGCGCCGCCGGCGCCGCAGCAGAGGCCGCGCGTCTTCGTCCAGTAGTCCGGCTCGACGAGCTCGACGCCCGGGATCGCGCGCAGGATCTCGCGCGGCGACTCGTAGATGTCGTTGTAGCGGCCGAGGTAGCAGCTGTCGTGGTAGACGACGCGCCCGCTCACCGCCTTCTTCGGCACGAGCTTCTTCTCCGCGAGGAGGCCCATGAGAAAGTCGGTGTGGTGCACGACCTCGAGCTTCGCGCCGAAGTCGGGGTACTCGTTCTTCAAGGTGTTGAAGCAGTGCGGGCAGGCGGTCACGACCGTCTTGGCGCCGCCCTGCTCCTTGTAGCCGTTGAGGACCGCGGCGTTGGTCTCCGCGAGCGTCGCGAACAGCACCTCGTTGCCCGCGCGCCGCGCGGGGTCACCCGTGCAGCTCTCCTCCTGGCCGAGGATCGCGAAGTCGACGCCGGCCGCCTTGAGCAGCTTCGCGGTCGCGCGTGCGATCTTCTTCGCGCGGTCGTCGTAGCTCGCCGCGCAGCCGACCCAGTAGAGCACCTGCGCGTCGGGCTTCTCCGCCATCGTCGGGACGCCGAGCCCGTCCGACCACGCCGCGCGGTCCATGCGCGAGAGGTTCCACGGGTTGCCGTTCACCTCCATCGCCTGGAACGGCTTCTGGAGCTCGTGCGGGAACTCGTTTCTGATCATGACGAGGTTGCGCCGCATGTCGACGATCTTGTCGACGTACGAGATGAGCACCGGGCACTGCTCCTCGCACGCGCGGCACGTGGTGCACGCCCAGAGCACGTCGGGGTGAACGACCTCGGGGGAGAGGTCGATCGGCTTGTACTTCGGAGGATGCTTCGCGCCCTCCTTCGCGTCCGCGAGCGCCTCGGGATCGTCCTCGGCGAGCGGCGTCCCCCACTGCATCTCGCGCGCGGTCAGCTCCTCCTCGTGCTCGTACAGGTGATCGCGGAGGGCGAGGGTGAGGTGCTTCGGCGAGAGGATCTTGCCCGTCTTGTGCGCCGGGCAGTTGTCCGAGCAGCGCCCGCACTCCGTGCACGTGTAAAAGTCGAGGATCGCCTTCCACGAGAGATGGTCGACCTTCGCGATGCCGATGTCGGCCTGCGTCGGGTCGGCCATCTCGGAGGCCGCCATCATCTTCTCCATCAGCTTCTCGGCGTTCTCGGCCATCGGCTTCAGGCGGCCGCGCGGCTCGAGGTCCTTGAAGAAGACGTTCGGGATCGCCGTGATGATGTGGAAGTGCTTCGAGTGCGGCAGGATGTTGAGGAAGATCAGGACGAGCGCGGAGTGCGTCCAGAAGCCGACGTGGCCGAGGACGACGAGCGCGTTCGCGCCGAGCCCGAGCTTGCTGAGCAACGCCGCCATCGCCGAGCCCGCGGGCGACGGGAAGAAGTGGAACTTCGCCTCGGCCTCGTGGCCGGCGCCGAGCGGGGCGATGAGCTGCGCGATGCTCCGGCACTCGTCGCCGCGCGACGCGACCGACGCCGGCGAGCAGAGCACCGGGTGCTTCTCCGCGAGCGTCAGCATCGCGCCGTCGTAGAGGATGTCGGCGATCATCATCGTGCCGATGATCCCGAGGATGAGGAGCGCCTCGGCGCTGAGCGTCATCCGCTTCTGCGGCTTGATCACTCGGTAGTAGACGAAGACGCTCACGCCCGTGAGGACCATGAGCGCGACGATGTCCTTCGCGAACTCGTAGACCTTCCCGACGGGCTGGTTCGGCCCGAGGATGAACATGCCGAACGACGGATCGAAGCCCCGGCCCCAGAGGATGAGCGTGCGGAGCAGGAGCACGAGGAAGCCGACGAAGATGAGCTTGTGAGCCCAACCCGCAGGTTGGTAGTAGGCCATCTTCTCCTGCGCGAAGGCGTACCGGACGACCGCGCCGATGCGCTCGGGGATGCGGTCGAAGCGGTTCACGAACTTGCCGATGCGCAGGAGCTGCCAGCGCCGGATCGCCGACCAGAAGAAGACCGCATGCGCGATCACGATCAGCATGAGCATCACTGCGGGATTCATCGTTCTTGGCTCCGAATCTCACGGACATATAGGGACTTGCCGCCGCGCGTCAATGAAGACGAGCCAGGCCGGCCGTCCGTGACACGGACCGCGGCGCGGAACGATGGGCTCGCGGGGGCACGCGCGATGCACCGCGAGGGGGCGCCATGCGCCGTCTGTCGAGGGACGATCGATCGCTGCTCGCCGGCCTCGTGCTCGCGATGATCGTGGGCATCGGCGGCTCGCTCGCGCTCGCGGCGTCGTGCCTCGGCCGTGATCGAGCGCAGCGCGAGCCCGCATCGACATCCCCGCGCGGGTCGGACGACCAGAGCTCGGCGACGAGCTCCAGCGTCGAAGACGACGAGGCAGAGAGCCCCACGACCACGACACGGATCACGGCGGCCGAGCTGCCGCCCGCGGGCGCGGCGGCGGCGACGACGAACGCGCCCCCCGCGGAGCCGAGCGGGAGCGCGCCTCCACCCGCGCCTCATACGCACACGATCGAGACGACGCCTCGCCCGGCCGCGGCAGTGACGCCTTCGCCTTCGCCTGCGCCGACGACGACCGCGCCGGCGCCGACGACCCCGGCGCCGACCGACGCGATCAGGAACGCCGACGCGGGCGCGGCGGTGGACGCGGGGACGGACGATGCGGGCGGTCCCGCGTCGGCGGCGCATGCGCATGACGGCGCCGCCCCCAGCGCGCCCACCGGGGCAGGCCGGTTCGTCACCGAGCCGACGAATCCCTTCGGCGCGAGCTCGTGGGAATCGAACCCCGAGGCGGGCGCAGGACCGTTCACCACCGATCGGCCGCAGTGAGCGAGCGCTCGCGCAAGCCGTGGATGGGTGCCGCTCGCTCCAAGGATCGCGGGCGAGCCGCCGACCTGAGGCATTAATGCCCAATGATTTTGACTACCTATGCGCAAGTGACCAAAAGTAAGACACCGGCACACTCCTTGGACATGGGGCCTCCGAACCCGAAAGGAGAGCCTTCCCATGTTCCGTCGCGCTGCCCTCTTCACCGTCGCCTCCCTCACCTTCGCGCTCGGCGCGTCCGCATGCAGCGTGAGCGCCGGTGACGTCGCCGAGGAGGGGCTCGGCGCGACCGACGCCACGGAGGACGAGCTCAGGGAGGGCAGCTGCATCCCGGGCGACCGCATCATGCCGAACCTCTATGACATGGCGGACGTCCCGGAGTTCACCGAGGCCGCGCACGCGAGCTTCATGTACTCCGAGAGCTCCCGCATCATCGCGAACACGAGCCCCACGCCCGAGACCCTCGGATGCGAGACGTTGAAGAGCGAGTCGCTTCGCCGGCAGTGCCGGTACACCGGCTTCACGGCCAAGGACACGAGCTGGGGCCCGCGCGACGAGGCGACCGGGCGCGTCCTCGTCACCGTGTCGAACGGCGGCGGGGGCTTCCAGCTCGTCGAGCCGAAGGACTTCTACTACTGCTCGGCGAACGCGGCGCGGGGCCTGCCTCCGCGCATCGTGCTGAAGCGGCAGGTGCACGTGGCGGTCTCGCCCGAGGGCTTCGATCGCAACATGAGCGACGCGCAGGCCGACGCCGCGCTCGGCGCCTACTGCAAGCAGGGGACGTTCGACCGCCAGGCGATGAAGTGCGTGCTCCGCGAAGGCGTGAAGGTCGACGTCTCCTCGTACATCAAGACGCCGGTCGTCGGAGAAGCGTGCGTCGTGCGCGAGGGCACGCCCGAAGGCGCAACGAGCTGCCACGGCGACCTCACCTGCGAGAACGGCAAGTGGACCTCGAAGTCGTGCGCGACGCGGGCGTCCTCGAGCCGGAGCTTCTGCGCCCGTCAGGGCTACTGCAAGAGCTCGATGTCGTTCCCGGCCGAGGATGCGCCGTGCGGCTCGGCTCCGGGCGGCGCGACCGCCTGCGGCAAGGTGCTGACCGCTGGTCCGTCGATCGAGCTCACCTGCCAGGACGGCTTCTGGACCAACCAGAGCTGCGCCTCGCTCGCGCGCTCGAGCCGGTCGTACTGCTCGGCCGAGGGCGTCTGCGACGCCATGGGGCACTGAGGAACGTCACGCCGGCGTCGGCTCACCCAGCGTGATCGGCGACACGTGCTCGGATGCGCGCTGCTCGAGCTGCCGGTAGGCGCGGGCCGCCGCGAAGGCGGTCAGGGGAATCGTGAAGAGCAGACCGACCCCGAACGCGAGCGCTCCGAGCAGGTTGATCCCGAGCAGCGCGATCCCGAGCACGAAGAGGCTCCACCGCACGCCCCGCGTGAGCTCGGAGCTGCGACGGAACGAGCCGAGCACGTCCGCCCTCTCGTCGACCACGAGGAAGCCGACGAGCCCGTAGCGAACCGCGAGGTAGATGCCGGGCACGACGAGGAGCACGAGGCCGGCGGCGACGAGGAGCCCGTAGAGGATGGAGACTGCGAGGTAGCTCAGGAAGGTCATCCAGTCCGGCAGGAGATCGCGGAGGGCGACCGCGCGCCCGTCGTGGAGCAGCAGCGCGAGGCGGATCCACACGATCCCGACGAACGCCTGGACCACCTGTCCGGCGAGCGCGAAGCCGGTCGCAAGGGCCGGAGCGCGCTCTGTCGCCTGGCCGAGACCGCTCATCAGCATCGACGCGATCGCGCCAGCGACGCCCACGCCGACGGCGAGGCCGAGGTTTCGCTTCAGCGTCTGCCAGCCGAAGCGGAGCGCCTCCGAGCGGGAGAATCCCTTCGTGCTCATGACCCTCGAGCCGGTGCAAGATCGCGGCCCGAAGGCGGCCTGCGAATCTCAGAGCTCGAACGCGAACGTCTGCTTCTCGCCCGGGCCCGGCGAGAGGGCGAGGTCCATCGCGTACGTGCGGCTCCCGATGCGCACCGAGAAGTGCACCTTCACCGGGAGATCGACGCCGTGCGGATCGACGAGCTTCACCTCGGCCACGTACCGGCCCTTCGGCGGCTCGCTGCCCTCGAAGAAGACGTTCTCGACGTTCTGGTGGTGGCAGTCGTCGTCGGGACAGCTCTTCTCGAGCTGCAGCCCGGACGCGATCCCGCGGTTGCCCTTGTGCACCTTCGCGCCGCTCGGATCGACGACGCTGATGTCGACGTCCGCCGCGCTGTCGCCCCACGCGATCATGAACTGGAGGACGCCCGTGCCGACGCCGCATCCCTCGTCGATGAGGCCGTTGCAGTTGTCGTCGTTCGCGTTGAAGCACAGCTCTGGTCCGGTCGGCGTGCACGCGGCCGTGATGGTGACACCCTCCGACGTCGCGACGTTCTTCGCGACCACGCTCGATCCCGGAGACTGCGCCCCGGGCGACGACGGGCCACACGACAGCGCGAGGATCGCCGCGAACGAGAGACGACGCATCGTCTCGTCTTACTATCACGCGCCGTCACTGCTGGAAGCAGTAGACGCGATTGACCTCGGTGCACGCCTCGTCGGTGAGCGAGGTCCACTTGCTCCCGTCGTGCTCGGCCTCGCCGACGCGGCCGTTGCCCGCGCCCGTCCACGCTCCGCAGTCGGCGCCACCGAGGTACTTTCCGTCGGAGCCCGTCGCGGTCCACACGCGGTCCTCGTCGATCGGCGGCGTCTGTCCCTTCTCGTCCCGGCGGAGCGGGTTCGCGAGCTGGCCGCTCGCGAGCTGCGCCTTGTTCTGCGCGACGAGCACACCATCGACGCGCTGCCACGGACCCGCGCCGGTGATGCGATCGATCGCGTTCACGTTTGCCGTCGAGATCCACGCGACGTAGGTGCCGGGCAGGCCGGCGGCCTTCGCGAGCTTGTTGCAGATCGCGTCCGCGCCGGTCACGCCGCCGAGGTTGCCCGTAGGCGTCTCCGACGACACGAACGCCTTGAGCGGTCCCGTCGAGGCGTCGACGCCGCCGCCGTTGCCGGCATCGGCATCGCTCGCGGGAGGCGGATCGTCCTGTGGCGCAGGTCCCGGCGTGTCCTCGCCGGTGTCGCGCGCCTTCCGGTTCGGCGCCCCGAGTCCGTCGTCGCCCCCGATGCTGCCATCGCCGAACGAGAACCCGCAGCCCGTCACCGCGGCGATGAGCACGAGAGCGATCGAAGCCGAACGCACGTCCAAGATGTCCTCCGCCCTGACACCAAGCTTAGCCAGGAGCGCGGCGCGTGCCGTCTTTCCGCTGATTTCTTGTGGCACACGCACGCAGGATCGCGATGGACCTGGTGGTCACGCGATCCTGTTGCGTGGCGGGCTACCGGATTTTCTCGGATCCGCCTACGGCCGCTTCACGTTCACGCCGCCGGCCTTCGCCGCGGGGTCCTTGGCCTCCGGCATCGACTCGGTCGTCGCCTTCGGGTTCATGACCTCGAAGAACGCCTGCGCCGCCTGCTGCTGCCAGGGGCCCTGCTCGCTCTTCAGCGTCATGAGCACGCCCTTCTCGCCCATGAACTTGAGGATGTCGATCGCCTGCGTGCGCTTCTTCTCGTCGGCGCCCTTCGCGTCGCGCATCAGACGCACGCGCATCTGCACGCGCGTGACCGAGTGCGGGCCGTTGTCGTAGTCGATGCCCTGGATGGCACGCGACAGGATCATCTTCGGCCAGTCCTGGAGCGAGTCACGCACGCGCACGCGCGTCGCGGCGTGCGCGTTCTCGATCCAGCGCGCGACGTCGCCGTGCTCGTAGTTGAAGTCGGACCAGTACCCGAAGGTCTGGTTGTAGATGACCTTCAGCTCCTCCACCGCCGCGGGGTCCGCGTCGTTGTACGTCGCCATCATCCGGCGGACGCTGTCGGTGTCGCCGCCGATGAGGATCGCCAGCGCCGCGTCGCTTCGCGTCGCCGGGTTCTTCAGCTTGTCGAACATCGCCGTCGTCACCTGCGGCGACATCCCGGACAGGCCGATGGCGCGCGCCGCCTGGTGCTGCACGTCGAGCTCGTGGTTGCCGTCGATCAGATCGATCAGGCTCGCCGTCGCCGCCGGGACCGGGCGGTGGATGAGCGTCTCGAGGTAGCAGGCGCGGATGAGCTGCGTCTTCGGATCGGGCTTGTCGAACTCCTTCACCTTCTTGACGACCTCGTTCATCTGGTCGTCAGTCGCGACCCACGAGAGCGAGAAGCATGCGTCGAGGCGCGACTGCTCGTTGTTCTGCTTGTCCTCGATGTACTTCACGAGGACCGGATACGCCTTCGGATCGCCCCACTGCGCGAGGCCGTAGGAAGCGCCGACGCCGATCGCGCGGAGCACCATGCCCATGACCGCGAGGCCGCCCTGGAGGAGCGACTCCATCGTCGCGTCGACCTTCTCGGGACGCGCGCGGAGCTGCTGCTCGAGGATCGACCACGACTGCGGATCCTTCATCCAGCCGACGTAGCGGAGCGCGCTCTGCGCCGTGGCCCAGCCCGGCGGGAAGTCCTGCTGCCCCTCCTTCGGGAAGGGCAGGTTCGGCTTCGCCCACTGCCGCATCTTCGGCAGCGCCTCCTTCGCGTCGGCGGCCGCCATGAAGCGGAGACCGTTCGCGTGCGGCTGCGGCATGTCCGTGATCCAGAAGTAGACGCCGTCGTACGCCTGCTGCCGGATCTCGTCCTTCTTGTCCGGGTACAGGATCGCGAGGTCCGCGAGCATGCGCGCCGAGACCACGCGCTCGTTGTCGTCCTGGCGGTACTCGGGATCGAGGTCCTTGTTGTAGAGGTTCAGCGGGCTCTGCTTCATGCGCCACGCGAGCGTGGGCACCGCGCGCAGATCGCCGACCTCCGCCAGGCGGAGAGCGGCCTCGGTCTTCCAGTGCGGGTTCTGCGTCGAGTCGATGAACTGCGCGAGGAGGTCGCCCGCGCGCGGGTCCTCCGTCGACCTGATCATGTCGAAGATCAGCTTCGTCTGGAACTTCTCGGTGTCGCGCTTCGACTTGTCGACCGAGCGCAGCGCGAGGACGAGGCCCTTCCCGCCGACGCCGTCGCGGAGCGCCTCGAGGAACTTCTGGCGCGAGTCCTTGTCCGCCTTCGTGAGCGCGTTCAGCAGCGGCTGCATCGCCTGCTCGTTCGCGATCTTGCCGAGGCCGACCGCCGCCTCGCGGGCGACGTCGACGCTCTTGTCCTGGACGAGCTTGATGAGCGTGTCCGTCCACTTCGCGTCGGCGCTCCGCGAGAGCACCGTGGCGACGAGCTGGCGGACGCTCTCGCTCTCGTCGCCCGCGAGCGACGCGAGCTTCTCGAGCGACACCATCGCGGCGAGCTGCTCGGGATCGAACGCCGGGCTCTTGTCGAGCCGCTGCACGCTCGAGAGCTTGCCCGCGCGGTACTCCTTCATCACGTCGTCGAACGCCGCAGGCTCGTGCAGCGCCGCGAGCGCCCACGCGATCTGCGGGCGGTCCGCCTCGGTCGCCTCCTTGAGCGCCTTGAGCAGGGCGGGCTTCGCCGAGTCCGCCATCGGCGTGCCGTACTCGAGCAGCGCCTGCGCGGCCGTCCCGCGCACCGCGTGATCGACCGAATCGAGGCCCTTGATGACGAGCGGCAGGCCTGCCTGATCCTTCGCCCACGCGAGCTGTGCGAACGCCTCCTCGCGGAGCTTCGTCTCGTCCTCCTGCGCCGCCCACTCGCGGTACTTCGGGAGCGCCTCGGCGATCGGAAGGAGAGCGACCTCCTTCTTCATGAGGGCGGCCTTCTTCGGATCGAGCTTCTCCGAGTCCTTCATGCCGCCGAAGACGACGGCCGCGCCGACGCCCGCGACCGCGAGGACCCCGACGAGGATCGCCCAGACCTTGAATCGGCCCTTCTTGAAGTTGCCGTCGTCACCTCCGCCGTAGCCGCCGCCGCCGCCGCCGCCGAAGCTCGGGACCCCCGGATCGCCGGGGAGGTCGTTGTCGTCCGGCGGCCACTTCGCCGCCTGGATGGACGGCGGCAGGCCCACGGGAACAGGGCGGGTCGTGGGGAACTGGACGTGCGGCTGGTGGTTGGGCCCCATGGCGGCCCGGGACGATAGCGCACCCGTCGAACAAATATCGAGCGCTGAAACGCCGTCGATCGCGCGGGCGCCGCGGCGCGTCGGGAAGCGCTCGCGGCCCGCCCCGGTCCGCTTCGAGTCCGCTCCTAGCCCCTGGGGCCCCCGCGCGCCTCGGCGGCGAGCGTCTCCGCACGCTCGGGGTCGAGGCCGAACGCCTCGAAGAAGACGTTCATCAGGGCGTCTTCCTCCTTCGCGGGATCGTGATCGACGAGGGCGACACGAATGCCGATCTTGAACGCGACCTCGCGGAGATCCATCGGCAGGGTCGGCCCGATCGCACGTACGCGGTCGGCGATCGATCCGGCTGCGACGTTCTGCGCGAAGCGCGCGACGAGCGCATCCACGCTCGTGCGGCCGACGCGCGAGGCGAGCTCGCCGAACGCGCGGCGCTCGTCGTCGGTGAAGCGACCGTCGGCGGCGGTCATGAGGTACGCGAGCTCGAGGAGCGTGTCCGCGTGCTCGGCGTTCGCGATCGGCTCGGCGGGGAGGAGATCGACGATGCGCATGAAGGGAGGGTACACCGCTCAGCGGAGCGCGGCCCAAGCGAACATCAGGCCCGGAAGGACCATCAGTCCGAGGAGCATCACGAAGCGCTTGCCCTGCTCGGCGCCGGCCGCCTGCGCCTCGGCCTCGAGGCGCTCCACCTTGTTGTCGGTGACGGCATCGCGGAGCGCGCGCGCCAGCGCCGTGGCTTCGTTCGCCAGATCGAGCAGCTCGTACGTGTGTGCGGCCACGGTCGCGGTGACCTTCGCGCGCGGGATCGCGCGGCCCGGCGCCTGCCGCACCGTCTCCTCGAGCCGGATGCCGGCGTCCGCGAAGCTCGCGTCCGCGGAGGCGCCGATCCCGTATGGGCCGCCGACCGAGATGCGACGTGCGTCGAAGTCGATCGCGACGCGGCGGTTCGACGGACGGAGGAACATCACGACGGCGACGACCGTGAGCGCGGCATAGCCGACCATGAAGACCCAGCCGCCCGTCGTGAGGTGCGCGGTGCCGGAGAAGAACTGAACCCACGCGAGCGACGCGGGCGTCGACGCGAACGCGGGCACGAAGAGGAGGGCCGGCCAGCGCATCGGGGTGATGCGGGCGGAGCGGCGCGCGGCGTCGACCTCGACGCTTCGATCGACGAGCCATGCACGCGCGCCCACCACGCGACCATACCTCGTCAAGGCGCTCGGCGCCCGACCGCAGGTGGCGGCGCCGATCTCCTCGGGCGACGTCCACGAGAAGAAAAGCGTTCGCAGCACGCGATCGAACCTTGCCCGGCGGAGAGTTCGCTCTACCTGATCGATCATGCGTTGCGAGGAGCCACCGGCGCCCGCGCGCGAAGACCGATGCGACACGAAGGTCCTTCGCGCGCAGCAGGACGACATCGCGCAGTTGTTGGAGGTGGTGGAGTCCCATCTGGTCCTCGTCGTGACGGGCGAACCGTTCGACGGCCGCGTGCTGCTCGACGCGCTCGATCACCTCACGGAGTACGCGCGCGACGTCTCGGCATGCCACCCCGCGGTCCACACGCGCGGGGCCGAGCTCCACCGTCGCCTGGCTCGGATGCTCCAGGGCGACGCGATCGATCGCCTCGAGCTCATACGGCTCGGCTACGCGCACTGCGCGGAGCTGAGGCAGCTGTCGACGATGGAAGGCGGCGTTGCCAGCACGCCGACCGAGCAGCAGCGAACACGCGACGACGCGCGGTACCGCGCCATGTTCGAGGCGTCGACGCGCCGGGTCGGCTGCGACTGTGACTACGAAGATTCTTGAGGAGGACGGGAGACGATCATGATTCGAAGCGAAACGCGGATGGCGCGACAGATGAGAACGTGGGGGCTCGTCATCGGCGGGCTCATCGCCGTCGCAATCCTCCTCGAGCTCCTCGGCTGAAACGCCCGAGGCTCAGCGCACGCAGGGCTCGATCGTCGCCGCGTTCGTCTCGGCCGGCGGCGGCGGATTCGTCTCCCCGAGCGTCGCGCCCTGCGAGCCGTCCTTCGGCTTCGGGGCGTCGAACACGAGCGTGTCGAAGTCCGGCAGCGCAGCGCCGCCGTCCGAGGCCCCCGCGTCGGGCGCAGCCGCCTTGAGCGTGAGCGCCTGGAGCGCCGTGAGGTTGCCGTTGAACAGGTTCGAGTCGACGCCGCCGGAGATGCCGGACACGCTGCCCTTGTCGCTGTGCTGCCAGATCTTCCAGTCCGTCCAGCCGCTCGGCATGAGCGGGCAGCTCGCGCCGTAGTTCGCGACCCAGAGCGGATAGCCGCCGAAGCTGGTGCCGATGGTGCTCGACATGAACGCGGCGGTGTACACGATAGGCTTCACGCCGATCTTCGCCTCGACCTTCGCGAGCCACGACTTCGCACGCGCGACGACCGTGCTCGCGGGGAGCCCGCCGTCCGTCTCGAGGTCGAGCACCGGCGGCAGGTCGCCCGGCTCGAGGCCTCCGGCGGCGTTCAGCTTCGAGAAGAGCAGATCGACCTGCGCCTCCACGTCCTGCGTCGGACGGAAGTACTGGTAGACGCCGCGCACGATCCCGGCCTTCTTCATCGCCGGCCAGTTCGCCGTGAACTTCGTGTCCGGGTAGTTGAGGCCGTCGCTGGCGCGCGCGAACGCGAACGTCTGCCCGGCGGCCTTCACGGAGGCCCAGTTGACCGTGCCCTGGTAGTACGAGACGTCGACCCCCTTGAGGGTCGGCCCGGCCGCGCAGGTCCGGAGGGCGGCCGCCGTGTCGCCGAGGCACTCGGTCGAGGGCTCCGCATCCGACGAGCATCCGGCCGTCGCCGCGCCTCCGCAGGCGAGGAGAATACATCCGACGACAGCGTTGCTCGCGAGTCCGCGCGGAGTCCGCTTCATGCCGCCGGCATGGACAGCACTTCGCGTGCCGCGCACGCGCCTTCACGATCGCTCGAAAAAATGGGCGTGTCGGCGATCGGCCGCCGATCTCGCACCGCGAGCCCGCGCGAACGGATCCGCGAATTCTCGCGAGAGCATGGACACTTACGGAAGTCTACGAGACGCGCACACGTGGTCCGAGACGCGACCGCAGCTCCATCCGCGCGCGCATCGCCCGGGCGACGTCCTCCGCGTCGAGGCAGCGATCGCGCTCGAGGGCGGCGTTGAGCGCGCGCATCGCCTCGTCGACGTCGCCCCGCTCCGCGAGCGCGCATCCCGCGACGACCATGAGCTCGGGGTCCCCTGGGAGCACCGCGAGCCCGAGGCCGACGACGCGCATCGCGCGCTCGGTGTCGCCGTTGGTCGCGAGGCGCGTCGCCGTCTCGCGCGCCGCCGCGACGAGCGCGCGCATGTCCTTGCGCGTGAGCATGCGCCCGACCAGCGCATCCCCGAGCCCCCGCGCGACGGTGAGCAGCTCCGCGTGCTTGTCGATGCCCTCGCTCTGCGCCCGCGAGACGAGCTTCGCGAGCCGCTTCCTCACGCGGTCGAGCGCGTCGTCGGCGGCCTTCGCCGGCGGAGCGCTCGCGCGGCTGGAAGCCACGTGCATCGTCGTCCGCAGGTGGACGAGCCAGCCCGGGAGCTTCGGTCGCGCCGCCGCCGAGACGTCGGCGCTGCTCGCGGGGACGCCCTCGAGCAGCGAACGGACGTCGGCATCGAGATCGTGCGGCTCCCAACGCGCGCGATCGACGTCGAGCCGCCACGCGAGGACCTCGCCGGGATACACGACGAAATCGAGCGTCGCTTCGCCCGCCGGCGTCGTCGTCTTCACGCGATGTCGGCCCGCGGGCACGCCGCAGAACCCACGGACCGGCTCGGTCGTGAAGCGGCTCCAGGGTTCTCGGAGATCGTCGACCGCGCACGCGTCCCAGAGATTCCCCTCGAGGACGACGAACGCGCTCGGCTCGCGGACCGGTCCCTTCTCGCGCGTGCGGCGGCGCGCGCGGACCAGCACGAAGATCATCGTCGCGACGAGGACCCCGATGGGGATCAGCGACCACGCGATGGACGGCACTCGATCATCGTAGCGTGCCGTGAGCATCGCGCACGTCGCACTGCACCGCGTCGAACGGTCGAGCTCGGCCGGCGACGTGGGAGATGCGGCGCGACGTCCGCGATCGCGCCCCCGTTCAGGGGCCCAGGGCCGCGAGCCGCGTCGCCAGCCGATCGCGAAGCTTCCTCTGACCTGGCGTCAGGACGGCCTTCTCCGTCCGCGCGAGCGCCTCCTCGAGCGCCTTCCGCTCTCCTTGGCGATCGCCGCGCGCCCTTGCGATGTCGGCCGCGACGGAGAGGACGCGCATCGCACGCGGCCCGTACACCCGCTTCGCCGCGCGGTCGATCGCGGCGCTCGCTTCGTCGAGCCGGTTCAGCTCGAGGTACGCCACGGCGAGGCGCGCCGGGGGGTTGTAGTCGCCGGGGAAGTCGCGCTCGCTCTCGAGCAGGATCGGGATCGCGCGCTCGGGCTGTCCCAGCGCGAGGTAGGCGCCGAGGCGATGCGCGTCGAACACCGCGCGCGCCGCCGGCGTCGTCGCCTTCGCCGCCTCGGCCTCGAGGAACGCCGCCCACTGCGCAGCGACCGCGCGGGCGCCCGCCTCGTCGCCCCGCGCCTTCTTCGTCTCGACGACCTCCTCGAAGAGCGCGGACCGATCGTCGGCGAGGAGCGCCCCCTCCCCGTCCAGCGCGTCGCGCAGCGCGATCTCGAGCAGCGCGTTCGTCTCCGCCTCGAGCTTCGCGCCTCGCGCGCACGCGAGCCCCGTCGCGACGATGTCCGCGCGCGGCGTCCCCCGGGGGAGTCTGGGCGCCTCCGTCGCGGCGAGCCTCGCGCACGCGGGCTCGTCCTGCTTGGCCATCTCGAGCGTGCGCTCGTGCGTGGCGCGGAGATCGGACGGCTCCGCGGCGAGGAGCTCACGCAGCTCGCGCGCGGTGACCGTCCCGGCCCACCGAAGGAGCACCGCTTCGTCCGTGGGCCTGATCACCCAGAGCGTCGGCAGCGCTTCGTGGGGGAACTTCGCCACGAACGGAGCGTTCGACTCCTTCTCCGTGTCGATCGAGAGCCACACGTAGTCCTTCGCGATCGGAGCGAGCGACGCATCCGTCAGCACGTAGCTCCGCAGGCTCAGGCACGAGTGGCACCACGGCGCCCACGCGTCGACGAAGATCGGCTTCTTCCTCGCGCGTGCCTCGGCCAGCGCGCGCGGGTAGTCGTCGTGGATGAACGGCAGCACCTCGTGCGAGGTCTGCGCGGTCTTCGGGCCGGTCGCCGGGGGCTTCGTCGCCGAGCACGCGGAGACGAGGAGCGCCGCGACGACGCCCGCAACGCCTCTCAGAGCGTGTTGCCCTTGACGGTGAGGTTCCACTGCGCGGTGGCCCCGCACGGCCCGGACACGTGGCGGACCTCGATGGTCACCGTACGGTCGTCGTCCGACCCGTTCGAGAAGAGCCCGCTCTCGCCGAACTCCACGCTCGCGTTGTCCGTCGTCGACGTCGAGGTCGAGCTCTTGGACACGGCGGAGCACTCGCGCGTGTCACTGCCCGGCACGTAGACGTAGAGGTCGTAGTTCGAGCCCGCAGGCGACGTCAGCGTCGCCTTCATCGCGAGGCTCACGGCGCCGATGTCGCTGTCGTCCTCCGTGACGCGGACGGTGAACCACTTCGAGCCGGTGCCGGTGGCCGTCTTCACGCCCGCGCCGGTGTCGCCGCTCACGCTCCCGAGGTCGGTCGCGCCCATGCACGTGTTCGGCGCGGCGCACGTCCCGGTGCCTCCTCCTCCGCCGCCGCCACCGCCGCCGCCACCACCTCCGCCCGCGTCACCGCCGGTGCCCGCGTCGGTGCCTCCGCCGCCGCCACCCGTGCCGGCGTCGTCCCCGGCAGCGCCCGCGTCCTCCTCCTGCTTCTTGGAAGGGTCGGGCAGCTTCACGCTCTCACCTTCGTCGGTGCCCGCCTCGATCGGCGTGCTCGCGAGGTAACCGACCTCGGCCTCGTCCTCGACGCCGCTCGCCGCGCAGCCGATCGTGGTCGCGAGGCCGACGAAGAGGAGCGCGCCGACGACGTTGGTGGTGTTCCGCATGGCCCGCCAGATTAGCGCGGCAGTTCGCTCTGGCTCGTCGCGGGAGCATCACCATCACGTCTCGAATCAGAAGAATCCTACAGCGTGACTGCTCGGCGCCTGATGTGGGCGATCACGCCTTCGTGCCTATTTTTCCGAGGCGATCGCGTCGTCGAGCGCGGCCTCGAGCGAGGCGCGCGACTGCGCGCCGTCGAGCCGCGTGCGACCGACGAAGAGGAGCGGGACGCCGTCGCCCTCGGCCGCAACGAAGGCCGCGGCGTCGCGCTCGATGCGCTCGTCGGTCGACGGATCGCGCATGCAGCGCTCGAAGGGATCGCGATCGACGCCGTGCTGGATCGCCAACTCGGTGCATGCTCCTTCGGAGAGATCGCCCGCCGTCGTCAGCGCGTGGAAGAACGGCATCGGACGCGGCGAGAGCGCCTCGACACAGATCGCGGCGCGCGCCGCCGTGCGTGCATCGGGATGACGGCGGAGCGGCACGTGCTTGAGCACCACGCGCACGCGTCCCTTCCGCTCCTCGACGAGCGGCTCGAGCGCGGCATGGGTGCGCCGGCAGAATGGACACTGGAAGTCGGTGAAGAAGATCACCGTGGCCTGGCCGCGCGGCGTCTTCGCCATCTCGTCGCCGATCGCCGGCGGCAACGCGGGACGACACGAGAGCGCGAAGAGGACGAGGCAGAAGAACGCGAGCCGATGGAGCACGCGTCCTTCTACCTCGCGCCAGGCGACGACCGCTACAGGGTGACGACGCCGGTGCGGATCAGGTACGCGAGCCGCTTGCGCTGCTCCTCGTCGAGGAGCGCATGGATCTTCGCGAGCGCGGAGATCACCGCCTCGCGAACGCGCTCCGCGCTCTTCACGCGGAGATCGCCGCCTTCGCGCGCGCGCTCCGCGCCGAACGCGGCCCCCTCGACCGCGTCGGCGAAGGCCGCCACCGTGCGCCGGTGATCGACGTCGGCCTGCGCGCGCTCCGTCTTGAGCTCGTCGATGATGCGCGCCAGATCGGCCATCTGCGCCTCCGACAGCTCGAGCTTGTTCGCGAGAAAGCGCAGCGGGCGCCTCACGCCGAACGGTCCACCGAAGAACGCGTCCTCCGGGCCGCCGAAGCGAGCCTCGAAGGGGCCCGGCCCCTCGCCGCGGTGCGGGCCGTGGCGGCCGCCGCCGCCGGGGCCGCACGCCGACGCATGAGCCTCGTTCGGTCCGCAGCCATGACGGCGCGCGTGCTTCCACCAGAAATAGAATGCAGGATGCATATTTCCTCCACTCGCCGGGGCTGTCTCGCACCCGGCGGGGCTGTTCGAGCGTGGGCGCCATGCCTCACGCCGTGCAGCTCAAGGTAGCCCACGTTCGTGGACCGTCAACGACGGCGCCTTGTGAACGTTCGTAAACATCCACGGCGCCGGCCCACGGATCAGGCCATTTTTACCCATCTCGCGGTGGCCCGGAACGTGGATCGCGGCGGGCATGGGGAGACTCTTCTCGTTTTCGTGCGCGTTCGCGTGCGCGGGCGCGCTCGTCCTGGCATGTGGGGGCTCGACCTCGTCCGGCATCACGGATCCCGCCGCGGGCGACGCGGGGACGTCGAGCGCGGACGGCGGCAGCGGCACCACCACGACGTACACCCTCGACAACGTCTGCGAGCTCACCGCGCCGAAGGTCTGCGCGCTCCGCAAGCCGTGCTGCGAGAAGACGTTCGGCTACGACGAGGCCGGGTGCATCGCCGAGGCGAAGGCCGACTGCGCGAAGGACGTCGCCGACGCGCGCGGCGGGCGCATGACGTTCCATCCCGAGCGCGTCGATCCGTGCCTCGCGAAGTTCCAGAGCATCCTCGACGGCTGCTACGAGACGGTCGATCTCCTCTACCGCGCGTTCGAGATCACCGAGTGCCGCGTGTTCGAGGGCCAGCTCACCGATGGCGCGAAGTGCGAGCGCGACTCGCAGTGCGCGCCCGCCAGCGGACCGAGCGCGTTCGTCGACTGCAACGACGAGCGGAAGGTCTGCACGGTGACGCGGCTGCTCGAAGAGGGCGCGGCTTGCGCGTACGGCGACGGGTCACCCGGCTTCTGCGCGAAGGGCCTGTACTGCGACGCGCCGCTCGGGCAGTCGAATGCGGGCACCTGCAAGAAGGCGACGCCGCTCGGCGCGGACTGCAACAAGAACGCGCTCCTCTCGCTCGAGTGCGGGCTCGGCGCCTACTGCGACCGCACGAGCGGGAAGTGCACGACGGCGAAGGGCGATGGCGCGCCGTGCGACACCGCGCTCGAGTGCCAGTCGCTGAGCTGCGAGGGAACGGGCGGACCGGGCAAGACCTGCCAGAAGGCCAAGCCGATCGTCGACGAGAACGAGTGCAAGTGACCGGTCAGGGCGACGCTTCGGCGAGCGACGGCGACGTCCGCGACCCGAGCTCGTGCACCACGAGCTCGCCCGCGGGGATCGCCTCGCGCGCGAGATCGACGAGCCGCGCGTGGTGGGTGAAGAAGAGCACCTGCACCTTGCGCGACACCTCCGCGAGCACCGAGAGGGCCGCCGCCGAACGATCGTCGTCGAAGTGCACGAGCACGTCGTCGAGCACGAGAGGCATGGGCTCGGCGATGTCCGCATGGCGGAGGAGGCTCGCCAGCCGCAGCGCGAGGTACAGCTGGTCGCGCGTCCCCTCGCTCAGCGCGGTGACGTCGACCTCGATGCCGCCGGCGCGCACGAGGCGGAGCGCAGGACGATCGCGATCGTCGAAGCCCGCCTTGAGCCCGGTGTAGGCGCCGAGGGTCAGCCGCGCGAAGAGCGACGAGGCGCGGCCGAGCATCGGGCCCTGGTTCTCCTCGCGATACCGCTCGATCTCGCGCGCGAGGAGCACGGCGGCGAGCTTCGCCCGCGCCCAGCGCTCGACGTTGGTGCGCACGCGGGCGAGCGCCTCCTCTGCCTGCGCCGCTGCATCGGCTGCGTTCGAGTCGCCGCGCATCGCGCCGAGGCCCGCCTCGATGCCTCCGATCTTCTGGGACAGCGACTGGATCTCGCGCTCGAGCACGTCGAGGTTCGCGTCGAGGTCCTCGATCGCCTGCGCGGCGGCCTCGGAGTCGCCTGCGAGCGCGGCGACGTCCTCGGGGAGCTCGCCCTCTCCGAGCTCCGCGAGGCGGGCGTCGATCTCCGCGACGTCGCGCTCGAGCTCGAGGACGCGCTGCCGCCTCCGCTCGAGCGCGCGCGCGGCCTCCAGCGGCGGCGCCTCGGCGAGATCCTCGAAGGCTGCGCGCGCGATGCGCCGTACCTGCTCCTCGAACGATGCGATGTCGTCGTCGATCGCCTTCGCCGCCGCCACGGCCTGCACGCGAGCGTCGATCGCATCGAAGAGATCGCGCATCGAGTCGACGGCGCTCTTGATCTCGTCCGCCGAGGCCTCGCCCGACACGCCCACGAGCGACGCGAGCTCCGCGAGCTTCTTGCCGGCGTCCGCGAACGCCTCCTCGTCGCGACCGAGCGCGGCCTTTCGCGTCTCGATCTCCTCCTCGATGCGCGCCCGCTGCTTGCTCGCCTCCATCGCGGCGCGGCGCACGTCCTCGGCCGCCTGCACGCGACGCGCGGCATCCGCGACGAGCTCGGCGAGCTTCCCTGCGACGTTCGCGCCGAGCGCCTCCGCGAGCTCGCGACGCGCAGCCTCGACGCGAGCGACGCTGTCGGCGAGCTCGCGCTCGTGCTCCACGAGCGCCGCGCGTGCGTCGACGATCGCCGCGCGATCCACGAGCCAGGAACGCATCGCAGGCGCCGTCGTCGCCGCCACGTGCACCTTCGCGAAGCGCGCGCGAAGCTCCTCGTCGATCGTGCGACGCGCCGCACGATGCCGCTCGAGCTCCGCCTCGGCCTTCGTTCGCACGCCGGTGAGGTGCTCGCGGCGCGCCCTCAGGCGTCCGAGCGCGGTCACGCGGTCGGCCTCCGCGAGCATCCTGTCGACGATCCCGTCGACCTCACGCGCCGCCGTCTCGAACGCGCTCTCGGCCGCGATGCGCTCGATCGGCGTCTGCGCCGCACGAAGCGCTGCCCATTTCTCGTCGCGTGCCGCCCGCGCGCCCCGCAGCTCCGCGGCGCCGGGCGGCGCGAAGCCACCCTCGCTCTCCGCGATCTGTCCGAGGACGTCGTCGAGATCGCGCGTGTGCTCGCCGTGCTCGTCCTCCGCGCGCGTGACGGCACGATCCGCCGCGTCGGCGCGCCTCGCGAGCTCCTCGACCTCCGCGAGCGACGGGACGTCGAGCTCGCAGAGCGCGTCGAGCGCATGCGAGTGACCACCGAGCGCGGCCGCCTTCGTCTCGAGCTCGCGACGACGCCGTTCGACCTTCGTGCGCTCCGTGGCGATGCGCGTCTCGAGATCGCCGAGCGCACGGGCGCGTTCGAGGGCGCGGGCGATCGCCGCGTCGTCGGTCGGCTGCTCGCGAAGGACCGGCGTCTCCGCCGCCAGCCTCGCGAGCGCCCGCTCCTGACGTTCGACCTCGGCCTTCGCCTTCGCGATCGCGACCGCGATCCTCTCGCGCTCCGTCGCGAGCTTGAAGATGCGCGCCTCCTTCGGGGCGTCGAGGCGCATCGTGTCCTTCACGCGCTGCGGATCGACGCCTGCGCGGCGCCCGGCCTCCTCGACACGCGCCGAAGCGGCCGCGAGCTCCGAGGCGAGCCGCTTCTTCTGCTCGAGCGCGCGTTCGTGCTCCGCGATCCGGCGCGCGAGCGCCTCGATCGACACGGAGTGCTCGGCGGCCGTCGCGAGCGAGGCGCGCTCCGCGGCGAGCGCCGCCCTTCGCCTCTCGAGCGGCACGCGCTTCCGCGCCGCGTCGATGGCCGATCGCTTGCGGACGAGGTCGTTCTTCTCGTGGACCTTCGAGGCGCGCACGCCCTTCGTCTGCTCGAGCTCGCGCTCCTGGGCGACGTGGGCCTCGGGCCGGCTCTCCTTCTCGCGGATCGCCCTCTGCGCCTCGGTGAACGTCCTCAGCGCGTCGTTGAGGGGAAGGACCTTGCCGCGCGGGCTCCACAGCGCGTCGGCCTCCTTCTCGAGCGCCGCGAGGAGGCGCTGCACCTCGCCGCCGCCTCCGACGCTCGCGTCGAAGAGGCTCTCGCCGAGATCGCCCTTGCCGTCGAGGAGCGCCTGCGCCCCGTGACGGAGCGTCTCGTGGTCGAGGCCGAAGGCGCTCCGGAAGGTCTCCTTCGTGAGCCCGCGAAGGAGACGCAAGAGGACGGCGTCGTCCACGGCCTGCCCGCGGTCGTCGAGCAGCGTGTTCGTCTTGCCGCGCCGGCGTACGACCCGCATCGACTCGCCGGCCTCGCCGATGAGCGTACCGCCGATGCGCAGATCGGCCGGCTGGTGTACGTGCGCGTCGCGCGTGCCGTCGATGCCGTAGAGGAGGCCGGTGATCGCGCGGAGCGTCGTGCTCTTGCCCGCCTCGTTCCGGCCGAACACGACGTGCACACCGGGCGCCGACAGATCGAGCTCGAGCCCACGGAACGGACCGAAGGCGAGCAGCTCGAGCTTTCCGATGCGCATCCCCTAGCCCTCCGCCGCCTCGAGCAGGCGCGGGAGGAGCATCGCCTCGACATCGTCGATCAGCCCCCGCACCGTCGCCGGATCGACCAGCGACAGCGCCCCCTCCCCCTCGCGCAGCTCCGGCGGGAGCTTCTTGTCGAGCTCGCCGAGCACCGCGGCCAGCGAGGCGATCTCCGCGTCGTCGCGCTTGATCGCCTCGAGGCGGCGCGCGAGGTGCCCGACCGCGCTCGCCTCCTCGCGCACGCGCGCGAGATCGAACATGGAGCGCGTCTCGATGCGTACCTTCTCGACCCAGACGCGGTCGCCGAGGGCGCCGGTCGCCGCCGCGCGGAGCTCGCTCACGCACTTGTCGACGTCGCGGCGGACGGCGGCGTTCGCCTTCGTCGCCCCGGTGACCACGACGCGCGCCGCGAGCACGCGATCGCCGGCGTCGGCGGCGCGTCGCTCGAGCTCCGCCCGGACGAGATCGACGACGTCGAACGGATCGCTCGCGGCCGAGACGTCGACCTGCACGCGCTCCCAGCGCACGACGTCGAGCGCGCGATGCTCGACGGATGCGACGTGGCCGTCCTCGACGGTCACGAGGCTCGCGCCCTTGGGGCCGGTCTCGCGCGCGTGTCGGCCCTGGAGGTTGCCGGGGAAGACGATCCACGGATCCTCCGAGAGGACCTCGCGCGCGTGCACGTGGCCGAGGGCCCAGTAGTCGTAGCCCTTCGCGCGCATGATCTCGATCGAGGTCGGCGCGTACGGCTCGTGTCCCTCGCGTCCGTCGACGGAGGTGTGCAGGAGGCCGATGTTGAGCGCGCCGGCGACGCGATCGGGATAGCGCGCAGCGAGGTCGTCGGTCGTCGCGCGCGACGCGAAGCTCTGACCGTGCACCACCGCGTTGGCGCCCGGGACGGCGAAGCTCTCGGGCTTGCGCGAGGACAGCTCGCGGACGTTGTCCGGCAGGCGCAGGTTCTTCACCACCGAGCTCTGCGCGTCGTGGTTGCCGCGCACGAGCACGACGGGCACGCTGGCCTCGCGCAGGCGCGCCATCTGCGCACAGAAGAAGAGACCGGTCGAGTAGTCCTTCCATGCTCCGTCGAACACGTCGCCGGCGAGGAGCAGGAAGGCCGCGCGCTCCTCGATGCACATCGCCACGAGGTTCTCGAGCGCGCGCCGCGTCGCTCCGCGGAGCCGCGACACCGGCGCGCCCTCGTAGCGATCGAGGCCGCGGAGCGGGCTGTCGATGTGGAGATCGGCGGCGTGGACGAAGCGCACTACGCGGCTTCTATAGCAGACGATCGATGCGTCTCGACCGCGCCCCCTGCTTCGGTGCGACGGCTCATGTCGCGGCGAGGACGTTCTCCCGATCCTCTCCCGATCCTCTCCGCAGGTTGTCCCCAGATCAGCCAGGCGTCGCCGAACTCGTGGGCGAGGAGGCCCTCTTCCTCGGACGTACGCATCGCGCCCTCGAGGACGTCCGCGGGGGCGAATGCGCCGAGCAGCGCGAAGTGGCTCGTCTCGACCTCGTGCACGCCGGTGAGGAGCGCGTCGACGACGAGCCTCGGCGATCCCGGCCCGAGCCGGAGATCGGTGACGCCGTGCCCTGCGACGAGACGCCCGCCGTTCGCGCGCGCCGATCCCTCGAGCGCACGCACGACGCTGGTGCCGACGGCGATGACGCGCCTCGCGCGCGCGACGGCGCTCGCGGTCTCGGGCGGCACCTCGTAGCGCTCCGGGAGCGGGAGCGCGCCGTCGATGGCCGCATCGCCCACCGAGGACAGCCCCGCGGCGTGCGTCACCGAGGCGACCTCCGCCCCGCGCTCGCGGAGCGCGCGGATCGCGGAGGTGCCGAGCGCCCGCCCGGCCGACGGCATCTCGACGGCCCAGGGACGACCGGCCCACGCGTTCTGCACGTCCCAGAGCGCGAGCGGTCGAGGAACGTGTGCATATTGCACAGGCCTCCCTGCGCGGTAGAGCGCCGCCCAGAGGTGCGCCTCGTCCGCCCCTTCGCGCCGGAGCGGGAGCTCGAACGCGACGTCCACCAGCCGCGGCGAGAGCGCATGCAGCCGGGTGACGACCGCGACGAGCCCCTCGGGACCGTCGACGAGGAGACGATCGGCCGGCGCGAGCGCCGGAGGCGGCGGGCGGTCCTCCGTACGCAGTCGGTGGTCGCCTGCGCCGAGCACCGCGGCGGTCCAGGCGTGCGCACCGCCGATGTTCGCCGCGAGCCGCAGCTCGACGCGTGCGCCGCGATGGGTGTGCGCCCGGAGCGACGCGGGCATGGTCGCGGCGTCGTTCACGACGATCAGGTCGCCCGGCTCGAACAGATCGGGGAAGCGCTCGGCGCGCGCGACGCGACGCCGTCCGCCGCCGGTCACGAGCACGCGCAGGGAAGACGTCGATCGCGGCGAGGCGGCCGGGGTCATGCCGCCTCCGCCTTCGGAGCGGGAGCGAACTCGGCCGCGAGGAGGCGCGAGCCGTTCGCGATCTCGCCGGCGCGCGCGAGGATCGTCACGAAGCGCGCGGCGACCTCCTCGGGCCGGGCGATGGCCCTCCGGTCGGCGTCGGGCATCGCGTCGGCGTGCATCTTCGTGTCCATCTCGCCCGGGTCGACGGAGAGGAAGCGCACCGGATCGAGCTCGGCGGCGAACGTGCGCGCGAGGTGATCCTGCGCCGCCTTCGACACGCCGTACGCGCCCCATCGCGGGTACGCGGACACGGCGGCGTCGGAGCTCACGAAGACCACGAGCCCGCGTCCGCGCAGCGCCATCGCTCCGGCGAGCGCCTTGGTCAGCCGGAACGGGCCGACCAGGTTCACCTCGAGCACCGCCGCGAGGTCCTCGCACGCGGTGTCGAGGAGCGCGGGCATCGGCAGCGGACCGAGCGTGCTCGCGGCGTGGACGACGACATCCACGTGCCCGACGAGCGCGTTCGCCGCCCCTGCGATGCGGTGGATGGCCTCCTTGTCGCCCACGTCGAACGCGAGCGCATGCGCCTCGCCTCCCTGCGCGCGGATCTCGCGCACCGCGCCGTCGAGCTCCTCCTCGCCGCGCGCCACGATCACGACCTTCGCCCCGCGCAGCGCGAGCGCCCTCGCCAGCTCCTTGCCCAGCCCGCGGCTCCCGCCCGTCACGAGCACCCCCGTTCCTTCGAGCTCTTGCTTCATCATCGCCTCCGTCATCGTCACTGTGCGCCCGCCGCTCTCGAATGCTGGAGGCGATGACAGTTTATTGGAGGCCTGCTACGCCCTTGGAATGGATGACGTCGCCACGAGGCTCGGCCGCAACGTCCGCACGCTGCGCGAGGCGCGCGGAATGACCCAGGCGCAGATGGCGAAGCTCGCCGACCTGCCTCGTGCGACCTGGGCCAACCTCGAGTCGGGCGCCGCCAACCCCACGCTCTCGGTGCTCGACCGCGTCGCGAGCGCGTTCCAGGTCACCATCGAGGAGCTCGTCGCAGCGCCGCGCTCGGAGGCGCGTCGTTACCCTCGGGCCGAGGTCCCCGAGAAGCTCCGCGGCGGCGCACGCATCCGCAAGCTCTTGCCCGATCCCATCCCGGGCATGGAGATCGACCGCATGGAGCTCCCGCCCCGCGTGAAGATGGCGGGCGTCCCGCACACGCCGGGCACGCGCGAGTACCTCACGTGCGAGTCGGGCGAGATCGTCCTGGTCGCCTCGGGGGAGCAGTACCGGCTCGAGCCGGGCGACGTCGTCGCGTTCCGCGGCGATCAACGGCACTCGTACACGAACCCCGGGAGCAGGCCCGCGGTCGCGTACTCGGTCGTGGTGATCGCGCGGGGCTGATCAGCCGGCGCGGCGCTCGGTCCCGCGACGTTCCTTCACGAACGCCGCGCTGAGACGCATCGCGAGCTCGTCGACCTCGCCGCGGTACGCGCGACGGTCGGCTCCGCGGCGCTCGCCGAACGCCGCCTTGAGCTCGGCGATGGAGCGCGCGCGGGAGCCCGCACGGCGGTGCATCAGATCGTGGGTGCCGCACAGGGTGACGCGAACGCCGCTCTGGAGATCGACCATCACGAGGGCCCGCGCGTCGCGCATGCCACACACCGAGCAACGGCCGTGACCGGGAGCCTCACGACTGCCCTGCTGTTTCCGCTCGCCTGCCATCCCCCGAACTTCGCCGAGCCTCGCGACCCGGGCCAAGTTTCGGTATACGAGTCCATCTCGACATGGCCATCCACCTCGTCACCGGCGGCGCAGGATTCATCGGCTCATCCATCGCGGAGGCGCTCCTCGCCAGGGGAGAGCGCGTGCGCATCCTCGACGACTTCTCGACGGGCCGGCGCACGAACCTCGAGACCTTGAAGGGCGACGTGGAGGTCGTCGAGGGCACCATCCTGGACGGCGAGACGGTCGCGCGGGCGATGAAGGGCGTCGACGTCGTCTTCCACCAGGCGGCGATCCCGTCGGTCGCGCGCTCGGTCGAGGATCCGGCGGCCTCGATGCTCGCCAACGTCCAGGGCACGACCGTCGTGCTCGACGTCGCCCGCCGGAGCAAGGTCCGCCGCGTCGTCTTCGCCGCGAGCTCGTCGGCCTACGGCGATACGCCGACGCTCCCGAAGATCGAGACGATGCCCTCGTCCCCGCTCTCGCCCTACGCCGTCTCCAAGCTCACGGGCGAGCAGCTCATGACGGTCTTCGCGCGGCTGTACGGCCTCGAGACCGTGAGCCTCCGCTACTTCAACGTCTTCGGACCGCGGCAGGACCCCACGAGCCAGTACGCGGCCGTCATCCCGAACTTCATCAAGGCCGCGCTCCGGCGCGAGCGCCCGCAGGTGTTCGGTGACGGCGAGCAGACGCGCGACTTCTGCTTCATCGACAACACCGTCTCGGCGAACCTCCTCGCGGCGACGACGCCGAAGAAGCTCACCGGCCAGGTCGTCAACATCGCCTGCGGCGAGCGCATCTCGCTCAACACGCTGCTCGAGATCATCGGCAAGGAGGCCGGCTACCGCATGGAGCCCGAATACCTCCCGACACGTCTCGGCGACGTGCGCGACTCGCTCGCGTCGATCGACGCCGCGCGCGAGCTGCTCGGCTACGAGCCGAAGGTGAAGGTCGGCGAGGGCCTCGCACGCACCTTCGCCGCGTTCAAGGCGATGTACTGAACACGATCGGGTAGACGACGGTGACGATCCCGCCCTCGGGCCTCGGGAACGTCATCTGGTGGAACGCGCGCTGCACGCACGACGCGACCGCGCCGTCCGGGAGCGACCGCTCCTCGGTGCTCGCCATCGCGACGGCGCCCTCGCGATCGATGACGAACTTCACCGCAATGCGCCCCTCGAGGCCGGGATCGCGCTGCAGGCCCGCCTCGTAGCAGGCGCGCATCCGTCCGAAGTTGTCGCGCACGACCCGCTGCACCGCCTCGGGCGGGAGGCGGCCGTTGACCTTCGGCGTGCAGCCCTCGCTCGGCTCGCACCGCAGGTACAGCCAGCGGGGCGGCCCGTGCTCTCCGGAGACCAGTGCGCCGCGCGCGCGGCCGTGTCCGCTGCCGGTCCCGGTGCAGCCGTCACCGCACGTCCCGCTCATCCCGTGCATGGCACCGAGCGACACGCCCTCGCCCTTCCCTCCGCCCCCCGCGCCCTGCCCCGAGAGGCCGAGACCGCCTGATCCGGCGGCGTCCTCGATCGTCGCGCCGAACATGTTGCCCATCGCTGCAGGTCCGAGATCGGTCGCCCACGGGGAGCTGCCCGCGCGATCGCCGACGCGCTCCGCGCTCATGATCGAGAGCAGGCCGAAGAGCGACGGGTCCTCCTCGCCGCTCTCCTTCGCGTGCCGCACGACGCCCTTCGAGTCGCGGGCGCGCGCGTTCTCGTTCGTGTGCACGGGATGCCCTGCGGTGCCTTCCTCCTTCGTTGCAGTGGGCGCAGGCGCTCCGTCCTCTGGCTCCTCGCGCGGCGGCGGAGGCAGGACGTTCACCGCGTCCCGCGCGGCGCGCTCGTCGGCCGCCGCGAGGTAGCCTCTCATCGTCGCGACCGCGGCCTCGTCCTCGTCGCCGCCGGCGGCGCGGCCATGAAACGCGAGGGCGATGACCGCACCGTGCAGGGCCGCCGCGAGGAGCACGCCGCCGAGGACGCGCCCGTCGGGGGTGCGTCGCGGGATGCTCTCGCCCTCGCGCGCCACGAGCGCGAGGTGCAAGCTCGCTTCGCCGAGATCCACGGTCATGCGGCAGCCGTCCGGGACCTGGTCGCCGTCCGGGCGCACGAGCACGACGCGGCCGTCCTCGATCCGCGAGACGATCAGCTCGGCGTCCGGCACCACGGGGAGCCCGAGATCCCCGACGCGGAGCACGCGCTTCGGGTCGACGTGCTCGATCGCGAGCACGTCGTCGTGCCAGGACAGCTTCGCCTCGACGAGTACCTTGCGCGCGCCCATCGCCTCGGAGCGACCGACGCGTGCGGAGAAAGTTCCCGCGCGTCAGGTCGGCTCTGGAGTTCCGTCCGCGGAAGAATCTTCGAGCGCCGCCGCCGCCGGCCAGTCCGGCTTCATCAACGCACGAACCGCTCCCGCGCCGAAGCCGACGCCGTGGGCGACGTGCATCACCGGATAGGCGGCCCACGCGATCGGGATGGTGACGAGCCCCTCGCTCCGCCCGACGCGCACCGCGGCGGCGCCGGTGACGAGCGCGTAGACGGCCGCGGCGATCGGCGTGATCGGCTGGACGCTCGAGGTCGCGACGAGCGCTCCGCCTCCGACCACGATGGCGAGCGGGGCGAGCTCGCGGATCGACGTGACCCGACGCTCCTTCACCATCCGCCGTGCGCGGCTCCGGCCGAGGACATAGTGATGGCGGAAGAGATCCTTGAGGGACGTCGCCTCCGCCTTGTGTACGACGATGTCACGCCGCACGGTGATCCCACCGCCCGCCTTCGCGATGCGCTGCGCGAGCTCGACGTCCTCCTCGCACTTCGTGCCGGGATCGAAGAGGCCGACCCGCGAGAAGACGCGTCGCCGGATCGCGCCGATGAATGCGGGCACGGGCTGGGAGCTGCGCGCCAGCTCCGCACCGGCGGCGAACGCGAGCTTCGTCGACTGCACGGCGGAGAGAGCCCGCTCGCTCAAGGTGCGGCCCGCCGCGCGCGGGACGATCGCGACGTGCTCGGCCGGCGTGGTCGAGAGCGCGTCGACACACTTCGAGACGTGCGTCTTGGCGTAGTCGGCGCCCGGGTCCATCGGGACGAGGATCTCGCCCTTGCCCGCGCGGAGGATGGCGTTGAGCGCGGCGGCGCGCGTGCGGTCCGGGTTGTCGACGAGACGCACGCGCGGATCGGCAGCGGCCGCGCGGAGGACGTGCTCGCGCGTCGCGTCCATGCTCATCGCGTCGGCGACGATGATCTCGATGCGCTCGCGGGGATAGTCCTGCGAGAGCGCGCACCTGAGGCAGGCCTCGATGCGCGCCTCGTCCTCCTTGCTCGCGATGGCGATGGTGACGAAGGGACGGTCGGGCTCCATGACGGGAGCCGACTCTAGCACCCGAACGGGCTCAGGCGCGGCGGCGCCGCTTCGCGACCAGGCCCGACAGGGCGACGAGCAGACCGGCGAGCGGGCCCAGGTCTACGCCGCCCTGCGTCCCCACGCTGCAGCCCGACGAGTCGTAGCTCGAGTTGGAGAGGCCGCGCCTGCGCGACGGGGTCTGGGTGCCCGAGCCGGGCTCCTCGCCGTCGCTCGTGCCGTCCTCGGCGCCGGTCGACGTGTCGCCCGAGCCAGGCGTCTCGCCGCTGCCGGTACCGGTACCGTCGTCACCGGTCCCCGGCGTCTGCGACTGCGGCTTCGCGTCCGGATCGGTGATCGGGCTGCAGGCGCCGTTGCCGATCCCGACCGCCTTCCATGCGCAGTCGACGATCGCCTGCTCGTTCGCCGTGAGCGCGATGTCCTTCGCCGCCTGGAGCACGCCTGCGGCCGCCTGGGCGAAGTTGGTGTTCGACTGGAAGTACTGCGTGTTCGCGCGGTACCAGAGCTTCTCGCTCTTCTCCCAGCCGATCCCGAACTTCACCTCGACCTTCGACACGGGGTTCGTGCCGCCGGAGGTCATGAGGAACGCGGCGTTGTTGATGATGCCGCTGTTGATGTGGACGCCGCCGTTGTCCTGCTGCGTGTTGCGGTAGTTGGTCATGTGCGCCGGCTGCTGCCCGGCGGCGGGGTTCTTGAAGTCGCGCATGACGCCCGCCTTCATGATCGCCTCGCCCATGATCCAGTTCTTCGTCTCGTCCGCCTTGTACGAGTGCTCGATGAACGCGGCGAAGATGTCGGAGACGGCCTCGTTCAGCGCGCCGGATTGGTTCTGATAGACGAGCCCGGACTCGATCTCGGTCACGCCGTGCGTGAACTCGTGCGCGACGACGTCGAGCCCGGCCGCGAGCGGCTTGAAGAGCTGCCCGCCGTCTCCGTAGGTCATGCCGCGCCCGTCCCAGAACGCATTGTCGTAGGCGGTGCCGAAGTGCGCGGTCGACTCCATCGTCGCGCCGTTTCCGTTGATGCCGTTCCGCGCGTGCGTCTTCTTGTAGTAGTCGTACACGACGCCCGCGTACGTGTGCGCGTCGACGGCGGCGCCCGCGCCGGTCACGCCCGTGTCCCACTGCGTGAGCGACGTCGAGGTGATGCTGGTGCCCGGCGTCTGCTGCGCCTTCGCGGCGGTGTACGTGCGGATCGTCACGCCGCGCGACGTGTCGGTCATCACGTAGCCGCCGCCGCTCTGCGCGACCTGGAACTTCTTCGTGTCGCCGAGCGTGGCGGTACCGGTCGCCTCGATCGTCTGGAGGTTGTCGTAGCGGTCGAGGATCTCCCCCGTCTTCGCGTCGAGCGTCGTCACCCAGATCGCGGGGTGCTCGCCGGCGATCGCGCGCACCGTGTACTGGTACGCGAGCCGCGCTTCGGCCGCTCCGGGGAACACCACGAGCTTGCCGCCTTCGGTCTCGAGCTGCGCCTCGGCGACGTCGGGCATGCGCGCGAGCACGTCGGCCTTCACCTGCGCGAGGCCGGTCTGCGCGTCCAGCGCCGGCTCGAGATCCACACCGTCGAGGCCGGGGACGTAGTTCGCGTCGATCGAGGTGAGGCGGCCGGCAGCGTCGTAGTGCGCCGTCAGCTCGGCGCCGGCGACCGGGATGCCATGCACCACCTGCTGGAACCGCGCGTGCGTCATCCCCAGCGCGTCGGTGCGCACCCGCTTCGACGCGAGCTCGACGGCCGGCTCGCGCATCCCGAACAGATCCTTGTACTTTGCAAGGAACTCGTGGGTCGCCTTCTCGACCGATACGCCGGAGACCAGCACCGGCTTGCCGGTGCGCGCCGTCGAGAGGTGCGCAGGCGAGGCGTAGCGGTCGTGCTGGATCCACGTCCAGCGCTGGCCGGTGCTCGCCTCGAGCGCAGAGAAGGCGCGGAGCTGCTGCGACGTGGCGCCCTCGTGACGGGTCTGCTCGATCGGCGATCCGTTCTCCGAGATGTCCGGAGCGCTGCTGCAACCGGCGGCCGCCACGGCCAGAGCAAGGAACGCCTTCTTCGTCATCGCAGCCCACGTCTTCGCAACGGTCGGGCCAGTGACCAGCGCGCGGCTGCGCTCCAACGAGGACGGAAAAGTTCGCCGCGGGGCACCTTTCCCTGCCAGTGTCAGGAGCGAATTCTGGAAAATCGCGATCTCGTTGCGGGGCACGCAACCGTCGTGCCCCCTCGGGTGCTGCCTCGGCGTCTAGGTGCCGATGGCTGCATGATCCAGGGAGGCCGATGTGCGCCCGGCCCCGGATCAGTCGCCCGAGACGATCTCGTCGAGCTCGGGGGGCACGAGCCGGTAGCCGTTCGCCGCCGTGAGGAGCGCCGCGTTCGCCCCCACCACGGTGAGGAAGTCCTTCGCGTACGGCGTCCCCGACAGCCCGTGCACGCGCGTGACGAGCCGAGGCAGGCCGTGCGCGATCGCTTCCTTCGCGTCCGCGAGCCGCCCGACGTCCACGAGCGCGTCGTGCAGAGCGACGTAGACGGGCGCCTCGTTGAGGAGGCTGATGGAGCCACCGTCGAGCAGCTGCGCCGCCTCGCGCGCGAGCTCGATCGCCCGCTCGGCCTGCCCGCAGCGCCGCTCCGCCTCGGCCCACAAGCCGAGGGCGACGGGGACGACGTCGAGCATCTTCGTCGCGCGGTACCCGTTGGCCGCCGTCTTGAGCAGTGTGCGCGCTTGCTCAGCGGGCGTGAGGCGCGCCCCCGAATCCGCGGTCGGACGCGACGAGACCGCCGCGGACGTCGGCGGAAGGTCCAGGCTCCGGAGGAGCTCCGCGCCGCGATAGAAGAGGACGCCGAGCGTCGCGCGGTCGTGCGGCACCCATGCGCCGCTCACCGCGTTGTCGGCGATCCCGCGCGGCTCCGCGAGGAGCGGATCGAGCGCAGGGTCGTTGCCGAAGTTCGCCACCCAGCAGAGCAGGATCATCTGCCCGTGGCGCACGGTGCCCGGCGATCCGACGGCCTGCGCGAGGGCGATGCCGCTCTCGATCGCGAGGCGTGCCTCCTCCCTCGCGCCCATCGTCGTGAGCGCGAAGCCCACGTTGATCGTGAGCGTCGCCTCGCGCGTCTTGAGGCCGGCCTCGGCCGCTGCACGGGCCGCGCTCCTCCGCGCTTCGAGCGCCGCACCGACATCGCCGCGCGCCTGACGAACGACGGCGAGCGTCTGCCAGGCATCGACCGCGGCGCCCGGGATGCCGTGCACGCGCGAGAGCTCGAGGAGCGAGTCCGCCCAGTCGGCCGCCTTGTCGAGCTCGCCGGCGAACGCGTAGCGCGACGCGAGCGCCGCCGCAGAGCGCGCCTCCTCGTCGAACAGCCCCGCGGCCTTCGCGCGCTGGATGACCTCCTCGAGGCCAGCGCTGGTGTCCGGGCCGCCTCCGCAGGCGTCCTCGTAGCGCACGCGCGCCCCCATCGCGCGGACGGCGCTCGGCTCGTCGTAGACCGCGTCCTGCATGGCGCGCACTGCCGTGTCACGCTCGCCGGCGCGCGCGTCGAGGCGCGCCCAGGCCTCGTCGAGCAGCTGCGCGCGAGCGAACTGCGTCGGCTGGTCCTCGGCGAACGCGAGCGACTTCTCCGCGAGCTGCACCGCCTCGCCGAGCGCGTTGGCGGCGAGCGAGCGGCGTGCGGCCTTCTCGAGGTAGTTGGCCGCCTTGCCGGACTCGCCGCCGAGCTCGAGGTGCCGCGCGACGGTGGCGTCGTCCTCGCCCATCTTCGCGAGCCACTGTCCGGCGCTCGCGTGCAGGTCCTTCAGCTGGTCGTCGCCGAGTGACGCGTACGCGACCTCGCGCGTGAGCGCATGCTTGAAGGCCCACTCGCGCGTCTCCTTGAAGCGCGAGCTCGCCTGCTCGACCAGGACCTCGGCCTGCGTGAGCGTGCGCATCATCTCGCTCGCGTTCTTCACCCCGAGCGCAGCAAGCCCCGCATCCCATACCTGGAGGCCGAAGACGGACAGCTTCATCGCCGCGTCGCGCACGTCCTCGTCGAGCGCATCGAGGTGGACCTGGATCGCCGCCTCGATCGTCGGCGCGCTCGCGGCATCGCGGCCCTGATGCGCGAGACGCGCGAGCTCCTCGGCGAACAGGGGCGAGCCTGCCGCCTGCGTCGCGATCGACTCGACGAGCGCGTCGCCCTCCGGCGACGACGCCTTCTCGCCGAGGATCGCCTTCGCGATCGCGCGCACCGTACGTCGCGCGAGCGGGCGCAGCTCGATCCGGACGTGATCGCGCCCCGAGAACCGCCCCGGATCGTCACGCCAGAGCGTCGGGCGTGCGGTGGCGAGGACGAAGACCGAGTGACCGACCGCGCGCCCGAGGAGGTGATCGAGCCAGGCGAGCGACTCGAGGTCGGCCCACTGCGCGTCCTCCACCGCGATGACGAGCGGCGCCTCTTTCGTGACGCGCAGGGCCATGTCGGTGAGCGCGATCCACAGCGCGTCGCGGGCCGCGCGCGCGTCGACGCTCTCGGGCAAGGGCTCGTTCGCCACGAGGCGCGCGACGAGCTCGCGGGTGCTCGGCGCCCTCGTGCGCCCGTCGTCGCTCTTCGTCTCGCCCGTGTCGAGGTCGACCTTCTGCTTCCCGCTGCCGCTCCCCGATCCGGCGAGATCGATGCGCGCGAGGAGCGCGTCGGTCGCGGCCATCGCGTCCTCGAGCGCGGCGCCCTTCGCCACGCCGGCGAGGCCACGCGCGACGTCGGCCATGATGCCGAGCGCATGGCTCTTCGCGAACGACTCGGCTCGCACGAGCGCGATGCGCGGGGCGGACGGATGCGACGCGATGCGCGACACGGCCTCGCGACGGAGGCGCGTCTTGCCGATGCCGGGCGCGCCGGTCACCGTCACGATGATCGGCGTCTTGTCCTCCTGACACCGCTCGAACGCGCTCACGACCTGCGAGAGATCCGCCTCGCGACCGACGAAGGGCGATCCTCCGGCGACCTCCTTCTTCCCGCCGACCTTCGTGCCCACGACGGACGTCCCGTCGGGGCGGACCTGCATCTCGAATCGGCCGCGCGCAAGCTCGCTCGTCGTCGTGTCCGCGAGCACCTGGCCCTTCTGCGCGTCGCGCGCGAGCGCCGCGGCGCGGTCGACGACCTCGCCGGTCGGACGCGTGTGCTCGATGCGCGTACGACCCGTCGCGACGCCGACGCGCGCTCCCGTCTTCGACAGGCGGAGCCCCAGATCGAGCGCGCGCGCGGCCTCGTCGCCCAGCGCCTTCTTCACGCCGAGGTGCGCGACGATCGCGTCGCCTCCGAGCTCGGTCGCCTCCGCTCCGCGGGCGCGCAGGTGCGCGAGCATGCGTCCGCGGGCGGGCCCCTTCGGCACGTGCGTCGCGAGGATCGACGTCACGAGTCGCGTCCCGCCGGGCTTCGCCGTCTGCAGGACGATCGAGCCCATGCTCATCGGCGCCATCTCCGGCGACTGCGTGCGGGTCGTGAGCGGCACGCTCTCGATCTCTTCCGCGACCTGGCGGAGCCGCCTGGCGACGTCGGCCACGCGAGGGGGCCGCTCCTCCGGGTGCGTCGCGAGCATGTTGGCGAGCAGGTCGTCGAGCGAGTGCGGCGCCTCGGGGAAGATCTCGGTGAGGCGAGGCGCAGGCGTCGTGACGAGCCGCGCGAGGATCGCGATCGGCGTCGGGCCGAGATGCGGCGGCCGGCCCGCGACCATCTCGAAGAGCGTGGCCCCGAGACCGTAGATGTCGGCCCGCGCGTCGACCTCCGCGTCGCCGCGCGCCTGCTCCGGCGCCATGTACGCAGGGGTCCCGATGATCGCGCCCGTGCGGGTGAGCCGCGCGTCCTCCGCGGAAGCGACGCCGAAGTCCACCAGCTTCGCCCCGACGGGCCACTCCTGCCCTCTGCCGCTGCCGACGAGGATCACGTTCGACGGCTTGATGTCGCGATGGATGATGCCGACGCCGTGCGCGTAGGCGAGCGCATCCGCGACCTGCGCGGCCACCTCGAGCGCCTGGCCGAGCGTCAGCGGCGCGCGCTTCTGGCGCTGCTGGATGTCCTCGCCCTCGAGCCACTCCATGGCGACGTAGGGATGTCCCTCGTCGAGCTGCCCGAAGGCGACGACGCGCACGATCCCGGGATGGCTGAGCCCCGCGAGCACGCGGCCCTCGCGGCCGAAGCGCGCCTCCTCGCTCGCATCCACCCCGGGAATGGCGATGACCTTGAGGGCGACGGGCGTCCCCGTCACTTCGTCGCGGGCGCGGTAGACGATACCCACGCCGCCACGTCCCACCTCGCGCTCGACGACGAATCGACCCGCGAGGAGGCCCTGGAAGGCCGCCGCAGTCATCTGGAAGAACGAGCCTATCAGCGGCGACCGGTGGTCGGACAGATCCAGCGATCGCGACGGTCTGGCCGTCAGCCCGTGAGGTTCACGCGTGTGGTTGGAGCTACGACCCGAGCGACGCCGCGCCGGGGCCGACGATCTTCTTGCCTAGACCGATGAGGAACAGCTCGTAGCTCGAGGCCCGCGTGCCCTCCGGCTTCATCGCGCGGTCCTCCGCGTAGACGCGCTTGAGCGCCTTCTTCGCGTTCTGGAAGTCCTCGCCCATGAAGATCTTGCCGACGAACGCGCTGCCCGGCTTGCCGAGCTTCTCGGCGACGGCGAGCGCGCGGATGAAGAGCTCGTAGCTGCGCGTCTGATCGCCGAGGCGGTTGCCCGTCGTGCGCGGGGCCATGTCGCTGAGCACGAGGTCGTAGGGCGCGTACATCGCGAGCGCTTCGTTCTCGAGCGACAGCGCGTCGCCCTGGATGAACGTGGCGTTCTCGGGCAGCGGCACCTGGATCGGCTCGAGATCGACCGCGAGGAGCTTGCCGTTTCTGCCTATCTTCTGCGTGACATAAAGCGACCAGCTGCCGGGCGTGGCACCGAGATCGAGCACGTGCATGCCGGGCTTGAGCAGCCGCACGCGGCGATCGATCTCCTCGAGCTTGAAGACGCTGCGCGCGGGGTAGCCCGCCTTCTTCGCCTCGCGGGTGAAGTGGTCGGGCCCCTTGTAGGGGTTCTTCGCCTTCGCCTTGCTCATCGCCCAGGGCAGATGCTTACGACATCACGCGAAGAAATGGGGCGCTGATACCGACATCGGCCATGGAACCGCGATCATCCGCGTGGATCCCGATGGACCCAGCGGTTCGTCGAGAATGCGTCTCGACGCTCGCGAGACCATGCGGAGACCGCGGGCGATCGCAGGAGGCAGCGCCGGATCGCGCGATGGACCGGCGTTTGCTCGAGCTCCGGACGGGAGAGCCGACCGTCATGAACCTCCGCTGCGTCTTTCACGTGAGCCCCGTGTCGATCAGGAACGCGACCGCAGAGCAGCAGGCCGCACGCCCGCGCATGCCGAGCCTCCTCGATCTCGACATCGAGTGGGTGGACGAGCCCGCGCCTCGCGGCGCGTCGATCGAGACGTGGCAGCGCGCGCGCGGCTGGTCGAGCGAAGACTAGTCCTCGGTCTGCAGATCGACGTCGCGACAAACGAAGAAACGGCACGGGCGAGGTCGTCGCTCCGTGCCGTTTTCGTTTCGTCGCTCCGTGCGAGCGAGCCGCTTCAGCGCTTCTTGCGCTCGCGGCCCTTCACGCCGTGACGGACGGTGACGAGCGCGTTCTTCGAGCCCGGGATGCCGCCCTCGACGAGGAGGAGGTGCTTGTCCGCGTCGACGCGCGCGATCTTCAGGTTGAGGACGCTCACCACCTCGTTGCCGTACTGGCCCGGCATCTTGAGGTTCGGGAGCGTGCGACCCGGGGTCATGTTCGTACCGATCGAGCCGCCGTGACGGCGGTACTCGTGCGTTCCGTGCGTCTGCACGAAGCCGGCGAAGCTCCAGCGGCGGACGACGCCCGAGAAGCCGCGGCCGCGCGTGACGCCCTGCGTGTCGACGATCTGGCCCGGCTGGAAGACCTCGGCGAGGTTCACCGGCTTTCCGATCTCGTGCTTCTCGAGGAAGTCGGCCTCGCAGCGGATCTCGCGGACGATGCGCTTCGCCGGGACGTTCGCCTTCTTGAACGCGCCGAGCTGCGCCTTCGAGAGGTGCTTCTCCTTCGCGTCCTTCATGCCGAGGACGAGCGCGCTGTAGCCGTCCTTCTCGACCGTGCGCTTGCCGACCACGACGACATCGCTCGTGTCGACGACGGTGACGCGCTGGACGGTCCCATCCTCCTTGTAGAGGTGGGTCATTCCGAGCTTCTTCCCGATGATTCCGGGCTTCGTATTCATGGCTTCTCTTCTTCGCGTCGTTCTCGCAGGCCGCGAGAGGTTGGTGGAATGGGAAAGCCCGCGGTCGGCGATGCCGGTCCCGACGCTGGACCGGAGGGACGAGTCCCTACGCCTGCAGGCTTTTGGGGAGGCGGGGTGTAGTCAGGGGCGCGGCTGCGGTCAAGCCGATCGCAGCTTGCGGATGAGTTCGCGGGCGCCCTCGACGTGCTTGCTCGCGCTCAGCTCGCCCTGGAAGACGCCGGCGATGTCGCCCTTCTTGTCGATGACGTAGGTGATGCGGCTGGTCTTGCCGAGGATGTCCCGGAGGAGGCTCGTCGCCCCGTACTTCCGGGCGAGCTCCTTGTCCCCGTCCGAGATCAGGTCGAACTTGAGGCCGTATTTGTCGGCGAACTTCCGGTGCGAGTCATCCGAGTCGACCGAGACGCCGATGACCTCGGTGTCGCTGCCGGCGAGCTCGTCGTAGGCCGCGTTGAACCCGCACGTCTCCTTGGTGCAGACGGGGGTGAAGTCGCCGGGGTAGAAGTAGAGGACGACGTTCTTCGTTCCGGCGAAATCCGCGAGCTTCAGCCGCTTCCCTGAGCTAGAGACGACGTCGAAGTCGGGTGCCTTCTGGCCGACGCGGAGGGGCATGACGCTCCTCGCATTAGCACATGAGGCATCGTTGACAGGCCTGGGATCGCGTGCTTTAACGCGCGCCCCCGAGTGGCCCTCGACCGCGGGTTTTCCCCAGCTTTTCCGCAGCGCTACCGCTAGCGAGTCAACGAGAGACGATCATGCAGAACGCCAAGATTCAGGAGATCGAGAACGAGCAGCTCCGCACGGGAATGCCGGATTTCCGCGTCGGTGACACCGTTCGCGTCCACTACAAGATCGTCGAGGGCGACAAGGATCGCATCCAGGTCTTCCAGGGCGTGGTCCTCAAGCGTCACCGCGCGGGCGCGCGCAGCACGTTCACCGTGCGCAAGGTGAGCTTCAACGTCGGCGTCGAGCGCGTGTTCCTCACGCACTCGCCCCGCATCGAGAAGGTCGAGGTCGTCTCGAAGGGCGTCGTCCGCCGCGCCCGTCTCTTCTATCTGCGCGACCTGCAGGGCAAGGCCGCCCGCGTCCGCGACCAGAAGGACACCTGAGAGCGTGCCTCGGCGCGCATCGCGCGCCGTGAGGCTCGTCGCGCCCAGCGCGATGAGGGGGCCGCCAGGCCCCACCTGCCAAGGCGCGTCCGCGACCAGAGGACACGTGATTCGCTCGGGCCACTTTCGCCAGCGCAAGCAGATCATCCCCATCGGGATGAATCACCGCCGCCGGCGAAAGTAGATCATCCCGACAGGCACAATCCACTTTCGCCAGCGTAAGGTGGCCCGCACGATCAAGCGTGCATTGCCGCGATGCGCTTCTTCGCATCGCGCAGCCACACCGAGTCGCCGAAGACGTCGCCCGCGAGGAGCGACGTGATGGACCGGCGGAGCGCCTCGTGCTTGTCGGGCGCGAAGAGCGTCTCGACGAGGGGGCCGGCGTAGAACGCCTGGACGGCGGAGACGAAGGTCTCGGCGCCGGCCCGCATCGTCGCGGACCACGCGTCGACGAGCTCGCGCTCGCGTGAGGGCTCGGCGAGCGCGCCCGCGATCGCGTCTGCCGCGCGCTTGCCGCCGACCATCGCGATGTGCGCGCCCGTGGAGAAGAGCGGATCGATGAAGCCGCCAGCGTCGCCCACCCGCAGCCAGCCGTCGCCGGCGAGCTCGCCGACGCGGTAGCTGAAATCCGCGGTCGCCTGCGGCTCCGGCCAGAGCATGGTCGCGTTCGCGAGCAGGTTGGCGGCGCTCGGGGACGCGGCGACGGCGGCGGCGAACAGCTCGGCGACCGGCGCCCGCCGCTCGCGCAGCCAGGCCCTCGAGACGACGGCGCCGACGCTCGTGCGCCCGTCCTCGAACGGGATGAACCAGAACCAGTTCGGGCGGACGGGATCGACGTCGGGGAAGAGCACGATGTCGATGTCGCCCGCGAGCTTCCCATCGGGGCGCGGCACGCCACGGAAGTGGGCGAACAGCGCGGTCTGATCGAGGCCCTCGATCCTCGTCGTCGCCCTCGCGACGTGCGCCGTGAGCGCGTCGCGGCCGGTCGCGTCGACCACGAAGCGCGCTCCGAAGCGAACGGTCTCGCCGTCGTGCGTCTTCGCGTCCACCTCGCCGCGCGCGATGCGCGTCACCGTGTGCTCCTCGCGTACGTCCGCGCCCTGCTCGCGCGCGTGCTCGAGCAGCAGCTTATCGAACGCGTCGCGCGGCACTTGAAAGGCGTGGTCGGGATCGGGATGCCACGCGTTCTCGAACGCGAAGCGATCCTTGCGGCCTCTCCGATCGTCGTGAAACCGCGCGCCGTACTTCCAGATGAAGCGCTCCTCGACCTTCGGCAGCACGCCGACCGCATCGAGGACGGGCAGCGACTGCGGGAGGAGCGACTCGCCGAGATGGAAGCGCGGGAACCGCTGCTTTTCGAGGACGAGGACGCGAAGCCCACGCCGTACGAGGGCCGCGGCGCAGATGGATCCGCCCGGACCGCCGCCTGCGATGACGACGTCGAAGCGCTCGTTCATCGGGAGCGAACGCTATTCGGCCGTCTTCGGGGGCGGGCCGAGCTGGATGCGCTCGCCGATGTACGCGCCGATGAGCGTGAACATGACTCCGATCGCGCTCATGACGACGTAGAGGAACGTCGGCATCGTGCGAACCGTCTGGCTCTGGATGAGGAGGAACGTCGTCGGGATCGCGATGACGAAGCTCGCCACCATCGGCTCGATGAACGTGCGGCCCGGCGAGATCATGCCGACGAGCAGGCCGCCCAGGAACCAGACCGGCACGCACATGATCATCCCGTTGCCCCCCTCGAAATCGAGGAGCGTCACGATGCGCGGCAGGCCGAACACGAGCGCCGCCGTGAGCACGCCCTGCACCGCGATCGCGATGAAGAGCCACTGCACGCTGACGCCTTCCTGCTGGTAGCGGCGCTCGAGCTCCTCTTCGCGGGAGCGAGCGCCCTTCCCCAGCGCCTCGATCTTGGCGCCGCACGAGCCGCAGCGGACCGAGCCGGGGGGATTCTTCGCGAACCCGCAGGACGGGCAGGCGACGAGCTTTCCGGGAGCAGCCATCGCGACGAGGCTAACATAGGTCGGGGGTGAAAATTTCGAGGAACCTCGCGCCCGGGCCGCTGTCGGTTACTCTGTCTCGGCGGCAGGCCGGTCTGGTCCCATGCCCGGCCCCTTCCTCGTCCGCTGGGAACTTTCCCGAACGATTTCCGAACAGCCGTGAACCAAGCACCCACTCTAGACCTCACGCCGACGCAGACCGAGGAGCAGGTCGATCCCGAGCTCCTCGATCTGCCCGATCCGCCCAAGCGCGAGCGTTCGCTGACGGTCGCGATGCTGCTGTTCACGGCGCTGTCGTCGCTGGCGATGATCTTCGCCCTTCGCCGCGATGCGGCATACGCGTTCTCGGTGCGGGACGCGGCGTCGATCGGCGACTTCGGCAGTGCCCCGGCGGAGGCCTTCTCGGAGAACCGCTACGTCACCGGCACGGCGATGCTCGGCGCGGCGCGCGCGATCCGCTACGAGCGGCCGCTCCAGCCGGGCTCGTTCCGCCTCATGCCCGTCATGGAATCGGGCGCCGGGCGGTCGAACGTGTGGGCGGAGGTCCGGGTGCCCGCCGGTGCGGAGAACGTCCGCTGGGTCCCGCCGGAGAAGCTCACCGGGCGCCTGGTCCGCTTCGACTCCGCGGGCCCGCGGCACCGCGGGCTGACCGATGCGGTCAAGGACGCGACCGGCCAGGACATCCCGAAGGGAGCGTGGCTCCTCGTCGAGGGCGACGCGCCGACGGACGCGCGCTGGGCGGTCCTGCTCGTGATGATGTTCGCCGGCTTCGCGGTCTGGAACCTCGCCGTCACGGCGAAGCTACTCCGGCGGGTCGAGTAGCGTCAGCACCGCCTTCGCGAGGCGCGACGGGTCGATCGCGACGCCGAGCTCGCCCATCGTCTGCGCGCCGACGATCACCGCGAGCAGCAGCTTGCCGATGTCGTCGCGGCCGACGTCCCCGCGAACGACGCGCGCTTCCTGATCGTCGCTCGCGAGCGCGGCAATCGACGCGATGCTGGCCTCGACGAGGCCCTTGTAGCGCTCCCGCACCGTCGCCGAGCGCGCGCACGCGTCGAGGAGCTGATGCATGCGGATCATCGGACGGCCGCCCTCGGCCGGCATCAGCGGGTAGCTCCCGGCCTCGACCGCACCCAGGAAGCGCTCCGCCACGGTGCGGATCGCGCCGTGCTTGCGTGCACGGCGATGGTCCTCCGCCGACAGCCCCGCGAACACCGACGCGAGGAACGCCGCACCGACGTGATCCATCACCGC
>WBZO01001175.1_pt1 | contig 43632 bp, 36 predicted proteins | sample 5204261 | NCBI WGS metagenome assembly WBZO01 (sample SAMN12412400, study PRJNA552823) | activated sludge metagenome | isolation source: activated sludge from anammox sidestream of wastewater treatment plant... | place: USA: North Carolina | collected 2017-09
GTCGACGCGGCCACCGAGGCCGAGCACCTGCGCATCGGGACCGACATCATCCGGCGCCTGACGAACGGCCAATGGCCGGTCGGCTGGTACACCGGCCGCGACAGCCCCAACACGCGGCGCCTGGTGGTCGAGCACGGCGGCTACGAGTACGACGCCGACTACTACGGCGACGAGCTGCCGTTCTGGACCGGGGTGGAGACCGCGGACGGACGCAAGGTGCAGCACCTGGTCGTGCCCTACACGCTGGACGCGAACGACATGCGCTTCGCCACGCCGCAGGGCTTCAACACCGCCGATCACTTCTACACCTACCTGCGCGACTCGTTCGACGTCCTCTACGCCGAAGGTGCGGAGCACCCGAAGATGATGTCGGTCGGCATGCACTGCCGCCTGCTCGGCCGGCCGGGCCGCATGCGCGCGCTGCAGCGCTTCCTCGACCACGTCCAGGCGCACGACAAGGTCTGGGTGTGCCGGCGGATCGACATCGCGCGGCACTGGCGGTCGGTCTTTCCGCCGCGCTGAGCGTCCGGACTGGTAGCATGCGCGCGATGAAAGCCGACCTGCCTCGACTCGCCGCGCTCGACGACGAGGAGCGCCTCCTCGACGACCTCAACCCCGCGCCGCGGCTGCTGATGGGGCCGGGCCCCATCAACGCCGACCCGCGCGTGCTGCGCGCGATGTCCGCGCAGCTCCTCGGGCAGTTCGACCCCCAGTTCCGCGCGTACATGCGCGAGACGATGGCGCTCTACCGCCGCGTCTTCGAGACCGCGAACCGCTGGACGTTCGTGATCGACGGCACCGCGCGCGCGGCGATCGAGTGCGCGCTGGTGTCGGCGGTCGAACCCGGCGACCGCGTCCTGGTGCTCTCGTTCGGCCGCTTCGGGCAGCTCAAGGCGGAGATCGCCCGCCGCGCCGGCGCCGACCTGCGCGTCGCCGAGGCCGAGTGGGGCACCGTGTTCCGCCCCGAGCAGGTCGAGGAGGCGGTGAAGGCGTTCCGCCCCAAGCTCGTCGCCACCTGCCAGGGCGACACCTCCACCACGATGGCGCAGCCGCTCGCGGAGATCGGGAAGATCTGCCACCGCTACGGCGCGCTGCTGCAGGTGGACGCGACCGCCACCGTCGGCGGGATGCCGCTGCCGGTGGACGCGTGGGAGATCGACTGCGCGACCGGGGGCCTGCAGAAGTGCCTCGGCGGCCCGTCGGGCTCGGCGCCGATCACGCTGAGCGAGCGGATGGCCGAGGCGATCTACCGGCGCCGTCACATCGAGGAGGGGCTGCGCCCGCAGGACTACACGCCCGGCGCCGGACGGATCATCGGCTCCAACTACTTCGACCTCGCGATGCTGATGGACTACTGGAGCGACCTCGCGCTCAACCATCACACCGAGGCGACCACCATGCTGTACGGCGCGCGCGAGTGCGCCCGCATCTTCGTGCAGGAAGGGCATGCGAGCGTGTTCCGCCGCCACGAACTGGCGGGCCGGGCGACGGTCGCCGGCGCCGAGGCGCTGGGGCTGAAGGTGTTCGGCGACCAGGCGCACAAGATGCCGAACGTGACCGGGATCCACATCCCGGCCGGCGTCGACGGCGAGCGCGCGCGCCGCGCGCTGCTGGAGGATTTCAACATCGAGATCGGCACCTCGTTCGGGCCGCTGCACGGGAAGATCTGGCGCATCGGCACGATGGGCTACAACGCGCGCAAGGACTGCGTGCTCGCGACGCTCGCGGGGCTCGAGACGGTGCTCGCCGCCGAGGGCTGCAAGCTCCCGCGCGGCGCGGGCGTGGACGCGGCGCGCGCGGTCTATCGCGCCGCCGGCGGTTCCGCGGCCAGTTCGTAGCGCGCGGCGATCTCAGCCGAACCTGGCGCCGGGCTGCCTGAGCGGTCAGCGCCGCAGGCGCGCGGCGATCCGGGGATCGGCGGCGCTCGCCCAGGCGTGCGGCATGAGGCCGCCGCGCAGCGCCACCCCCACGCGCCCGCGCGCGTCGAGGGCGATCATGCCCCCGCTCTCGCCGGGCCCGGCCGGCAGCGCCCGGATCGCCGCGGCCGCAGCGGCCTGCACGGTGCGCCCCGTGGCGACCCGATCGCAGACCGCCTTCGTCGCGAGCGTGCGCATCATCAGTTCGCCGGTCCCGGTCGCGGAGGCGGCGGCGCGCCGGGTGGCGTAGTTGCCCGCCCCGGGGATCGGCGAATCGCCCACCCGGCCGGGGAGCTTCAGCGACATGCCGCCGGTGGAGGTCGCGGCCGCGAGGTGGCCGTGCCCGTCGAGCGCGACCGCGCCCACGGTGCCCGGCGCCGCTGCCGCGCGCGCCCGCGGGCGCCGCTGCGCGGCGGGCGTCGCCGGATCGTAGTCGGCGAAGCCCTGCGCCCGGGCGAACGCGGTCGCACCGCTGCCGGCGAGCAGCACGTGCGGCGTCTTCTCCATCACCGCCCGTGCGACCAGGATCGGGTTCCGGACCCGGGAGATCGACGCGACGCCGCCGGCGCGCAAGTCCGCGCCGGTCATCACCGAGGCGTCCATCTCGACGGCGCCGGCGCGGTTCAGCACGCTGCCGGTGCCGGCATTGAAGAGCGGATCGTCCTCGAGGAGGACCACCGCGGCGCAGACCGCGTCGAGCGCGCTGCCGCCGTCCGCGAGCACCCGTCGCCCCGCAGCGACCGCGGCGCGCACGCCGCTGCGCGCCGCCGCGGCGTCCTGCGGCGCCCACCGACCGCAGCCGCCGTGGACGGCGATCGCCCAGTTCGGGACCCTATCCCGCGAGCGCACCCGAACTCTCACGGCCGGCCGGCCGGCGCGAGCGCGTCCGCGGCGCGCACGACTGCGTCGCCGCGCGCCGCCTCGAGGAGGGCGCGGGCGGTGCGCGCGACGGGGTCGAGGTCAGTCATCGGCGGGCTTCCCTGGGCGCACAGAATAGTGCGCTGCGGACACCGGTGCCAGGCCGATGCCGTTCGACGCCGGTCGCCGGTGCCACCCGCATCGGGGCGCACCGGACCGCCTACTGGAGCGGCGCGCCCTCCGCGAGCCAGCGGCCGAGGAGGGCGCGCTCCTCGGCGGTCATCCGGGTGAGGTTGCCGAGCGGCATCGCCTGGGTGGCGATGGTCTGCTGGTGGATGCGCTGCGCCGCGGCCTTGATCTGTTCCGGGGTGTCGAAGACGAGTCCGCCCGGCGGCTGCTGGAAGCCCGCGAAGGTCGGCTTCGAGGCGTGGCACACCGCGCAGCGCGCGGCGATGATCGACGCCACCCGGGCGAAGCCGACCGCCGCGCCCGCGGGCGCCGGGGCGGGACGCGCCGGCGCGAGCGCGATCGCCAGTCCCGCGAGCAGCACGGCCGCGACCGCCGGCAGCGCGACCACGTTCCGGCCGGTGTGCCGCAGCACGAAGTACTGCCGGATGAGCGCGCCCGCGAGCATGAAGACCGCGAGCACCGCCCAGGCGTGCCGGTGCCCGAAGGTGAGCGGGTAGTGGGTGCTGATCATGATGAACAGCACCGGCAGCGTGAAGTAGGTGTTGTGCACGCTGCGCTGCTTGCCGACGATTCCCGGCCGCGGGTCGGGATCCTTGCCGGCGCGGATCTCCGCCACCATCCGCTTCTGGCCGGGAATGATGTGGAAGAAGACGTTCCACACCATGATCGTGCCGATGAGCGCGCCGACGTGAACGTACGCCGCGCGGCCGCCGAACACCTGCCCGTATCCCCACGCCGCCGCCACCAGCAGCGCGTAGAGCACGATCGACAGGGCGAGATCGTGGCTGATGGTCCGGCACAGGAGATCGTAGACGACCCAGCCCGCGACGAGCGAGCCGGCGGAGAGCGCGATCGCCGCGGGGGCCGAGAGGTCCATCACCGACTTGTCGACGAGGTAGGCGCCCGCGCCGTACCAGTAGATGATCGCGAGGAGCGCCATCCCGGAGAGCCAGGTGGTGTACGCCTCCCACTTCGACCAGTGCAGGTTCGTGCTGAGCGGCTCGCCCTTCGGACCGGTGAGGAACTTCTGGCTGTGGTAGAAGCCGCCGCCGTGCACCGCCCACAGCTCGCCGAACACGCCGCGCCGCGCGTCCGCCGGGTTCTGCGGCGGGGTGAGCGACGTGTCGAGCAGCACGAAGTAGAGCGACGTGCCGATCCAGGCGACGCCGGCGATGAAGTGCAGCCAGCGCGCGCCGAGGTTCAGCCAGTCGACGATGTAGCTCTCCATCAGGCCTCCGCCCAGTGGTGGTCTCCGAGGCGCCGATTGGACCACCGGTCGTGCGGCGGCACAACGGGAAGCGCGCCGGACGGCGCGCTCACGCGCGCGTGACCTCGATCGCGTCCCCCGCGCGCACCGCGGCGAGCCGGCGCGCGTCGCCCTCGATCCGGCCGAGCACGTTGACCTTCGTGACCAGCCGGCACTCGCTGCCGCGCGAGGCGGGCGTCGGGCCGTAGGGCAGCGCGAGCGCGCCGCCCTGCACCCAGTAGCAGACGGTGCCCGGAGCGACCACCGCGCGCGCGTCGGGCTCGAGCGCGACCTCGGCCGGCAGCGAGAAGTACACCTCTTCGCCCCAGGTGTTCGCGCTCGCCTTCGCGGGCAGGGCCGCCGCCACCGCGCGCGCGGTCGGGGTGTCGGCGAGCGCGGCGAAGAGCTCGCCGCCCGGCCACGCGATGCGGATGCGGATCATCGGGTCACGCCGTGCGCCGGACCAGGAGCGCGCGAAAGTCGTTCACGTTGGTGCGCGTCGGGCCGGTGACGACCAGGTCCCCGAGCGCGCTGAAGAAGCGGTAGCCGTCGTTGTCGGCGAGGCACGCCTGCGCGCGCACGCCGCGCGCCGCCGCGCGCGCGAGGCTGTCCGGCGCGAGCAGGGCGCCGGCGTTGTCCTCCGAGCCGTCGATGCCGTCGGTGTCGGCCGCGAGCGCCGCGATGCCGGGGTGGCCGTCGAGCGCCACGGCGAGCGCGAGCAGGAACTCCGCGTTGCGCCCGCCGCGCCCGCTGCCGCGCACGGTGACCGTCGTTTCCCCGCCCGAGAGGAGCACGCAGGGCGGAGCGGCCGGGGTGCCGTCCTCCCCGCCGTGGCGCGCGACCTGGCGCGCGATCCCCGCGTGCACCGCCGCCACGTCGCGCGCTTCGCCCTCGATCGAGTCGCCGAGGATCACCGGCGCTAGCCCCGCCGCGCGGGCGGCCCCGGCCGCGGCGCGCAGGGCGTCCTGCGCCGTCGCGACGATCACGACTTCGCCGCCGGCGAGCCGCGGGTCGCCGGGTTTCGGCGTCTCGTCGCGCGCGGCGCGCAGGTGCTCGATGACCGCGCGCGGCTCGCTGATGCCGTACTTCGCGAGTACCGCAAGGGCGTCCGCGAAAGTCGTCGGATCGGGCACGGTCGGTCCGGACGCGATTACCGACGGGTCGTCGCCCGGCACGTCCGAGATGGCGAGCGTGACGACCCGCGCCGGCGCGCACGCGGCCGCGAGGCGGCCGCCCTTCAACGCCGACAGGTGCTTGCGCACGCAGTTCATCTCCGCGATGTTCGCGCCCGAGCGCAGCAGCGCCCTGTTCACCGCCTGCTTGTCCGCGAGGGTCAAGCCTGCGGCGGGCGCGGCGAGGAGGGCGGAGCCGCCGCCCGAGATCAGGCACAGGACGAGGTCGTCGGCGGTGAGCCCGCGCACCGTCTGCAGGATGCGCGCGGCGGCCTCGCGTCCGGCCGCGTCGGGGACCGGATGCGCTGCCTCGATCACTTCGATCTGCTTGCACGGCGCGCCGTGGCCGTAGCGCGTCACGACTAGCCCCGACAGCGATCCGCGCCAGTGCGCTTCGACGGCCTGCGCCATCGCGGCCGCGGCCTTCCCGGCGCCGACGACGACGGTGCGGCCGCGCGGGGGCGGCGGGAGGCGCGGCGGGAGGCAGCGCGCCGGGGACACCGCGTCGACCGCAGTGCGGAAGAGATCGAGCAGGAGCGCGCGGTCGCCCGGGGTCATGTCGGCGCGCCTAGAGCGTGACGACGAGATCCGGCCGGAACCCGGTCGGCTCGCCCGGGTAGCCGCGCGGGTTGCACACGACGCGGGTGCCGCCGACGACGTACTCGCTCGCCGCGTGCGTGTGGCCGTGAATCCACAGCGCCGCGCGCGCCACGAGCGGACCGAGGTCGCTCGCGAAGGCCGGGTTGAGCGGATGCGTCGCGAAGCGCGGCGCGATGCCGCCGGGGTGGGGCAGGAAGTGCGTGACGACCACCGTCGGCCCCGCGTGCGCGGGCGCGAGCCGCTCCTCGAGCCACGCGCGATGGACGCGGTGCAGCGCGAGCCAGTCTTCGGTCGTGAAGCGGCGGTCGCCGAACGCGATGACGCGCAAGTCGGGCGCGACGCGCCGCAGCGACTCGATCGCGACCGTGCGGCCGGGCGCGCCGTAGAGCTCGAAGTCGCTCCAGAGCGTGCAGCCGAGGAAGCGCACGCCTCCGAGCACCGTCTCCTCGCAGTCGAGGACGCGGACGTTCGAGCCCGCCGCGGCCGCGCGCAGCGCCGCGGCGGTGGCGTGGAACTCGGCGTCGAACGGCTCGTGGTTGCCGGCGACGAAGACCACCGGCCCGGCGAAGTGGCGCTTTGCCCACTCGACGCCGGCCGCGCCGTTGCCGACGTCGCCCGCGAGCACCACGACGTCGGCCGCGGCCGCCGGCGGGTCGAACGGCGCGACCTCCAGGTGCAGGTCCGAGAGGACGCGGATGCGCATCCCGGCGCCGCGCCGCGGGCCCTAGCGCCGCGTCCTGCGCTTGGGGTTCGCCGGCCCGTTCGCCTTGCGGCGCTGGGCCGCAATGCGCATGCGCAGCGCGTTCAGCTTGATGAACCCGCCCGCGTCGGCCTGGTTGTAGGCGCCGTAGTCCTCCTCGAAGGTGACGATCGCCGGGTCGAAGAGCGAGTCGGTCTGCGACGCGCGCCCGACCGTCATCACGGTGCCCTTGTAGAGCTTGAGGCGCACGGTGCCGTTCACCGGCCGCTGCGACTCGTCGATCAGCGTCTGCAGCAGGCGCCGCTCCGGGCTGAACCAGTAGCCGCTGTAGACGAGCCGCGCGTAGCGCGGCATCAGGTCGTCCTTGAGCGCGAGCACCTCGCGGTCGAGGGTGATCGACTCCATCGCGCGGTGCGCCTTGAGCATGATGGTGCCGCCGGGCGTCTCGTAGCAGCCGCGCGACTTCATGCCGACGTAGCGGTTCTCCACCATGTCGAGCCGGCCGATGCCGTGCTTGCCGCCGAGCCGGTTCAGCGTCGCGAGCACGGTGGCCGGGGTCATGCGCTTCCCGTCGAGCGCGACGATGTCGCCCTGCTCGTAGGTGAGCTGGACGTACTCGGGCCGGTTGGGCGCCTTCTCCGGGCTCACCGTGATGCGCCACATCGACTCCTCGGGCTCGTAGTCCGGGTCCTCGAGGACGCCGCCCTCGTAGGAGATGTGCAGGAGGTTCGCGTCCATCGAGTACGGCGCGCCGCCCTTGCGCTTCTTGAAGTCGACCGGGATGCCGTGCTCGTCGGCGTAGCGCAGCAGCTTCTCGCGCGAGGTCAGGTCCCACTCGCGCCACGGCGCGATGATCTTCACGTCCGGCATGAGCGCATAGGCGCCGAGCTCGAAGCGCACCTGGTCGTTGCCCTTGCCGGTGGCGCCGTGCGCGATCGCGTCCGCGCCGGTCTTGCGCGCGATCTCGACCAGGCGCTGCGCGATCAGCGGGCGCGCGATCGAGGTGCCGAGCAGGTACTCGCCCTCGTACAGCGCGTTGGCGCGGAACATCGGGAACACGAAGTCGCGGACGAACTCCTCCTTCAGGTCCTCGACGAAGATCTGCTCGATGCCGAAGCGCCGCGCCTTCCTGCGCGCGGGCTCGAGCTCCTCGCCCTGGCCGATGTCGGCGGTGAACGTCACGACCTCGCAGCCGTACACGTCCTGCAGCCACTTGAGGATGACCGAGGTGTCGAGGCCGCCGGAGTAGGCGAGCACGACCTTCCTGACCCGGGAATGCGCTTTCTTCGTCATGTGCGTGGTGAGTGAGTGGAGTTCGTCACGATCCGACCCGGCCGAGGAGCAGGTACTCGATCAGGGCCTTCTGCGCGTGCAGCCGGTTCTCGGCCTCGTCCCAGACGACGCTCTGCGGGCCGTCGATGACCGCCGCCGCGACCTCCTCGCCGCGGTGGGCGGGCAGGCAGTGCATGAAGAGCGCGTCCGGCGCGGCCGCGCGCATCATCGCCTCGTCGACCTGCCAGCGCGCGAACGCCGCGCGCCGCGCGTCGGCCTCGGCCTCGAAGCCCATGCTGGTCCACACGTCGGTGGTCACCAGGTGCGCGCCGCGCGCGGCCTCCAGCGGGTCGGCGAACAGGGCGTAGTGGGCCGTGCCCCCGCTGCCCGCGCGCGCCGCGACGACCTCGTAGCCGGGCGGGGTGGAGACGTGCAGCCTGAAGTCGAGCACCTCGGCCGCCTGCAGCCACGAGTAGCAGACGTTGTTCGCGTCGCCGATCCAGGCCACGGTGCGGCCCCGGATCGAGCCGCGATGCTCGATGTAGGTGTAGAGGTCGGCCAGGATCTGGCACGGGTGGTGCTCGTCGGTGAGCCCGTTGATCACCGGCACGCGCGAGTGGCGCGCGAAGCGCTCGACCGTGTCCTGCTCGAAGGTGCGGATCATGACGATGTCGCACATGCGCGAGATCACCTTGGCCGCGTCCTCGACCGGCTCGCCGCGCCCGAGCTGCGAGTCGCGCGTGGACATGAAGATCGCCGCGCCGCCGAGCTGCTGCATGCCGGCCTCGAACGACAGGCGCGTGCGCGTCGACTGCTTCTCGAAGATCATCACCATCGTGCGGTCGACGAGCGGCCGGTACGGCTCGTAGCGCTTGAACGTCTCCTTGATCCAGCGCGTGCGCGCGAAGACGTGCTCGAGCTCGTCGCGCGCGAGGTCGCGGAACTGCAGGAAGTGCTTCGGCGCAGCCACGGGCGGCGGGCGGCTCAGGCGCCGAGGAACCGGCGCACGAGCGGGGCGAGCAGGGCGACGAGCTCGCGCGCCTCGGGCTCCCGGATCACGAGCGGCGGGAGGAGCCGGATCACCCGCTCCGCGGTGACGTTGATCAGCAGCCCGGCGTCGAGCGCGTGCCGGACGAGGTCGCCGCAGGGCCGGTCGAGCTCCACCCCGATCATCAGGCCCATCCCGCGCACCTCGACCACCCCGGCGACCCCGGCGAGCGCGGCGCGGAGCTCCGCGCGGATGAGCTCGCCCATCCGCGCCGCGTTCTCCAGCAGTCCCTCGTCGGCCAGCGCGGCGAGCGTCGCGAGGCCCGCGGCGCAGGCGAGCGGTCCGCCGCCGAACGTGGACCCGTGGCTGCCCGGCTTGAACACGCCGCGGGCGCGGCCGGCCGCCAGGCAGGCGCCGATCGGGACGCCCGCGCCGAGCCCCTTGGCGAGCGTGATCACGTCGGGACGGACGCCGGCGTGCTGGAAGGCGAACCACTTGCCGGTGCGCCCGATGCCGCTCTGGACCTCGTCGATCATGAGCAGCCAGTCGCGCTCGTCGCACAGGCGGGCGAGGTCCCGCACGTACCCGGCGTCGGCGACGTGGATCCCGCCTTCGCCCTGGAGCACTTCGAGCAGCACCGCGACGATGTTCGGGTTGGCCTCGGCCGCCTGGCGCACCGCGCGGGCGTCGCCGAACGGCACCCGGACGAAGCCGGGGACGAGCGGCTCGAAGCCGGCCTGGGCCTTGCGGCTGCCGGTGGCCGAGAGCGTCGCGAGCGTGCGGCCGTGCCACGCGTGCTCCATCACGACGATGGCGGCGTTCTGGATGCCGGCGTGGTGCGCGCGGTAGCGGGCGAGCTTGATCGCGCACTCGTTCGCCTCCGCGCCGGAGCTGCAGAAGAAGGCCTCGTCCATGCCCGAGAGCGCGCACAGGCGGTCCGCGAGCTCGGCCTGCGCGCGGATCTCGTACAGGTTGGAGGTGTGGATGACCCGCGCCGCCTGCCCGGCGAGCGCGCGCACGAGCCCGGGGTGCGCGTGCCCGAGCCCCGACACCGCGATCCCGGCGAGCGCATCGAGGTAGCGCCGGCCGGACTCGTCCCACAGCCAGACGCCTTCGCCGCGCTCGAACGACACCGGCAGCCGCGCATAGGTGTTCATCAGGTGCGAGGACATGGCGGGCGCAGCCGGAGGGTGACGGTCGAAAAAGCAAACGGCGGCTCGCGCCGCCGGGCATTTCAGAGGCGGCGATGGTAGCACGGCGGCTCCGCCCGAGAGGCGCGCGCCCGTAGAATCGGCCGCCATGGCGCGGCTCGCGGTCTTCAACCAGAAGGGCGGGGTGGGCAAGACCACCACCGCGGTCAACCTCGCCGCGGCGCTCGCGCGACGGGGGCTGCGGCCGCTGCTCGTGGACCTCGACGCGCAGGCGCACCTCTCGCACGTGCTCGCGCCGGCCGCGGCGGCCGCGGACAGCGCGTTCGCGCTCTTCAGCGAGGCGCGGCCGCTAGGCGCGCTCCTCCGGCCGGTGGCCCTCGCCGGGGCGGCGCCGGGCGGCGACCTCGTGCCGGCGCACGCCGAGCTGATGAAGGTGGACTCGCTCTTCGGGCGCGGGCCGCGCACCCTGTACCGGCTGCGCGACGGGCTGGACGGGCACGAGCGCGCGGGCGCGCCGCGCGCGGTCTTCATCGACTGCGGCCCGCTGCTCGGCGTGCTCTCGCTCGCCGGCGTGTTCGCCGCCGACCGCGTGCTGGTGCCGGTCTCGGCCGACTTCCTGGCGGTGCAGGGCGCGCTCGCGCTCGAGGACACGCTGAAGGCGCTCGAGCACGTCCTCAAGCGGCGCGTCGAGCGCCGCTACGTGCTCACGCGCTTCGATGCGCGGCGCCGGATGGCGCACGAGATCGCCGCGACGCTCGCCGAGCGCTTCGGCCCCGAGCTGTGCGCGACGCGCATCGCCGAGACGGTCGGGCTCGCCGAGAGCCCGTTCCACCGCCGCGACATCTTCGCGCACGACGCGGCGAGCCGCGGCGCGCGCGACTACGAGGCGCTGCTGGAGGAGCTGCTCGCTGCGGGTTTTCTGGAGGTTTGAGGCGCCGCCCGCGCCGCCGCGGCTACTTCGCGCCGAGGGACGCGACTTCCTCGAAGGAGGCGGGATCGCTGCGCGCCGGCGCGCCGAGCGCGCGGCACTCGAGGACGTGGCAGTGGGGATACATCTGCAGCAGCTTGCGCTGTGCGTCGGCTTCCTCGCGCCCGTGGATGTTCAGGTTCTCCACCACCATGCCGGTTCGGGTCCGGATCCGGAACGCGAATTTGCTGGAGTTGGGCGCGAAGACCATTTCCGTCCCCGATCAGGTAGTTACGCCATAAATAGCATAGTTCCCTGAGCTCCGCAACGCAACGGATTCATGCGGCGGCATTTTCTGACGCCCGCCGGAAGCAGGGCGTCCGTCGGGCCGAACGGAGCTACCCGATCTTCTTGAGCCCGCGCTCCTCGGTCGCCCGGAGGACGCGCAGGCAGGGGACGTAGCCGTCGTAGAGGACGCCGTGGAGCTCCATGCGCTTCTGCGAGCGGAGCAGGCCGACCAGGAAGTCGAGCACCCCGGCGGTGATGACCTGGCCGGGAACGAGCGCCGGGATGCCGGGGGGATAGGGCGCGATCTGGTCGGCGCTCACCCGGTTGAGGAGCGCGCGGTTGACGTCGTCCTTGGCGTCGAGCAGCGGCACCGCCTCGCCGCCGCAGTAGTACGCGTCGCGCGGGAGGTAGCGCAGGCGGGTGAACGCGGGGATCTCGGGAAACTGGTAGAGCCGGCGCGGGGCGCGCCCCTCGCGCGCGATGCGCATCAGCGCGTCGTACAGGCGCGAGAGCTTGCTGCGCGTGGTGCCGATCGTGAGCAGCAGCGTGATGGTGTTGAAGGTGGACTTCTCGACCTGGATGTTGAAGCGCGTGAACAGCTCGCGCTGCAGGTCCTCCACCGTGTAGCCGCAGCTCGAGATGTCGACCGTCACCTTGGTCGGGTCGAGCAGGATGCCGTCGTGCTTCACCTCCTCGGGCAGCAGCTCCGCGAGCTCCAGCACGCGGAACACGCCGGTCGAGTTGATCTGCTGGCGGATCTCGGCCGCCAGCGCGAGCGTGCGCGAGAGCAGCTTGTAGCCCTCCATCACCATCTGCTTGCGCGCCACGTCGAGGCTCGCGATCATCGCGTACTGCGGCGACGTCGACGTGTGCATGTTGAAGTTCTCGCGGAAGATGTGCTCGTTGAAGCCCGGGTCGTTGACGTGGATCATGCTCGCCTGCGAGAAGGCGCTCATGACCTTGTGCGTGGACTGGGTCGCGTAGTCGGCGCCGGCCTCGAGCGCGGTCGGGCGGAACGCGGGGTGGAAGCGGGCGAAGCCGTACCACGCCTCGTCGATGATCACGCGGATGCCGGCGGCGTGGCAGCGCTCGACGATCGGCTGCAGGTCGTAGCGGAACCCGTCGTAGGTGCACGAGGTCAGGATCAGCGCCTCGGCGTCGGGGTGCTCCTCGATCGCCTGGAAGATCGTCTTCTTCGGCACCGGCCCGTAGATGCCGTACTTCCGGTTCACCGACGAGTCGAGGTAGACCGGGCGCGCGCCCGAGAGCACCACCCCGTGGTGCACCGACTTGTGGCAGTTGCGGTCGAGCAGCAGCTTCTCGCCCGGCGCGAGGATAGTCTGGAAGATGACCTTGTTCGCGGTCGAGGTGCCGTTGGTGGCGAAGAACGTGCGGCGCGCCCCGAAGGCCTTCGCCGCCACCGCCTGCGCCTCGGCGATCACGCCCTTCGGCTCCATGAGCGAGTCGAGCATCGGCACCGACACCGACAGGTCGGCGTCGAAGATGTGCTCGCCCATGAAGTCGTAGAAGTCGTTGATCCACGGGCTGCCGCGCAGGGACTCGCCCGAGGAGTGTCCCGGCGTGTGCCAGGAGTCCTTCGCCATCCAGACGTAGTTCTTCAGCTGGTCGTAGAAGGGCGTGCGCGCGCGCTCCTGGATCTCCGCGTTGAGGATGCGGTACATGCCGCGGTAGTCGCGCTCCTCGCGGTAGAAGTAGCCGTCGACCGCCTCGGCGAACAGGGTGTCGACCACCTCGTCCTCGGTCTCCTGCGCGATCAGGATGTAGACGTCGAGCTCCGGGCGCAGCCGCGTGATGCGCTGCACGAGCTCGAGCGCGGTCGTCTGGAGCTTGCGCGCCTTGCCGCCGTTGAGGGTGTAGAGCTTGTCGTCGACGACCACCGCCTGGAGGTCGCCGTCCTGCTCGATGGCGGCGAGCGCCTCGCGCGCGGTGGTGACGCCCGCGAAGACGATGCCGTGCGGGTTGTCGAGCGAGCGCGCGGCCGCGTTCAGCCCCTTGACGAACTCGCGCAGGACGAGCGGCTCGTCGTTGATGACGAGGATGCGGCTGACCGGCTTGCGCATCGGGCGCGGCGACGCGGGGCGCGGCCTGCGCTAGGCGGGGTGCTGCGGGGCCCGCGCGGCGGCGGGCGCTGTTCGCGGACGGCTCAGGCCAGGGCCCTGATGCGCGCGGCGAGGCGGCTCTTGTGCCGCGCCGCCTTGTTCTTGTGGATGATGCGCTTGTCGGCGACGCGGTCGACGATCGCGGTCGACGCCTGCAGCGTCCGCGTCGCGGCCGCCTTGTCGCCGGCGGCGATCGCCTTCTTCACGTTCTTGATCGCGGTGCGCAGCGCGGACTTGAGCGCGGCGTTGTGCTTGCGGCGCTTCTCGGACTGGCGCGCGCGCTTGCGGGCTTGGGCGGTGTTGGCCATGGGAGCCGGGGGCGGAAAAGGCGCGGATTGTAGGCGACACGGCGGTTCTGCGCAAGGCGGAACAAGGGCTTAGCGCGCGTTCGCCCGGATCTCGCCCGTCCTGGCCCCGAATCGCGCCAGGGTCCCGCCCCTATAATTCGCCGCGCCCCGGGTCGGGGCGCCGTCCGGCCCCGTCCTTCCCCCAGCGCGCCCCGCATGAACCTCCTCCGAGCCATGGCCACCGTCAGCGGCATGACGCTGGTCTCGCGCGTCCTCGGCTTCGTGCGCGATGCGGTGATCGCGCGGACGTTCGGCGCCGGGCTGGAGACCGACGCCTTCTTCGTCGCGTTCCGCATCCCGAACCTGCTGCGGCGCCTGTTCGCGGAGGGCGCGTTCTCGCAGGCGTTCGTGCCGATCCTCGCCGAGTACCGCACGCGCAGCGGGGCCGCGGAGACGAAGGTGCTCGTCGACCGGGTCGCGACCCTGCTCACGCTGGCGCTGGTCGTCACCACCGCGCTCGGCATCGCCCTCGCGCCGGTGATCGTGTACGTGAGCGCGCCCGGGTTCGCGGCGGTGCCGGAGAAATTCGACCTCACGGTGGCGATGCTGCGGATCACCTTCCCCTACATCCTGCTGATCTCGCTCGTCGCCCTGGCGGCCGGGATCCTGAACACCTGGAGCCGGTTCGCGGTGCCGGCGTTCACCCCGACGCTGCTCAACGTCGCGTTCATCGTCGCCGCGCTCGGGCTCGCGCCGTACTTCGACCCGCCGGTGATGGTGCTCGCCTGGGCGGTGGTGGCGGGGGGCGTGCTGCAGCTCGCGCTCCAGGTGCCGGTCCTCGCCCGGCTCGGTCTGCTGCCGCGGCCGCGGGCCGGGTTCGGGGACCCGGGCGTGCGCCGCATCCTGGTCCTGATGGGGCCGGCGCTGATCGGCGTGTCGGTGGCGCAGATCAGCCTCCTGCTCAACACCATTTTCGCGTCGTTCCTGCAGACCGGGAGCGTGTCTTGGCTGTACTACGCCGATCGCCTGATGGAGTTCCCGACCGGGCTCCTCGGCGTCGCGCTCGGCACGGTCCTCCTCCCCAGCCTCGCGCGGCTCCACTCGGCGGACGCGCGCGACGAGTACTCGCGCCTGCTCGACTGGGGACTGCGCCTGACCTTCCTCCTCGCCGTCCCCGCCGCCGCCGCGCTGGCGGTGCTCGCCACGCCGCTGATCGCGACGCTCTTCCTCCACGGCCGCTTCGACGCGACCGACCTGGAGATGACGCGCCGGGCGCTGGTCGCCTACAGCGTGGGGCTCGTCGGGCTGATCCTCGTCAAGGTGCTCGCGCCCGGCTTCTACGCGCGCCAGAACATCCGCACGCCGGTCAGGATCGCGCTCGTCACGCTGGCGGCGACGCAGCTCATGAACGCGGCGCTGATCGTGCCGCTGCAGCACGCGGGGCTCGCGCTGGCGATCGCGCTCGGGGCCTGCCTGAACGCGGGGCTGCTGTACCGCGGCCTGCGGCGGCGCGCCATCTACGCGCCGCAGGCCGGCTGGCGCGCCTTCTTCGCCAAGATCGCGGCCGCGACCGCCCTGATGGCGCTCGGCCTGTGGCTCGCGACGGGACCGGCGGCCTGGTGGACGCGCGCGGAACTCGCGCCGCGCGCCGCGGCGCTCGCCGGGCTGGTCGCGCTCGGCGCGCTCGTGTACTTTGGGTCCTTATGGGCTTTCGGCTTCCGTCTGCGCGACTTCGTGCGCAGTAGCGCATGAGCGCGAGCCTCGAGCGCTTCGCCGAGCTGGTGACCCGCGAGCAGTTCGGGCTCGCCGAAGCGTGCCTCCTGATCGCGCAGGACGAGTACCCGGACCTGGACGTCGGCGCGTACATCGCCCGGATCGACGCCATCGCGGCCGCCGTCAGCGGCCGTCTCGCCGCCGACGCCGCGCCCGAGCAGCGCGTCGCCGCGATCAACCGGCACCTGTTCGCGGAGCTCGGCTTCCGCGGCAACGTGGAGGCGTACTACGACCCGCGCAACAGCTACCTGAACCAGGTGCTCGAGCGGCGCGTCGGCATCCCGATCACGCTCTCGATCGTCTACCTCGAGGTGGCGCGGCGGGCGGGCCTCGCGGCGCAGGGGATCGCTTTCCCGGGGCATTTCATGGTCAAGGTGCGGCAGCAGCGCGGCGCGCTCGTCATCGACCCGTTCGGCGGCGGCGCGGCGCAGTCGGAAAGCGACCTGCGCGAGCGGCTCGGACAGGCGCTGGGCCAGGGGCGCGCGGCGCCCGCGCCGCTCGCGCCGTACCTCGACGCCGCGACGTCGCGGGAGATCGTCGCGCGGTGCCTGCGCAACCTCAAGTCGATCTACCTGCAGCGCGGCGCGCTGGGTTCGGCGCTGGCGGTGATGCAGCGGCTGCTGCTCGTGGTGCCCGAGTCGGCCGCGGAACTGCGCGACCGCGGGCTCGTGTACGCGCAGCTCGAGTGCTTCCGGCCGGCCGCGGCCGATCTGCGCAACTACCTGCGCCGGCTCCCGGACGCGCCCGACGCCGCCGAGATCCGCGCGCAGCTCGCGGCGCTGCAGGCGGCCAGCGCCCGCCTGCACTGACCGCTGCCTGCGCTGCGCCGCCGCATCCGCACGGCGGCACTGCGAAGTCGCTAAAATTCAACGCTTTTCCGCCAGCCATCCGCCCTCATGCTCGTTTCGCGCGGCCTCGGGCGCAAGCTCACGGTCACCCGCGGCCTCGCGCCCGGCGGGGCGGGCGCGCTCGGCCCGGTCGCGCTCACGATCGGCAACTTCGACGGCGTGCACAAGGGGCACCAGGCGATGCTCGCGCGCCTCGTGGCCGCGGCGCGCGCGCGCGGCCTGACCGCGACGGTGCTCACGTTCGAGCCCCATCCGCGCGAATTCTTCGCCCCGCAAGCGGCGCCCACCCGGCTCACGAACCTGCGCGAGAAGCTCGAGCTGCTCGCGGCGCACGGCGTGGAGCGCGTGCACGTCCAGCGCTTCGCGGCGGCGTTCGCCGCGCTCTCGCCCGAGGCGTTCGTCGCGGGCGCGCTCGCGGGCACGCTGCGCGCGCGCTGGGTGCTCGTGGGCGACGACTTCCGCTTCGGGGCGAAGCGCGCCGGCGACTTCGCCTTCCTGGCGGGCGCGGCCGCGCGCCACGGCTACGAGGTCGAGGCCATGCCCACCGTGGCCATCGGCGCGCAGCGCGTGTCGAGCTCGGCGGTGCGCGAGGCCCTCGCGCGCGGCGAGCTCGCCCGGGCGCAGGCGCTGCTGGGGCGCGCCTACGGCATCAGCGGGCGGGTCGTGCACGGGGAGAAGCTCGGACGGGCGCTCGGCTTCGCGACCGCCAACGTGCAGCTCAAGCACAATCGACCTCCGCTTGCCGGCATCTTCGCGGTGCGGGCGCACGGCATCGGCGCGGCGCCGCTCCCGGGGGTCGCGAGCCTCGGCGTGCGGCCGACGGTGCACGCCGCCGGCAAGCCGGTGCTCGAGGTCCACCTGTTCGATTTCGCCGCCGACCTGTACGGCGCGCACCTGCGCGTCGAGTTCCTCGCCAAGCTGCGCGACGAGGCGCGCTACCCCGACCTCGATACGCTGAAGGCGCAGATCGCCCGCGACTGCGCCCAGGCGCGCGACGTCCTGAAAGCCCTGGAGAATGCCTGATTACAAGAACACGCTGAACCTCCTCGACACGCCCTTCCCGATGCGCGGCGACCTCGCCCGGCGCGAGCCCGGGTGGGTGCAGGCGTGGCAGGACACGGGCCTCTACCGGCGCCTGCGCGAGGTGTGCAAGGGCCGGCCGCGCTTCGTGCTGCACGACGGGCCGCCGTACGCGAACGGCGCGATCCACATCGGCACCGCGGTGAACAAGATCCTCAAGGACATGGTGGTGAAGTCGCGCACGATGGCGGGCTTCGACGCGCCCTACGTGCCGGGCTGGGACTGCCACGGCATGCCGATCGAGGTGCAGATCGAGAAGAAGCACGGCAAGAACATCCCGGCCGAGCAGACCCAGCGGCTCGCGCGCGCCTACGCGACCGAGCAGATCGCGCAGCAGAAGGCCGACTTCCGGCGGCTCGGGGTGCTCGGCGACTGGGACCACCCGTACCTCACGATGGCCTACGGCAACGAGGCCGACGAGATCCGCACCCTCGGCGCGCTGCTCGAGAAGGGCTACGTGTACCGCGGCCTCAAGCCGGTGAACTGGTGCTTCGACTGCGGCTCGGCGCTGGCCGAGGCCGAGGTCGAGTACGAGGACCGCAAGGACGACGCGATCGACGTCGGGTTTCCGTTCGGCGACCGTGCGGCCATCGCGCGGGCGTTCGGGCTGGCGCAGCTCGACGACAAGCCCGGCTGGGCGGTGATCTGGACGACGACGCCGTGGACGATCCCCGCGAACCAGGCGCTCAACGTTCACCCCGATCTCGACTACGACCTGGTGGACACGCCGCGCGGCTACCTGATCCTCGCCCGCGACCTGCGCGCGGCGTGCCTGGAGCGCTTCGGGCTGAGCGGGACCACGCTCGCGACGGCGCGGGGCCGGGCGCTCGAACGCCTCGCGTTCCGCCACCCGTTCTACGATCGCGCCGCACCGGTGTACCTCGGCGAGTACGTCACGCTCGACCAGGGCACCGGCGTCGTGCACAGCGCGCCGGCGTACGGCGTCGAAGACTTCGAATCGTGCCGGCGCTACGGGCTGAAGGACGACGAGATCCTCGCGCCGGTCATGGGCGACGGGCACTACGCGGCGAGCCTGCCGCTCTTCGGCGGCAAGCTCATCTGGCAGGCCAACCCGGAGATCATCGCGCAGATCCGCGCGGCGGGCGCGCTCTTCGGCCACGCCGCCCACGTGCACAGCTACATGCACTGCTGGCGCCACAAGACGCCGGTCATCCTGCGCGCCACGACGCAGTGGTTCGCGGGCATGGACGAGGTGCCCGGCTTCAACGGCCGCAAGCCGGCCGAGACGCTGCGCGCGACCGCGCTGCGCGGCATCGAGGCCACGAAGTTCTTCCCCGCGTGGGGCCAGGCGCGGCTGCACGGCATGATCGCCAACCGTCCCGACTGGACGCTCTCGCGCCAGCGCCAGTGGGGCGTGCCGATGCCGTTCTTCATCCACCGCGAGACCGGCGCCCTGCACCCGCGCACGCTCGAGCTGGTCGAAGCGGTGGCGAAGCTCGTGGAGGCGGGCGGCATCGAGGCGTGGCAGGGCGTCGAGGCGACAGACCTGCTCGGGGCCGACGCCGCGCAGTATGAGAAGGTGAAGGACACCCTCGACGTGTGGTTCGACTCCGGCTCGACGCACCAGACGGTCATGGGCGGGCCGGAAGGACGGCGGCGCCGCGTCGGGTCGCACTACGCGCAGACCGGGTTCCCGGCCGACCTCTACCTCGAGGGCTCCGACCAGCACCGCGGCTGGTTCCACAGCTCGCTCCTCGTGTCGTGCATGCTGAACGGCGTGCCGCCCTACAAGGGGCTGCTCACGCACGGCTTCGTCGTCGACGGCGAGGGGCGCAAGATGTCCAAGTCGCTCGGCAACGTCATCGCGCCGCAGCAGGTGTCGGACTCGCTCGGCGCGGAGATCCTGCGCCTCTGGGTGGGCGCGACCGACTACTCGGGCGAGCTCTTCATCTCCAACGAGATCCTGAAGCGCGTGGTCGAGAGCTACCGCCGCATCCGCAACACGCTGCGCTTCCTGCTCGCCAACCTCTCCGACTTCGACCCGGCGCGCGACGCGCTGCCCCCGGCCGAGTGGGTGGAGATCGACCGCTACGCGGTCGCGCTCGCCGCGCGGCTGCAGGACGAGCTCGTCGCGCACTACGACCGCTACGAGTTCCACCTCGTCACGCAGAAGCTGCAGGCGTTCTGCTCCGAGGACCTCGGCGCCTTCTACCTCGACGTGCTCAAGGACCGGCTCTACACCTGCCGCGCGGACTCCGCGCCCCGGCGCTCGGCGCAGAGCGCGCTGTGGCACGTCACCGCGAGCCTGCTGCGCCTGATGGCGCCGGTGCTCTCGTTCACCGCCGAGGAGGCGTGGGCGGTGTTCACCGCGCGCGCGGGCACGGGCGCGGACGACAGCGTGTTCTTCCACACCTGGCACGCGTTTCCGCCGGTCGCGGACGCCGCGGCGCTGCACGCGCGCTGGGCCGCGGTGCGCGCCGCGAAGGCCGACGTGCAGAAGGAGCTCGAGACGCTGCGCGTCGCGGGCAAGATCGGGTCGTCGCTCGCGGCCGAGGTCGAGGTGCGCGCGGCGGGCGAGCGCTACGCCGCGCTCGCCGCGCTCGGCGAGGACCTGCGCTTCGCGCTGCTCACCTCGCAGGCGGCGGTGACGCAGGTGGCGGGCGAGGCCGAGCAGGAAGTGCGCGCGGCGCCGAGCGCGCACGCGAAGTGCGAGCGCTGCTGGCACTACCGCGCCGACGTCGGCGCGAGCGCCGCGCATCCGGCCCTGTGCGGGCGCTGCGCGTCGAACCTCGACGGCGCGGGCGAGACGCGGCGATTCGCGTGAGCGCCGCGCCGGCCGGCCTGCGGCGGCTCGCGCCCTGGCTCCTGGTCGCCGCGGTGGTGGCGGTGCTCGACCAGACCACGAAGGCGGTCGTGCAGGCGATGCTCCAGCCCGGCGCGCGCATCCCGGTGCTCCCCTTCCTCGACCTCGTGCTGGTTTTCAACGACGGGGCCGCGTTCAGCTTCCTCGCCGGGGCCGGCGGCTGGCAGCGCGCGTTCTTCATCGGGATCGCGCTGGCCGCGGCGGTGCTGATCGTCCACCTGCTGCGGCGCCATCCGGGCGAGCGGCTCTTCTGCGCTGGCCTCGCGCTGATTCTCGGCGGCGCGGCCGGCAACCTCTGGGACCGGGTCGTGCTCGGGCACGTCGTCGACTTCGTGCTGCTGCACGCGCACGGCTGGCACTGGCCGGCGTTCAACGTCGCCGACTCGGCGATCACGGTGGGCGCGGCGGCGCTGATCTGGGACGGGGTGTTCGGGCACCGCGCGGCGGGACCGGACGGCCGCCGGGCGTAGAATCGCCCCCGCGCGCCGCGGCGCTTTCCCCTCATCCCGTCATGGAAGTCCTGCTCGCCAACCCCCGCGGCTTCTGCGCCGGCGTCGAGCGCGCGATCGCGATCGTCGAGCGCGCGCTGGCATTGCACGGCGCGCCGATCTACGTCCGGCACGAGATCGTGCACAACCGGTCGGTGGTCGAGGGCCTGCGCGCGCAGGGCGCGATCTTCGTCGAGGCGCTCGCCGAGGTGCCTGCGGGCGCGACCGTGGTGTTCTCCGCGCACGGAGTGTCGAAGGCCGTCGAGCGCGAGGCCGCGGCGCGCGGTCTGCGCGTCTTCGACGCGACCTGTCCGCTCGTCACCAAGGTCCACGTCGAGGTCGAGAAGATGCTGCGCGCCGGCCGCGAGATCGTGATGATCGGGCACCGCGGGCATCCCGAGGCCGAGGGGACGATGGGCCAGGCGGAGACGGGCATGCACCTGGTGGAGACCGTCGGCGACGTCGCACGGCTCGCGGTGCGCGACCCGTCGAAGCTCGCCTACGTGACGCAGACGACGCTGTCGGTGGACGACGCCGCGGCGATCGTCGCGGCGCTCAAGCGGCGCTTTCCGGGCATCGTCGGGCCGAAGAAGGACGACATCTGCTACGCGACCCAGAACCGGCAGGACGCGGTGAAGGCGATGGCGCCGCGGGCGGACGTGGTGATCGTGGTCGGCTCGCCGAACAGCTCGAACTCCAATCGCCTGCGCGAAGTCGCCGAGCACCTAGGCGTTCCGGCGTACATGGTGGACCACGCCGACCAGCTCGACCCGGCGTGGATCGCCGGCCGCGGCCGCGTGGGCGTCACCGCGGGGGCCTCCGCGCCCGAGGTGCTGGTGCAGGCGGTGATCGCGCGCCTGCAGTCGCTCGGGGCGTCGGTCGTGCGGCCGCTCGACGGGGCCGAGGAGCGCGTCGTCTTCCCGATGCCCAAGGGGTTGCAGGGACCGCAGTAGCCCGGCGGCGGGCGCGGCAAGAAAAAGGCCCGCGCAGCAGACCGGTCGGTCGCGCGCGGGCCCTCGGGCCGCGGGGTGCCTGCGGCTACTGCTGGAGTTCCCTCCAGGTGACGCGCTTGCCGCTCGGCGCACCCGATGCGATCGGCACGTCTTCCTTCCCGGGCGGCTCGCCGGTGTGCTTCTGGCGGTACACGATCACCGTGCCGTCGGACAGCTTGACTATGCTCAGGCCCACCGTCAGGCCGGTGACGCGGTAGCGCGCCTGGGCGTTGGACGTTCCGGGCGGCGGCAGGCCGGTCGCGATGTCGAAGTAGTTGAGGTAGCCGTAGCCGCCCGGCTCGCAGGCGGTGTTCGCCGGCACGTTCGAGGCGACCACCAGCGTGCCGAGCTGCAGCTCCATGGCGACGTTCACGCGCTCGCCCGTGTCGGGCAGATCCGCGTACCACCCGTTCGACGCGTTGCAGCCCGTGGCCGTGTCGCAGGTAACGGTGCGGGCGGCGCCGGTCGGCAGCGAGACGCGGGCGAACGACACGCGCGGGTTCGCGATCGCCGTGGCCGACAGCGTGTCCTTGATGCCGTAGACGCTCTGCACCTGCGTGGTGGACACGTCGCTCACGCCGAGGTACTTGCCGCTGGCGACGAACACGAACGGCTCCGGCGGGCTCCCCACTTCCGACAGGCGCGGGGCGACGGTGATCGGCTGCGGGTTGCCGAGCGAATCCTTGAGCGTCACCAGGCGGACCGCGTCGCGGCCGGCGGGCGGCAGGATCGGATTGCTCAGCGCATCGCGCTCGTCGTTGACGTCGAACCGCCAGACGTTGCCGAGCAGGTCCACGCCGTACACGCGCTCGGTGGTGTTGTCGATCCTCGGGTTGTTCACCCAGGCGGTGATCTTCGCCAGCCCGGCCGGGTTGGCCGCGTCGCCGGCCCCGGTCGCGATCTTGTAGATGAGCTTGCCGGTCATCGCCTCGAGGACGTAGAGGTAGCCCGCGCCGTCACCGGCGAGCGACGGGGTGTTGACGTTGTTGTAGCCGGAGGTGACGAACACCACCCAGCGCCCGTCCTTCAGCTTGCTGATGACCGGGTTGCCGAAGGTGTAGCCGAGATGGCAGTCGGAGGTCGCGCCGGCCACGCCGCACACGGCCGCGTCGTGGGTGAACTCCCACAGCGCCTTCGGGGCGGACGGGTTGGTGATGTCGAGCGCGTAGTAGCCGCGTCCGCCCTTGTTGAGCCCGCCCACCAGGATGGTGCGCCAGGCGCCCGCCGAGTACACGTCGTCCCGCACCGGCCGGCCGTCCACGAAGTACTCGTGGAGGTTCGAGTAGTTGGCGTCGGCCAGCTTGTGCAGGCGCGGCAGCACCGAGCGCGGGATGACCGCCCACAGCTCCTCGCCGCCGGCGGCGTCGGGCGTCGCGGTGAAGGCGTGCAGCATGCCGTCGTTCGCGGCCACGTACACCACCGGCTGGCGCCCCGCCACCGAGGCGGCGAAGGCGGCGTAGCCGGTGTCGGCGTAGGCCGCCGCCGCGCCGCGGACGAACAGCGGCTGCGAGTTCACGATGTCGCCGAGCACGTGCTGGCGCTTGCGGTAGAGCAGGTTGAGGTCGTTCGGCGTGAAGGGCGTGGTGCCCTCCTTGCCGCGCTGGCCGCGCAGGAAGTTGACGAGGTTCTCCCCGCGCGCCGCCGAGCGCTGGTCGACGGTGGAACCGGTCCCGTCCGTCATCAGGGCCCACTGCGAGAGCGACTGGATCTCGTCCACCGCGCCGCCCGCGGTGAAGAAGTCCTGCTCGGTGGTGTCGAGCCCGGTGGAGGCAGCGCCGGTCGGGTTGCCCGACGCGTCGCAGGCGCGCGTGTTCCAGCTGAAGTCGACCAGGTTGTCGGGCGCGCCGGGCCGGAAGAGCTTGATCGTCCGGTTGTCGCACGCGGCGTTGGTCTTCGCGTCGAGCTTGCTGGAAGCCGACCAGACCGCGGTGGGCTGGACCTGGCCGAACGTCGGGCTGCCCACGGCGACGTCGATCATGTGCCCGCGCAGCTCGCCGGTCCACTCCTGCGTCGTGTAGGTCGGCAGGATGATCAGGTTGTCGCCGGCGGTGGGCTCGAGGGTCGAGGTCGCCGCCGCGGCCGCCGAGGACAGGCGCGCGTTGATCTGGCTGAGCGCGGTCACCAGGGAGGAGGCGAGCACCGTCGGGTTCTTCGCGCTGAAGTACTGGCCGCGGCCGTTGACCGCCGCGTGCCACAGGTCGTCGATCCGCGCCATCTGCTCGCTGGCGACGCCGGTGTTGGACGCGCTCGGGTTCGGGTTCGGCCACCCTTTGAGGCCGTTGCGCAGCTTGTAGAAGTCGCAGGTCGGGCAATCCGCCGTCTGGCTGCGGTAGTTCGCGTCGTAGTCGAGCTGGCCGTCGAGGCCCAGGCCGAGCGTGAAGGTCGTCATGTGCTGGTGCGGCGCGTTGTCGTCCTCGACGCCGGTGCCCGACGACGGCACGTTGTTGGTCATGCCCGGCCGCAGGTCGGTCTGGTAGTAGTACGCGGCGACGTCGGCGAGCGTGTTGGCGACGCTGCCGGCGAAAGTGACTGTGGGCGACAGCCAGGGGCACGAGCCGTCGCCATCATTGGCCGCCACGCAAACGCTACCGGTGGGCACGCAGGTGTTGTTGGCGGCCCACGAATACGTCACGCTCCCGTACTGGGGCGCAGATCTCTTGCGCAGCCTTACGCGAGTGTTACCCGCGGAGCACCCCCCACTGGTGCCGGTCTGGTATCGGGTTTCGGAGGTCGTGGCAGCGCCGGCATCGAGCATCGGCCGCGGCGAGAGGCCGCTGTTGTTGTCGTTGTTGCCGATGTCACCGGAGCCGGAGGTCCCGTTGGTCATCGTCTTGCCGCGGCCGTAGTTCCAGTAGCCGTCGGTGGTCAGGATCGCGAAGTTCTGCTGGCACGAGAACTGGATCGGGTCCTCGTTCATCCCCGAGTTGATGCCGTCGGTGTAGCCGGCGAAGTGCCGCCCGACGCGGGCGAGCGCCTGGCGCAGCGGGGTCCAGCTGGTCGGCCGCTGCTGGTAGAACTTGGCGTACCAGTTCGCCTTGTGCGCCGGGGTGAACGCGTCGATCTTCAGGTAGTGGTTCGAGATCACCGGCGTCACGTCCGAGTCGCTGCCGCAGCTCCCCCCGTTCGGGCAGATGGTGATGAAGCCCACCCGGTAGGTGTCGGTCAGCGAGGTGAACGCCCGGCCGGACGCGGTCTTCATGAGCAGCATCCGCGTGCGGTAGTAGGTGAACCAGATCGCGAAGTTCTGCTCCTGCGCGGTGTCGCCGACCGGGATCTGTACCTTGGTCCAGTTGCCGTTCGTGTGCGACGAGCTCCCCGTGCTGTCCGCGTAGGGCGCGCTGCTCTGGCACTCGGAGGCGGTGGGCGCCGTCCCGCTGGTCCACCGGTAGTAGAACGCGCGCTCCCCGCCCCACGGGCTCTGCGTCGTGCCCCGGAACTTGCTGCGCAGGTCGGTGGTGCCGCCGGCCGAGTAGCCGATGTTGGCGCCGGTCGTGCCCGAGGTCAGGAAGCCGTCGTTCGGCGCGGCGCTGAAGCTCGGCAGCGGGAAGTCGGTGCCGTCGGCCCGCTTGGGCACCTCGTACACCGTCGCCGGGTTGTAGTAGATCGTGTTGCACAGGTGGTTCGCGTAGCTCGTCCTGCTCGAGGCGCCGTCCATCTGGTCGGGCATGTACTCGCTGTTCATGCTGCCCGACGCGTCCAGGATGAACATGACGTTCGGCGGCACCGTGGTGGTCGACGCGCTCGAGATCGGCGAGTTCGCGATGTCGGTCGGCGCGGCGCCCGCGAGCGGCGAGGTCGCGAGCAACGCGCCGAGCACGGCGCTCGCGAGGAGTCGTTGCCCCGGCGTGCGGCGCGGAATGGTGAGGGTCTTCGTCATGTCGCTCTCCTGCAAGCGGGCAATGGCTCCGTCCTTTTGCATCAGTACACCATCGTCTGGATGTAGCTCACCGTGTTCTTCGGACCTTCGATCCGGGCGGTGATGCGGTAGTAGACCTGCGAGCTGCCGGTGAACGGGGTCGCGCCGGCCTCCTTCGGGCCGCCCTTGCCGGGGTCGGTCAGGGTCACGCACTCCTGGTTCGCCGGCGCGCCCGTGCCGGAGCTCGGTCCGGCCACCGCGCACATGCGGTGGATCACGTAGCTCACGCGGTTCCCGGCGGCGTCGACCGCGCCGTTGTTGACCTGGACGGCCTTGGCGGCGTCTTCCCAGTTCGCTTCCGACCACACCAGCGGGTCGAACCGCTGGCCGGTCGGGAGCGGCGGCTCGAGGTCGTTCCACGACGCGTAGTAGCCCTGCCCGGGGCTGCGCGCCTCGAGCGTGACCGGGCCCTGCGCCCGCAGCCAGGTGAGCCCGGTTTCGATCCCGAGGTCGCCGGCGACCGTCGCGGAGTGGCGCAGGGCGAGGTTGCCCGCGGTGAGGATCGCGCTGCCCGAGGAGCGCAGCGTCGCGATCCCGGCGAGCATCATGGCGACCAGCACGATCAGCGCGATGAACACCACCACGCCGCGCTCGGCCCGGGGCGGCGCGCACGCGCGCCGCCGGGCGGCGGGAATCGAGGATCGAGGCTTCGTCATGGTGCAGTTCCCCAGAGCATGTTCCGCAGCGGAATGACCGTCTCGTACACGCTGTAGCGGTAGCGCCGCCAGTTGTTCGGGCTGGGCGGGTTCTCGGTGCACGCCGCCTCGGCGCCGCTCGGCGCGGTGCCGTCGACGTTGGTCATGGTGAAGTTGACGAGCGCGAGCGCGCCGGACGCGCCGCTCGTGCGCTGCGGGTTGGGGCTGCACGCCGACTTGTCCCAGTGCGCGCTGCGCGCCAGCAGGGCGACGCGGATCGCGAGCACGCAGCGCCAGCTGCGCGACGGGGTGTCGCCGCACGCCATGCGGTCGTTGAGCGGGTTGGGCGTCGGGATCAGGTTATTGTCGGGCGCCGTCTCGGTCCACTCGTTCGCCGCGATGACCTGGTCGTTGTTGAGGTCGATCCCGTACTCGGCCTGGAGGTTGACGATCGAGTCGGCCACCTCGCCCGGCGAGGCGTTGAAGAACCACTCGGTCGCGACCAGGCGGTTCGGGTTCGCCTCGCCCGGCAGCGTGACGCGGTACTCGAAGCGACGCGGCTGCTTGCCAAGGTTGAGCACGAACCCCTTGGTGGGCGCGAAGGGCGCGCTGGCGGGCCAGGTCGCGTCCTTGTTGAAGCGCGGCGCGCTGGTGGCCGCCGGGGAGAGGGTGTCCGGCGGCGTGAGGGTGTAGCTCAGGTTGTGGCCGACGTTGAACGGCTGCGCCGCCGGGCGGTCGGTCACCTGGATCATCGCGCACGGCAGCTGGGCGACCATGGCGTTCGCCCCCGCCGCCGGATCGTCCGAGAGCACGAGGAGGTCCCCGTAGTCGAAGCCGGCGCGGCTGCCGGTCATCGACTTCGCCGTCGCGCCGCTCGCGGTCCACGACCGCACGTCGCTCACGTACTGGTCCGAGCTGCCGATCAGCACGCGGATCGTGTCCGGCGCACCCGCGGCGCCCTGCACGATCTCCGCCGGGTAGAGCCGGAAGTCGAGCGAGCGGCCGGGCGGGGTCGCGTCCCAGGCGCGCACGAGGCAGCCGAGAATCTTCGTGTGGGCGGTGCCGAGCCCGTACCCGGCGCGCTGCACGTCGCGCTGGAGCTGGTAGAGGGCGATCGCCCCCGCGCTCTGGGCGTCGCTGCCGTGCACCGTGGTGCGCTTGCGCTCCTCGGTGACCGAGAGCACCTGGAAGATCACGAGGATGCCGAGCAGGCCGATCACGACCCCGACCAGGATCTCGATCAGGCTCATGCCGCGCTCCCCGCGGGGCGCCAGGCGTTTCGTCTCGAGTGTCGACATTGCCTTGGCTCCGCGCGGCGCTAATGGATGTAAGCGACGACCGTGTGGCGCCGCGGGGTGGTGTCGTTGGGCGCCTGCCAGCACAGCGTGATCGTCACCCGGTTGGAGGCGCCGGTGTCCACCTCGATCTGCTGCATCGCCGGCGTGGCGCCGGGCAGGAGGGGCGCGCCGCTCGGCCCGCCGCTGTTCAGGTGGGCGAGCCAGTTGGTGACGACGCCGGCGTTCGCCGGGTTGCCGCTGAAGTTGCACTCGTTCGGGGCGCCGGAGGTCTGGTGCTCGAAGCTCAGCAGCGAGTTCTGCGTCGCGCCGGCGCTGCTGCGGTCCACCGCCGTCCACATCTGCGCGAGCAGCTGGTTGGTGGCGTTCACCGCCTCGATCCGGTACTGGGCGTCCGCCACGGCGTTGACCGAGGCGGCCTGCATCGCGACCATCGCGAGGATCCCGAGCGAGAAGAGCAGGATCCCGATCAGCGCCTCGAGCAGGGCGATGCCCGACTGACGAACTCTGGTGGCGGTCATGGCGTGCAGGCTCGCGTGTCGTTGGGGTTGGCCACCGCGTCGACGCTCGGGTCGCACATGCGCACGCGGCCGCTCGCGGTCACGACCACGCGCACGCAGCGCATGTCGCCGCCCTGTGCGCGGCACTGGTTGGCGTCGGCCGGCGTGACGTCGAACGTCGCACCGTTGGCCGCAGTGACGTTCGTGCGCCCGAGGGAGTCGAACCGGATCGTGCCGCTCGCCGGCAGGCTGGCGGTGGCGATGCGCGCGTAGAGCGCCGCCGGATCGGTCTGGTTGCTGCCTTCCAGGCCGGCCCGGAAATCGACCAGCGTGCCGGTCGGCGCGCCGAGCGTGTCGAGCGCGCGCACCACCCAGGTCGGTCCGGTGCCGTTCGCGGTGACGCCGATGTCGCTGCCGTCGGTGACCGCGTCCGCGGTCAGGGCGAACTCGACCGTCTGGTTGCGCCGCAGCGCCTCGGTGCGCGCCGACTGGAGGCCGGCCATGATCGAGGAGCCGGCCTCGCGCAGGCGGGCGTTGTTCATCATCGCGACGAACGACGGGAAGGCGAGCGTCATCAGCAGCGCGAACAGCGCCACCCCGATCATCAGCTCGATGACGGTGAAGCCGCGGGGGCGCGCGCTCAGCATATGCCCCCCTTGTTGCGCACCCAGCAGTTGGCGGTGGCGTTCCAGCCGCTCACGCCGGTGATCGAGGTGGTGCGGACGTTCGCCTGGTCGATCGTGTAGGTGAACCCGACCATGCCCTGGCCGGCCGCGCCGGTGGCGGTGACGGTGTAGGTCCCGGCGCCGAGGTTGCTGCACGCGAACGTGAAGTGCTTGGCCGAGGCGTTGATCACCGTCGCGTTGCAGGGCATGTTCGCCGCGTCGGAGTTGAGGTAGGTCCGGTTGTCCAGAAAGTACTGCTCCATCTTCGTGCGCGAATCGGCGAGGATGGACAGCGCCTCGGCGACCTTGCCGCGCCGGATGTAGTCGGTGTACGCGGGATACGCGACGGCGGCGAGAATCCCCATGACCGCGACCGCGATCATGAGTTCGATCAACGAGAATCCGGCGAGTCTGCGCATGACGAGCTCCCTAGCGAAGTGGGCTCATGGTAGGCAGACGCGCTAGGCGCCTCAAAGGGTGGCCGACGGTCGGGCAGATCCCCGCGACGAGCGGCGCCGGGCGGCGCGCGGGAGCGGAACAATGTCACGGCAGGACGGCCCGGCAGGGCGCGGAGACGGGGTGCGAGGCAGGCGGGCAGGGCGCCGAATCGAGGGGTGCCCGGACCGAATTAGACAGAGTTCAATCCGTGCGATAGACTCGATTCGATGCTGCATCAGCCGATTACGCGCGAGTCGGTCGCCGCCCTGCTGCGGGGCCACGGCGTTTCGCCCACTCACCAGCGCATCGAGATCGCGTTCGTGCTCTTCGAGCAGTGCGAGCATCTATCGGCCGACCAGATCCTCGCGCGCGTCAATGCGCGCCACGCCGAGGCCTCGAAGGCGACCGTGTACAACACGCTGCGCCTGTTCCTGGAGAAGGGGATCGTGCGCGAGCTCGTGGTCGACCCGAGCCGCGTGTTCTACGACCCGAACACCGCGCCGCACCACCATTTCTACGACGTCGTGTCGGGGCGGCTGACCGACATCCCGGCCGACGCGGTGCGCGTGGAGAACCTGCCGCCGCCGCCGCCGGGAACGGTGACCGACGGCGTGGACATCATCATCCGGACGCGTCCCGCGGCGTCCTAGGGCGTTCGCGCTGCTATAATCCGCGCCGCTTTTTGCGCCGGCGATTTCTGCGCGTCGGCGTGCTGCTGGTGTAGCTCAGCTGGTAGAGCAACTGATTCGTAATCAGTAGGTCGGTGGTTCGAGTCCACTCACCAGCACCAACGAAAACGGGGATCTTGATCCCCTTTTCTTTTTTGCCCGGACCGTCCCCCGGCGCTAATTCGTGGCGCTCCGCTGGACGAGCAAGGCGCACTCGGCTCTGGGGCGCCTCTAGGAATTTCTGCAGCCCGTCAACCCGACGGCGGTTGCCCGCGTCGTCCGGTAGATCGTCGCTGGCGCAAGTCGGATCCCTGCTTGTCCCGGGATCGGCTTGCGGCTGCCGGAGTTCGCGCCGCGGGAAGTTCGGCGCGTCCGGACGGTCGACTACGAGGTCCGGTATGAACCCGCGGAGACGGACGTCCTGGTGCTCAGGATCATTCACACGCGCGAGGATCGCTGCTCGTGGTTGAATGGCGGCGCCGCACGTCGCGCCGATCCCGGCAATCGTTCGTGCCCCACTTCCCGGGGCACTAGCCTGCACTCTGTCGACCTCAGGTCCAACTCGCGCGTTCACTCATGCGCGCCGGGGAAGTGTCGACTGGCTTTACAGTCAAATGCACGCCGCTCCCGTGTGGATGAGTAACTAATTGATTCTTCACCGGGCGAGATAGCGGTGTGGATCTTGCTTTCAAGACCTTGGGCGCATGACGCATGCATGCGTGGTGAGGGTGCATGGTGCTCGTGCCCAAACGCGGCGCGTGGGAGAAGGAGAGAGTCATGGCGAAGAGATCCTTGGCAGTCCTAATTGCTGTGATCGGTGTCGGCCTTGGTTCGGGGCCGGCCTCGGCGGTCCTGATCAGCAATGGAATCGCGCTCGGCACCGTCGGCCATTGGGATGTGGATGTGTGGAACGGTGGCGAATCTCGGAGTGCCACGATCACGGCCAATCGACTCGTGAGTCCGAGCCCGTTCAACGAGAACGTGCTTTTCGACTACTTCACCTACATCTCCGTCGGCAGCGGCGCTGCCAACAACTTCCGCCTTGGGACCGGTGCCAGCGCGGTACTGGATGGCAGCGGAAACGCCGTGAGCAACGGGTCGTTCACGGGATCTCTCGGGAACTCGATCAACTGGTCGGCCACGAGCAGCATCCCCGCAGGTGGCTCCGTGATGACGACCGTCTACACGTTCACCGTACAGAACGAGTCCGAAAAGCTCGGGGACCTGCGCCTCTTCCAGTACATGGACGAGGACATCGAGGGAGTCGGTAACGACGTCTATTTCACGCGCGGCGGTGTGGCGACGAACGACCTCCAACTGTTCACCGTCGACAACGTCGAGGTGTACGGGGTCAGTCACAGCGGGGCGCTCAGTGCGCTCCAGGGTCTGGTGAACGCCAGCTTCGTGGGGTGTGCCGCAGACCATTTCGACAACATGAGACCGCGTCTGGATGCCGGTACCCAGACGCTTGGCAACCCCGACTGCGTGATTCAGAACCTCGCCGCCTTCATCCACCCGCAGGTCGGGGCAGCCATGGGGCCCGCCGACATCGTCTCGGTGATGGCTTGGGGAGTCGATCCCAACGCCAGAACGGCGACAATCGTCACGACGCTGGGCGGCGTTCCGGATTTCCGGCAGATTCCGGGCAACGTTCCCGAGCCTGCATCGCTCGCCCTCCTGGGAATCGGGCTGGCGGGCATCGGGGCATTGCGTCGGCGCCGGTCCTGACGCGTCGCGCGAGGCTCTTCCCTCAAACGAACCCCGCCGCTGGCGGGGTTCGTCGCTTTTCTCGTCCGGATCGTATGCGGAGTTCAGCGCCATCGGGCTCGTGGCCCGGAGAAGCTCGATCACCTCTGCGAATCCGTTCGCACCCCCATCCTGCCCGGCCGCCGGGCGCGCGAGACTGCCGATCAGGGCCGAGCCGACGAGCATCCTGTTGTCGATCGCTCGTCGCGGCCGCCGTCGGTCCGGCTAGCGAGGGCTCCCCGCAGGCAGTTTTTCACGGTCACTAGGCGGGTCCGACCGCGAGGCTGCCCGGTGACGCCGCGGGGCGCGCATAGACCGGAGAGCACGAGAAATCATCGGCATGCAGATTCGATCCGATCGGTACTCGTGCCGCCGTCGAACCTCTTGCGAGCGGCCACAGCCAAGTCCGTCACGGCCGCGGTCCGCGATTGGCGCGCCGCTTGCTACCTAGTCCTTCCGGAATAACGACTCGACACGGGCGAGGGGAGCCATGATCGCGATCTTCAGCGGCACGCGGTCCGACCATCCGATGGCGGATCTCAAGGAGGCCAAGCGCCTCCTTTCGGCGCTGTCGTCCGAGCCCCTCGCCGCGCTCGAGGAGCTCGCCCACTGGCTCGAGTCGGTCACGGCCGAAGCGTCGTTCAAGCCCGAGACGCGCGCCCAGCTCGTCCAGCTGATCGACGAGGCGGGACAGCTCCCCGCCCGCAAGCTCGCCCGCGAGTACCTCGGCGCCTCGCGCCAGGGCAAGCTGCAGGAAAACCGGCACTGGAGCGTCATCCACGCGTTCTGGAAGGCCTCGGCCCTCGGCTACGTCACCTGCCTCGACGCTTACGCCACCGGCGCGAAGGGCGGCGATGCGCTCAAGGGCTCGGTCCCGCTCCTCGCCGTGCGCGCCCTGCGCTGCCTCGCGACGCAGCTCAAGTGGCTCTATCTCCGCTACGGCCCGCTGGAAGAGCGGGTCTGGGCGATGATCGGCGGGGTCTACGCCCTCGTCGAGGCGCGCAAGTTCGCGCGCACGAAGGTGACCGTCTACCCCGGCGTGCCGGCCGAGTCGACCGCCGAGCAGGAGTTCCTGCGCGTGGCGATGCTGAGCGCCTGCTCGCCCGACAGCCTGCTCCCCAACGAGATCGAGCTGGCGGAGAAGCTGATCGCCGGCGCGACGGCCAAGTTCCTGCTCGCGCGCGAGCACCAGCCCGAGACCCCCTACTGGATCGACCTGACCGCCGGCCAGCCGGCCGCGCGCATCGCGCGCGCGCCGCAGCCGAGTCCCGGCATCCGCTTCTTCGGCGCCGGTCCGGCGTTCGCCGACCTGGTCGCGCTCCTGCAGCAGATCCGCAATACGCGCGACTACCCGCCCATGCTCGGCGTCGGCGAGTCGCTGACCGCGGAGGCCGCGCTCGGCGTGCTCGAGCACCTCGAAGCGTGCTGGTCGACCAGGCTGCCGGAGCGCCGCCACGCGCGCCACCGGGTCAAGTCGCGCCTCACCATCGCCTGGGGCTTCGACGGCATCCTCGAGGTGCTCGCGCCCGGCGACTCGCTCTCCTTCGACGCGGGCACCTACGAGAGCTGGATCGTGGAGAACGTGAGCGTGGGCGGCTTCGGCGCGCTGGTGCCGCAGGTGCGCGGGGACTGGCTGCGCATCGGCTGCCTGCTCGCGATGCAGCCCGAAGGCGGCGACAACTGGCTCGTCGGCGTCGTGCGCCGCCTCTCGCGCCCCTCGCTGCAGCAGGCGGCGGTGGGGATCCAGACGATCGCGCGCGGCGCGGTGCCGGTGGAGCTGCGCGTGCACACCGGGCACATCGTGAGCGAGGGATCGGAGACCGGCATCCTGCTCGACCCCGGTTCGCCCGACGGCGAGATGCAGCTCCTGGTGCGCGCCGGCGTGCACGCCCCCGGACAGAGCTTCTCGTTCGACCTCAACGGCCGCCACACGGTGCTGCTGCCGGTCGGCGTCCCCGAGCGGCGCAACGACTACGAGTTGCTGCGCTGCCGGCACCTCGTGCGGGACGCCGCTTAGGGCGTTCGAGTCCGCGACCCGGAGGTCGCGAGGCCGCGCAGCGCGACGAGCGCGGACGACATTCGCCGCCGGCGGGCTGCGAGCGATTCTGCGAGGCGGCCGGCCGAAAAGAAGGGCCCCGGGCGTCCTAGGCAAGCACCCGGCGCAGCCACGCGCCGATCGCCGCGATCTCCTCCGGCGACACCGAGTGCTCCATCGGGTACTCGTGCCACGCCACGTCGTATCCCAGCCGTACCAGCCGGTCGCGCGATTCGCGCGCGAGCCGCACCGGCACGACCGGGTCGTGCGCGCCGTGGGCCATGAAGACCGGCACGTCGCGGTTGGCCGGGGCGCGCTCCGCGTCGAGCGTGCCGGCGAGCGGCAGGTAGCACGACAGCGCCATGATCCCCGCCAGCCGGGCCGCGTGGCGCAGCCCCGTCTGGAGCGCGATCGCGCCGCCCTGCGAGAAGCCGGCGAGCACGATCCCGCGCGCGGCGACGCCGCGGCGCGTCTCGCGTTCGATCAGGGCTTCGACCAGCCCCTGCGACTCGCGCACGCCGCGTTCGTCCGCGCGGCGCTCGAAGTCCATGCTCAGGACGTCGTACCAGGCGCGCATCACGTAGCCCTGGTTGATCGTCACCGGCCGCATCGGCGCATGCGGAAACACGAACCGGATCGGCCGCTCGGGCAGGTCGAGCGCCTCGACCACCGGCACGAAGTCGTTGCCGTCGGCCCCGAGGCCGTGCAGCCACAGCACCGCCGCGGTGGGCGCCGGCCCGGTCTCGATCTCGATCGACTCGAGCGGCGCGGTCACTGCGCGGCCGCCGGCTTCGGGCGCTGCGCGGATTTCGGCCGGAACGCCTTCACCACCGCCTCGTTCGTCTCGACGTACGGCCCGCCGATCAGGTCGATGCAGTAGGGGATCGCGGCGAAGATGCCGGGCACCGCGGTCGCGCCGTCCGCGCCCCGGACGCCCTCGAGCGTCTCCCGGATCGACTTCGGCTGTCCGGGCAGGTTCACGATCAGCGCCTGCTTGCGCACGACCGCCACCTGCCGCGACAGGATCGCGGTCGGCACGTAGTGCAGGCTGATCTGGCGCATCTGCTCGCCGAAGCCCGGCATCACCTTGTCCGCCACCGCGAGCGTCGCCTCCGGGGTCACGTCGCGGCGCGCCGGCCCGGTGCCGCCGGTGGTCAGGACGAGGTCGCACCCGCGCCGGTCGACGAGGTCGGCGAGCGTCGCCTCGATCACCGGCTGCTCGTCGGCGACGAGGCGCTCCTCGACCGCGAACGGCGTCGCGAGCGCGCGCCCGAGCCACTCCTTCAGGGCGGGAACGCCCTCGTCCCGGTATACCCCCGCGGAGGCGCGGTCGCTGATCGATACGAGGCCCACTCTCAGAGGGCGGTCAGCCGTGCTCATGGCTCCGGATTATAGGGAGGCGCGCCGGCGTCGAGCGCGGCCTTCACGAGTCGGAAGAGGTCCCGGTAGTGCCGCGACGCGTGGCCGGCGAGCCGGTCCTTGCGGACCGCGCGCACGCACGCGCGCAGCTGCTGCAGGTCGGCGCCCGGGCACTCGCGCGCGAACTCGGTGAGCGCGCCCTCGTCGTCGAGGAGCCGCTCGCGCCAGCGCTCCGCGCGGTGGTGCGCGGCGGTCGCGGCGGCCGAGCGCCCGTCCCACTCGGCGAAGCGCGCGCGCAGCGGCGCGGGGTCGACCGCGCGCATGAGCTTGCCGATGTACTGGAGCTGGCGCCGGCGCGCCTCGCGGCTGCGGATGCGCCGGGCCTCGAGCACCGCCTCGCGCAGGCGCTCGGGCAGCGCGAGCGCAGCGAGCCGCTCCTCGCTCACCTCGAGCAGCCGCGCCCCGAGCGACTGGAGCGCGTCCATGTCGCGCTTGAGGCGCGTCTTGCTCGGGCGGTCTGCGGGTTCCTGCATCGGCGGGGCGCGGGGAGGGCGCCCGTATAATAGCGCGCCCCCACCGCCCCGAGCCCCGCGCAGACCGATGCCCCAGACCCGCTTCACCCGTTCCCGCGACGAGCTGCGCGCGCTGGTCGAGCGCACGCTGCGCAGCGCGCGCGCGCAGGGCGCCACCGAGGCCGAGGCCGACGTGTCCGAGGGCTACGGCCAGAACGTCACGGTGCGCAACGGGGAGGTGGAGACGATCGAGCACAACCGCGACAAGGGGCTCAACGTCACCGCTTACATCGGCAAGCAGCGCGGCCACGCCTCGAGCTCCGACCTGTCGGAGCGCGCGATCGACGACACGGTGCGTGCGGCGCTGTCGATCGCGCGCTTCACCGCCGCCGACGACTGCGCGGGGCTCGCGGAGGCCGAGCTCATCTCGCGCGCGAGCCGCGACCTCGACCTCTTCCATCCCTGGGACCTGCCGGTCGAGCGCGCGATCGAGACGGCGCGCGCGTGCGAGGCGGCGGCGTTCCGGCTCGACCAGCGCATCGTCAACTCCGAGGGCGCCACCGTCTCCTGCCAGCAGTGGCAGTTCGTGGCCGGCAACTCGGCCGGCTTCCTCGACGGCTACCCGAGCTCGCGCCACTACGTGTCGTGCGCGGTCATCGCGGGCGAGAACGGCGCGATGCAGCGCGACGACTGGTACTCGCAGATGCGCGCGCCGGGGGACCTCGCGCGACCCGAGGCGATCGGCGACTACGCCGGGCGCCGGGCGCTCGCGCGGCTGCGCCCGCGCCGGGTCGCCACGCGCGCGGCGCGGGTGCTGTTCGAGGCGCCGGTCGCGAACGGGCTGCTCGGGCACTTCGTGAGCGCGGTGAGCGGCGGGGCGCTCTACCGCAAGAGCTCGTTCCTGCTCGACAGCCTCGGCACGCGGGTGTTCGCCCCGATCGTGAACCTGCGCGAGGACCCGTTCGTGCCGCGCGGGCTGGCGAGCGGCTGCTTCGACGACGACGGGGTCGCGACGCACGCGCGCGACGTCGTGAAGGACGGCGTCCTGCAGGGCTACTTCCTCGGCGTGTACGCCGCGCGCAAGCTCGGGATGAAGTCCACCGGCAACGCGGGCGGCAACGCCAACCTGGTCCTCGCGCCCGGCCCGCGCGACTTCGAAGGCATGCTGCGCGAGCTCGGCACCGGGCTGCTGGTCACCGAGCTGATGGGGCAGGGGATCAACATGGTCACCGGCGACTACTCGCGCGGCGCGTTCGGCTACTGGGTCGAGGGCGGAGAGATCCGCTACCCGGTGGAGGAGATCACGATCGCCGGTAACCTGCGCGACATGTTCCGCAACGTCGTCGCGATCGGCGGCGACGCGCTCACGCGCGGCTCGCGCACCTGCGGCTCGATCCTGGTCGAGGGCATGACGATCGCGGGCGCGTAGCCGGTCCGCCGCGCGCCGGGATGCTGAAGAACCTCCTGCGGTCGCTGCGCGCCGGCCGCGCCCCCGGCCTCAACGAGGCGGGCCTCGCGCGCTGGCACGCGGGCGACCTCGCCGGCGCCGAGCGCGCCTTCCGCGCCGCGGTCGACGCGGCGCCGGGGTTCGCGCCGGCGTACGGCAACCTCGGCATGGTGCTGTGGGAGCAGCGGCGCCTCGACGAGGGCCTCGCGCGCCTCGCCCGCGCGGTCGAGCTCGATCCGCGCCACGCGAACGCGCGCCTCAACCTCGCCAACGTGCTCGCCATGGCCGGCCGGCCCGCGGAGGCCGTGGCCCACTACCGCGAGGTGTTGCGCCTCGCGCCCGACCACGCCGAGGCGCGCGCCAACCTCGTGCGCCCGCTGATGGACCTCTGCGAGTGGGACGCGGTGAGCGCCGAGGTGGCGCGCCTGAACGAGCGCTGGGCGCGCGCGGGCGCCGGCGAGTGGCTCGACTGCGTCACGCCGTTCAACTCGCTGCTGCTGCCGCTCGCGCCGGAGCTACGGTTCGCGATCGCGCGGCATCACGCCGGCCGCGTCGCGGCGCGCGCCGGGGCGCCGCTGCGCCGGGAAGCGCGCGCGCGCGGGGAGCGGCTGCGCATCGGCTACGCCTCGGCGGACTTCCACGACCACGCGGTGGCACACCTCACCGCCGGCCTCTTCGAGCGGCACGACCGCGCGCGCTTCGACATCCACGCCTACTCGTTCGGGCACGACGACGGGAGCGCGTACCGGCGCCGCATCGCCGCCGCGTGCGCGCGCTTCGTCGACCTGGGCGCGGCCCCGTTCCGGGCGGCGGCCGAGCGCATCGCGGCCGACGGCATCGACGTGCTGGTGGACCTGATGTCGCACACCGGCCGCAGCCGGCCCGAGGTGTTCGCGCTGCGCCCGGCGCCGGTGCAGGCGGCCTGGCTCGGCTACGCGGGCACCACGGGCGCCGGCTTCATCGACTACCTGGTGGGCGACCGGGTCGTGGTCCCCGAGAGCGACCTCGCGTGGTACTCGGAGCAGGTGGTCTGGCTGCCGCACAGCTACCTCGCGACCGACGACACGCAGCCGATCGACGCGCGGGTGCCGACGCGCGCCGAGTGCGGGCTGCCCGCGCGCGGCGTGGTGTTCTGCGCCTTCAACCAGGTGGCCAAGATCGACGCCGGCATCTTCGCGCGCTGGATGCGCGTGCTCGCGGCGGTGCCGGATTCGGTGCTGTGGCTCGCGGACCCCGGCCCCGGGGCGCGCGGCAACCTCGCGCAGGCGGCCGCGCGCGCGGGCGTCGCCGCGGACCGGCTCGTGTTCGCAGCGCGCATCGCCGAGAAATCCGCGCACCTCGCGCGCCACGGCGTGGCCGACCTCTTTCTCGACACGCACCTGTACAACGCGCACACGACCGCGTGCGACGCGCTCTGGGCCGGGCTGCCGGTGCTCACCTGCCCGGCGCCGTCGTTCCAGGGGCGCGTGGCGACGAGCCTCCTGCACGCCGTCGGGCTGCCGGAGCTCGCCGTGGCGACGCTCGCCGACTACGAGCGCACGGCGATCGAGCTCGCGCGTGCGCCGGAGCGGCGCGCGGAGCTGAAGGCGCGGCTCGGGCGCAACCGGCGCGCGCTGCCGCTCTTCGACACCGCGCGGTTCGCGCGCGGAATCGAGCGCGCGTTCGAGACGATGGCGGCGCGCGCGGCGCGCGGGGAGCGGCCGGCGCGGTTCGCCGTCGAGTAGGCGCAGGGCGTCAGCCGGCCCTGCGCGCCGGGCTCGGGCCGAAGAGGCGCTCGGTCTCGCCCGGGTCGCAGGGCGGGCAGAAGAGGTGGCCCTGCACGCCGTCGCAGCCGTGGCGGCGCAGGAACTCGAGCTGGGCGCCGGTCTCCACGCCCTCGGCCACCACCCGCAGGCCGAGGGTGCGCGCGAGCGAGATGATCGCCTGCGTGATCGCCGCGTCGTCCACGTTGCCCGGGACCTCGCGCACGAACGAGCGGTCGATCTTCAGCTTGTCGATCGGGAAGCGCTTGAGGTAGGCGAGGCTCGAGTAGCCGGTGCCGAAGTCGTCCACCGCGAGCTGGATGCCCATCGCCGAGAGCTCGGCGAGGGTGGTGGCGGTGGCCTCCGAGTGCTGCATCAGCGCGCTCTCGGTGATCTCGAGCTCCAGCATGCGCGCGTCCACGCCGGTCTCCTGCAGGATCGCGCGCAGCGTGTCGGGCAGCGAGCGCTCGCGGAACGCGCGCGCCGACAGGTTGACCGCGATCGGGACCGGCTCGATGCCGGCGCGCCGCCAGCGCTCGCTCTGCAGGCACGCCTCGCGCAGCGTCCAGTCGCCGAGCGCCTGCGCGAGCCCGCCGTCCTCGGCGATGGTGATGAAGCCGCCCGGCATCACCAGGCCGCGCTCGGGGTGCAGCCAGCGCACCAGCGCCTCGAGCGTGCGCAGCTCCCCGCGCTCGATGTCGTACTGCGGCTGGTAGTGCAGCACCAGCTCGCCGCGGCGGATGGCGCGGCGCAGCTCGTTCTCGATCGTGAGCCGCCGGTTCGCCTGCTGGTTCATGGTGGCGGCGAAGAACTGGTAGCCGTTGCGCCCGCCCTCCTTGACGTGGTACATCGCCACGTCGGCGTGCTTCATCAGCACGTCGGCCTCGCGCCCGTCGTCGGGGAAGATGGTGATCCCGATGCTGGCCGAAAGGTGCAGCTCGCGCCCGTCCACCGCGCACGGCGGGGCGAGCTCGCGCAGCAGGTTCTGCGCCACGTGCGCGGCGTCGTTCGGCTCGCGCACCTCCTGCAGCACCACCACGAACTCGTCGCCGCCGAGGCGCGCGACGGTGTCGCCGCTGCGCAGCGTGCGGGTGAGGCGCGCCGCGACCTCCTTGAGGATCCGGTCGCCGACGTGGTGGCCGAGCGAGTCGTTGATGGTCTTGAAGCGGTCGAGGTCGAGGAACATGAGCGCCACGCGCGAGCGGTGGCGCGCGGCGTAGACGAGCGCCTGCCGCAGGCGGTCGTGCAGCAGGTTCCGGTTCGGCAGCCCGGTGAGCGAGTCGTAGTGCGCGAGCCGCACCAGGCGCGCCTCGGCGTCGCGCCGGTGCGAGGCCTCGATCGCGAGCGCGACCATCGTCGCCACGCCGGAGGCGAAGTCGATCTCCTCGGGCTGCCAGGCGCGCGGCGCGGCGATCGCCTCCAGGCACACCATCCCGACGACGCGCCCGTCGAGCCACACCGGCAGGTCGAGCGTGGAGGCGATGCCGAGCGGCCGCATGTACACCGGGTAGAGCGAGCGGGTGGCCGGGTGGCTGCCGGCGTCGTCGGCGGCGACGATCTCGTTCGCCCCGATCGCACGGAAGTACTCGGCGTGCTCGCCGGCGCCGAGCAGCGCGGGCACCGGCGCCGCGTCCACCCCGCCGTCGGCGCGGAACACCGCCTCGCAGCGCAGCGCCCGCGCGTCCGGGGACATGCGCCAGAAGCTCGCGCGGTCCAGGCGCAGCGTCGTGCACGCCACCGCGAGGACTTCGCGCAGCGCCTGCGCGAAGTCCGACCGGTCGCGGCGCGCGAGCGCGAGCAGCTGGTTGCGGTGGAAGAGGAGCCGTTCGCTGCGCACCCGCAGCTCCTCCTCGATCAGGCGGCGCTCGCCGATCTCGGACTGCAGCTCCACGTTCTTGCGCGCGAGCGCGTGGGTGCGCTCGGCGACGCGCTGCTCGAGCTGGTCGCGGCCGCGCACGAGCTCCTGCTGCGCGGCGCGCTCGGCGGTCACGTCCTGGATGATCCAGATCACGCCCTGCGCGAGGTCGGCCGGGTCGATCGCGCGGCCCGAGACGTGGCACAGGACGGACGAGCCGTCGCGGCGCCGGTTCACGATCTCCGCCTCGTAGGTCTCGCCGGAGGCGATCACCGCCTCGGAGCGGGCGCCGAACGCCTCGAACGCGTCCGCGTCCGGGAAGAGCACCGCGGCGCTCTGCCCCTCGAGCTCGCCCAGCCCGTACCCGAAGAGCTCTTCCTGCTTGCGGTTGCAGCGCAGGAAGATCCGCTCGCGCGTGTAGGCGATCCCGACCGCCGCGTTGTCGAAGATGGTGGAGAGCTCGCGCAGCAGCCGCCCGAGCGACTCGCTCGCGAGGCGCGCCTCGCTGATGTCCTCGGCGATCCAGATCGTGCCCTCGCCGGTCGCGTGCGGGTTCACCGCCTTCGCGTGCAGGCGGCACCAGAGCAGCGAGCGGTCCTTGCGCGCGAGCTGCAGCTCGGTCCTGAACGCCTCGCCGCGCGCGAGGATCGGGCCGGCCTCGCGGCCGATCGCCGCGTAGGCCTCGGCGTCGGGGTAGAAGACCATGCCGGGCAGGCCGATGAGCTCGCCCGGGCCGTAGCCGAGCAGCTCCTCCGCGCGCCGGTTGCAGCGCTGCACGCGCCGCTCGCGGGTGAACAGGATCGCGACCGAGGCGTTGTCGAGCAGCGCGCGCTGGTCGAGCATCAGGCGCGCGAGCTCGTCCTGCGCCAGGCGCCGCGCGGTGACGTCGCGCAGCGTCAGGATCGCCTGCCCGGGGTCGCCGGGAGCGCCGAACGGCTGGATGTCGATCTCGCACCAGAACTCCGACCCGTCGCGCCGGCGCAGCAGCCGCTCGCCGTTCCACGCCGCCTCGAGCACGCCGCTCGCCGGCGCGGGCGCGCCGGCGGGGGCGAGCAGCTCCGCCGCCGGCTCGCCGACGAGCTCGCGCTCGCCGTACCCGAACATGCGCGCGCAGGTCGCGTTGGCGCGCATCACGCGGCCGCGCCGCACGAAGGCGACCCCGACCTGGGCGTGCTCGAGGATCAGGCGGCTCTCCTCCAGCACCGCGGTGAGCCGCGCCTCGGTGGCGGCGAGGGCGGTGACGTCGGTCGCGGTGACCACCGCGAGCGTGTCGTCGAAGCCGGCGGGACGCACGGTGAGCAGGGCGGCGACGGTCCGGCCGTCGGGCCGCACCAGCGTCCAGTAGCTCGGCAGCGGCAGCGTCGCCGGCGCGAGCGCGGCCTTCAGGGCGCGGCGCGCAAGGGCCTGCTGCTCGCGCGGAAACACGAGGGAGAGGGCCTGGCCGACCAGCTCGGCCTCCCTCCGGCCGACGAGCTCGCAGTAGGCCGGGTTGGCGCGCAGCACGACCCCGCTCGCGTCGATGATCGCGATCCCGGTGCCGGCGAGCTCGAACGCATCGACGGGGGGCCGGGTGACGGCCGGGTGGTCTCCTCCCATCGGGCGATTATGGAACGGGCGCGCGCCCGCGCCGCCATGGTCCCCGTGGCACGCTGTGCAAATCTGCCGCTCGCGCCCCGATCGCGGCGCCCCGGACCCCGGGCGCGCCCGGGGCGACGGCAGGGCCGGGAACCACCGGGGCGCGCGAGGGTCGATGCTAAACTCTGCGCCCTTCGCCGGCCCGGCCGGCCCATCACGCAAGGGAGAAGGTCTTGAGGTCCTCCACGCTCGTCCGCCGGGCCGCCGCCGCGCTGGCCCTCGTCGCAGTCGCCGCCACCGCCGCGGCCCAAGCCCAGAAGAAGGAAGACTTCGCGCCCCAGGTCGGGCAGGCCGGCAAGGACGTGATCTGGGTGCCGACCCCCGAGGAGCTGGTCGAGCGGATGCTGCGCATGGCGCAGACCACCCCGAACGACTTCGTGATCGACCTCGGCTCGGGCGACGGCCGCATCGCGATCGCCGCGGCGAAGAAGTTCGGCGCCCGCTCGATGGGCATCGAGTACAACCCCGACATGGTCGATCTCTCCAACCGCAACGCGGCGAAGGAGGGGGTGGCGGGCAAGGCGCGCTTCGCCAAGGCCGACATCTTCGAGAGCGATTTCAGCCAGGCGACGGTGATCACGATGTACCTGCTGCCCGGGCTGAACCTGAAGCTGCGCCCGAAGCTGCTCGACATGAAGCCCGGCACGCGCATCGTCTCGCACCAGTTCAACATGGACGACTGGCAGCCCGACGAGATCACCACCATCGACGGGCGGCGGGCCTACTTCTGGCTGGTCCCGGCGAAGGCCGCGGGCACCTGGCGCCTCGTCTCCGGCGGCGACGTCCTCGACGTCACGCTCGAGCAGAAGTACCAGATGCTCGAGGGCTCGGTGAAGCTCGGCACGGTCAACGCGGGGCTGCGCGACGCCAAGCTGCACGGCGACCGGATCGCCTTTTCGTTCGTCGACCAGGGCGGCGTGCGGCGCGACTTCAGCGGCCGCATCAACGGCAACGCGCTCGAAGGCACGATGAAGCTCGAGACCGGTCCCGAGTCGCGCTGGACCGGGACGAAGCGCTAGCGGCGCGCGACGAGGCACGGGAGCGCGCGCGGGAATGACGGCCGGGTTCACTCGCGGCGTGGCGGCGGTGCTGGCCGCCGTCACCCTCGCGGCCGGAGGGTGCGCCTACCTCGACGTGAAGCAGCGCGAGTGGATCTTCCGCCCGCAGCGCGAGGTGCAGGCGACCCCCGCCGACCTCGGGCTGCGCTTCGACGAGGTGTGGCTCGCGGTGCCGGGCGCCGGAGGCGAGCGCGAACGCGTGAACGGGTGGTGGATTCCCGCCGCCGACGCCGGCGCGCCCGCGCTGCTCTACCTGCACGGCGCGCGCTGGAGCCTCTCCAACAACCTGCATCGCATCGGGCAGCTCCACCGCATGGGCTTCGCGGTGCTGGCGATCGACTACCGCGGCTTCGGGCGCAGCGACGGCGCGCTGCCCTCGGAGGCGCAGGCGTACGCCGACGCGCAGGCCGCGTGGGAGCACCTGCGC
>WBZO01001176.1_pt1 | contig 43611 bp, 19 predicted proteins | sample 5204261 | NCBI WGS metagenome assembly WBZO01 (sample SAMN12412400, study PRJNA552823) | activated sludge metagenome | isolation source: activated sludge from anammox sidestream of wastewater treatment plant... | place: USA: North Carolina | collected 2017-09
TATTTTGGGGGCTGGCAAGGCAGTGAAATAGGCGCATAGCCTTAGCTACGTAACTATTTCACTAACACAGCCAGCGCCCAAAAGACGCCGCCCAAATGCGTAAGTTATTTCCGACACGTTCCTAAGTGATTACTTTTGTGATTGTATTGGAGGACCTGGGGGGAGGCGGAAAATTTCTTTTTCTTCGCTGCCCAAAACAGACTTCTCCACAGAATTTCCAGCTATTAGAGCTTGTTTGCGTTTTGGTGCTTGAGCAGAGATGCTGTTGGGATTGAGCTTACCGGGCTAAAAATCCATTCTTTTTACCTCCGGCAGCCCAACCCCAACAGCATCTGAAAACGAGCAGTTTTTTGTAAGGTTTTTAGCTTTTTGAAGTAGCGTCGCAGCACTACGGAACTGAAAAAAGGGGGAAAAGTGGCGTAAAAGGGCTGTTTTTTAGCCAAGTGACCCAATCGCAAACAGGCACTTAAATCTCACCAATGAATCTCCTTACCGTCGGAACGGTCGCCTTTGACGACATTGAAACCCCCCTGGGCAGAGCCGAAAAAATTGTGGGCGGCGCTGCTACCTACATTTCACTTGCCGCTTCTTATTTTGTTAAACACATTCACCTCGTCTCGGTCATCGGCGACGATTTCCCCGGAGAAACCCTTGACCTGCTCAGCGCTAAAGGCGTGGACCTCCGGGGCCTGCAGGTGAAAGAAGGTGAAAAATCGTTCTTCTGGGCGGGCAAGTACCATACAGACCTCAACAACCGGGACACCCTGGACACCCAACTCAACGTCCTGGCCGACTTCGACCCCGTATTGCCCGCAGGCTACGAGCGCAGCGATTTCGTGATGCTGGGCAACCTGACCCCGGCTGTCCAGATGCGGGTCATTGAGCAGTTGAACACTCCCCCTCGCCTCATCGCCATGGACACCATGAATTTCTGGATGAATACGGCACTGGACGAGCTGAAAGAAGTTTTGAAGAGGGTGGACTGTCTCATTATCAACGATGAGGAAGCCCGCCAACTCAGCGAAGAACAGTCTCTGGTAAAGGCGGCTCGGAAAATCCTGACGATGGGTCCCCGTTTTCTGGTGATTAAAAAAGGGGAGCACGGCGCTCTGCTTTTTTACAACAGCAGTATTTTTTTCGCACCAGCCCTGCCCATGGCAGAAGTTTTTGACCCCACAGGTGCAGGAGATACCTTCGCCGGCGGATTCGTCGGCTACCTGGCCCAATCAGGTGACCTGTCTTTTGAAAACATGAAAAGAGCCGTGATCTACGGCTCGGCAATGGCTTCTTTCTGCGTGGAAAAATTCGGCACCGAGCGTTTGCGCAACCTGACGCAACAGGAAATCAAAAACCGGATCGCCGAATTTGTAGAACTGGTAAATTTCGACGCCCAACTGGAGTAGAGCAGAAGCACTCAATTCACTTTTTTTATACTTGTTGCATTGAGTATCAAATTTTCATGCAGCATCGACAAGTCCTGACGCTATTTTAAGTGCCGACCGGGCGATGTGAAGATGTAAGACCACTACATTGGGTAGCTCAGGTTCTACTCCCATTTCACTGCCATGCCGAAATCCAAATCACCCTTGCCAAAATATCTAACTTATTTTCGGTTCGCTCCTGAGCAAAACAGCTCCTTCGCTGTCAGCCACCCCGCTTGCCATCTTTTCTGGAAAAATCTACCTTTGTAGCTCCTCCCGCAACAGCCTGTGCAATTTTGTATCTGCCCAGAAGGCATTTTATCTCCTTTTTTGAAATTTACCTCTACTGCAAACGCGAATTGACTTTAAAACATACTTCATCCGTTTTATGAGAACAAGCGCCCCGTTGAAAATGAACAACACCCGAGTCCTGTGGCTTTTTCTGCTCTTTTTGTCCTGCCAATCGCTCAGTGCACAGGTAGGCTATACGGCCAACGACCAGGTCACCCCCTACAACGGGGGCTTTCACCCCTCGGCCAACCTGGGGGAGTACACGGCCTTTTCAGATGAGCAACTGGCCGTCCTCGCAGCCGGCGGGAAGGTGGACGAAGGAGCCGTCACCGGCGCAGGCATCAAGGCACTGCGCCCCGGGCTTTTCGAAAGCTTTATGGAAGAAGCAGGCTACCAAAGCAGAGTGCCTGCCTATGAGTTTTTCAAACAACTCGGCATGAATGACCACACCGTCATCGTCGGTTTCCCCTCGCCCCAACATAGAGACCCCACGCAGTATTGCCCTGGCATCCCTTCTGAAATGTTTGCCAACCTCTACGAGCCTATCTGGGACGCAGGCGCCAACGGAACCCCCTACAACGACGACAACTACTACGCTGCTTACCTCTACAAAACCGTTAGCCTCTACAAGGACTACGTCCGCTTCTGGGAAATATGGAACGAGCCAGGCTACGATTACACCGGCGGCCTGGGATACCAGCCACCCGGAGCACCCGGCAATTGGTGGGACAATAACCCCGACCCCTGCGACTACAAGTTGCGAGCGCCGATTTTCCACTACATCCGGACCTTGCGCATTAGTTGGGAGATCATCAAAACAGTGGACCCGACGGCCTATGTGGTCGTGTCAGGGACGGGGTACCCCTCTTTCCTGGATGCCATCCTGCGAAATACAGACAACCCCGCCGACGGCAGCCCCACCCCGGATTATCCCCTCAAAGGAGGAGCTTATTTCGACGTCATGGGATTTCACTCCTACCCCCATTTTGACGGAAGCCTGCGGGAGTGGAGCAATACCCTGAACAACTGGATTTACTATCGCCATTCGGATGCTGCCGCAGAAGGAATCCTGAAAACGCAGGCCATATTTCGGCAGGTGCTCGATAACTACGGATACGATGGCACGATTTATCCCGAAAAATTGTGGATGATAACGGAGGTCAATTTGCCCCGCAAGCAGTTCGGCGAGTACATCGGCTCTGCCGAAGCCCAGAAAAACTTTATCATCAAAGCCATGACGACGGCGATGATGCACGACTTCCTGCAACTACACATTTATAAATTGGGCGAAGACACTTACTACGACGGTGCTTATTCGGAGTTTGACCTGATGGGACTTTACAAGCGCCTGAACTACAACAACCAGTTTTTCCAGGAAATGAACGACGAGGGTATGGCCCATAAAACGGCTTCCGATAGGTTGTTTGGGAAAATTTTCGACCCCGGACGCACTGCCCAGCTCGACCTGGACAGCACCATGGGCGGCGGGGCGTTCCGCGATGAGTTCGGCAATTTCACCTACGTACTTTGGGCAAAAACAAAGACAGACCTGTCGGAAAATGCTGCCGCAATCTACTCGTTTCCCAGCAGCTTGGGCATTTCAAATTTGCTGAAAAGCGAGTGGGACGCAAGCCTGACCCACGATGTCGCTGAGGTCTCACCCATGAGCATTGCTCTGAGCGCCACTCCCATTTTCCTTAGCGAAAGGATTTTTTCCATGAGCCACTACAAGGCCTGCGTACCATTCAGCCTGCAATTGACGCCGAAGGTGGCCGGGGCCGTTTCCTGGTACTGGGAGATCCAAACCCAGGGCAGTGCTGCCCTGACCTTCACGGTGCAATCTCCGACCGTGGCTTTTAGCCAACCTGGCATTTACGACGTGACGCTGGAGGCAAAAAATGCGGAAGGACAAGTCATTGGCAGGCAGACGCTGCAGCTCTACGCAGGGCATAAGCCCGAACCGGCTTTTAGCTTCGAGGTTTCGGGGCCGGTTGTTCATTTTGACAACCTGACTCCACCTGGCGACTACGATTTCACCTGGGACTTTGGCGACGGCCTCGTCGCTCAGGAGCCTAACCCCACGCACGTTTACCTCCAGAGTGGGACATTTACCGTCAGCCTCAAGGCGCAGGCAGTAGGCTGCAGCTCGACGCAAACGAGTGCTATGTTAACGGTCGTTTCGCCTGGCAACTCTTCCATCGGGTTCACTGCCAATGACACCATCCCTGCATTTACCGGCCAATTCCGCCCCGGCACTTCCTGGGACTTTGTGGCCGGATGGAAGGAGAGGCAAATTGCCGATATTGCAGCGGGTAACCCTGTAAAAGACGTACAGGGGGCAGGCCTCAAATCCTTGCGGACCTTTGTCGGTGAAAGTTACTTCCTGGAAAATGGCTACGCCGACAAACTGGACCTCTTCAAGTACTACCAGAATTTGGATCTGAAGGATCACACCTTCCTGCTGGCTTTCCCTTCCGTGCAGAGCCGCGACCCCAATTACTACTGCCCCGACAAGCGCTCCGCGATTTTTAAAGACCTCTACCTCGACATTTGGGACAACGGAGAAAACGGCACCCCCGTGAACGATGACAACCCCTTTGCGCTGTATGTCTGGAATACGGTCCATGCCTACAAGGATTTTGTGAAATACTGGGAAATCTACAATTCCCCTGACTTCGACCTTACAGGTGATAAGGCATGGCTGCCCCCCGGAGAGCCAGGAAACTGGTGGGAGAACAACCCCGACCCCTGCGATTATGAACTCCGGGCGCCGATTTTTTACTACGTTCGCAGCCTGCGCATCGCCTATGAGATTATCCACTTCTTGGATTCGGAGGCTTATGTCACCATTTCGGGCATCGCCTTCCCCTCTTTTCTCGATGCTGTTTGCCGCAATACAGACAATCCCTTTGACGGCTCGGTGGCGGCTCCCTACCCTCTGAAAGGAGGCGCCTACTTCGATGCGGTGGGCTTCAAGAGCTACCCTCACATTGACGGCAGCACGGTTTTCTTTGACCTAAGTCTGGGTGCTTTTGTTTACGAGCGCCACTCGGATGCTGCCGTGAGCGGTATCTTCCGGGTTAGGCAGAGCTTTGATGAGGTGTTGGAAAAATACGGGTACGACGGTACTGTTTTCCCTCGGAAAGAATGGATTATCAGCGAAGCAAACCTTCCCCGCAAGCAGATTGGCGAAAATGCCGGCTCCCAGGCTATCCAACGAAACTGGGTCATCAAGGCATGGGTGGAGGCTGTTAAAAATGATATTCGCAGGCTCAACCTCTTCAAACTTGCGGAGAGTGAAACCTACTCCGACGCTACCGACCCTTTCCAAATCATGGGCTTGTATCAAAAAATACAGGGGCTGTCGCCCTACAACCAGGTCATTACGCAGGAAGGAATAGCTCTAAAAACCTGCTCCGATCTACTTTTTGGCACGCAGTACAACGCCCAAAAAACGGCTGCTATGCAGTTGCCCCCGAGCCTGCAAGGCGCCGCTTTTGAAGATGCACAAGGGCATTTTACCTATGTCCTCTGGGCGGTGACGCATACCGACCAGTCAGAAGCAGCAGCAGCGACTTATTCCTTCCCCGCAGAATTTGGCATTTCACAACTGCACAGACGGGCCTGGGATTTTTCACAGACGGGCCAGACAGCCACTATTTTAACCCAAAATATTGCACTGACCGGAGCCCCTGTTTTTTTAAGTGAAATACCAGAGCCGCTCATGCCGCCGGTGGCTTTTTTTAAAACAGAAAATTCAAACTTTTGCGTCAATCAGCCGGTGGTATTTTCTGACCTGAGCCTTGGCAATCCTGATTTTTGGCAATGGTCCTTTCCTGGAGGGGTACCCTCCTCCTTCACGGGAAAAACTCCGCCGGGCATAATTTACAGCCAGCCCGGCACCTATTCCGTCCGCCTTTGGGTGAAAAATGCAGCCGGCGAACACGAAGCCAGCTATGATGCCCTGATTTCCGTGCAGAGCCATGCCCTTGCCGATTTTGACTTTCTCGTGGATGGTGCCACGGTGCAGTTCGTCAACCTTTCCCAACATGCAAACCAGTATCAGTGGTGCTTTGGCGATGGCTTTTGCGACAACCCCGTCAGCCCGCTTTACACCTATTTTCACAATGGGACCTACCAGGTGACGCTAATCGCTACGGGCAACTGCGGAACTGACACGGCTACCGCTACACTCAGCATCGCAGCAGTACCCAAGGCGAATTTCATCCACAACTTTTGGGGAAACTGTGGCGAGCTGCTCACCCAGTTTGTAGATCAAAGCCACTTCAGTCCTTCGGCCTGGCAGTGGACTTTCGAGGATGGAACACCCGCCAGCTCCAGCCAGCAATTTCCAGTCACTACCTTTTCAACAGGAGGCTGGAAGCAAATCACCCTGGTGGTGAGCAATGCTGTGGGGGCAGATACGCTGGTGCGCCAAGTCTATATCGAAGGGCCTGTGAGCCTGGAGCAAACCGTGGAGTTGTGTAAAGGCAGCACTTTTGGCGACCAGGTCATCACGCAGGACACGGTGATGCAGCAATTATTTCATACTGCAGTGCTGGGTTGTGACAGCCTCGTTGTTTCCAATATTTTTATCAAAGACCACCTTGAGACGTATTACGTTTACAGTCTTTGTGAAGGCGACTGGTTTCATGGTGTCCAGGTTTATTCAGATACGGTTTTTATAGAGACGACGCCCCTGCCAGCGGGTTGTGACAGCACTTCCACCAGCCTTCTCCGGGTCTTTCAGCATGAGGCTACCTTCTTGACGGAAACCATCGAACAAGGTGAATTTGTGGTAGTAGGCTCTCAGTTTTTTACGGAAACGGGAGTGTACGACGTGTTGCTCCAAACCGCCCAGGGCTGCGACAGCCTGGTGACCCTCGACCTGACCGTCCTTGCGGGGCAACGCCAAGTGACGCCGGGTGCGTGGAGCTTCCGCGTTTTCCCTAATCCATTTTCAACAGAAACCCAGTGCAGCTTTCAACTGGAAAGGCCGCAGCAAATTTCGCTGGATCTCTATGACCTGCAAGGAAAATGGGTGAAGAAGCTCGTACAGGACCTGTGGCTTCCGGCGGGCGAGCATCGCCTGTTCCTGCCCAAAGACTGGCCAGAGCAGGGCATCTTCTGGCTCCGGCTGAAGACAGCCAGCGGCACAGCGACGAAGAAAGTGGTAGCATTTTAGCGGCAACCGTGATTTTTTCGCATAATCCTTATCTTTGCGCCCGCCTTGAAAATCGGAATTGGAGCCTCCAGGATGAACGCAGGGACTTGAGCATCTGCGATTTCTGAGGTGCTGATTGAATTTCCAAAAAGTACAACTATCCTTATCATGTTTGAAAGCCTATCCGACAGATTAGACCTCGCATTCAAAACGCTCAGCGGTGGGCGGAAGCTCACCGAACTCAACGTAGCGGAAAGCATCAAAGAAATACGCCGGGCACTGGTGGCCGCAGACGTAAACTACGCTATTGCCAAGGAGTTTACAGAAAAAATAAAGGACAAAGCCCTGGGTACCGAAAACGTCCTGAAGTCGGTGAATCCCGGCCAGCTGATGGTCAAGATCGTGAGCGATGAGCTGACAGCACTCATGGGGGGGCAGTCGGCAGGCATCAACCTCAAAGGCAACCCTGCGGTCGTGCTGATCTCGGGCTTGCAAGGTTCGGGTAAGACGACTTTCAGCGGCAAACTAGCTCATTTCCTGAAAACCAAAAAGCAGAAGAAGCCGCTGCTCGTCGCTTGCGACGTTTACCGGCCGGCAGCTATTGACCAGTTGAGCGTGATTGGAGAGCAGATCCACGTGCCTGTTTACAAAGAAGTGGATAGCAAAAACCCGGTGGAGATTTCTCTGAAGGCCATTGCCCACGCCCAGGCGCACGGCTTCGACGTCGTGATCGTGGACACAGCAGGACGCCTCGCTATTGACGAGGAGATGATGGCGGAAATCTCCAATATCAAAGAAGCCATCCTGCCCAATGAAACGCTCTTCGTCGTGGACGCCATGACAGGCCAGGACGCTGTAAATACGGCCAAAGCCTTCAACGATCGCCTGAACTTCGACGGTGTGGTGCTGACAAAACTGGACGGCGACACCAGAGGCGGTGCAGCGCTTTCGATCAAGTACACAGTGGGCAAGCCGATTAAGTTTATGAGCATGGGGGAGAAAATGGACACGCTGGATGTGTTCTACCCCGACCGGATGGCCCAGCGCATCCTCGGCATGGGCGATATTGTGTCCCTGGTGGAAAAGGCGCAGGAGCAATTTGACGAAGAGGAAGTCAAGCGCTTAGAGAAAAAAATCAAGAAAAACAAATTCGACTTCAACGACTTCCTCAGCCAGATCAGGCAGATTCGCCGCATGGGGGACATGAAATCCCTGATAAGCATGATTCCCGGCATTGGCAAGGCACTGAAGGATGTGGACATTGACGAGAGTGCACTGGACAAAGTCGAAGCCATCATCCAATCTATGACTCCCCAAGAGCGAGCCAGGCCTGAAATCCTGAACATGAGCCGCAAAAAGCGCATCTCTGCCGGCTGCGGGCAGGATCTCAGCCAGATCAACCTCTTCATGAAGCAGTTTGAACAGATGCGCAAAATGATGCACCGGGTGAGCAACATGCCTAATTTTGGCGGTAAAGCGCCCGAAATGCCGCGCAAAGGATTCAGGTAGAGGAGCGACTGGAGGAGTTGGCTTTTTGAAAAGGCACCTTGGGGTTAAGAAACCGGGAGCCTTCCGGTACCCCGGGAAGAGCCTTGCCGGCAAAGCAAACAAGCTCTAAATTCAAACAGCTTCTCAGACTTTCCACCCTCGCCTTCGGTTGTAATAGGCAATGGACAGGCGGATTTGCTCGTAGGGAATTTGCTCGTTTAGATTTTCAAAAACTTCTTTTAGCTGGAAAGGCTCCTCCAGACTTTGCAGGACAGCGATAACCTGCTGTATTGTTTCTTTGCTGACAAATTTTCCAAGGTCCACCTGCTCGCCTTTTTCGTAGAGCCAGGCGAGGTGAGAAAAAACAGTGGTGAGATTTATTCCCCTTGTTGCTGCAATCTCTTCGGGACTTAGCCCTTGTTGGTGAAGGCGCAGCGTTTCCAGGTAGGTTGAGCCACGGATGCGCAAGCCTTCTTCCCGCTTTTCCAGCAGAAAATCCTGGATAGCGTTGAGGAAGCGGCGGCCGTATTCCTGCAATTTTATCTCACCCACCCCTGAGATTTTCGACAGGTCATTTTCCGTAGCCGGGCGCTCGGCGGCCATTTCCTCCAAGGTGATGTCACCGAAGACGATGTAGGGAGGCACCCCCTTTTCCCTGGCGATGTCGAGCCGCAGCTTGCGCAGGTGCTCGAACAACTCATCCCGCACGCGCTGGCGCTCAGAGATCCGTTTCGGCTTGGAATCCGCTATAGCCTGTTCTTCTTCCTGGCGCTTTTTGAAAACTTCGGCCTGGACGAGTTGAATCTTCTGGCCACGGAACAGCACAGACTTGCTGGCTTTGGTCAGTCGGACTTTGTTGTGATCATCGTAGGCGATTTCCAATAGTCCCTGGTTGATGAGCTGCTCGAGGTAAAAAAACCAGTCCTGTTGCCGGAGGTCTTTCCCCGCTCCGTAGGTTTTTATTTTGTCGTAGCCGCTCGTGAGAACGCTGTAACTGCGGGAGCCTCGCAGCACGTCCACCAACAGCCCTGTACCGACTTGCTCGTTGAGGCGAACGACGGCCGAGAGGGCTTTTTGTGCGATGATCGTTCCGTCAATGTACTGAGGTGGGTTGAGGCAGACGTCGCAGTTGCCACAATTTTCGAGCATGGTTTCGTTGAAGTAGTTCAACAGGATTTTGCGGCGGCAGATCAGCGAAGTGGCATACTGGTACATGCGTTCCAGCTTGGCGAGGTGGATATCCCGATACTGGCTGTCGTTGGCGGAGATGATGTCTCGCAGGGAGATGAGGTCTGCGCCGCTGTAAAAGAGCAGGGTGTCGGCGTGTGCGCCGTCGCGGCCTGCCCGTCCGATTTCCTGGTAATAGCTTTCGATATTTTTGGGTAAATTGAAATGGATGATCCAGCGGACATTGCCCTTGTCAATGCCCATGCCGAAGGCGATGGTGGCACAGATGACCGTTGTGCGGTCCTGGATAAAATCCTCCTGCACTTTTGAGCGGCGGGTGGCATCAAGCCCGGCGTGGTAGAAGTCGGCATTGACTCCTTGGGCCTGGAGCTTTTCGGCTACCATTTCTGTAGTCTTCTTTGCCAGGCAGTAGATGATGCCGGGCTGGTCGGGGTGTTTTTCTACAAACTCCAGGATTTGCTGCATTTTTTTCAGTCCCCGTCTGACTTCCAGTTTGAGGTTGGGCCGGTCAAAAGAGGCGATGAACATTTCTGCCTGCGGCATGTCGAGTTGCTGGGCGATGTCTTTCCGAGTCAGGCGGTCGGCGGTAGCGGTGACGGCGATGAGGGGGATATCGGGGAATGTTTTTTTCAAAAAGCGCAATTGGCGGTATTCAGGGCGGAAGTCGTGCCCCCATGCAGAGATGCAGTGTGCCTCGTCAATGGCAAACAGGCAGATCTTTGAGGCCTTCAGCAATGGCAGAAACTCCTGGGAGGTAATTTTTTCCGGCGAGGTGTAAACCAGATCAAGGCGGCCGTAGTAAAGTTCGTTTTCAATTTGCTGTTGCTGTTGGTAGCTCAGTGAGCTGTTGATGAAGGCGGCCCGGATGCCATTAGCCCGGAGTGCCTCTACCTGATCTTTCATCAGGGAGATGAGAGGGGATACTACCACGCAGGCGCCTTCCATGGTGATAGCAGGTATTTGGTAACAGATGGACTTGCCCCCGCCCGTTGGCATGAGTAGAATTACGTCTTTTTTATCGTAAATACACTGAATGGCCTCTGCTTGTAATGGCCGGAAGGAGTCGTAGCCAAAGAATTTTTTCAGGGCGTTTCTTGCGTCGCTGAGATTCATGCTTTCCCTGCTATGTTAGTATTGTCTGTGAAAGGGGCAAGATAGCAAAATCTTCGGCAATAGGATTGGAAACGGAAATATTGTAAGGATCGAAGAGAAAGTAAGATGTGCATTTCATCTTTAAAAAACCATTTTTACCACGGGCTTTGGAAAAGGAGGTGTCCAATTTATTAAGTTTCTAACTACTCAGAAGGGTGAGCCTGCCTCCTAAGGGCTTGTTTGCGATTTGGTCACTTGGCTAAAAAACGGCCCTTTTACGCTACTTTTCCCCCTTTTTTCCGTTGCGTAGCAGCGCTACGGAACGGAAAAAAGGAGAAAAATTGACGAAAAATTGCTCGTTTTTATCTCCAGCAGCCCAATCCCAACAGCATCTCTGCCCAAGCACCAAAACGCAAACAAGCTCTAACTTATGGGACAGCCTCCTGCAAAGGAGTTACGAAATATTATAGAATGCGCCCGAATCAACTTCTTAGGTATTCCGGCACGTTTGTAAGTTTGTGAAAAGTTTAGTATTTTGTTTAAAACAAAACCCTGCTTTTTGCAATTAAAGCCTGACGTGAAGGTCTGTAAAAACCATACAGGCAGGCCTTTGTCCCGCAAACCATATTTATTATGAAAAATAGAAGGCTGTTAAAAAAAATCCTGATTGGGCTGCTTGCCCTCTTCGTGTTGTTCATCGCTGCGCTCGCAGCTGCCCCCTTTCTTTTTAAAGATGAAATCGTGGCAGCAGTTAAGCAGCTCGTCAACGAAAACTTGAATGCCACCGTTGATTTTGAATCGGTTGATGTCTCGCTGCTGAAGAGCTTCCCTAACCTCAGCGTAGGCCTCAAGGACTACTCCGTGACCGGCAAAGATGAATTCCAAGGGGTGAAACTCGCCGCGGGTGACTTCTTTGGCATCACGGCTGATTTTTGGTCGGCCTGGAATTTTGGCAAAGAGCCGCTCCACGTCAAATCAGTCAGGCTGGACAAACCTGAGCTTAACCTCATTGTGCTACCCGACGGCAAGGCCAACTACGACATTGTAAAACCCTCCGCCGACACGACAGAAACTGCATTTGAATACCAGATCAGGTTGCAGAAATACGCCCTCAACGAGGGGCAGATCACCTACGACGACCGCCAGGGGAATACCTACCTGAAATTGGTGGGCCTGAACCACAGCGGAAAAGGCGACTTTACACAGGATGTCTTTGACCTGAAAACCAGGACCTCTGTCGGGGAGCTGACCGCTGAGTCGGGAGGGATTTCCTATTTAAAAAAGGCAAAGGCAACCCTTGACGCAGGATTTAACATCGACCTGCTCAACTCAAAATACACCCTGAAAGAAAACGAGTTGAAGATAAATGACCTTGAGCTGGAAGCAGACGGTTGGGTGGCCATGCCAAACGAAACCGACATAGAAATGGATCTCCGGTTCAATGCACCCCAAAACGATTTCAAAGCACTGTTTTCCCTCGTGCCTTCGGCCTATATTGCTGAGTACAAAGAGGTGAAAGCAGACGGTACCTTCAAGCTCAACGGCATTGTGAATGGGGTGTACAGCACCGCTCCTGAACGCTATCCGGCCTTCGAAATCAACGTGGAAGTAGTCGGTGGCGAGGTCAAATACCCCGATCTGCCGATGGGTATTTCGAATATCAACGCAAAAATGGTGGTCAATAGCCCCGCCGGCAGCCTGGATAAAATGTTGGTGGACATTTCAAAATTCAGCCTGAAAATTGGCAACAACCCGCTAGAAGGCTATTTCAAACTTCGCACCCCCCTGACTGACCCCGACGTGGATACTAAGATCAAAGGCGTCATCAATCTAGGCGACTTTGTGAGGGCATTCCCCCTGGAGGGCGTTAAAATGCTCAATGGCATCATCAACGCCGACGTCGCCGCCCGCACCAAAATGTCCACCATTGACAGAGGAGACTATGCGAACGTGGACATGAGCGGCGAGGCTTCCATTGAAAGCCTGAACTACGTAGCAGAAGACCTGCCGCCAGTGCGGATTGACGCCATGCGCTTGTTCTTTACCCCTCGCAACGTGCAGGTACCTAATTTCGACATGAAGGTCGGCAAGAGCGATTTTAGCGGAAAGGGAGCCATTGACAACATCCTGGCCTACTTCTCTCCCCACGCGACGATGAAGGGCGATTTCACCTTTCGCTCTGGGTATATCTACGCAGATGAATGGCTGAGCGAAGAAGAAGAGGATACCCCCGCCATGACAGCAGCACCTGCTCCGGCAGAAGAAGAGTTGTTTAATCGCTTTGACTTTACGGTGGATGCAGAGATTGGCAGGCTGGACTACGAAGAGTACGAGCTGAAAGACCTCGTAGCACAGGGAAATTTCACGCCCAATAAGTTGACAGCAAGTGAGTTGAGTGGTCGGATTGGGGAGAGTGACTTTTCGGCATCGGGTGTGCTGACCAATGTCTGGAACTACGTTTTCGCTAATGAAACCCTGGGAGGCAAGCTCCACCTACGCTCGAAATACATGAACCTCAACCAGTTTATGACAGAGGAAGAAGCGGGAACGGACCCTGTTGCGGCATCAGAGCCGATTTTGGTACCTGCCAACATTGACATGCGCATTGATGCACAAATGGAAAAGGTCATTTATGACAACATGGAGTTGACAGACCTCAGCGGTACGCTGCTCGTCGCCAATGAAGAGGTCAGATTTGCCAATACCACTGCTAAAACACTGGGGGGCACCCTGGCCATCAACGGTGGATACAACTCCCAAAACCACGACAAGCCAAAGTTCGACTTGGGACTGAAGTTGCAGCAGATGGATTTTCAAAAGACCTTCAACACCTTTAACACCTTCCAGGTGATTGCACCCATAGGGCAGTTCCTTCAGGGAATGTTCAATACGGAGCTGACTCTGAGCTCCGAGCTGAACAAAGACCTGAGGCCCGACCTGGCAACCCTTGCTGCTGCCGGGCTTTTGCAGACGCTCAATGGCAGCATCAAGGGCGCTGCTCCACTGGAGGAGATTGGAAATAAATTGAATGTGGATGCCCTCAGGAGCCTGACTTTCAAAGACACGAAAAACTGGTTTACTGTGGAAAATGGAACGGTGCAGTTGCAGGAATTTGACTATAAATTCCAGGATGTGGACATGAAAATCGGTGGCTCACACCAGCTCGCTGGTGGCATGGATTATCACATTATTGCAAGGATACCCCGCTCCAAAATTGGCAAAAATGCAGTAGGAGCTGCCGCCAATACAGGGCTGGATTTCCTCAGTAAAGAAGCCTCGAAGCTGGGGATAAACATTGATGCAGGTGAGTTTGTCAACGTGCAAATCAACCTGGGCGGAACGCTGAAGGATCCAAAAGTTGGCTTTAAAGTACTGGGTGCCGAAGGCGCAGCTAGCTCGGTGCAGGAAGCAGTGGTCAACAAAGTACAGGAAGAGGCGCAGAAGAAACTGGACGAGGCCAAAGCAGAAGTAGAAGCCCGCCTGGAGGCCGAGCGGAAAAGACTGGAGGCAGAAGCCCGCAAAAAAGCAGAAGCACTGGAAGCAGAAGCCCGCAGGAAACTGGAGGAGGAGGCAAAAAAAGCTGGGGAGAAAGCCAGCGATGAACTCAAGAAAAAAGCAGCCGAAGAAGCAAAGAAAAAATTGGAGGAGGTGAATCCCTTCAAGAAGAAGAAAGGATGAGCTACAGGATAGCTTCTTCCAGGGCGGCTATTCGGGCGGTAATGTTGCCTTGCCCGATGAGCATTCGAGCTTTTCGAGGCAACTATCCCTTGCCACCTGCCTGGTTTTAAAAGCGAAATCGCACCTCACGCAAATGCAGAGGTGCGATTTTTATTAGTCGGTATCGGTGTTTGGGAATCTTTGAATGGATCAGAAAAAAGTGGCTGCAAAATGGCACTTCAAAGGCGATTTGCCTTCAGCTCTTTCAGCAACGGAGCGGATTTCGGAGGGTATGGCAGTAACTATTTAGGAAACGGCAGAAAGTAAAGATGAAGCCCTGCAAAGACGGATATCAAAAATACCGCACGTACCCAAATTGAGCGGGCATTCCGAAGTTCTGACCCCAAATCAGACCCCCGTGATCTACCAGGTAGTAAATTCCTGTGGCTGAAACGTAGAAGACCCACGCAAACCTGAAATCCTGTGATGGCATTTTCATCCCGACGACGAATGACTGGTTTGTCAATGGATTTACAGCGACGATTTGATTTTGACTCGTGATGAAATACTGCATCAAATCTCCCGAGAAAAAACACTGTGCTGCGTAGTTCGGCTGGCTGGGAGCATTGGGTTTAAAATTCGAGCCTTGTTGCCCCTGCTGTGGAGACTGCTGTTGCACCTGTTGGCGGTCCGGTCGCATTTTTTCAAAATCCTGTGGAGTAGGCGGATTCTCGAGATTCCGCTCATCAATCTGGTCGGCCAGGCCGAGCACGGCCATGGTGATTTGGGATTTCACTTCCGTTTTATCGCTGAGACCAAGACTCTTTTCCCGCATGTACTCACTGAATTTGCCTTTCAACAAAATGGCCTGGTTGTACAAATCACCACCTGTCACTTTCAGGAAGCTGACCAGTGTTTCGATGGCAATTTCGTATTCACCCTGGCTGATGTGCTGCCTTATTTTTTCTGAAACTTGTGCCATTAAGCGAGATCGTTTGATTTTCAGCAAAATAAAAGTAAAGAACGTATCGCAAACAAGCTCTAACTCACGCATTTGGGCGGCCTGTATTGAGGCCTGGCTGTGGGTAGTGAAATAGTTGCGTAACTCAGGCTATACCCTCATTTGCCTGCCTTGCCAACACTTCAAACACCCTGGCCCAAATGCCCAACTTATTGCGGACACATTCCAAAACGAAAATTCCTCGGAAATTTACTGCAAGATTTTCTTTGAGAAAGGAATCAAAACCAATTCTTTGAAGAAACTCCTACTTTTGCAGCTTCCGGCCAAGTTTGACCAGTCTGTTCCTAAACAAAAGTTTCCCTCATTTATTTCTACCAAAAATAAAATTGCTGAATTGTGCAGGAGTGGGAGGAGAACCAATCCATTGTTCCGCCTTCTTTCTGTGCGATGTTTTTTTGAAAAATACCCTTCCGATGCAGCGACAAAATAAAACAGATATGAGCACTTCACTACACGATGCCATCAAAAACCGCATTCTCATCCTCGATGGGGCGATGGGGACTATGATCCAACGCTACCGCCTCGACGAAGCAGGCTACCGGGGCGAGCGCTTTGCCAACTGGCACGCCGATGTCAAAGGTAATAACGACCTGCTTTGCCTGACTAAACCCGAGCTTATCGAAACCATCCACCGAGAGTACCTCGAGGCAGGAGCTGATATCATCGAAACCAATACCTTCAATGCCAACTACTTCTCGCAGGCCGACTACGGAATGCAGGAGCTGGCATACGAAATAAACTTCGCCGCTGCCGGTATTGCCCGCCGTGCTGCCGATGACTTTTCAAAAAAGACACCTGGCAAACCTCGCTTCGTCGCCGGTGCCATCGGGCCGCTGAGCAAAACCCTCTCACTCTCGCCCGATGTGAATGACCCGGGCTACCGGGCTGTCACGTTCGACCAGGTGAGAACAGCCTACTACGACCAGGTTCGGGGGCTTATGGACGGCGGCGTAGATATTTTACTGGTGGAGACAATTTTTGATACGCTCAACGCCAAAGCAGCCATCTTCGCCATTGACACCTTGTTCGAGGAGAGAGGCATTAAGCTGCCCGTCATGATTTCCGGCACTATCACCGATGCCAGCGGACGAACGCTCTCAGGCCAGACTGTTGAGGCATTCTGGATTTCAATAAAACACGCCAACCCCTTTTGTGTGGGATTGAACTGCGCGCTGGGAGCAAAAGAAATGCGCCCCCACCTGGAGGCCTTGTCCAAAATCGCAGATTGCTACGTGCACGCCTACCCGAATGCTGGCTTGCCCAATGAAATGGGCGAGTACGACCAGACGCCGCACGATATGTGTAGTTTTATTGATGATTTTGTCGCCAATGGCTTCGTCAACATCGTTGGCGGCTGCTGTGGCACGACGCCGGAGCACATTCGGCACGTGGCTCAGCACGTCGCAGATGCCAGGCCAAGGCAGGTGCCCAGGTCTTCTCATTTGACCATGTTCTCAGGACTGGAGCCGCTCATTCTCCGCGAGGATATGAACTTTGTGAACATAGGCGAGAGAACCAACGTGACGGGTAGCAAGAAATTTGCCCGCCTCATCCGGGAGGGCAGCTATGCAGAAGCGCTCTCCGTCGCTCGCCAGCAGGTAGAAGGTGGCGCACAGGCTATTGACGTGAACATGGACGAAGGCCTGCTCAATGGAGAAGCAGCGATGGTTAAGTTCCTGAACCTGGTCATGGCAGAACCCGATATCGCCAAATTGCCCATCATGGTTGACAGCTCTAAGTTCAGCGTGATTGAAGCAGGCCTGAAATGCGTGCAGGGAAAATGCATTGTGAACTCTATCTCGATGAAAGAAGGGGAGGAGGAGTTCATCCGGCAGGCCAAGCTGGTGCGGCGTTATGGAGCAGCAGCGGTAGTCATGGCTTTTGACGAAAACGGCCAGGCCGGCACCATCGAGCACAAGGTAGCTGTCTGTGAGCGTGCGTACAAGATACTGACAGAAAAGGCCGGCTTCCCACCCGAAGATATCATTTTTGATCCCAATATTTTTGCCATAGCCACGGGCATAGAGGAACACAACCAGTACGCTATCAACTACATCGAAGCTACTCGACAGATCAAACAGCTCCTGCCCCTGACCAAAGTGAGTGGCGGGGTGAGCAATCTATCGTTCAGCTACCGGGGCAACGACCGCGTGCGGGAAGCAATGCATTCGGCCTTCCTCTACCACGCCATTCAGGCTGGCATGGACATGGGTATCGTGAATGCAGGCATGATGGAAATTTACGAAACCATTCCGAAGGATTTGCTCGAAAGAGTAGAAGACGTGCTCTTCAACCGGCGCCCCGATGCCACCGAGCGGCTCACCGATTTTGCTGAAAAAATAAAGGGCAATGGCAGTACCCAGGTGCACAAAGACTTGGCATGGCGCAATGAACCCGTCGAAAAACGCCTCGAATATGCATTGGTAAAAGGCATCACCGATTTCATCATCGAAGACACAGAGGAGGCCTTCCAGAAGTTTAACCAGAACGGCCTGGCCGTCATCGAAGGCCCACTCATGGATGGCATGAATGTCGTTGGCGATTTGTTCGGCAGTGGAAAAATGTTTTTGCCACAAGTCGTAAAATCCGCAAGGGTGATGAAAAACGCAGTGGCCTACCTAACTCCTTTTATCGAAAAGGAAAAGGCCTCGGGTGGTGGTCTGTCCAAAGGGAAGATTCTGCTGGCAACCGTAAAAGGCGACGTGCACGACATTGGCAAGAACATCGTCGGCGTGGTGCTTGGCTGCAATAATTTTGAAATACTTGACCTCGGCGTGATGGTGCCCGTTCAGAAGATTTTGGACACCGCAGTTGCGGAAAAGGTGGACATGATTGGAGTCAGCGGCCTCATCACGCCCTCCCTGGAGGAAATGGCGCATGTGGCAGCCGAGATGGAGCGCCAGGGCTTCAGCCTGCCTCTACTCATTGGCGGGGCTACCACTTCCAAAACCCATACTGCCGTCAAGATTGAGCCACATTACAGCGGCCCGGTGGTGCACGTGCTCGACGCTTCCCGCAGCGTAGGTATCGCCTCAACCCTGGTATCTGCTGACGAAGAGGCTCGCAGCAATCTCATCATCGAAACCCGCAAGGAATACGCCCGCGTCCGGGAACAGCGGGCCAACCGGACCTCCTCCAAAAAATACCTGACACTCAAGGAAGCCCGTGCAAACCGATACCCGATTGACTGGCAGGGCTACACCCCTCCCAAACCGAATTTCCTGGGCATCCGGGCATTTGATGATTACAGCCTGGAGGAGTTGAGCCGCTACATTGACTGGACGCCCTTTTTCAGCATCTGGGAGCTAAAGGGAAAATACCCCGCTATTTTTAGCAGTGAGGTAGTGGGTGAGCAGGCGCGCCAACTCTTCGGCGACGCCCAGTCCCTATTGCGCCGCATCATAGACGAAAAGTGGCTGACTGCGCGGGCGGTAATTGGCTTTTTCCCAGCCAATGCAATAGAAGGAGACAGCGTTGAGTTGTACGAAGACGAGAGCAGAAGTACGGTGCGCACCACGCTCCATTTCATCCGCCAACAGGCTCAGTACGCCAAAGGACAAGCTAACCTGTGCCTCTCCGACTTTATCGCACCCCAAACGAGCCAGGACTATATTGGCTCCTTTGCCGTGACAGCCGGCTTGGGTATTGAAAAGTGGGTGGACTCCTTCAAAGCACAAAACGACGACTACCACGTCATTCTGCTCAAGGGGCTGGCCGACCGACTCGTCGAAGCCTTTGCAGAGCTGATGCACGAGCGGGTACGCAAGGAATTCTGGGGATATGCTGCTACGGAAAACTTTGGGAACGAGGAGCTTATCGCTGAAAAGTACCAGGGAATCCGCCCGGCTCCCGGCTATCCGGCTTGCCCCGAACACACGGAGAAACGCAAGCTCTGGCAGTTGCTGGATGTTGAAAAAAACACCGGTATGCAACTGACAGAAAGCTGTGCAATGTTTCCGGCAGCGTCTGTGAGTGGCTGGTACTTTTCCCACCCCGAGTCCAAGTATTTTACCACGGGGCATCTTTCAAAAGACCAGGTAGAAGATTATGCCAGGCGCAAGGACATGACCACCCAACAGGCGGAGAAGTGGCTGGCCAGCGTGTTGAATTACGACGTGTAGGCTCTAACCGGGAGAACCTCCCCGCTGAAACGGGCGGCTTCGGAGGCTTGCAAAGCGGGCGATAGTCGGATTGGGAGAGCCACCGCCAGAGCAGCATGTTCGCGTAGCGGTGGCGTGTTTATTCCCACAGCCAATTCCTGCTTTTTTTGATGTATTGCTTTACATTGAGCCAGAAGGCGACGAAAAGATAAACGATGATGGGAGAGCCGAGCGTCACGAAAGAAAGGTAGATAAAATACATGCGAACCCGAGTAGTGGCTACTCCCATTTTCTCACCCAGGTAGGTGCAAACTCCGAAGGCCGATCTTTCCAGCATGTCTTTCAGCGTTTTCATGTGGGCAAAAGTAAAAAGGAAAAAAATAACTGCTTAGAAGTGAGTAGGGGAGTAGCAGGAAAAATTTCATTTTTACCACCGCTCCAGCAGAGCAGGCAGAAGTTTTTTTGAAAAGCTAATGTTTTTTCAAAAAGCTACCTGTTGGCAAGCCTTTTTAAAAAAAGAAGGTAAGAGCTTGTTTGCGATTTGGTCACTTGGCTAAAAAGGTGCCTTTTTTTCCACATCAGGCAAATCCAAACAGCATCTCGACTCAAACACCCAAACGCAAACAAGCTCCCTGCTGCTAAGAAGATACAAAAGAAAAAGGCAAAAGTAGGGAAGCCCCCTTTTGCCTTTTGGCAGCGACCTGTGCCAGGCAGGTGTTATTGCAACTGTACTTCTTTTTCTTCTACCATTTTGCGGATGTTGATAAGGGCGTACCTCATCCTGCCGAGAGCAGTGTTGATGCTGACACGGGTGAGCGCTGCGATTTCCTTGAAGCTCATGTCTGCGTAGTGCCGCAGGATAACGACCTCGCGTTGCTCAGGAGGAAGCATGTCCACTAATTGCCGGATGCGGTCATGGGTTTGGCTGCGCATGATGAGTTGCTCTGCATTGGGTTCATGGGTGTGCAGGATATCGAAGATGTCGAAGGTTTCGCTGCTTTGTACGTGTGGGCGACGTTTGTTGCGCCGGAAGTAGTCCACGCAGAGATTGTAGGATATTCGCATTGCCCACTGGCCGAACTTGCCCTCGTGATTGTATTTGCCGCTGCGCAAAGTATTGATGATCTTGATAAAGACTTCCTGGAAGATGTCTTCGGCAAGGGCGTCATCCTTTACGAACAGATAAATAGAGGTGTAGATTTTCTGCTGGTAGCGGTTCAGCAATTCCTTGAAGGCTCTTTCGTCTCCATCAAGGTAAAGAGCGATGAGCTGGTGGTCATTCATTGGCGTAACTTGCATAACTAAATCAAAAGTTAGTTAAAAAATGTTCAGAACTGATTTAGTGTAGAAAGTTATACCTTATAGAAATGCAGTTTTTTTAAGAGGAAAATTTTGGTTGAAATGCGAATTGCGATGCTAAATTGCAAAGACAGGGCCAAAATTAGGACATTTATTGAAATAAAAACAGTGGCCGACTGATTTTGCAAAAAATTCTTTTCCCAACTATCTGAAAAAAGTAACAAATCCGACAAACAGTTGCATTCAAGAAGTTTTCTGGTGCGAAAATGCACAAATCTGGGGGAAACAGATTTTTTTTGTGCAACGTCGGTGTCACAACCGGCCTTTTTTAATTAGTGGAAATACAGCAAAAACACGTGTTTGCAGCAATTTGAAACAGGGAAAGAGATAGACTGCCAAATTTTAGTCTTATTTGGCAATCAGCGTATAATAACTAATTTTGCTCGCCTTTTGAAAACTTCTCCAATAAACAAGCAAACATTTTAAACTAAAAGATTACATGAAAAGACGGAAAATCGTGGCGGGGAACTGGAAGATGAACCTGACCATTAAGGAAGGGAATGATCTTGCCAACTCCATCATTTACAATCTAAAACCATCGAGTGCGCAGGTGATTATTTGTCCGCCTTTCATTCACCTGAATCATCTGGCCAGACTCACCAACGGAGTGGCCGATTTGTATTTGGGTGCCCAGAACTGTCATTTTGAAAAAAGTGGTGCTTACACCGGCGAGGTATCCGCTGCCATGGTAAAGTCCACGGGGGCTTCCTATGTCATCCTGGGCCATTCCGAGCGGCGGGAGTATTTCCATGAAACCGATGAGATGCTGGCAAAAAAAGTGAGCGCAGCACTGTCAGAAGGCTTGAATCCCATTTTTTGTTGCGGGGAAAAACTGGAGTCCAGAGAGGCCGGAACACAGGAAAAAATTGTCAAAAAACAACTGGAAGGTGGGCTGTTCCACCTTGATGCGGCAGATTTTTCCAAGGTCATCGTCGCTTACGAGCCGGTCTGGGCCATAGGCACGGGAAAGACAGCAACCGAAAAGCAGGCACAGGAAATGCATCATTTTATCCGCAGCCTCATTGAAAAAAAATACAGTAGAGAAATAGCGGAGCGCACCACCATCCTCTATGGTGGTAGTTGCAATGCCAAAAATGCCCGTGAATTGTTTAGCCAACCCGACGTGGACGGTGGCCTGATCGGTGGGGCTTCCCTAAAAGCTGATGATTTTTTGACTATTGCAAATAGTTTTCCCCCTTCCGAATGAGAGCTTCAATTTCTTTAAAAAAATGATGATGAAAAGACTGTTACTTTCAGTTTTGTTAAGTGTGGCATTTTTCTTCCAGAATGTAAACGCACAATGCCCGCCACCGGGCTATCCGCCAACGGGTGACAATTGCAGCATTGCCCCTACCTTGTGTTTGGATTTAAATGGCTATTGTGCAACACTTGGCAGTAACAACAACAATCCTCCCCCTCCCATTCCCGGTTGTGGCAATAACAACGTGTTAAACAATGACGAGTGGTTTGGGTTTATCGCCGGCTCCACGACCATTACCATTCAGGTGATCCCCTCAAATTGCCAGGGCACGAATGGCCAGTACGGTATGCAGGGTGCAATTTTGGAAGGGAGTTGCAACGGAGCCACCATTGCTTCTCAGTGCAACTGCGTGAATGCGCCTTTCACCATGACTTACAACAACTTCTTTATCGGCCAGGCCTACTACATCGTCTTTGACGGGTGTGCAGGCGACATTTGTGATTTTCAGGTAAACGTGTTGCAAGGCTCCACCATTCCCGTTCCGCCGATTGACCCAGGTCCCATCTTCGGCCCTGAGTTTGTTTGCCCGGGTGCAACTTCCACTTACACTGTGCAATTCCCCAATGCAGCTACTTATACCTGGACGTTGACGCCCTCCATAGGCTCCATAATCGGCTCGCCGGGAGGATCCATCAATGTCAACTGGAACAGCACAGGCACCGCCCAGCTTTGCGTGACCTCTTCCAACCCCTGTGAAATCAATCCAAATCAATCTTGCTATTCCATCACATCCAGCCTCATACCTCCTACCACGCTACCGCCCATTGACCTTTGCTTCAACGATTGCGTGGAATGTGCCGGCCAGATGTTCTGTGCACCGACACCTCCCAACGGGACGCCCGTGGTGCTGCAAAGCTGGTTAGGCTGCGATAGTACGGTGATCTGTAAAATAAATGGAATCCCACCCATCGTAAACAACCTGGGTCAGGTTACTTTCTGTGCTCCCTACACTTTTACGATATGTGGAGAAAACTACAGCTCCTCCGATCCTTTTTTGACAAAACTCTGTGTAGATGCCAGCTACCAAGGCTGTGACAGTACCGTGATTGTGGATCTGGCAATCCTCAATCCAGAGGTTAACATAGCACCTCCCCCTCCGCTGGACTGCAGCGGCCCAAGCACTGTCACGATAAATGCAGGAGGCTCTTTTATTCCGTTTGCCCCTAATATGACACTTGCATTTTCCTGGACGGGACCAGGGATTGTAGGTCCTGCCAATGGATTTACGGTAGATGTCAACCAGCCTGGCCAGTATTGCCTTACCATGACCACGAGCAGAGGAGGTGTTACCTGCTCTGATACTAAATGCGTCACCGTGACGCAAAACACAGCAGTACCCCAGGCCCCGCAGATTACCGGCAACCAGTCTCCCTGCCAGGGTGCTACGGTAAATTATACAGTGACACCGGTAGGCACGCCAGCCCCCACGGGCTATACCTGGACGACGCCTAATGGAGAGCCAGTCACACAGGTTAACCCGACCACCGTGGCTGTCACCTGGAACAATACGGCCGGCGGGCAATTGTGCGTGACAGCCGACAATGCCTGTGGCTCTTCAGCTCCAGCCTGCCTGAACATTTCGGTAACACCCGTTGCGGCAGTGCCTGTGGTCACTGGCCCGGCGACGGTTTGTGCCAACAACCAAACGCAGACCTATACCATCAGCCCGACGCAGCCCGGCGTCACATATAGCTGGACCGTTCCTGCCGGTGCGTCGTTTACCGGATCAGGAGCCAGCATTACAGTCAACTTTAACGGGGCTACACCCGGCAACGCACAAGTGTGTGCTACTGCCCAGAATGCCTGTGGCACCAGCCAGCCTGGATGCGTGAATGTGGTGATTACCTCGCCACCTGCCACCCCAACACTGAACGGACCGACTTCCGTCTGCTCGGGTGGAGGAGCTTATAACTTCTCCGTAGGCGCGCCACAGCCTGGCGCAACTTTTAACTGGACAGCCCCTCCTGGAGCTACCATCACGGGCACAGGTGCTGCCGTGACGATTGATTTCAACGGGGCAAACACCGGGCAGGTCTGCGTTACGGCTACGACCAGTTGCGGCACGAGCCAGCCAGCCTGCCAGAATGTGCAGGTTGTGCAATCGCCTACGGCCAGCATTAGTGGCACGGGGGCGTTCTGCGAAGGCTCCGGTGGCTCGGTGAATCTGACCATTACCACTACGGGTACCGGCCCCTGGACAGTGGGTTACAGCATTAACAACGGCCCGCCAACCAGCCTGAACATCACTACAAGCCCCTATACATTGACGGCTACCACCCCCGGCACTTATACGCTGACCAGTGTGACCTCCGGCACTTCGGGTTGCAACGGACCGGTGAGCGGTACAGCCACCGTTACCGAAAACCCAACCCCCACAGCGGTATTGAGCGGAGGGGGCAGCATTTGCCAGGGCAGCGGGCAGCAGGTTCCGCTGACAATTGTACTTACAGGCACTGCCCCCTGGACGGTGAACTGGGAAGTAAACGGCAATGCACAAGCAGCTTTGACAGTCAATGCTTCACCTTATACCCTGAATATAGGACAGGCACAGGCCGGAAACATCCAACTGCTCAACGTATCAGATGCAAATGGGTGCTCCGGCCCAGCAAGTGGCAGCGCAACAGTAACGGTCAATACCGCACCTACCGTCAGCGCAATCAGCGCCGTGTGCGATGCCCTGAACGAGAATTTTACAGTGACATTTACCATCAGTGGGGGCGACCCTGCAACTTACAGCGTTACACCACTGAGCGGTACACTGACGGGAAATCAATTTACCAGCGACCTGATACCCAGTGGAAGCGGGTATTCCTTTGTCGTGACGGATGCCAATAACTGCAATCCCGTGACAGTGGCAGACAACGCAGTTATCTGCGATTGTGTAACAGCAGTCGGGAATATGAGCAACACCCCAGTTGAGGAATGTGGCGAAGGGCCGGTGACTGTTCCGTATGACAATACGGGGGAAGCTTTTGACGGCAATGATGCACTCGTTTTCATCCTGCACGCAGGCAATGGCATCACCATCATTCCTCCGATCTACTCTTCTTCGGCTACCCCAGAGGTGAGTTTTGATCCCGCCACCATGACCTACGGCACGACTTATTACCTTTCGGCTGTCGTTGGCGACCAGGGCACAGCAAATGGCGTGGACCTGTCAGACCCCTGCCTGGCCGTGGCTCAGGGTACACCTGTCACCTTTTATGAAATACCTTCGGCAGCCCTGAGTGGTACGCCGGCTATTTGCGTGGGAGGCACCGCTAACCTGACAGTGGCATTTACGGGGGAAGGCCCCTGGAGCATCAGCTATGACGATGGCACAGGAAACATTCAGACGGTAAACGGGATTACTGACAATCCATACAGTTTGGCTGTCAACCCTGCCGTTACGACGACCTATTGCCTGACAGCCATGAGCGATGTACACTGCCCAGGCGATGAAAGTGGTTGTGGAACGGTCACGGTTAATACGGGCGTTCAGTACACCAATCTGAGTGTGGTCTGCAATGCGACCTCTACAGCCTACACTGTATCATTTACCATCACAGGAGGTGATCCTGCCAGCTATGTGGTGACGGGTGGCCCGGGCACTATTGCAAACGGCGTTTTTACCAGCGACGAGCTGCCTACGGGAACGGGCTTCAGCTTTGTCGTGAGCGATGCCAATAATTGCACACCCCAGACGGTTGCCCAAACCCAAGTGATCTGCGATTGTACAACCGACGCAGGGCAGATGGATACTGCATTAGTGGAGGAGTGCGGCAATGGCCCGCTCGCTGTCAACCCTGCTACAGGCTTTGCGCTGGACGGGGATGACTTGCATTTTTATTACCTCCACACCAACTCGGGGAATATCCTGGGAACTGTGATTGCTATAGACGCAAACCCCTCCTTTGGGTTTGATGGAGCGGTGATGGCTTACGGAACCACCTATTACATTTCGTCTGTTGTGGGAAGTGATGATGGCACAGGAGCCATAGATATGACCGATCCTTGCCTGTCTATAGCACCGGGGACGCCCATTGTGTTTTATGAAATCCCGACTGCTACCCTGGCGGGTGGCACGGAGATATGCCCTGGAGATTCTGCGGATCTGATGATTGAACTGACGGGAGTTTCTCCCTGGACGGTGACAATCAATGGCCAGAACATCACCGGGATTGTCGGCACGCCTTACACTTATACGGTTTCGCCGGCTACCACGACAGTGTATGACCTCACTGCAGTACTGGACAATCATTGCCAAAATGCCGTGAGCGAATCGCAGACGGTAACTGTTCATAATCCACCAGCGATTGCGGGAGTTTACACGGACTGCAACCCCACAGGGACGGCTTACACCGTTGCGATTGATATTGCAAATGGCGATGCTGCCTGCTACCAGATTTTACCGAATACAGGAACCCTGACGGGCAATCAGTTTGTCAGCGATGAGATACCTGCAGGCCAGGGCTATGCTTTCCAGGTCAGCGACTGTCACGGCTGCCCCGCAGTGCTTGCTGAAGATACGCTCGTTGATTGCAACTGCATCTCTGTTGCGGGAAATATGGACATCACCCCGATTAAAGTTTGCGGAAACCAGTCGGCAGTGCCTACCTACCTGGGGGGTGAAGTACTTGACCCGGATGACGTGCTCTGTTTTGTCCTGCACAGCGGTGACCCAACGCAGCCTATCGGCTCCAACTCGTCGGGCCAGTTTTCATTCAACCCCAACACGATGACCTATGGCCAACAGTATTTCATCACCGCAGTGGTGGGTAACGATGCCGGCACAGGCTGTGTTGATTTCAGCGACAATTGCCTGGCTATTGGCGTAGGTGTCCCGGTTCAGTTTTTCCCTACACCCACTGCGGTATTGTCTGGTGATGTTAGCATTTGTGCGGGCCAATCAGCACAGTTGAGCGTCGCATTGACGGGTACCGGCCCCTGGAGCTTTGTGTACCAGGGGGCAGGCGGCAACCAGGTAACTTTAACTGCCAACTCCAGCCCCTTTCCATTTGATGTCAGCCCGGCTTCGTCCAATGTTTACAGCTTGGTAAGCCTCTGGGATTCTCAATGCACGGGTACGGTCAGTGGCTCCGCGCTGGTTACGGTCAACACACCACCTTCGGCAGTGAATGTTTCCACGACCTGCGATGGCACCAGTACTATGTATTCCGTGACATTTGAAATCATCGGAGGCGACCCGGCGAGCTATACCGTTGCGCCGGTGGGTACGCTCGTGGGAGACCAGTTCACCAGCAATCCCATTCTGAGTGGGCAACCCTATACCTTCCAGGTTGACGACGCCAATGGGTGCGGCCCAACCGTGGTCACCGGCGTCCGCGTATGTGACTGCTTGTCGGATGCAGGCACCATGAGCACAGCAGCACTCAACTTCTGTGTTGATCAGACTGCCACTGTCAGTACGACTACCGGGCAAAATCTTGATGCCAATGACATACTGGTGTACGTCCTCCACACCAACAGCGGCAACCAGTTGGGCACGATCCTGGCGACTAACAGCACTCCCACTTTTTCCTTTGACCAGATTACCATGACTGCCGGTACACAATACTATATCAGTGCAGTAGCCGGCAATGACAATGGAGCTGGGGGAGTCATGCTGGATGACCCTTGCCTCGATGTGGCTCCCGGGACACCGGTCACCTTTAGAGCTTTGCCCACGTTCAGCATCAGCGGCCCATCAGCTATATGCGCTGGTGAAACAGCGACGATTTCCCTGTCTTTAACCGGCACAGGGCCTTTCCAGGTTGACTATATTCAGGACGGAATTCCGCAATCGGTTCCGGTTCCCCAACCAGGAGTGACTACTTTTGACCTGACACCGACGGCGACAACCACTATTACCCTGGTTTCCATTACCGATAATGGAGCGGGCTGTTCCAACACTTCCAACCAGAGCTACACCCTGACAGTGAACCAGCCGGTAAGCGCTGGAACCTCACTTGGCGACCTGAGCTTCTGCCAGGGAGTTGTGCAAACGGTTGAGCTGAACGCCCAGCTCAATGGCGCCAGCCCGGGAGGGCAGTGGTCAGGGCCTTCGGGTATTGTCCCGGGCGGCATTGTCAATGTCAACGCATTGCAACCGGGCATTTTCCCCTATGTATATACCGTCACCGGAACTTCGCCCTGCCCCGATGACGTGGAAACCGTTACGCTGACCATTGCTGCACAGCCGATTGCTGATGCGGGGAAGGATCAGCAATTGAACTGCGACATTGCTGCGGTAACACTCGGCGGAGCAGGCACCACGACAAACGACGTGACTATTCAGTGGACAGGAGGGAATGTTTCCGACCCGGCTGTTGCCAACCCGACGGTAACCGAGCCAGGTACTTACACCCTCTTGGTTTCTAATGCGGCAGGATGCTCAGCCACAGATGTCGTGGAGGTGACGCAATCTATCACGACGCCTACGCCTCACTTTACGATCTCCAATGTCAGTTGCTTTGGAAAAAAGGACGGATTTATCGTGATTGACAGCTTTACAGACGGGAACCCGCCGTATCTGAGCTCCTTGGACGGCTCTGCCTTTATTGCGCAAAACCAGTTTACCAACCTCGCTCCCGGGGAGCACACGCTGATCATTCTCGATGCTTCAGGGTGCGAAACGAAGTCAACCTTCACCATAGAGGAGCCTGAAGAAGTGACAGTGTCAATAGAAGGGAATTTCGGAGGAACGGACCCGGTGGTCACCCTTGGAGAATCTGTCGTATTACAGATTGTAACTACCCCGCCTTACGAGCAGCTCGACACGGTCATCTGGTCCAGCGGCGGGCTGGATTCTTGTACCTATTGCCAGGATATAAGGATTATGCCCACACAACAGACCGTTTATTCTGTCAAAGTGGACAAAGACGGTTGTACGGCATCGAGCGTACTCACGGTTTTTGTGAAAAAAGGAAAACCGCCTGTGTATGTGCCTAATGCATTCTCGCCGAATGATGATGGAGTAAACGACCACTTCAGAATTTATACAGGCAGCACCGTCTCCCGGATCAAGTCCTTCCTGGTGTTCAATCGCTGGGGTGAAGCAGTCTTTGAGTTTTACGATTATCTACCCGACGAGCTGGCTGCTCAATGGGATGGCCGCTACCGGGGGCAAAAGCTGAATCCTGGCGTATATACCTGGTTTGCGGATATTGAATTTATTGACGGCACTTCAAGGATTTACGAAGGCGATGTGTCCTTGTTGAAGTAAAGGAACCCTGGCAGTGCAGCCATCGCCTTTTGAAAGCTGGTTGCTTTGGTGTTGCGAATGTTTCATCTGTTTTTGGGAATAGATCTGAAGATCTGGTTGCCAATAGAGCAATCGGATCTTCAGATTTTTGTAGCTGTCTGCAGGGAACTTCCGCATAAGCCAAGCCACCGCAGCGGCGAATAAGATTATTTGATGACTGCCGCCAACACCAACATTGATTTTTTGATACAGCCTCTTAGAGCTTGTCTTCGATTTGGTCACTTGGCTAAAAACGCCCCTCTTTCGCTTGCTTTTTACCTTTTTTCAACTCCGTAGGGATGCTACGCCACTTCAAAAAGCTTCGAACCTGACAGATAAGACAACTTTTTAGCCCGGCAAGCTCCATTTAAACAGCATCTCGGCTCAAGCACTAAAACTCCAATAGGCTCTTACTTTCTTTTGAGGAGGAATTTACTCATGCCTTTGATAGTAGAGAAGGAGTCAGGGAGGAGCAGGGTGTTAAGGAACGTGTCTGGATTCAAAGGATATTTAAGTGGGCATATAGCCGTTTTAAGGCATAAAATTGGATGTTTGCTTGCATTGCGGCAAAATTTTCATGCATCATCACCTCAAATTCCTGAGCTGCGGCGTTTGTAGAAGAAACAACTTTTTGATATTTAGGTGCAATTTTATTTACTTTGTTAAGGCTTTCAGAATCAATCTTTTAATTAAAGTAAAAACCTAAGAGAAAATGACACGCATAATTCCTTCCCTGATAGCGATCCTTACCTTTATCACAGGTCTTAACAGCCAGACGATTTTCCTCAAACACGAAGAAAGTTGTATGGACCGCCTTGAATACAACACGGATATGAACAATACCTATATCTCGTATGCCGTGAATCTGGAAGGTAAAAAGAAAATTATTTTTGACGTTGGGACAGAAAGTGATAAATGGGTCGGGGAGTTGCCTGGAAAACTATCTTACTGTAGTACCCTGAAGATGGACAAAAATACAGTCCAGTTGATAAATAATGGGACGCTGAAGCTCTATATTGTTCGAGAAACCCCTACTCAGTACAATTTTTCGCAGGTGGCAAAAGCTGTTTACTATGAGCAAACGGACAATACCATAGACTTCACTTCCGAAGATGCCGAGTTCGTCTTTTCTGTGGACAACCTGGTGGCCGATGTCAATTTGGCCAAACCCAACTCGAAAATGCTGGTGTACGTGGACGGGAAGCTGAAAGTAGAATGTGCAACGGGATTTATCCTTTCTAAAAAAGAAAACACTCACAGCCAGGGGTATAAGGAGCTGGTGTTGATACCCGAAATAGGCATAGTAGAAAAAAGCTCGGTTTCTAACACAGGCCAGGTCACCCGTTTAAAATTGAATAAAATCGGGAATTCCTCTTACCAGGATGCCATCTCAGCCTATTGCGATAAAATGCAGGCGAACTACTATGACAACCCCGGGAACAAGCCCGGTTCCATCCCACAGAATTACGATGATCTGGCTTCTAAAGGGCAAATTGTTCCTTCTTCTTACGGCAGTGAGCCTTGTGCACCTTCGCAGGTTGCCGGTTTGCACGTCGTGCAAAAAGGAGAAACCCTATACGGAATTTCACGCCGCTATGGTGTGACGCTCGAACAACTCCAGAGCTGGAACAAGATTGACAATTCAAACGTGATCTCTGTCTGCCAACAACTGTATGTGCGCGAGCCGTCTTCTGTCTCCGGCTCGTCCGTCGGCACGACTACAGCAGCAGGCACGACCACTGAAAAGGGCGGGGCTGCTGCCGGTGCTGGTCAGGCTTACTGGATCAGTGCACCGGAAATCCACATCGTACAGCCAGGCGAAACTGTGGCCAGCCTGTCTTACCTGTACGGCTACACAGAAGAGAGATTCCGCAAGATGAACGGCCTGGGAGTGAGCGAGCTGATCTACGCAGGGCAAAGACTCCGCACCAGTGACTGCATCTGCCCTACGCTGGAATCTACCACCAAAGGTCAACCGCTGCCCTATGAAACTGAAACACCGGCATTGACCCCCAAAAACCCGGACGATGTCTATTTCAGGCCGGTGAAAGTACACCAGGTTCAATCTTCGGAAACCCTGTTCAGTATTGCCAGACTTTACGATACTACCGTGGAGAGAATTCTGGAGCTGAACGGAATGAAGAAAGACGATAAACTGGTGCCCAATCAGCGCATATACGTACAGTAAGAAGTAGTTTGGATTTGACTGCCGGAGAGGGAAAGGCGACTTTTTAGCCCGATGAGCTAAATTCGAAAACAGCTTCTAAGACCTTCCTGTTCAGGCAGGAGGCGAAACGGGGTAGCTCCGTTTTATGCCTGCAAGCTAACCAGAAACGCCCCCTGCCCGATGTGGCACCTGGAGAGTCTGCATTGAATTAACTTTGCTTCATGCTGGCGATTGTTGGGGAAAGCTACTTCAAAAGCCGGAAATTATTCAAAAAAGGCACCTTCCTATTTAGGAAACACCGCAAGATACGATGAGATTTATCTGCAAATACTACTGGAATTTCGGGGAACGGGAAATATAGGTTTGTGAAACAAAACATAATACATTATTTTTGTTTTGTTATCTTCAAAAACCCACCTTAGCGGTTTGATTTTCCGAACATAAACCTTCAAATTGCAGCCCATAGAAACCTGGCTTTTATGAAAAAATTATTGCCCATCCTCATTTCGTCGTTGCTGAGCGCCTTTTTGGCCGTTTTCATTTACAAACAGATAGAAAGTCCGCACCAGGTTTTCGTAGAAAATGACCCGGCCGGCCCCGTTTACGCCAATTATGGAGAAGAACTTCTGCTGTCGGGCAGGTTGCAACGCACCTTTCTGTCTTCTTCGCCGACTGATTTCATTGCAGCCTCGGAAAAAGTTACACCCGCAGTTGTCAACATCAGAGCCGTTGAAAACGCCAATTACAGTTGGTGGGGGAGCAGCTCCTTCGGGGCCTCCTCAGGGTCGGGAGTCATAATTTCACCCGATGGATTCATCGTCACCAATAATCACGTGATTGAGGACGGGAACAGGTACGAGATCACCCTGAACGACCGGAGGGAGTTCACTGCCAAGCTCATCGCCACAGACCCCTCTACAGATCTGGCCCTGTTGAAAATAGATGCCACCGGACTACCCTTCCTCCTGTTTGGCAATTCGGATTCCCTACGGGTGGGAGAGTGGGTGCTGGCAGTGGGCAACCCGTTCAACCTTGAATCCACGGTGACGGCGGGCATCGTGAGTGCCAAAGGACGCAGCATTGACATACTCGAAGGCGAATACACCATTGAGTCGTTCATTCAAACGGATGCAGCAGTCAATCCGGGCAACAGCGGCGGGGCCCTGGTGAACACCAATGGAGAGCTGGTGGGCATCAACACGGCAATTATTACCCGTTCGGGTAAGTACGAAGGCTATTCTTTTGCTATCCCTGCTACGCTGGTGCAAAAGGTCATTCGGGACCTCCGGGACTTTGGCGAAGTGCAACGGGGGCTGTTGGGTATCGGTATTGGCTCCGTCACTGACAAAATAGCCAGGGAATTGAATCTGCCTCGCGTGGAAGGCGTGTACATCAGCAAGGTGACACCAGGTGGAGGTGCTGAAGACGCAGGCCTGTCCACCGGCGATGTGATCGTTGAGGTCAACCATGTGAAAGTCAGAACCATCCCCGAACTTCAGGAGCAGGTAGGCAGGCTTCATCCCGGCTCTGTCATACGTGTGGACTACATCAGAAAGGGGAAAAGATATTCAGCAAATGTTACTTTGAAAGATAAGGATCAAGCCACGCGCATCACTGTAAAAACCAACGTAGATAAAATTATCGGCGACCTTGGTTTTGACTTACGGGAATTGACGATAGCCGAGCGCCGGAGGCTGCGAGTTTCGGGAGTTTTTGTCGAAAAGATCAAATCGGGCAGTATCATTGAGCGCACGGAAATGGACCCGGGTTACATCATCACAAAAGTGGGTGAGGTGCGGGTTTCTTCCATTCAGGAAATCGTCAATGAACTAAAAAAGAAAAAAGGGCGGGAGATATACCTGGAAGGTTTTTATGAAAACTACCCGGGGGAGTACTACTACACCTTCGAGGTGAAGTGACCTGCTTTTTTCAAAAAAAAGACCTGGTAGAAGCTTCAAGATACCAGGTCTTTTTTTTGCCGTTTCTCAGGGGGTTTAGTTTCTTTACGACTTTCCTAAGGAACTCGCTGCAAGGCTTAAGCAAATAACAGCAACGAGCCATTTAAAAAGATAAATCTCCAGCATGGATATCGAAAAGAATAAGAACGAAGACAGCATGAAACTCCTCATTTCGAGGATGAAGCACCGCCTCATCTCTATTCGCCTGGGAGGTGGAACGAAGAAGATTGAAAAACTACACGCCCAGGGTCGCATGACTGCCAGGGAGCGGATCAATTATCTCATTGACGAAAATACAGACTGGCTCGAGATCGGCGCTTTTGCGGGTTTTGAAATGTACGAAGAATACGGCGGCTGCCCTGCCGGGGGTGTTATTGTAGCGCTGGGTTATGTCAGCAGGAGGTTGTGCGTTATCGTCGCCAATGACTCCACAGTGAAAGCGGGAGCCTGGTTTCCCATCACAGGGAAAAAGAACTTGCGGGCGCAGGAAATCGCCATGGAAAACCGGATTCCGATTATCTACCTCGTTGATAGTGCGGGCGTGTTTTTGCCCATGCAGGATGAAATTTTTCCCGACAAGGAGCATTTCGGGAGAATTTTCAGGAACAATGCCCAGATGTCTGCTGCCGGAATCCCGCAAATAGCAGCCATCATGGGATCTTGCGTGGCAGGAGGAGCTTACCTTCCCATTATGTCCGATGAATCGCTGATCGTGGAAGGCTCAGGCAGCATTTTTCTGGCTGGCCCTTATTTGGTGAAGGCAGCCATCGGCGAAGAGGTAGATCAGGAAACGCTGGGCGGAGCAACCACCCAAACGGAGATCTCCGGCATTTGCGACTACAAGGTCAAAGATGATAAGGAATGTCTGGACACCGTGCGGAACCTGGTGGACCAACTCGGCGATACAGATAAAGCGGGCTTCGACCGGGCAGAGCCTCGGCCTCCAAAGGAAAAACTGAGTGAGGTCTATCAAATCATCCCGCATGACAACACCAGACCCTACGACATGGAAGAAATTCTAAAACGCCTGGTGGATGACTCTAAGTTGATTTTTTACAAAAAAAACTACGGAAAAACAATTATTTGTGCTTATGCACGCATTGACGGCTGGTCGGTAGGCATCGTTGCCAACAATCGGCACGTGACCAAATCGGCAAATGGCGAAATGCAGTTCGGGGGGGTCATTTACTCTGATTCGGCGGACAAAGCAGCCAGGTTTATCATGAATTGCAACCAGAAAAAGATCCCCTTGGTCTTCCTACACGATGTGACGGGCTTTATGGTGGGCAGCCGCTCTGAGCATGGCGGCATTATCAAAGACGGGGCGAAGATGGTCAATGCCGTGGCCAATTCTACCGTGCCTAAATTCAGTATCGTGGTTGGTAACTCCTTCGGCGCCGGCAACTACGCCATGTGTGGTAAAGCCTATGACCCCCGCCTGATCGTGGCCTGGCCCACTGCCAAAATCGCAGTCATGGGAGGGGCGCAAGCCGCTAAGACCCTGCTGCAAATTCAGATGGCTTCCGTAAAATCCAAAGGCCAGTCGCTGACTGCTGAAGAAGAAAAAAAATTGCTTGATGTAATCCAGAACCGCTACGACAAACAGACCACCCCTTACTATGCCGCTGCCAGGCTGTGGGTGGATGCCATCATCGATCCGCTCGAAACCAGAAAGTGGATTTCAACGGGCATCGAAATGGCAAACCATTCGCCTATTCGCCGGTTTAACGTTGGAGTCTTTCAGGTTTGACATGTCGAATGGAGTACTACAACGGAAAGAAGAGGCCCGGAAACGATGTGCTAACCGCTTCTTTATGAATATAAAAAGTGAATAATGAGCATGGACACTAATGAGAAGTCAAACAGCAAGCTCGTACTTTGGCTTAAAAGGATAGGGGTGGTTGGCTTCCTTTTCTTTTTGATAAAAGGGCTGGTCTGGATTGGCATCTTCGTATGGGCCGGAAAGTGTGCCTTGGAATAGCAAGAAGTTGATGGAAAAATCGGCGGGTTTTTCTCTCAAATTCAGGTTGGACAGCGTGGAGTATCCTGGCAGGCTGGTGCTGGAGCGGACATATTTCCTGCGCTGAGGATTTTACAAAGTATCCAGGTGTACTTCGACACCTTGGGCTTCGGTAGCAGGCCTTACTTTTGTCAATTCCAGGCGAAACGGAACGTTGTTGATCAACATGTTGAAGATCAGGGTTGAATCAGTCAGGCTATCAATGGTGTAAATAGCGGGAGGGCTGCTTTTTTGGTGGATCTCGTTTTTGTCAATGTCGTAGGGAAATTCCATTTCTTGAGCAGAGGACGTGAACGTGAGGTTGGTCCTCAGCTTTTCATCCTCCGTAAATTCGTAGTAAGTACCTGTCAGCGTCTGAGCTATCTTGCCGTTGCGCCAGCCTCTCAACAACTCCCAGCGCCCCGTGAGTTTTTCGACAGAGTAGTTGGGGTGCTGAGGCTCATCTTTACAGGAAGCAATGAAAAAAAAGCCAAGCATGAAAATAGGAAAAATTCTGAGTAGAACCATTTCGAAACATTCGTTGTGAATGAAACATTCAATCGGGGAATAAAACTTAGGAACGTGCCGGAAATAAGTTGGGTATTTCGGCAAGTGTATTTTGGGGGCCGGCAAGGCAGTGAAATAGGCGCATAGCTTTAGCTACGTAACTATTTCACTAACACAGCCAGCGCCCAAAAGACGCCACCCAAATGCGTAAGTTATTTCCGACACGTTCCTAAACGAAGAGCGGTGTAGTGTATTCCTTTAGTCTTTAACGGCGTTTGAGGTGCAAAACTAATGGATTCTCAATGAAAGTAGATAGCCTGATGCACCGGGGAACCGCGAATATTTTTTGTTAAAAGCCAACCCTTTCGACCTGTTCCTGTGTCTTGCTGCGATAAGAAGAACGGGCTTTAAAGTCTGTTCTTTTGGATAATCTAAAATCTTAAGACATGAAATCACTTCAATTTTTGCTACTGGGAATCACTGTCCTCCTGGGGCTTACTCTTCAGGGTTGCCTAAAAGACAAGTGCGAGCGCACCGTCTCCTACATCCGGGTAGATCCTGTTTTTAAATCACCTCAGGAGATACATGAAGGCCAAGTGGTGAAGGAAGCACCCAGGGAGTTGAAAAGACCCGGCCAGCTTTATTATTACAACAATCAGATATTCATCAACGAACGCGGAGAAGGTATTCACGTCATTGACAATTCCAATCCCGCGAATCCGCAGAACATTGCCTTTATCAGCATTCCGGGCAATGAGGATCTCGCCATAAAAAATGGAGTACTCTACGCCAACAACTACATTGACCTGGTGTCTATCAACCTCCAAGACTCCCAGTTTCCGGTGCTGAACCGGGTTGAAAGCGTCTTCCCTCCCTTTTTTATAGATGGCCAGAGCGGCCTGCTGGCGGTCTCTTACAAAGAAACTCCTGTGACAGAGGTGATGGATTGTGAGAGATACAACAGGCTCTATTATAAGGGCGGAATCTATTATGAATATAATTCAAAAAGTGAATTCTTAGGGGATTCCCAATCCTCCGGCAGCAGCTCTTCAACAGGCGGAACTGGCACGGGTGGCTCTATGGCACGTTTTACTATCGTAGGGGACTACCTCTACGTCGTTGACCAGACCAGCATGAATGTGTTCGACCTGACAGTGTCGGGCCTGCCTGTGTTTGCCAATCAGCTCAATATTGGCTGGGGTATCGAAACCATCTTTCCTTATCAGGACAAGTTGTTCATCGGCTCTAACAGCGGCATGTTCATCTACGACAACAGCAACCCTCAGGCTCCATATCAACTGGCCCAGTTTGCGCACGTGACGGCCTGCGATCCCGTCGTGGTGAAGGATAATTACGCCTATGTGACGCTCAGAAGCGGCAATGCCTGCCAGGGCTATACCAACCAGCTCGACCTAATTGACATCTCCACCATCACCAACCCGCAACTGGTCAGCTCCTTCCCGATGAACAACCCTCATGGGCTTTCCATTAAAGACGACAACCTGTTCCTGTGCGAAGGAAATTACGGGCTGAAATCCTTTGATATCGCCGAGCCTGAGACGCTGGATAAGCATCTGCTCGACCAGGTGAGTGGATTACACGCTTTTGATGCCATTGCATTGCCAGGCGACAAAAACCTTTTGCTCGTCGTGGGTGAGGATGGCTTTTACCAATTCAATTTTGATGAACCTTCCAACCTGAAACTGTTGAGCAAAATCCCGGTAAGCCGCTGAGGTAGCCCAGGATGCACCCGGAAAATGCGCAGCGGTGATGCCGTTGCGCATTTTTTTGCTGCCAGGTTGGTAAGAGCATGTTGGGGGTTGGATCACTTGGCTATTGCCGAAAGATTTCCTTTGTTCTGGGCGGAAAAAGCACCTTTTTAGCCCGGTAAGCTCAACCCTAACAGCATCTGAAAACGAGTAATTTTTCGTCAATTTTTCTCCCTTTTTCCGTTGCGTAGCAGCGCTACGGAACTGGAAAAGGGGGAAAAAGTGGTGTAAAAGGACCGTTTTTTAGCTAAGGAACGTGTCGGAAATAACTTACACATTTGGGCGGCGTCTTTTGGGCGTTGGCTGTGTTAGTGAAATAGTTACGTAGCTAAGGCTATGCGCCTATTTCACTGCCTTGCCAGCCCCCAAAATACACTGGCCGAAATACCCAACTTATTTCCGGCACGTTCCTTATGAGACAGGCTCATCCTGATGAGCCAGACTTGGAGGGTTGATTTTATTTCAGACCTTCAAACAGCCAATCGGCGAGCAACTGTCGATTTTGGGGCAAAATGATTCGTTGTTGATCCTGTGGATGACGGATATTCCCCAACTCGATAAAAACTGAAGTGACATTGGTCTCGCGCAGCATGTGCAGATCCCGAGAGCTAACTGTACCTCTGTAGCCTCTCCCGCTGCGGTATTTTTTGTATTGGGATTTGATGTTGTTGTGCATCTGCGTTGCCAGTTTTTTACCCTTGGGGTCTTCGGGGTGGTAGTAAAAGTACAAGTCCGTTTGTTCTCCTTTGCCCCTTGAGTCCACATGGATGATGATCAGTTTTTGTTCCTGCACCCCTTGTTTTTGGTGTTTTTCAAACAGCTCGTTGATGAGGTCAGAGCGCTGGAACAGCCGAAGCTTCTGCCCTCTGGGGATTTCCTCATTGCCCCAGACGACCTCGTCGGTGTCGCACTTCAGGAATTTGCCATCCCGGATACCATCATCGGGGTCGCGGGTAATCATGTAGGCCGTTGCGCCGTAGGCGATCAGGTTGCGCACCAGGCGCAGAGCGACGTCGTAGGCGTATTCGTCTTCACAAACCCTATGCCCCGAGATAGTGGCCATAGCGCCCGGGTCAGGACCTCCATGTCCGCTTTCGATGAAGTAAACTTTGCCTTGCAGGCTATTGTCCTTCAGTGGTACGTGTTCGTATTTTTTTCCAAAAATGGGATAGCGGCGATTGCCCACTGGCTCGATGGCTAGGTTTATTTCGCCATTGACGGGGGTTTCTGCCGGCGCCGGAACGTCAGGGGTAGGGCAGTTGAGCAGATGGTAAGGAACCCACAGCTCTTTGTCTTCCCGAAAAGATTTACTCCTGAAGCCATCCCTGAACATGGTCTCGTTGTAGATTTCTATATTTTTTGCCGTGTTCCAGTCTTCGATACCAATTGAGGAGCGTATCGTTTTCCCGTTAAAGGAATACAGCAGGATGGGCAGAAAATAGGATTCACCTATTTTCAGCGAAGCTCCCTGTTTTAATTTGTTGAGCTTGTAGAACTGTGTATGGTTGCAGGAGTTGCGATCCAGATTGTACCGACGCAGGAGTGAAAAGACCCCGTCCCCGGGCAGTGCCTTTGTTTTGAGAAACTTCACTTCGTTAAGTGAAAAGGATGTTGTAAGCAGGCCAATGAACAGCAAAGCAAACAGCCTCATCGTGTAATTCTTTTTTTGTAACTATTTAGAAGCTGTTTGAATTGAGCTTATCGGCTCAATTCAAACAGCTTCTAAGAAGGGTAAGTCTTTATCAAAAAAACAACAGCGGCGACAGTTGCCAAATAACCCTCTCTGAGGAATTTTATTTACCACCAGTGGTAGCGATTTGGCTTATGAAACAGACTTCTGCTAAGTAGTTACCTTTTTTTGGAATTTTTAAACCCGGCGGTTGTCGTTAATAAAATATTTGTGCCACCTGAAATTCAGGCCGTGAAATTATTCAAAATGCTGGAAATTTGACCGATTGGTTGGAACCATACGTTTGGAACTATGTGCTGTCATTAGAGCTTGTTTGCGATTGGGTCGCTTGGCTAAAAGACACCTTTTTAGCCCGGTAAGCTCCATCCCAACAGCATCTCTGCTCAAGCACCAAAACGCAAACAAGCTCTTAGTTCTCAAAGACAAACTACCGAACTGTTCGCTATCTTTGTCCGTCGTTCAGGAACGTGTCGAAAACGAGCGGGGTTGTTTAGGCGAGGGTATTTTGAGAACTGGCAGGATCGGGAGCGTAGCTTGAGCTGCGCAATTGTATCACGAACGCAAACAAGCTCAAAAAGGTGCCGCCCAAAGGGGGAAGCTTTTCCCGGCACGCTCCTTAGAATTCAAAAAGCCCTTAGTGAAAATGGTTTTTAAAAACAAAATGTACACCTTATTTTTTCTTCGCTCCTTATTGAACTGAAATATGAACGAACTATCAGAAAATCTGAAGGCTTTTGCCAGAGAGGTTTGGCTTTTCCTCTCCAGCGTTCTTTTTTTAAAAAACATCGCTATGATGGCAGGCGTGGTGGTGGGCATCGGTTTGCTGGCACATTGGTGGCTGAGTTGCTATACCAACCACGGCGAATCGGTGCAGGTAGATGACTTCAGAGGCATGTACCTGCTGGATGCCAGAAAACAAGGCAGGGATAAAAACTTCCGCTTCGAAGTGATGGACTCGGTCTGGATGGAGGGAAAACCCAGCGGCATGATTATTTTACAAAACCCCAAACCGCTTTCCCGGGTAAAAGTAGGCCGCAAGATCTATGTCACTGTTACGGGCGACCCACAACCCGAAACCCTCCCAAAATTCTCGGATAGCAGCTATGATTACGACCGCTACGCCTCTAAAATCGCAAAGAGAGGTATTAAGTCCAGGGTGAAAGAGCGCATGTTTGATTCAAAACAGGCAGAAAACACGATCCTTTACTTTTTTCACAATGGCAACAAAGTCACTGAAAAGATGGTGAAGGCGGGTTATCAGGTTATTCCCGGCGACGTACTGGAGTTCGTAGTGACCCAGCGCCTGAGTAATCAGATGGACATCCCCGACCTGGTGTGTATGAATTTTACAGCAGCCGAATTTCTCGTCAGCTCCTCCAACCTGAACATCGGGCAGGTGTTCGCAGATGAGTCCGTGACTGACCAGGCCTCCGCCTTCATTTACAGGCAGGAACCTGCCTACAACCCGGCAGGAACAATCCAGATGGGGGCGCAGATCAGCATCTGGCTGACGAAGAACTTGCCCGCCTCTTGCGCTGCAACTAACGACAGCAACGAAGAGGGCGACTTCTGAACATTTTATTTTTTCTTCGCTTCTAAGAGCTTGTTTGTGATTTTGAGCCAAGTAATCTAATCGCAAACAAGCTCTAAGGAGCAGAGCATTAATAATTTGTGCTCGTCCTTTTCAAAAAGCCTGTAGTGGAAATGGTTTTTTAAAAATAAAATGTACATTTTGTTTTTCCTTCGATTCCAAGTAGTTGCCTATTTTGCAGCAACAAATCAGCAGAAAGGACGTTTTTGGAAAATTGATTGCCAGGGCTGGCATTGGAAGGCTGCATGTCGTAGTTTTCCTTAAATTTTTTGGTTACGGCTCTAGGCTTTCCTCTTGTATTGTTTTAGTAATTACTTAGGAGAGTGCGGGGGAGGAAGAAAAAAGTTCATTTTTTCTTCCTCCCACAATTCGGGGTGTTTTTTGGGAAAAATCGAAGATTTTTCCCAAAAAACACCCCGGCTTAAGAGTTACTTGTTTTAGAAGTTGTTGGGATTGAGTGCACCGGGCTAAAAAGTCGTCTTTTTCTCTCAGGCAGCCTAACCAAACAGCTTCTTAGAAACCTGACACGATGAGATTTTTGTACGCTGTTTTTTTTCTGCTTCTGTCCACTTCCATCCTTCAATCCCAAACGCTCGAATTTGCCCCTGCACAAGGTAATCCCGTCCTGAAAAGTTACGTGATAAAAGAAGATGCTGCCCGTGCAGCACTCGTGGAGCAGATTACGGGAACACAGCCACCTCAGCAGGGCTATGCGAAGCCACCCAACCCCTGCCCGCCTGAATTTCTGGGCGACCTGGTAACCTCTGGCAGCAGCATTGAGATTAAATTAGACACCTTTGGGCTTGCCGATGGAACGGATATTCCGGTGCTCTCTATTTTGAACCTCCAGGAACTGCAATATGGCACGGCCCAACTCGACACCACCATCCTGCTGACTTATTTTGCCACCGACGGATTCAACGGAGCAGGCATTGATACCGTTCTGGTGCTCTTTTCGCAGCAGGCCGGCAGCGACACCATTCGTGTGCCGGTTCACGTAAAGCGGAAGGATAGGGTAGTGGTCGCAAATCCCCAAACAGTGGAGCCTGAATCCATTACGAGCTACTGCCTGGATGACGAACTGCAGTTTGCAATGCCAAAAGCTTGTAGTGAATTTGTGGACTGCAATAGCGATTACGATGGCGATGGCCAGCAATTATACTATTTCAGATCCTACCATTTCCCCGATACCTGCATCGTTTACCATGCCTCCCGCTTTCCGGGGACAGACACGGTCTGCGTCCGGATTTGCGATGAATGGGCGGTGTGCGATGTCTTTAAAATTCCTTTCAGTGTTAAAGGAGATACGCTAGCCGCAACCGACCTGCCTTTCTTCGACGATTTTTCTTCCTACGCGGGCCCCTATCCCCATTCGAAATTCTGGTTGGACAAGGATGTCTTCGTCAACGCTACCCTGGCCAAGGATCCTCCCTCCATCGGGATAGCCACTTTTGACGGTCTCGACCGGCGGGGCGATGTCTATGACGTGGTGGGTGGCGTCGGAGATCGCCTGACTTCCCGGCCTATTGACTTGTCGGGCTTCTCGGCATCAAGCAAGGTATCCCTGCGGTTTTTTGTTGCTCCCAAAGGCTATGGGCTGCCGCCAGAGCAGTCAGATTCGCTCATCCTGGAGTTTCGGAACGACCAGCGGCAGTGGGTGCGGGTACACACGTTTGAAGGGCTGGACTACGTGCCGCTCGATTCTTTTCCACCTTTTACTTTTTTCGGCATCCAAATTGACAAGCCTGAATTTTTACACAAGGCCTTTCAATTCAGGCTCACGGGCTTTATTTCGCCGGGTGGCTCTGTGGACCTCTGGCATGCAGATTACTTCTATCTGGGCCCTTCCATCAATGCAGATAACCAGAATTTCAACGATGTAGCTTTCGTCGGGCCACCTACCTCACTGCTCAAAAACTATACTTCGCTACCCTGGAGGCACTTCAAAGGCCACGTTGATGATGAGTTGACAGATGACTTCAGCGCACTCTTTTACAATCACTTCGACTTCCCCGTTACGCTAAACGTTTCGGGGGTGAACTACCTGGAAACAACAACAGGGCTTGATTTCAATCAGAATTTCACCATCCTTGAGTCGGGGGAAAACATTCTGCCCAAGACCACAACCCTGCGCCAGGGCAATATTCCCGACCTGAATTTCGGCCAGATAAAAACCCTACTCAAAACGCAGATACCCGATGCTCCTTACCGGAATCTGCGGACGGAGTTTGCCTTCGTTAATACTTCGCAGGAAGCTTCGTTCAGGGTGAACGATACCGTGTACCTCAACACGCCATTTTACAATTATTTCGCACACGATGACGGCACAGCTGAATGGCAGGCTTTTTTCAAGCATTCTAATGGTACTGGCCAGCATCTCGCCACCCAGTTCAAGGCAAATGTACCCGATACCATTCATGCCGTTCAACTGATGTTCCCTCACGTGGTGGGCGACGTGCAGGACCAGGTCTTTAACCTGAAGATCTGGGCAGGCTCACTGCAAAGCGAGCCTGTATTCGAGCGGCAATTGCTCAGGCCGTTTTATGCAAATAATGTTTTAGACACCCTCCAGGGCTTTACCACCTACGTGCTGGATGACTTTTTGGGAGAGGAAACCCCCGTTACTATTCCCGCTGGCGATTTCTTCGTAGGGCTTGAGCAGGTGA
>WBZO01001177.1_pt1 | contig 43496 bp, 28 predicted proteins | sample 5204261 | NCBI WGS metagenome assembly WBZO01 (sample SAMN12412400, study PRJNA552823) | activated sludge metagenome | isolation source: activated sludge from anammox sidestream of wastewater treatment plant... | place: USA: North Carolina | collected 2017-09
CGTGCAGCCGGCCCGGGGTTTGATCGTCGCGTGTGCTTCCATCGCCGCAATCTCCGCAACACTGATGCCAACGACACTATTCATCATGGGGGCGCTCGACAATGCCGTACTCGCTGGGACGCTTACGGCTTATGGGCCAAGCGCGGCAAAGTCATGAGGCAAAAGCCTGGCGGTCTGCCGGCTGGTGCCCGCGGCGAGTTTAGGCAAAACCCACATCAGGTAGGCATGAGGATTGACTTTGAGCAGCTGGCAGGTGTTCACGACCGAGTAAATCACCGCGGAGTGCCAGCCGGCATCCGGATGTCCGACAAACAGCCAGTTCTTCATGCCCATCTTAGTCGGGCGGATGCTGCGCTCCACGCCGTTGTTATCGATCTCGACATGGCCGTAGGCCGCTTTTGCATACCGGGAAAGCTCCGGCCAGCGGTTGAGCGCATAGGTCGCAGCCTTGCCGAGCGCGCTCTGCGGCAGAACCTGATCATGCAGTTGGCTGAACTGCTGCCGCAGGGCTCGCAGGATCGGCCGCGCACGGGCATGGCGCAGGCAGGCACGCCCATCGGGACCGAGCCCGTCGTCGCGGGCCCGGCTTTCGATCCGGTACAGCCTGCCGATCGCGGCCAGTAACGCCGCGGCTTCGTCTCCGCCACCCTCGAGCGCTTCGATCAAGTACCGGCGCAGGTGCGCCATGCAACCGATGTGCACCGTCTGCGGACGGTCTTTGATCAAGCTCGCGTAAAGCTCATACCCGTCCGACTGGAGCAATCCACCCCAGTCCCGCGGGAAGAACCGCTCGGGACTGTCCCGGCCGCGCGAGAGACTGAAGTCGAAGAAGACGCTCTGCGCTGTCGGCGAAAGATAGGTCCACAGATAAGCCTGCGCGGCATGGCCTGGACGATCGGCATCCAGCACCCGGATCGGCGTCTCGTCCGCCTGCACATACCGGCTGGCGAGGATACGGTCCTTGAGCCGGTCGCGGACTGCCAGCAGCAGGTGCGCGGCGCCTTCGATCCAGCGGCATTGTTTCTGGCGGGAAAGCGGCACACCGGCGCGCGCGCAGATCTTCTCCAGGCGGTGCAAGGGAAGGTGATCGACATATTTGCTGACCAGCAGATGCGCGATGAGTCCCGTACCAACGCCCGCCTGCGGCAGTACGCGCGCCGGCAAAGGCGCCATTATCGGGGCATGGGCATGCCTGGGGTGCGCGTACACGGGACGCACGTAGTGGCGGCGGAAGAACTGGCTCGGCCGGTAATCGATCTCCTCGGTGATCTCCTCGCGGATGCGCACCAGCCCCGCTTTGCGACTCTCCGGCAAATCGATCTCCACCCGCTCGATCAGCAGATGCTCCGGCGCGGGACGGCGGCCGCCGCCTCTGCAGCCGGTCTTTGCCGGATCGGCTTGCAGAAATTCCCGCAGCAGTGATTTCGCGGCGGCCCGCGCCGGGCGCGGATCGCATCGCGGGTCGCGCGGCGGATCGATGGCCAGGGCGTACTGGCGCGGATCGATCTTCTCGCTCTTGGGACCAAACAGCCGCCGCAGCAGGTCTTTTGTTTTGCTCTCCGCCTGCTCGCGCGCGAGCTTCTCCGTGGCCAGCAGCGCTTCGAGCTCGACCACGCGTTTCCTTTGCCGCTCCATGATGTCCTGCTGCTCGTGCAGCAGCGCATGCAGGGCCGGGAGATCCCCCGGTATGCGGGCGCCGCCGCGATGTGAAGCTTCCCTTAGCATATGCGCGCCGGATTGGAGCGCGCGGCGGAATAATAGTTCGACCGGCGCGGAAATATTTTTTCCTAATCCCGGGGGTTTCTTTGCTCATGACGCGCGGATCCGATCGGACGACAAACATCACCCGGGCGGCGGTGCTCGGCCACTATTATTGCGAGCGCAAGGCTTACCTGAAGATGTTCACCGGGGAACGTGGCGAAGCCGGCGAATATGCCGCCGTCATGGAACGGGCGAAGGAAAGGACCCGGTTACGATACTTGCGCGAGCTGGCGCGCAACGGCCTGCGGATCGAAGCGTTCACCGAGAAGGCGCTGCAGGACGGCGCGCAGTCCCTCGCCGACGCCGTGTTGTCCACGGAGCGGTTCGGTACCGAATGCGCGCTCCTGCTCAGAGTCGCGGGCCGGTCCCGGTTCGGCGAACATCGGTATGAGCCGGTGATCTGCGCCCCCGCGCACGAGCTGCGGCAGGAGGACCGGCTCGAGGTACTGTTCGCCGGCTACGTGCTCTCCGAGGTTCAAGGCGCCGTGCCGGCGCATGGAACCGTCGTGTTGCTGGGCGGCGGCAGCGCGCGCGTGCGGATCGCGGATGGCATGAAACATCTCACGCCCCACCTGCACGCCCTCGGGAAATGGCTGCGCGAACCGCCCGCCCCCGTTCCGGTCGTTCTCAACAAACATTGCCGCCACTGCGAGTTCCAGGGTTCCTGCCGGCCCATCGCCGAGCGGGAGGACAGCTTGAGCCTGCTGGGCGGCATGACGCGGAAAATCCTCGCCCGTTACGAACAGAAAGGTATATTCACCGTCAAACAACTGTCCTATCTCTACAAACCGCGCAAGCCGATGGCCAGACGCAAGCCACGGCTGGCTCACCAGTACGAGCTGCAGGCGCTGGCCCTGCGCACCGGCAACATCTATCTGCACGAGCCGCGCGCGCTCGCGGATTGCCGCAGCGCCGTTTTTCTCGATATCGAATCGATTCCCGGACGGCGCTTCTACTATCTGATCGGGCTGCTGGTGTGCACCGCGCAGGACAGCCGCTACCTCGCGCTATGGGCCGAGCGGGAAACCGATGAAGCGTCGATCTGGAGGCGCTTCATCGACTTCGTCGAGGCTCACCCGGAACTGCCCCTGCTTCATTACGGGGCTTTCGAGTCGCGGGCAATCCTGGAGCTCGGGCGGCGCTACGGCACGCCGGTCGATGCCATCATCGGACGGCTGCTCAATATCAACGCCTGCATCTTCGGTCGGATTTATTTTCCCGTGCACTCGAACGGACTCAAGGACATCGGCCGCTACCTGGGTTTGTCGTGGAGCTCGGCACCGGCGTCCGGACTGCAAGCCATCGTGTGGAGATACCGGTACGAGGAGACCGGCGATGAGCGCTACCGCGGATTGCTGCTGACTTATAACCGGGAGGATTGCGAGAACCTCAGGGCGCTGGCGCGGAAGCTGCGCGATATCCTCGCCCGGGCGCGCGATATTCCCGAGGTCCGTACGGCTGACCGCGTTGAGGGACACCTGACGCCGGCGGGCTCGGAAATCGTCGGCCAGCTCACGGGCATCCTGAAATCGGCGCACCTGACGTACGAGAAATCCAAGATCGCCCTCAAACACACGCGGCCGCCGCGGGCCGTTTGCGCGGCGCGGGCGGGCGGCCGAAGTCGCAAACGTCCGAAGGCGCACGCCGTGGTGGCGGTCGAGCCCGCACGGCGATGTCCGCATCATCCCGAGCAGGCTTTGAAAGCCACGGCGTCCCTGGCCCAGCACACCCGCATCGACCTGACATTCACCGGCAGCGGCGTGAAGAAAACCGTAACGCGGACCGTAGGCAGGCAGGGCTTCTGCGCCCGGTGCAAGAACAGGATCAGCCCGCCGCAGATCAGACAGCTGAACCGTGACGGCAAGTTTGGCCATGGACTCAGGGCGTGGACCGTGTATCACCGGCTGGCGCTGCGCCTGTCTTACCGCAGTATCTCCCAGCTCATCGGAGATCTGTTCGGGGAGGACATCAAACCGGGCGCGCTGCTGCGGTTCATCAACCAGGCCGGCGAATACTATGCCCAGACAGAGACGGTCCTGTTGCGGCGGATCCTCGCCAGTCCCGCGGTCCACGTCGATGAGACCTCTATCAACATCCGGGGACAGAACTGGTATGTCTGGGTGTTCACCGACGGGCGGCGCGCGGTCTTCCGGCTCACCCAGACCCGCGAATCCACCGTCGTCCACGAGATCATGGCCGGCTACGGCGGCGTGCTGATCTCGGATTTCTACGCCGGGTACGACGCGGTGGAGTGCACGCAGCAGAAATGCTGGGCGCATCTTATCCGCGATTTAAATGAGGATCTGCGCACTGCGCCTTTCGATGCGGAGCTGGAGCGGTTCGTGTCGGGAGTCAGGGACCTGATGGTGCCGGTGTTCGCGGCGGTGGAGGCCCATGGCGCGAAGTCCGGGCACCTGAGGAAGTTCACCGCCGACGTAGAGCGGTTTTACGCGCGGTACGTCGCGGACGCCGCGTATCAGTCGAATCTGGCGCAGCACTACCGGAAAAGGTTCGCCAGATACAAGGATGGTTTGTTCGTGTTTCTGACTCGCGACGGTATCGCCTGGAACAACAACATGGCGGAGCGGGCGATCCGGCACCTGGCGGTGCAGCGCAAGATCTCCGGCTCGTTTTTCGAATCGGGGATGCAGCACTACCTGCTACTGCTGGGGATCGCGCAAACCTGCCGGTTCCAGGGAAAGTCGTTACTGGAGTTCCTGCTGTCCGCAAGCCAGGACGTCGACGCCTTCCAAGTCGGAACGAAGGACTTCGGATCCGGTATCGAGCCGACGGCCGGCCGGGAGGATACAGGTCACCTGTGAACAGACTTGCCGTGCGGGAACGCGGACACAAACAGCGGGGTCGCGAGTAACGAGCGTTGAGCCATCAACGCCCTGACGATCGACCTCTACGTGCGCAACCTCACCGATTCGACGCCTTTGCGTATCGTGCCGATCACGTCAACTTAGACGGCTCCTAATAGTTAAGAGCACACATCAAAGGGCAATGGACAGCGGGGACACGACTATTTTTCGGGTACTAATATGTCTGGTCAATCAACGACTTAGTTGGGGGACGCCCGCTTCTAGCGCCTGTCATCCCCGAGAGGCTGTCCATTAACTCGATTGTTCGACTCCAATCTCCTACTAAAGCCACTCAACGAGGGCAACACGCGATCGCGAGATTCTCAACCCGTATCGCGCCGCAATGGACTGCGCCATCTTCAGATCTTTGTCGGCATGGTATGCCCGCCCCCCCTGAGCAGTGGCAGTATCTTCGCAAAAGGCTGCGGGTTCTGGTCCCGGGAGGCCGCTGCGGGTCGCACCCAGGGAAAGGATCGCCCCGCCGCGTCGCGGCGAGCGACAGCAAGACCCAGCCGCGTTTCGTCGTTCTACTGCCTATCACGCATTCACCCCCAATCGTCGAGACCATCGCCATCGAGATTCCGGCCAAGGTGCGCCAGTCGAGCGGGCTGGAAATAACGGGGCAGGTTGAGGAGCGACCACAAAGTCGACACTCGGCTGGCTGGACAGGCGGCATTCCGCGAGATCCGGGGGCAGGACTCGTCTCAAAGGTTCGCGCGGCGAGTTTACTTGCCGCCAGCCCGGCCCGCTGCCTCTATGCCGCCGGCGTTGTACGGAAACAGCTGATCGAGCTTCACATTCTTATAGGGCAGAGCCTCCAGATGCACGGTGCCGAGATACGGCCCGGGGGCATCGACGATCAGGATCGTCCGGGCATAGCCGTTGTCGTCAAAGCCGGCGCGGAAATGAGCACGAGACTTCAACACCCAGGTGGTGAACCGATCCGGATCGATCGGGCCCCAGCGCATTTGTGCGGGATCGGTGACCTGCACCAGCGCCGCAGAGATCACCAGGTAATTGCCCCGGCCGAATTCGATCACGGCGAAATCCTCGTCGGCCTGGCGCAGCTCCCGCGCGCGGGCAGACCGTCCGAAATACACGACCTTGCCGCGAATGCGCACCGGCTTCCCGCTGGCCGGCGCGATCACGTAGCCGCCGACCTCACGGTCGAACTTGTCGCCGGCCTTCGCTCCGACGCTCTTCAACGCCGCAAGCGTCCGTTCGTCCCGCAGCGTTGCATAGAGCACGCCGCCAAGATCCTGCTCGACGATCTCCTTCAGTATATGAGTGGCATCTCCCGTGCGGTCGGAGTAGTCAGCCAGAACGATCGGCGTTCGTCCCGCGGAGGTCTGCTTGATGGCTTCCGCAACGGCCTTCTTGGGAGATACGATGGGTGTGCTCCACAGTTCCTCGCGCCGCCGCCACATGTAATCGCTCATGTCTTGCGCGATCGTATCCGCAAGGCGCTGATCGCCATTGGTCATGACTTGAAACGTCGCGCCCACATCGGGTACGTCGCTCCATGGAAAACCGAAGAAATAGCTCACATAGACATCGGGATGGCGGGCTTCCCACGTCAGTGCACGCTGCACGATCGAGATCCACGGCTCCTGTCCGGTCCATTGCAGCACGGTCGGCGTGATGATTCCGGGCTTTCGGGTTGCGGTCCTGGGCTGGTAGTCACCCCGCGCGGTGCGGATCAGCAATCGCGCCGCGCGCTCGCCCTGCAGGTAGCCGTCGTAGTGCGGGAAATATTTCATTACAAACGAGAAATCGGCGTAGCGCAGAAATTCCTGGTCCTCGTTGCCATGCGGATCGAAAGTGCCGGCGATGGGAACCCCCGGGCCCACCAGCGCCCTCACCCGCCGGGCCAGCTCCGCTTCCGGGCGCTCGACGCCTTCCACAGCCGCCGCGCCGTGCAGCGACAGGTAGACCGCATCGACCGGCAACGCGGCTTTGAGATCGTCGAGGATCTGCACCGCGTAATGCTCGAAGGCGTCACGGCGAATCCAGCCTTTCGAGCTGCTGCCGATGACGACGTTGGGCGACTTCAGCGGCACCAGCGTTACACCGGCCGTTTCGCGCGCGAGCTTGACGAAACCTTGCATCGGCTCGCCATGGCTCAGCAGCGCCTCTCCGGCGAGGTCCGGCTTCTTGAAGTCATCGATACCGACCTTCTCGGGAGAGAAGGTCGTGGTCTCGTGAATGAAGTGCGCCACCGCAATCCTGATGGCGCGATCTTTGGGAGCGGCCCCGAGAATCTCGAACTGAGGAAGCTGCTCGCGCTGCTTGTCCCGATTGGCGGGATCGACGAATCCGGACAGGAAGCGCTCCCGTTCCGCATCCAGGGCCTTCACCGCCGCTGGATCCAGCGCGGTCTGTCGTCTGACCTCCTCCAGAATTTGCGCCTGCTTGCGCTCGAAGAACGCGCCGACTTCGGTGCGGCCTCTCAGGAGGTAAACACCGTGGGGGTCCAGCAGGACATCCGCCCGCACCTCTCTCAGATTCCTCAAGCTCAGCAGCATATCGTGAATGTCGGTGCGATCCGCGAATCTGCCGAGCAATGGAAGCTGGGGCGAAATGTTCCAAGCCGATTCCAGAATCAGCACCTCATGCGATACACCGCCTTCCGACACCTTCAACTGCCAGGCCGTCGCACCCGGCGTGTGCGGAGGAGCGGCGTATGCCTGCAAGGTGATGTCCCCGAGAACAACTGTGTCCCGATCCCGCAGCACCCTGTCTACAGGACAAGGCTCCGCTACGCGCACGCGAGTGCCGTCTGCGGCGATAATGACCCCTGTTCGAATCGTTTCGTCGTCCCCCTCCATCACCGCGACCTGGGCACCCGTTTCCCGCCTGATCTGCGCGTGGCCGCCGGCATGGTCCGTATGCGCGTGACTGGTCAGCAGAATCTTGACATCCTCGAGCTTGAATCCGAGTTTCTCGAGATGGGCGAGGATGACGGCGGGGCTGTTGAGCCGCTGGGTGCGTGCGTTCGCCGAGTCGGGATAGCCGCTGTTGATCAGGATGATGCCCGCAGTCGTCTTGATGAGATACGAGCGGTTCTTGGCGCTGCCGACGGTGTAGACATTTCCGACGATCCTGTGGGGCTCGAATTCCGATTGTGCGTGGGATGCAGCCGCCCAGGTAATGGCGACGACACCGAACGCTGCTACGACCGTGCGTGCTATCCGATCGGAGCGCGATCGCCTGGAAGAGGCTCGGAGCATGTCAGAACTGTTTGGACAGCTGCAGCCAGTAGCTGCGCAGCCGGACATCTCCAAACGGACTGGTATAGGCAGTACCTGCGTAGAAAGCGTCGAACGGCGGATCCGAATCGAAGATATTCCGCACGCCCAGCCTGACGGTCGTCTTGGCCGGCAGCAGGTACGAGACCACCGCATCGTGATACATCTGGCTCTCTATCGATCTGCCGCCTTGCGCGTTCAAATAAGTCTGGTTTCCACCGACGCTGTATTGCTGATACGAGCCGTAGTAGGTCGTGAACCACTCGGCCTGCCAGTTGAGGAACCTCCACCCCAGCGAGAAGTTCGCCTTGAAGCTCAGCGGCCCGCCGAAAGCGACCTGATCGAGCACGTCCTGACTGGGCTCGCCGATCACGAACTGCTGGTCGAAGGAGAAGATCTTCGTCGCGGCGAAGGCGATATCAAACTCACCGATGGAAGCGGTACGGAAACGATAGTCCACCGCCGCAGTCAAGCCCTCGGTTTCCAACTCGAGCGCGGAAAGAACGGAGGTATCGATCCCGATGATGGATCCCACGCCGAACGGATCGCCGGGAAGCGCAGCCGCGCGCGTAACCCTGCCTGGAAACCGCAGCTCCAGGTCCACCATCTGCTGGGCGGTGGGATTGGTCAACCGGTTCGTCAATTGCAGCCGGTACCAGTCGAGACTGACCCTCAGCCCTTCCACGGAGGCGGGCTCGAGGATCAGTCCGGCGCTCAAGTCCTTGGATTCCTGCGGCTGTACGCTGGGGTTGCCGCCGATATAGAAGGGTATGCCGGCCACGACCTCATCGCCCCGGCGCGGATCCACTATCGTCGCGCCCAGTCCCGGCTGGAGCGTGGGGCTGAAGAACTGGCTGAATCCCGGCGGCAGGAACGAGCTGCTGTGACTGACGCGCAGCGCCACACTCTCGACCGGCCTGTACAGGACACCGAACATTGGCTTGGTCGCGCTGTACTCGACGTGCACGGAATCCGCCACCGTGGAGTACGCATCCACCGCATAACGCTCGGTGCGCACCGCGGCCTGCAGGCTCAGCTCGTTGACGCCGCGGATCTTTTGCCGGGCCGAGATCAGTGGAATCAAGGTCTCCACGTAGGCGCTCTTGACCTTCTGTACCTGTTTCGGCTCGATCGATTCGTAATTGTTGCTGCTCGCCGGCGGGGCGTCGTAGAGCGCCCGCACGGTCGACTGGTCCATGCCTTCCTTTCTATGACCGAGTCCGATGGTCAGCGCGACTTTGCCGCCGGGGAGCCGCAATACCGGACCGGACAACCGCAGCCCTATATCGTCCAAGGTATTTTTCTTCGAGCCATACACGGTGGACGAGGTGGCGTCGAGGCTCATGGGGAACAGAATCGTGTCGACGAACGGATTGAGACCGCCGCTGTTTATGGCGGCCACGCTGGTGAGGAATACATCGCCCCCCGCGGTCTCATAGTCGAAGTTGTACTGATTCCACGTGTAGTCGCCTTGCAGGCGCCAGTCGGCCGGCAGCGTCGCGATGAAGCCGAACGCCGCGCGCTGACTCTCATGGTCCGGAGTCAGCTCTCCTTCATGAGTTACCGGAGCCGTGACGCGCACATTCTGCTGAAAGGGATTGGACGGTGCCGACGCCAGAATCGTGACCGGAGCATTGAATTGGCTGACGGGACTGCTGTCCGTATTCTCGGTTTTGGCCACTTCGGCGAACAACTCGAGGCGGTCCGTCATCTGCCGGCGCACGGTCGCGAGAGCGCTCTTGGAGACCGGCTGGCCTCTCAGACGGTTCAACAGTCCCCGCGTCTGCACAGTGCGCGGCGCCTGCATGTCGTAGCTGCCTGCATTCGCCAGCAGGCTCGCTCCCACGGCGAGCGGGGAATCGGAGGGCGAGGTTCCCGGCTCGACGTGCGTGAATGACGATCCCAAGCTCTGTCCGCCATACTCGGGCTTCAGGACCAGCGCGCTGCCATTGACGGACGAGATGTTGGTCGTGGCACCAGTGCTGTAGGGCACGGTTCCCGACGACAGGAAGGAGGGTGAATTGCGCAGAATCCGCTGGACGCCTCGGGAGAACAGGTCGCGATCGCCGAGATAGGGTGACTGCGACTCGGAGTAATGCGCCGCCACCATGATGTTCGTGCGGCCTTCCTCAAGCGACAGGCCGTAGGTCGCATCCACGACCTTCTCTTCACCGTCGCTGGAGAAAGTATTTCCGTACATCATGTTGATCTTGCCGCCGTCGAAATTTTGCTTGAGGACGACGTTGACCACGCCACCGACGGCCGCTCCGCCATAGATGCCCGTGGAAGAGGACGGCAGCACTTCGATCCGCTCGATCGCGTCCACGGGAATACTGTTGAGGTTGGGCTGAAGCGGCTGGAAGGCGTTCAGGGAGGCCGCGGCGGCGCGCCGGCCATTGATGAGGACCAGCGTTTGCGTCGAGCCGACGCCCCTGAGGTTGATCTGGCTGATGTTGCCGCGCGTGTTGCCGGAGGTCTGGCCGAAAGTCAGCGCCGTGGTATTCATCGACAGGTTGCGCTTCAGAAAGCTGTCGACATCCAGCACGCCGGAATTCTCGATCTTCTTGCTGTCGATAACGTAGTAGGCCTGCGGGTCATCGAGCGTTCGAACAACATCCATATTGAGGATCTTCGAGCCGCTGACGACGATCTCCGGAACGCCCTTGGCAGCTGGAGTCTCCGCGGCATTTTCCGCGGGAATCTGCTCGCTTTGCGCGCCTGCCGCGGCGGCGGAATTATCGGGCGTCGTCGAGCCCGCCTGCGCGAGCGCCAGCTTGCCGGTCTCCTGAAGGGATGAGACATCGTTCGACGACTTGCCGTCGGCGGATTTCGCCGAGCGGATGGCCACGGTGTTCGCGTTGACGAACTCATAACGCAGCGCAGTGCCGGCCAGCAGCTCACTGAGCGCCGCTTGCGGCGTAAACGTACCCCTGAGCCTCGGCGCGTTCAGGCCTTCGCTCTCTCTCGAGTAGAAGACGACCTGGATTCCGACCTGGCGGGCAAGCTGCTTGAGCGCGTCGTTGAGAGGCGATGCGGGAATATCGAGTGCGACCGGCGCAGACGGCTGCGGCTGCTGGGCGCAAGCGAGGCCGGCGAAAAGGATGAAGCTCGCTGCTAGACAGGCCAATCGAATTGTCATGTTTTGTGCTCCCCTGAAGCACCGGCACGGGCCCCCGGCGGGTCAGCGCATTCCAGGCGCACCGTTCTCCTTCACGTGCCATAGACTCTTCAGCGCGGACGATTTACCCATTGAATTTTTCCCGTGCTGCAGAGCGGCGAAGATCGGATAGGTAAATGGTCGCGGCCAAACAGTCTTGCACTTACCGGAGTAGGATCACAGGCCGTGCTCGACCATCGACGAACCCAGCGTACCCCACCGTCCTCGGATCTCACGCAGCGAGCCTTCGAGGAATACGGCGTCGACCTGTATCGGTTCTTGATTCGGCGGATGCGCTGCGCCCACACGGCGCGGGACTTGGCGCAGGATGTCTATCTGCGATTCATGCTGGCCGCGCGCCATGAAAATATCCGCAATGCGCAGGCATTCCTGTATCAGCTCGCCTCGAACGTCGTGTACGAATACAAGATCCGCCAGCAGCACAGCCGGGTCGTGTACGACTCCGATCTCCTCGAGGCGGTGGATCATCAAACGGCGGTCGAGACGGCGAGCGACCCGATCGATCGGTTGGGCTCGGCCGAGGAGTTCGGGCGCGCCCTTTTGACCCTGCCGAAGGCGTATCGGGCAGTCCTGTTGATGCGCAAGCGCGACGGCCTCTCCTCCGCGGAGATCGCGCAGCGCCTGGGATTGACCAGGAAAACGGTCTACGAGTACCTCACTCGCGCCATTGCCCAACTCAAAGAAACCAGGATCGGCCTGTAGCCATGGACAGTTCATTCCTTCCGCAAGACACCGAGCTGGCCCGCCAGCGAAGTTTGAACGAGCAGGCCGCGGCCTGGCTGCTCACGCTCGAAGACGAGTACACGTCCGAGGCCGAGGCGCGCTTCCGGCGCTGGCTGGAAAGCTCGGCCAACCACATTCAGGCGTTTCTCGAAGTGGCCGCCGTCGATCTGGAGCTCGATTCGATCGATTCACAGCGGCACATCGACCTCGAGGCGCTGATAGCCGACATCCACGCGGAAGGCGAGTCCAAGATCATCGCGCTGCAGGAGCCCGCCAGGGCGGCCGCTCCACCGGCGCCGACGAATCGATGGCCTCGCAGTGCCGGCATCGCGGCCGGTGCGGCTGCGCTGGCGATCCTGGGCGGCGCCGTGTGGTGGAGCAAGCTGGCGCACAACCCCAGTTACATCACGGCCATAGGCGAGCAGCGTGCATTCAAGCTCGAGGACGGCTCGTTGATGCATCTCAACACGCGTTCGCGCGCCGCCGTCGACTTCACCGAGCAGGCGCGCGACATACAGCTTCTCGAGGGTGAGGCTTTGTTCACCGTCGAGCGCGACAGCAAACGACCGTTCAGGGTTCTGACGAGCGCCGCCGTAGTACAGGCCATCGGCACGCAGTTCAACGTATACCAGCACGACGGTGCCACCAAGGTGTCGGTCGTGGAGGGCCGGGTGAGAATTTCCGCAAACCATGCCACGCGCGGCAGTACGTCGGCTCCTCTGACGCTCACGGCCGGCGAAGAGGCCAGCATCGACGATACAGGACGAGTCGCCAGGCGCACTGCTGCCAAAGTCTCCAAAACGATCGCCTGGCGCCAGCGCCAGCTCGATTTCGACCATGCGCCGCTGGCGGACGTGGTCGAGCAGTTCAATCGCTACAATCGCACGCAGATCCACATTGCGGACCCCGCCGTTCGCCTGCGGGAGCTCGACGGTGTATTCAACGCCGATCAGCCTCAGGCGCTGCTCGACTTTCTGGTGCAGGAACGTCAGCTGTGGATCGAGCACAGCGGCGATGTCGTGATCATTCATGCCCGCCCGCCGCACGACCCGACGGACCCCAAGGGCGGCTGACGGGCAACCAGAGGACGCAGAGCGGGCTGGATCCACAGGCGCCGCGCTCATAAGAACAATGACATCGAGAGAACCGCGTTCGCTGCACCATGCCCACTGACACTGGAACCCGCGCAATCCGACTGACGGCGCAGGCCCGCGGCGTCTTCGCCGTATCCGTAACTCCCTTTCACGACGACGGTGAGCTGGACCTGGGAAGCACCGAGCGGTTGGTCGACTTCTATTTGTCGCACGCAGTGGACGGGTTGACTCTGCTCGGAATGATGGGTGAAGCCGCGAAACTTTCAGCCTCGGAGGCAAGCGAGTTCCTGCGCTGCGTGCTCGCACGTGTCGCGGGCCGTGTGCCCGTCGTCGTCGGTGTGAGCAACGCCGGCATCCGCAGTCTCGTAGCCTTGTCGGAAGAAGCCATGCAGGCCGGGGCGGCGGGCGTAATGGTCGCGCCCTTACCCACGCTCAAGACCGACGAACACCTCATCGCCTATTACGAGAGCGTTTCCACAGCGCTCGGCGCGCACACTCCCATCGTTCTCCAGGACTTCCCGCTCGCAACCGCCGTGCACTTTTCCGTGCGCACCATCGAGGCGATCGTCGAGCGGTGTCCTACGGTCGTCATGCTGAAGCACGAAGACTGGCCCGGACTGGCGAAAATCTCGCGGCTGCGGCGCAACGCCGCAAAGGACGGCACGCGGCGCATCAGCATTCTGGCAGGCAACGGCGGGCTTTATCTGCCGCAGGAATTGGCGCGCGGCGCCGATGGAGCGATGACGGGGTTTGCGTATCCGGAAATGCTCGCGCAAGTCTGCAAAGCATTTTCAGAAGGACACGCGGACGCTGCCGAAGACATCTACGACATGTATCTCCCCCTGCTACGCTACGAGGCCCAACCGGGGATTGGACTCGCCGTCCGCAAGGAGTTGCTGCGTCGTCGCGGAGCGATCGGCAGCGCGCACGCGCGCCTGCCGGCGCCTGCGCTCGATGAGGACGACCATCGTGACCTCGATCGCCTGGTGAAACGCCTGGAGCGCCGGCTGCAAGCCGCGCGCTGAGCCATGAGCCGCATCCTGGTCATCAATCCCAACAGCTCGCGCGAGATCACCGCGGCAATCGATTGGGCCATGCAGCCGCTGCGCATGGCTGGCGGACCTCAGATCGTCTGCGACACCCTGGCGGCCGGTCCGCCGGCCATCGAGACGCAGGATCATATCGATGAGGTGGTCCGGCCCCTGAGCCGGAAAATCGCGGGCGAACGCGCCGATGCGTTCGTGATCGCCTGTTTTTCGGACCCCGGCCTGCAGGCTGCCCGTGCCGCCGTCGCCCAACCGGTGCTCGGCATCGGCGAGTCCGCGTTCCTGCACGCGCTCAGTCTCGGCAAGTCCTTCGGCATCGTCTCCATCCTCGAGCAATCGATCCCCAGGCATCTTCGCCACGTGCGAACGTTAGGGCTCGAGGCGCGCATGGCAGGCGATCGCGCCATAAATCTCGGCGTTCTCGACAGCACCGATCCCGGACGGGCGCTCGAGCGTATCGTGGCCGTGGGCACGCAATTGCGCGACGAAGACGGCGCCGACGTCCTCATTCTCGGATGCGCCGGAATGGCCCGCCACCGCGCAGCGGTCGAGGCCAACCTGCGGATGCCGGTTGTGGATCCGTGCCAGGCCGCGGTCGCCAGCGCCATCAGCTTATTGACTCTCGGCTACGGACGGATTCGCGCATGACCTCATCACCCACGCAGTTCGACCTCATCGTCAAGGGCAGGATCGTAACGGCGGACGGCGTCATCGAAGAGGGCTGGGTTGCCATAGCCGGCGAACGGATCGCTGCCATCGGCAACAAAACACCTCCGCCCGCGGCGGGGGTGCACGATGCCGGCAACGCATGGGTTCTCCCCGGTCTCATCGATGGTCAAACGCATGCCGGAAGCTGTCGTGGCCTGCCCGGACTTGGGCCGACGACGCGCTCGGCGGTCGCGGGAGGCATAACGACTATAGTCGACATGCCCTATGACAACCCGACACCACTCGCCACGCTCGATGCGCTCGAGCGCAAGGTCGAAGCGACTGAAAAATTCGCGCACTGCGATGTGGCGCTTTACGGGACCATCACCGTGGGAGAACCGCCGACGCAAGTGCAGGCGCTGGCCGATGCCGGGATCTGCGCGATGAAGATCTCGGCCTATGGCGTGCATCCCACGCGGTTTCCACGCATACCCGCAAACGAAATCCTGGACCTCCTCGAGGCCGCCGCGCCGCTCGACTTGCCCGTCGGCTTGCACAACGAAGACCAGGAAATCGTCAACGCCCGCGTCGCGCGCTGCCGCGCCGCCGGCTGCATCACGCCCGAGTGGCATTCGGTCAGCCGTCCTGCCGCGGCAGAGCTGGCCTCGACGGCGGCGTTTCTGGAGATGGGCGCGGTGACCGGCGCACACGTACACATCGTTCATCTGTCGCTCGCGCGCGGCTACGACCTGGTCGAGCGGTACCGGAACGAAGGCACGCGCGCAACGGCCGAGCTTTGTTTGCACTACCTGCATTTCGATGCCGCGGACGACCTGCCCCGGCTCGGTGCACTCATGAAGGTCAACCCGCCGATCCGGGCCGGCGAACGCGCGGCGCTGTGGCGGGCGTTCGCGGATGGGAAAGTCGCCTTCGTGTCATCGGATCATTCGAGCTGGCCGGTGGATAACAAGCGCGCCCCGGCGATTTTCGATGCCGGTGCAGGCGTTCCGGGCGTGGAAAGCCTGGTACCGGTGTTCTTCACCGATCTTGCGCGGCGCGGCGCCGATCCCGTACGCAAGCTTGCAACCTATCTCGCGGAGAAGCCTGCGCGCTTCTTCGGGCTGTGGCCGCGCAAAGGAATGCTGGCCGCGGGGGCCGACGCGGATATCGTGATTCTCGAAGAGGGTCGGCACCGCTTCGATGCGGCCCGTGCGCATGACGAGCTCAACTGGAGTCCGTATCACGACGAGATGATCGACGTTCGGGTGGCGGCAACCTTCGTGCGGGGGCGCCTGGCTTGGGATGGCGCACGAGTCCTCGCCGAGCCCGGGCAGGGACGATTCGTCAAGGCATACCGGCCGCGGATTGCAGATAAACACTGAAATCGCCGGGTGCCGCGCACATTACCGGCAAACACGCCAGGAGAAAACGGCATGCGATACCCGCATTCGAGCCTTGCAAGAATCCTCCGGCCGGACGGCGCGGCAGGATTTCCGACGTCCATAGCCGCGTTCGCGATCATGACGCTGGCGCTGGGGTATTTCCGGCCCACCCTGTCGCAAGAACGGCGTCCATCGCCGCCAATCATCACCGAGCAGAACGTGCATCGCGAGTTTGCGTATGTACCGATGAAAGATGGCGTGCGGCTGGCTTACGTGCTTTGGCGGCCGGCGCAGAAAGGACGCTTCCCGACGTTGGTGGAGTATGGCCCTTACAGCTCCGATGCGCGGTCGTTCGACAAGGTGAAGCGCTACCTGGAGGCCGGTTATGCCTACGTCGGCGTCAACGTGCGCGGCACGAGCTGTTCCGAAGGGGCATATACGGGCGGCGGCACTGCGCCTTTTGCGACCGAGGGCCGCGATGGCGCCGAAATCATCGAATGGGCGGCGGCTCAGCCATGGAGTACCGGCAGCGTCGGCATGGTCGGAATCTCCTACGCCGGCGAGATTCAATTGGCAACGGCCGCCCACCGGCCGCCGCACTTGAAGGCGATCGTGCCCGGTGCGGTAACAGCCAGCGACTACCGGGAGGGATATATGGTCGGCGGCATGCTTCACATGGGCGTAATCGGCGCATGGAGCGTCGGCATACAGCCGGGAGCCGCCCGGAAGGCGGTGCAGTCCCGCATAGAGTCTGGCGATTCGCGCTGCGCTTCCATCCGCGCCGCGCAGCCGCCGAACCGCGCATTCTGGGACATGCTGGAACACCCGTTGCGCGACTCCTGGTGGGAAGCGCGCGATCCGGAAGAAACCGCGGACCGGATCGTCGCTCCCGTCCTGCTGGTCATGGGATGGCAGGACCAGTATTCACTCAACGCCGGCACACGTTTGTTCAAGCTGCTGAAGACTCCGCACAAGAAACTGGTGCTGCAGAACGGCGGCCACAGCGTCCTGGATCGCGACATCAATCGACATCTGGAAATGCGCTGGCTGGACCGGTGGGTCAAGGGAGAGAAGAACGGCATCGACACCGAGCCGATGGTGAACGTGCACTGGGAAGTCACGGATACGGACGACAAAGCGAAGGCGGGCTGGACGAGCGACTACGCGGCATGGCCCGTTCCCAACCTCCGTTGGTCGACGCTTTATCTGACGCCTGAGGGCACGCTGGATCCTGAGCCTCCTGCCGCCAGCCCCGACGATGGCGCCAGGAGCTACCTGTATCCGATAGGAACGGAGCTCATCGGCGACAATCGTCAATTCTCGCTCGCGCCATACGATGCTCGCGGCGAAGGCGGACTGAGCTACCGCACGGCAGCGGTGACCGCGGACATGACCGTGCTCGGCCTGCCGCAGATCGATTTCTTCGTCAGCTCCGATCAGAAGGACACCGACTTCTTTTTTACGCTCAAGGATATCGATCCCGACGGTAATGTCCTCTTTCTCCAGCGCGCGTTTCTGCGGGCCTCGCTGCGTGCAATCGATAGCGGCAAATCGACGCCCGACGAGATCATCCCGGCATTCAGCAAGAAAGAAGAGCTCGTACCGGGCCGGAGGTACGAGATCGCTCTTTCAATGCCGGCCCTCGGGCACGTCGTGCGGCAAGGACATCGCCTGGAGCTGTCGATTCTCGCCCCCAATCCAATTCCGGCTCCGGGTTTGGGCGCCGCGCCCATCGGCGGACCATCGGTAAACAAGGTTTATCACTCACCGCGCTACCCTGCGACGCTGCGCCTGCCCGTCGTGCCGGGTCAAAAAGCGCAAGCTCCGCCGCCCGAATGCGGAATCCTGCAGTTTCAGCCCTGCCGCAAGGCCCGGCCGCCGGCCCGCAGCGCCGGAGGGTCCTGAGCATGAATGTGACCGCTTACAAAGGTTACGCGCCCAGCGATCGGGCGCTCGAGCTGTTGACGTCCAGCATCGTCTGCGATCTGACACTGCCGTGGACACCGGCGATGGCCGACGTCGATGAGACGCTGCCGCGCTTCAAGGCGGCGGGATACTCGTTTGTATCCATGACTGCGCAGACCATGCCCCCGACGCTGCCGAGCCTGATCCACTGGATGGCGAAGGTTCGCGCGCACGTCGACTCGCGCTCCGGATACCTGGTGTTCGTCCGCAGTGTCGACGATATCCGGCGCGCGGCCGGGAACGGCAGGCTCGCGGTCGGTTTCAATATCCAGGACACTGTCCAGCTAGAAGGCACGGTCGATTTGATCCGCACATACTACGATCTGGGCGTACGCCATATGCTGCTCGCATACAACACCAAGAACATGGTTGGCGACGGCTGTTCCGAGCGTACGGATGCAGGACTCAGCCGCTTCGGCATCGCCGCGATTCAGGAGATGAACCGCGTCGGCATGCTCGTCGACGGCTCGCACACCGGATATCGGACGACGATGGAAGCCATGGAGGTCACCCGCGCGCCCTTCATTTTCTCGCACTGCTGCTGCGCGGCCCTGGCTCATCATTATCGCAACGTACGCGACGAGCAGATCAAAGCCTGCGCGAGGACGGGAGGAGTGATCGGCATCGCCGGGATCGGGGCGTTCCTGGGCGACACGCAGGCTCGGGCGGAATCCCAGTTCCACCATATCGACTACGTCGCCCGCCTCGTCGGACCTCAGCACGTCGGTATCGGCAACGACTACGTCAAGGATATGCCGAAGGTGTGGGCATGGGCCCGCTCCAATCCCGAAGCCTGGCCCGAGCAGGACGCCAGGATCATACTGGACGGCGAATGTGTGCAGCCCGAGCAGCTCGTTCGCCTCGTTGACCTCATGCTCGAGCGCGGATACGGTGACGAGGTGGTGCGTGGGGTGCTGGGGGAGAATTACCTCCGTGTCGCCGCGCAGGTATGGCAATGAGCCTGACATGAATCGCGGGGGACGCTTTGAAAACTAAAACACGAATCTGGAGCCTCACGACCGCTGTCTTCTTCACCGGAATTTTTGCGCGGCCCGCGCCGGCGGCCGACCAATGGACGGCGATCGATGCCGGGACGGTCGTAGACGTGGAGCGCAAAACCTTCATCCGGCGGGCGACGATTCTGATCAAGAACGACCGCATCCACGCCGTGGGTACGAATTTGAAGGTCCCGCCGGAGGCGAAGAAGATCGACCTGAGCAACGCGTACGTCCTGCCGGGCTTCATCGACATGCACACGCACGTGTTTGCCACCTACGACCAGAAGAGCCGCCTGGAGGCCGTGCTGACGCAGTCGAGCGCGGACAATGCTTTGATCGGCCTCAAGAATCTGCAGACGATGATGCGCTCGGGAATCACCACCGTGCGCCTGCCGGGCGACAAGGACCAGGGCTTCGCGGCGATTTCGATCCGCAATGCCATAAATCGCGGCGATTTCGCAGGCCCCCGCATGTTCGTGGCGCCTCATTTCGCCGGACCCGTCGGCGGGCACGGCGACCTGAACGATGTTTCGCCGGAGTGGGAAGGCCACGTCGAGGGACAGGTCATCTACGCGGGAATCGAGAACATGCAGAACCACGTGCGCCGGGAGGTCAAATACGGCGCGGACTGGATCAAGATCATGGTCACCGGCGGGGTGATGTCGCAGCACGACGATCCGGCGATCCAGGGATTCAGCGACGAGGAGCTCAAGGCGCTGGCCGACGAAACGCACCGGTACCGGCGCAAGATTACCGCGCACGCTCACGGCGATGCGGGCGCGTATGCCGCCGTCAAAGCGGGCTTCGACAGCATCGAGCACGGCACGATGATCTCGGACAGGACGATCAAGCTGATGGTGGACAAGGGCACCTTCCTCGTCCCGACCGTCTACGTGCTCGACTGGATCGTCGCGCATGGCGCGGGCGGCGGAATCTCGGCCAACAATTACGAGAAAGCCCTGCGGGTCGCCAAGACGCGCAACATCGCGATCATGAATGCGTACAAAGCGGGCGTAAAACTGGCGCTGGGCTCGGACCCGGTATTCCCGCACAACGAGGCCATCCGCGAGTTCGCCGCGATGGCCAAGGTCGGAATCGCGCCGTGGGACGTGCTGTGCGCGGGAACGACCGGCGGAGCAGAATTGCTCGACCAGCGGCAGAACCTGGGCAGCCTCGAGCCCGGCAAGCTGGCGGACATCGTCGCCGTGCCGGGCGACCCGGTGGCGGACATCGCCCAGGTCGAGAAAGCCTTCTTCGTGATGAAGGAGGGGCGGGTCTTCCGGCATGACGGAAAGCGGCAAGGACTGCAGTAAGTCGACATCGATCCGGCCGGCAGGACTCGAGTTGCAACTATCGACGCTGCGTTTGTCGCTGCGCAACTGCACGGTGGTTCCATGAAATCGGGCACGGCCATAGTCATCCAGATCAAGGTCAAGCCCCGTGCGCGCGAGAGCGGCCTCGAACAATTGAGCGACGGCACCTGGCTGGCGCGGCTCAAATCTCCACCGATCGATGGCAAAGCCAACGAGGAGCTGATCCGGCTGGTCGCAGAACGATTCGAAGTCACCCGGACACAGGTATCGATCAAAAGCGGTGCGGCCGGCCGGCTGAAGCGGGTCCGGATCGAAGGCGGCATCCGGAAAAACTGATTGTCAGGATCGCGCCATCCCTGGCCGAAAGATGTAAAAATAAAAATCCTTCAATACCATGACGGCGGCAGGACAGGCGCCCCGGTTCCCGAATCGAGTACATCGCGAGTCTCGATGACCATGCCGCCCGGGTGGCGGCGGCCACGAGGCAATGACTCGACGGGACGGTAAATTTGAGCTCAGCTAGCATTGGCAAGTGGTGGACCGTTACGACATCTTCTGGCTGGGCTTCGGCGCCAGCTTCCTGGCGGGCGGCGTAGGCACCGCCGCCGGCGCGCTCGCCATCTTTTTCGTACGTCGCCTCACGGACCGAACTGAAGATGCGATGTTGAGCGCCGCCGCCGGGATCATGCTGGCAGCGAGCTTTTTTTCCCTCCTGCTGCCCGCTATCCAGTATGCCGACGCGTCCTTACATAACCGCAGTCTCGCGGTGAGCGTGGTCATCGCCGGAATGCTCATCGGCGCTGTCGCCCTGTTCGTGATTCATCGGCACGTGCCGCACGAGCACTTCCTGCTCGGGAGGGAAGGTCCGGACACCGCGAGGCTGTCGCGAATCTGGTTGTTCGTCATGGCCATCACCCTGCACAACTTCCCTGAAGGCATGGCGGTCGGCGTGGGTTTTGCGGGCGGGAATATCGACAATGGCGTACCGCTTGCCCTGGGCATCGGTCTGCAGAACATCCCCGAGGGACTTGCGGTGGCGGTTTCGCTCATGTCCGTGGGCTACACGAGAGTCCAGGCGTTCCTGGCAGGCGCGCTGACCGGGTTGGTAGAACCGGTGGGTGGGGCGTTGGGCGGCGCGGCCGTGTCGCTGGCGCAGCCGCTGATGCCTGCGATTCTCGGCTTCGCCGCCGGCGCCATGTTGTTCGTCATCAGCGATGAGATCATCCCGGAAACTCACCGTCGCGGTTATGAGAACACCGCGACGTTTTCACTGCTGGGCGGGTTCGCCGTGATGATGTTTCTCGATGCGCTGTTTTAAGGTCAGGGCTGCCGCGCCAAAGATCACGTCGAGACTCGAGCAACCACCGTGAACCCGCTTCGGACCGCCGCCATCCCTCGCCGGTCGCGGATCATTAGAGGAGAATACGTATATCCCCGGATGTACGGAGGAGCACGGCACGCATAGCATGCGCGGCGACTCGCGCACAGGTGAATCCCCCAAGGGACGCAATCCGACGCGCACGTTGAAATACGACCGTCGAGAAAACGGGAATCACTCTCATCCACGCCTCCTACGGATAAACCATCATGTCTGCCAAACCCGCCGTGTCACTGACTGCGTTTGCCATCGCGCTTGCGGTTCTGCTGCCTGCATCGGCCAATGCCATTCCGGCGTTCGCCCGCCAGTACAACGTGAGCTGCGTGCTGTGCCATAACGCCTTTCCCCGGCTCAATGCATACGGACAGGCTTTTGTAGCCGGCAACTACCGCATGCCGAACTGGCGCGACACGATGGCGGACGTCGGAGACGACAGGCTGGCGTTGCCGAAATCCCTGCCGTTGGCCCTTCGGGCGCAGGCGTACGTGCAGGGCCGGGATGGAGAGGACTTCGATGTCGCAACCGGCCCGACGGGCAACAGCTCCGGCTTCGATTTTCAGACGCCGTATCTGATCAAGCTGCTGTCGAGCGCTCCCCTGTCGGATCACATCACTTTCTATTTCTATGGGATCCTCGCCGAGAAAGGCGGCAACGGCGAAGTGCTGGTTGAAGACGCCTGGTTTCGCCACGACGACGCGCTGGGAACGGGTGTTGGCGCACAGCTTGGCCAGTTCCAGGTATCCGACCTCATGTTTCCCCGGGAAGTGCGGCTGACTTTCCAGGATTTTTACGCCTATCGCGCGGCGGGCATCACATACGACCGCGGCATCATTCTCGACCGGGCCGCAGGGCCATTCGACATCGCCGTCGGCGCGGTCAACGGCAACGGCATCGATCAGAACTTCCCGATCGACAGCCCCGGCTACAGCCGTCCCGATCGCCTGTTCGACAACGATTCGCGCAAAAGCATCTTCGGCCGCGTGGGCTTCGAGGCCGGAGCGGTCGGCATCGGATTGTTTGGACTGACGGGCGAGCAGCGCAGCGCGGCGGGATTTGCCGGCACCGCCAGCGGTTCACGCACCACCGACAAACGGGTACTGGGTCTGGATCTGTCCGGAACCGTGCGCGGCAACATCCATTGGTTCGTCCAGGGGCTGTGGAACCGGTGGGACGGTTTTCTCGATGCGGCGCCCGCCGCGGACTACGAGTGGTTCGGAGCCTTTGCAGGCGTCGACTACATCCGCGACGACCGGTGGACGTTCTCGGTGCTGCATAACTACGCCGACGCGGGCGACTTCAAGGGAACACGGACGATCTTCGAAGGCATCGATATCCATTCGGTCGCATTCGCCGCCTCTTATTATTTCATGCGCAACGTCAAGGGTGTTTGCGAAGTCAACGTCGACCTGCTCGGCGAGACGCGATCGGGTCCGCCGTTCGTCGGCCATCAGACCCGGGAGCATTACGTTCTGTTCGGCATCGACGTGGCATACTGAACAGCGACGATTCGAAAAACGCACTTCTTCACTCCGTTAGCCTGATATCATGCTCGTCAGCACGATTTCAGCATTTCAATGATCAATAGCAACCGAAGGTCGGTATTCGCGATCGTCAATGATTCCTGGCATCGTCATTGAGCGGCAGACGTACCGTGCTCTCGAGCACGAATTCGTGGAGTGCTGAATGCCGGAGCTGTCAGCAAGCGGCGCGTCCGCGGGTCCTCTTGCAGGCGTTCGCGTCGTCGAGTTTGCCGGGATCGGACCGGTACAATTCGCGGGGATGATGCTCGCCGATATGGGTGCGGACGTTATTCGGATCGACCGCACCGACGCCGAGCCGCTGCTCGGTCTCCGATATGACATTCTCGACCGAGGCCGACGTTCCATCAGCTTGAATCTCAAAGAGGCTCGAGGTCTGGAGGTGGCGCAGCGGCTGCTGGCTCGTGCAGATATCATGATCGAAGGGTTTCGGCCCGGGGTCATGGAAAGACTCGGTTTGGACCCGGAGTCGGTATTGCAGCGAAATCCGCGACTCGTCTATGGCCGGATCACAGGATGGGGCCAGACTGGCCCGCTTGCTGGACGGGCAGGTCACGACATCAATTATATCGCGGTGACCGGAGCCCTCCATGCCATTGGGGGGAGGCATGGCCCTCCTTCGATACCACTGAATCTTGTCGGTGATTTTGGTGGCGGCGGCATGCTTCTATTGGTGGGAGTCTTGAGTGCGCTTCATCAGGCTAAAGTCTCAGGCCGCGGGCAGGTTGTGGATGCTGCAATGACCGATGGCGTAGCCACACTTCTGGCGATGATCTATTCGCTCAAGGCAGACGGGCGATGGCGCTGCGCGCGCGAGTCCAATCTATTGGATGGTGGAGCGCCATTTTACTCCACATACGTATGTGCCGATGGTGGATCAGTTGCGGTTGGGCCGTTGGAGCATAGGTTTTTTCAGAAGCTTCTGACAGCGCTCGATATCGACCCGGAAAGATACAGAGACCCGCGAGATGAGAGTACCTGGCCATCTCTGCGCGCTGAGATCGCCGCCGCATTCAAACGCCGCACAAGATCGGAGTGGTGTGCATTACTCGAAGGATGCGATGTCTGCGTTGCACCGGTTCTGGATCTGGAGGAAGCGCCACGACATCCTCACAGTGTGGCGCGGCAGACGTACGTCGAGGTGGACGGTATCGCGCAGCCTGCCCCCGCTCCGAGATTCAGCGGCACCCCTTCGAGAGTTGGCAAGTCGCCGCCTGCTCGCGGAGCCGACACGAGGACTATATTGAAGGAACTGGGCTACACTCACTCCGAAATCGCACGATTTACGACGTCGGATTGATGGGGGAGAATGCCCCTGTGGCTTGTCAGGCGATTGACTTCATGCAGAAGCTGTGACTATCGACTCAATTGATATGCAATCATCGCGCACAGCGCTGCACCAGCGACTGTCGCCAGCCATTTCCGATCATCAGTCCATTCAAGCTGAGCCGCGACCCAATAACCAAGGGCTCCACCCGCGACACCGGCGATTACGGCACGTTGTATTTGGATCTGCCGTCGCCGTGCAAAAGATAGCGGTGCCCTGATTTGGCCGAATTGCCGTCGCGCGGAACGCGTGCTCCAAACGCCCTTGCTACGATTGCAGCTGATATGCGCCGCGTACAGATTGTTAAGGCTGTCGGTACCTCCTTTTGCGCGAGGTACTGAATGCTCGATTTCCCAGGCACCCCGTGCTCCTATCCGGCCATAATTAACTAAAGCCAATTTCCCATGGCACAAATGGCAGGCGCCTCCGGTACGGCCGTAAATTTTCTTTCGCACGACGTTACCAGTTTGCACTGACGCTATTCCTCATAAAACCGACCTTCAATCGGGTTGACGAATTCTTTCGTATAGGTTAGTTTACATTTTTATATATTATCAAGTATTTTGTAAACTCAGGAGGGCATCATGATTGGAGCACGGATTCAACAAGCCCGATTGGCAGCCGGATTTTCACTGCGCGAGCTTGCCGACCTGGCAAGCATATCGGCAATGGCCATCTCGAAGTACGAACGCGGTGAAATTACCCCCTCCTCCGATGTTCTACTGTCTTTGGCAAAGGTTTTGGGTGTACGGGTAGCCTATTTCTTTCGACAGCACACGATCGCATTGGAGGCCATCGAATATCGAAAACATCCTGATCTGCCGGAAAAGGAAAAAAAGCGGATTCTTGCGGATGCTCGCGAACAGCTTGAACGCTGGTTAGCGCTGGAGGAGTTCATCCCGGCCCGGTGGGCCGCGGACTTCCACATGCCCGAAGGGCTCACGGCGAAAATAAAGTCACTTGACGAAGTGGAGGCCGCGGCGTTGGCTGTGCGTAAGGCGTGGAAGCTCGGCCATGGCGCGATTCCCGATATTATCGATACGCTGGAACTGCACGGCATCAAAGTGTTCTCCACTGCATTGGATGGCGAGCGCAAATTCGACGGTTTGTCAGCCAATGCCAACGGAAAACCGGTCATCATCATTGTTGGCGGAGAACACCAACCCGGCGATCGGCAGCGATTCACAGTAGTCCACGAACTTGGGCATCTGCTGCTCAAGGGACGACTCGATAAGCATCTTGACGAAGAAAAGGCCTGTAATCGCTTTGCCGGGGCGTTCTTGGTACCTAAAGACGCCGTGCAGAAGCTGCTGGGTCGCAGCCGAAACTCGATCGAGCCACGAGAATTGCAACTGCTCAAACAGGAATGGGGGCTTAGCATGGGCGGTTGGATGATGCGCGCGCGCGACCTTGAGATATTGAGCCAAGCTAAAACGAGCCAGCTATGGTCCTACTTCAAAGCGCAAGGGTGGCACTTGCGTGAGCCAGACCCGCAATTTCCTCGGGAGCAATCGCGTGGTTTCGAACAACTCGTCTACCGCGCGCTTGCCGAGGACTTAATCAGCGACTCAAAGGCTGCCGAACTTCTAGACCTATCCCTGGCAAAGTTTGTCGCTCAGCGGAATATGGAAGATCCGCCCCATGCTGATCGTCAGTGACGCCAATATCTTCATCGATTTCGAAGCGGCTCAATTACTCGAGCTGCTCTTTAAGCTACCGTATGAGATCGTAGTACCCGATACATTGTACGCGGAGGAATTGTCCAGCGAGCATGCGCATCTAATCGACCTTGGCTTAGAACAGCGTCCGTTGAGCGGTAAACAAGTCGATCAAGCCTATCGAATGCAAGTAGTGTACAGAGAACCCAGTTTGAATGACCTGTTCGCCTTGGTATTGGCGAAAAGTCTGGATTGCCCTTTGGCGACGGGCGACCGCCGACTGCGAGCAGCCGCCCAAACCGAAGGATTGGAATTATTGGGGACATTGTCGCTTCTAGAGCGACTATTCACGCAATCACTCCTCGATGTAGTTGGTCTTCAGCAAGCATATCAGCGAATGAAAGCCAAGAGGCGACGCCTCCCATGGGATGCCGTGGAAGAACAGGTTAAACGACTACGCGAGGGAGTACGGTAACCCTCATACTTTTTTGAATTGAAGAAAATAGAACTGATTGCGCCAGGAAATAAGTCGGTCCAGTGAAGCAGGAGCGCTCTGGCGAAGGAGCTTACAATGGCGCCTAGGCGCCCGAGCGCTGACGCGGAGCCGACGCCGGTGCCCGTCGTAGCCGATCACGACGTATGAGTGTAGATGATCTTCCACCCGGCGTCGGTGCGCATGTAGATGGTGCTGAAGAGAGCGGTCTCGTCTTGTCCGTCCTTGGAAAACATATGGTACCGTCCGTTGGCCACCGCATAGTCATCGCCCAGAGCGCGCACCGAGTTGACCTCGAGTCTCAGCCGCGGACGATCGGGGGCGGACATGTAGGCCCGCACGTCCCGCATGTGCGTGTCATAGTCGATGTAGCTCGAGCCGGCCACCTGCACCATGGATGCATGGTATATGGACATGACGACCGCCTGGTCCGCGCGGTTGAACGCGTCTTCCAAAGCGCCGATCCGCAGGCGGATTGCATTGACGACGCAATCCCCGCTGCAGGATGCCGGCGATTCCTGCGCGGCCGCGACAGGCCCGCAGGACGCGCAGCCAATCAATGCCAGGCAAACAGCGATTTCGACGCACTTCAAGAACCTCGCCATTCTTCGCACCTCGCAGGACTGCGCGCCGCACTGCCGGCGCCGCCTTGCCGGACTAGAAACGCACCTCTAACGAAAGACCAAACGTTCGCGGCCGGATCACCGCTCCGGTCAACGGACTGCCCACTGCGAGAGCGGGCCTCGCGCTGGTGACGCCGAAATTATCCGTCGCATTGTCGATTCTGGCGATCAGGCTGTAGCGCGACCAGTCGAGTCCGCCCCGCAGGTCGAGCGTATCGTACGAGGGCAACGTGAAGCTGCCCGCGTCCGAGAAGCCGGTGTTCTGCGAGCCGTGATAAGCGTAAGTCAGCCCGAGGTTGGCGGCGAAGCGCTTGGAGACCGGAATGCGATAGTCCACGATGGCCGCCGCGCTCGTCTTGGGTGAGAACGGCAGCGGATCGCCGCTGACTGCCCCGATCGATGGCGCGTTGGAAGTCAGCCTCGCATTGGCGTATGCGGCCTTCAAGCTGACGGTCAGGTCGTCCACGGGAATGAACTGCAGGGATACCTCGGCGCCGTCGCTCTTGGCTTTCGCGGCATTGCCGATGGATGCAAAGTTCTGGATGACGACGGTGATCTGAACATCCGTCCAGTCCATGTGATAGACGTCGGCCGAGTAGTTGATGCGGTGATTCCACAGGGACCCCTTGATTCCGCCTTCGTAGTTCCATAGCTGGTCCGAGTGGAATGACGAAGGCACGCCTGCCGCGATCTGCAGGGGAGTCAGATCGTTCGGGCCGCCGGGACGGTAGGCGCTCGCGGCACGGACATAGAGCGTGAGGGTGGATACCGGCTTGTAGCTCACCGTGGCGAGATAGTTGGTTGCGGAGTCCGTCGAGGACCCGCGAATGTCCTCGACGCCCAGGATGCCCGTGGATACGGCTCTGAAAGTCTGGTTGTTGGCGCTGTAACGGATGCCCACCGTGCCTTCGAGCTGATCCGTCAAATGATAGGTCAGATCGCCGAAAGCCGCCTTTTCCTCGAACACAGGCGAGACCGCGTAGGTGTAGACGTCGTAGTACGGAGAGGTGGGCGGCACGATGACTCCCGCGGCGTCCGTACCTCTCAAGTTGACGTTCCAGAGGTTTTTCTCGTGCGTATAGAACGCGCCCAGCAGCCACTCGAGACGCCTGGGCGCCGATGCCAGACGAAGCTCATCGCTATAGCGTGTCGAATGGGGATTGCCCTGGTAGCTGACCGGTGACCCCCCGACGAGCCCGCTCAGTGCGCTGAAGTCGATGAAGGTGTTGGATACCATATGGGCATAGCTCGCGATGTTGGTCAGCGTCGCAAAGCCCAGATCCAGCGTCGTGGTATCGCTGAGTGACCGATACCGGCCTGTTGTCGGCTGGTGGACGGGGGATGAGTAGGCCAGACTCCCCAGCGCGGGCTTCAATGACCCACCGTTGCCGGTGAGATAGATTTGATTCGTACCGTCCGAGTCGATGTCCTGCACCAGGCCGCTCAGGGTGGTCTCCAATGCATCCGCGAGCTTGACTCGCAACGACAGACGCCCGCCTTTGACGACGGACTCGTTGACGTCCCGGTCCCGATAGAAAAGATTGTCGACGAATCCGGCGTCGCGTCGATAGAAGACCGAGGCGCGCATGCCGGCCCGGTCCTTCGCAATGGGAATATTTACCGAGCCCCGCACGCCATAGCCCGTCGACCCTCCGTCGATCTGCGAGCCGTCGCTGCGCACGCTGCCTTCGAAATTATTGAAGTCCGGCCTGCGGGTCACAAACTTGATCAGCCCTCCCTCGGCGCTTGCGCCGTAGAGCGTGGACTGCGGGCCGGCCAGGACTTCGATCCGCTCGATGTCCGCGAGATCGGGATCGAACGAATGGTTCAGCGAGGCGAGGGTCGTCTGCGTGCCGGATAACGGCGAGCTGGGAGTCAGCGGGATCTCGTCCAGGTACAAGCTGACGGAAGCGGTGTGATCGCTGCCGGTCGTCACTCCGCGCAATACGACCTGCCCCTGTCCCGGGCCCGAGCCACCGATGAGGTTCAATCCCGGCACCTGCTTCGCGTAATCCGCCAGCTGCACCACGCCCTGCGCGATCAACTTATCGCCTGACAGCACGGTGAGCGACAAGGGCACGTCCTGCTCCCGCTCCGTCCGCTTCTGCGCGGTCACGACGACTTCGTCTACGGCCCCCTCTCGGTCTCCCCCCTTCGGGGGAGATGTTTTTTCGGTCCCTGCGCGATCGGCCGAACTTTGTTCGTCTTGGGTTGCGGAGCTCGAGGTGGTGTCGGTTCGTGAGGCTTGAGCGATGCGGAGGAATGAATTCCCGCGTCCGGCACGAGTCGTATGAGTTTCGGCCGCGGCGGCTTTCAACGTCCTGCCCACCGTGATCGACGTCTCGCCAGCCACCCGATAGTGCAGGCCCGCCGGCTCGAGAAGTTGGCTCAGCGCCTGTTTTATCGCTTTCTGGCCGCTGACACCCTCGGTAGTCTGGCCCGTGAGGTCGTCGGACACGATGACCTGCAGGCGCGTCTGCTTCGAGAACTCGATCAACGCGGAGGAGAGGTCCTGGGCCGGGATGTGGAAGGCGACTTGTTTGTCGAGATCCATGCCCGGCGCCGTCAACGGCAGCGCAAGCAGGCAAGCCAGTGTGCAGATCAGCGTGGTCTTGCGCGGGGCGGCAGCTCGCGAAATCCCGGTGCGCGTTTGCTGAGTTCTTGTGTCCATCAGTTGCATACTCCCCGTAAGCAGAATTCGACGCCACGGCCGGCTGGAGCCCGATGGCGGCCCTTGGAACCGACTCGTGGTTCTAAAAGTGCAGCCATGACGAATGAACGCAAAAATTTTGAACCTCGGAGCGAAAATATTTTTTAGCGGTTCGTGTCAGGAACGCAACACAGAAATGAGAGCAGATACGGGCGCGCCTGGCCGCTCCTGAGCGCTACAGGCGCCCTTGTCTCCTCTCTTCAAGGAGGGAGTTACCCTTATTTGCCCGAGCTCAGAATGATGTCGCCGCCAGCGGTGCGCTTGGCGGTAATGGGGTAAGCCTGCTCGACGCCGGCGAGCCAGTCATCGAGTGAGGCTGCGAACGCGGTGCCGGTGAACGGCAGCGCGGCGAGCTGCGGATCCTCGATGACGATCTTGCGCGTGGAGTAGCGATTGAGGTTCTCCACGACCGATCCCAGCGGTTCGCGTACGTAGGCGAGCTCGCCATTGCGCCAAGCAAGCTCGGCCGTGGGGTTCACGCTCGCGAGGGAGGCGGTGCGGTCGCGGGTCGAATAGGTGAGCTGGTAGCCCGCCTCGGCGCGCCAGGTGACAGGCTGTCCTCCGCCCGATCTCCCCGCTGCGGGGAAGGAGTCGGCCTTTACTTCCACTGTGCCTTCTTCGACGGTGACGGTGATCTGGTCGTGTTCGCGGCGCACGTCGAAGGCGGTGCCGATCGCGGTGACGCTGAGCTCGCCCGCCTTGACCACGAAGGGCCGCGCCTTGTCGTGCTGAACCTTGAAATAAGCCTCGCCTTTGGACAGATCGAGCTGCCGTTTCTCGCCGTTGAAATCCATGTTCACGCGGCTTTGCACGCCGAGAATCATCTTCGAGCCATCGGGCAGCGTCGCCGCCCGGTTCGTGAGTGCCGCGGCCATCTGCTGGCCGGGAGGGTGCGGCGAGGTCCGTGCATAATGAAATGCCGCAGCGGCCAGCGCGATCCCCGCGATTGCGGCGGCCAGCGTCCAGATGCGGCGCCGCTCCATGAAGCGAGCCGCGGGGTAGCGGCCCGCGAAGTGGCCGTTTTCCTGCTCGAGCAGCGCGTTTTTCTGCACGGGTGTCAGAGACAAACCATTGTCCTTGAGCGCAGCCAGGTCCTGCCAGTCTTTTTGCAGGCGCTCGAACTCGGCGAAGTTCTCGGGGTCGGCATCACACCAGCGCAGCCAGTCGTTCATCTGCTCGTCCGTGCGCTTGGAGTCCTGCATGCAGAGCAGCCACTGGGTGGCTTCGTCGAGCCGCTTCAATCTCGCCTGCTCGTTTGAATTCGTCGGCGTCTTCATGACTTCACCTTTTCCTTCGCTTCCGTGGCGGAATAGCCTTCGCGGCGCAGTCGGACGTAGATCAACGCGCGACCGATGAACTTGCGCACCATGCGCTCGCTCACGCCCATGAGCGTGGCGACTTCCTGGAACGGCCGGTCCTCGAGCTTGTGCAGCTTGAACGCTTCGCGGCAGCGATCCGACAGTTCCGCCACGGCGCAACGCAGAAGCGCGAGCTCCTGCTCAGCCACGACGGCGCGCTCGGTCGGCGCCTCGTCGAACCCGCCGTCGACGGATTCGAGCCGGTCGATCCGTACCCGCGTGCGCCGTTGGCGCATGCGGTCGACAGCGAGGTTCTCTGCGGTACGGAAGAGATATGAACGCAGATAACTCACCGCTCCATGCTTGGGCTCCAGTTGCAGGACTTTGACGTAGGCTTCCTGGGCGATCTCCATGGCCTCCTGCTCATTGTGCAGGCGGCTGACCAGAAAACCGATCAGCGTCCGGTTGTGCTCACGGAAAATACCCGCAACCTGGGCGACCCGGCTTTGGGATACGGGCGCGTCCTCGGTCGATTCGGGGTCCATGCCAGGGTCGAGGAATTTCACGGCTGTGCCTGCTACCCGGGGTGTCTTACGCCTGGACACTCCGGACCGTAGCTATGACGAATGAACCCGGTTTTTTTGAACCTTGGGGGAGAAATTTAACCGGGGACGGGCCGGCTAGGAAGCCTTGCGGTGGTGCAAGCCTCAGCCGTATCTCCAACGGCGGCGGCGCACCGGTCCTGGTCAGCCGGCCATAGTGCCACATTGAATCGCTCGCTCGTCTTAAGGGTAAAGGAAAGGACAAACGATCCGTCCGCCCCATTGACGACGGGGAGGATGACTCATGCTCAAACTCATGACACGTTGGATCGCGCCCTGATGCCAGCGCTGACGGCCGCAGCCGCGGGTGCGACCGAATGGGGGCTGAAGCGCATCGTAATTCTCGATCCGGCGTCGTCTGACATTCTGAATTTGCTAGCATAGCGCATGAGAATTTCAGTCAAATTCCTGTTGCCGGGCGTGATGCTCGGATTGGCTGCCCAATCTGCCCTCGCCGATCCAGAGCCTTCGTATGCGGTGAAGAAAGAGCTCAACGTCATGGTGCCGATGCGCGATGGCGTGCGCCTCTCGACGGATGTGTACAGGCCGGATGCGCCAGGACGCTTTCCTGTGATCCTGGAACGCACGCCCTACGACAACAATTCGTCTTTCAGAGCAGGCATGAGGTACGCGAGCCGCGGCTACGTGTATGTCACGCAGGATGTGCGCGGGCGGCACGATTCCGAAGGGGCGTGGACGCCGTTCGTGAACGAAGCGCAGGACGGCCACGACACCCAAGAATGGGCGGGCACGCAACCCTGGTCGACGGGCAAGATCTGCACCACGGGCGGTTCGTACGTGGGCTTCACGCAATGGGCGTCAGCGCCACTGCACAACGAGCACCTCGCCTGCATGGTTCCGGAAGTGGCTCCCCCAAGCTTCTTCAAAAACATACCATACGAGAACGGCGTGCCGATGATGTTCGGCGCCCAGTGGATGCTGCTGGTGCAGGGCCGCACGATGCAGTCGCGCGGCCGTTCGCTCGGCGAAATCTTCAGCGATGCGTTCTACGACGATCTCTACGACTGGGCGCGAGTCAAAAGGACCCTGCCGCTCATCGACCTGGACAACGCAGCCGGTTACGACTCGCCGTGGTGGGATGATTGGATGCGTCACGACAGTAACGATGAGTACTGGCAGAGAACGGACTACCAGGCTCACTATGACCAGATCGACGTGCCCGTGTTCAACATCGCCGGCTGGTACGACCACGACTTCCCCGGCACGTTCATGAACTACCCGGGCATGGTCCAGCACGGCAAGTCGGAGCACGCGCGCCAGAATCAGAAGCTGCTCATCACACCCTTCGGCCACTGGGGAAGGCTGCAGAAGGATGGCCGCTTTGGTTCGGTGGATTTTGGTCCGGGCGCGGTGCTCGATATCACCACGCAGGTCGAGCGCTGGTTCGACCACTGGCTCAAGGGTGTCGATAACGGCATCGAGCGTGAGCCGCCGGTGAAAGTCTTCGTCATGGGCGCGAACCGCTGGCGCGAAGCGCAGGCCTGGCCTATTCCTGGAACGCGATTTACGGAGTACTACCTGCACTCAGGCGGTCACGCGAATACTTATCGCGGCGACGGCACGCTCTCGACGAAACCTCCGAAAGGGAGGCAGCCCCCGGATCAGTACACCTACGATCCAGCCGATCCCACCCCGTCATCGCCGGTGCTCAATCCACCCATGAGCTTCTTCGGGCCGGAAGACCTGCGCCCCATCCACAGCCGCCAGGATGTGCTGGTGTTCGAGACCGAGCCGCTCGAGGAGGCGGTCGAAGTCGTCGGCCAGGCGACCCTGAAGCTTTACGCGGCTTCTTCCGCTCGCGACACGGACTGGTTCGTGCGGTTGAGCGATGTTCATCCCAATGGCTATGCGATGAGACTGAGTCATGGCGTCCTGCGGGCGCGGTTTCGCGAATCTTTGTCCCAGCCCAACCTCCTCGAGCCCGGCAAAGTGTACGAATACACGCTCGAGCTCTGGGCGACCGGGAACCTGTTTCGTCCCGGGCATCGCATTCGAATCGATGTGGCGAGCGCCAACTTTCCGCTCTTCGGGCGCAACCTGAACACCGGTGCGAACAATCAAACGACCGCCGGGATGATCAAGGCGACGCAGACGATCTATCACGACGCGAAGCATCCTTCACGCGTAATTCTGCCGGTCGTTCCTGCAGTCCAATAGAGGAGAATTGCACAATGTTTGGACGACGAGAATTCCTGATGTCAGGCGTTGGGTTGACGGCTGCGTTGAGTGCGTCTCGGTTCAACGGAGGGCTGGCACGCGCCGCGGATCTCACCGGATTCAAAAATACGGGACAGCCCTGGCCGCTGCGCGGTACCGAAGCTTTTGAATATCACTCTAAAGCGGTCGGCGACAAAATGGCGATTGGCGTCTGGTCGCCGCCAAAAACGCTGCCCGCAATTGCGCCGTTGGGCGCAAATCCGCCGCTCGATGTCGTCTATGTCCTGGACGGGTCATTTGCGCTCAATATCACCGCTGCGATCTGCATGCTGCAGTATGCGGATCTGCTCAATCCCGGCTTTGCGCCTGTTCTGCTCGTGGGCGTTGATTATCCGGTCGGGCAAGCCAATGCGCGCTCGCGTGACTACACGATGGCGGATTCGGTTCCCCCCGCAATGAGAGAAGCGCTTTCGGCTTCACCGCAAACGACGCCCGGCGGCGCGGACAAGTTTTTGGCTTTCCTCGAAGGGGAGCTCGATCCCTTCATCCGCTCCAAATACAACACGACAAAAAAGCGCGCGGGCATTCTGGGTGACTCTTTCGGAGGCACCTTCACGTTTTACGCGTTCTTGAAGCAATCCAAACTGTTCGACCGTTACTGGCTCGGCAGCCCCGGGATTTTCACAACCGATACGGATCATGTCGCGCAATTTGCGACGCTTCTGAAAGGCAAGCTTGCTCATCCGACGAAGATGTTCCTGTCGATCGGATCGCGGGAGTTGAATGGCGGCGTCGATTTCTATGAAGACATGGGCAGAAACTACAATCGCCTGGTCAGCGCTCTGCATAAAACGCCCAACGATGGCTTGGACTGGACTGCAAGAATCTACGACGGCCGCACTCATACGTCCGTATTCGCGCCGGCGCTGAACGACGCCTTGTTATATCTCTTTGGAAAGTGATGTATAGGGTCAATGGCAGCGTTCGAAGGCCGTGAGGCACGTCGCAGGCGACTTTGACCGAGTGATCCGGCAGGTTCGATGTGGAAACGTTTAGCGTGCGATCGAGGCGTAAACCGACAAGCCCGCGAGAGCGCCCATTGTCTCGCAGCCGGCGCCAATCGATGAGGCCGGTTGCGACATTCAGAACGCGGCAGCGACCTGCATCAACGGCCGAAGGCGTAGCCCAACTGGATGCCGACCGTCCTCGGTCTCAGGCGATAGCCGAGGAAGGGATTGGCGTTGGAAGAGGTGGCGGTACGCCAGGTGAAGGCGTCTTCGTCCGTGAGATTGCGCACGAACAGATCGACGCTCAGGTTGCGGATGGCGACGCCGACGCGCGCATCGAGCAGGATGTAGTCGCCGGCCACCGTACCGGCCGATTCGAGCAGATCGCCATAGAATTTTCCGGCGTAGAACGAATCGGCGCGCACGAAAGCCCGGTATCCGCCGACCGTGAAATCCTGCTGCACGGCCAGGTTGACGTTGACCTTCGGCGATCCCGGGAGCCGCGCACCGTCCGGGCCGAGGCCCGGCGCATTGCTGGAGAGCTGCGCGTTGGCGTATCCGCCGCCGAAATCCACTCGCAAGCCGTTCGTGACAAACACGCTGGCCTGCAGCTCCACGCCGTCGGAAGTCGCGGTGCCTGCGTTTGTAGTGTAACCGCAGACGGCCGCGGCGCCGGGCGGGACGGCGGTAATCGGCAATCCATCCCACTCGATGTGGTAAACGGCGGTGTCCACCACCATACGACGGTCAAAGAGCGCGAACTTGCCGCCGACTTCGTAGTTGTCGAGAAAATCCGAGCCGATCGAGCGCGTGGATTCGACGGTGATGCCAGTGCCGTCGATGAGACCGTCACCGTTGGGATCGCAAAGCGCCCTAACGACGCCGGCCGCGGGCCGCCCCAGACGGAATCCCTGCCCCCACGAGGCATACAGCAGCGCGTCCTCGACCGGCTGGTACTCCAGGCTCGCCTTGAAACTGGAGTCGCTGTCATCGTTCGCCAGGATCTGGGGCACTCCCCCTCCAATGGGAAAACCATACAGACCGCCTTCCAGCAGCACACGCTCGTCCCGAGCGTACTTGAAGAAGCGTCCACCAACGGTCGCCGTAACCTTATCGGTCACATCGAAGGAAAGCTCGCCGAAGACTGCCCTCTGATCGCGCGAGCGCGTGGTGATATAGAGTCCCATCGGGTCGGTGCGCAATGGGAAGGGATTGTTAGCCGGCGTGCCCGGCCAACTGTAGGGCTGATAGACCTCGTCATCCACGTTTTCGTAGAACACGCCGGCGAGAAATTGGAACCGGCCGGGAAGCCGTGAGGCCAGGCGCACCTCGCCGGTAAAGGATTTGAAATCGTTCCAGCCGGTATAAGAATAAGGACCAAACAGCGAAAAGACCGGCGAGAAGCCGCTTTGAGAGTAGACCGACCCGCTGTCGACCCACGAAGCGGCGGATGTCAGCGTGGACCAGCCCAGATCGTAGTTGAGCACCAGGTTCACGAGATCGATCTCGGTGTCGCTGATCTCGTCGGTGCCGCGCACACGCCCCTGCGGAGCAATCGGGGCGTGCGCCTGCTCGAATGGACCGACATCGGCTACCGGCGAGCCGTCCTGCTCGATCTTCTGCGTCAACGCATTCAAGGATAAATTCAGTTTATCCGTTGCCTGCCACAGCGCGGCCAGACGCCCGCCCGTCGAGCGCATCCGGCCGAGGTCGTCCTGCGAGTACCCGCGCACGAAATCCCCGACGCCGCGGCTGTCGGCGGCCGCGATCAATGCGGCGTTGCTGCCGATCGTATTGGTGTAGTAGCCGCTGTCCTCATAGCGATAGCCTACGGCGCGCAACGCGAATTTGTCCGCGATGACGGGGATGTTGAAGACGCCCTGGATCATCGTGTTGTCGCTGCCATGGCCGCCGGTATCGGAGTAAGACGCAGCGAGGTCGGCGCCGAAGCTATCGAGCTTCGGCTTGGCGGGAATCATGCGCATGGTGCCGCTGAGGGAAGCGGCGCCAAAGGCAGTGCCTTGCGGCCCGCGCAGGACTTCGATGCGCTCGAAGTCGACCGGGCGTATATCGATGCCGCCGGTTCCAGGACCCGCTGCGCCGGTAATGGGAGTCTCGTCGAAATAGGTTGCGACGGTCGTGCCGGTCGTGAAGTTTTGTGCGGTGACGGAGGTGGCGATGCCACGAATGACGATCGAGTTGTCGAGACCGCCGCGGTTGACCTGATTTACACCGGGAATCGAGCGCAGATAATCTTCCATGCCGATCAGACCGCGACGTTCGATGTCCTCTTTGCCGATCACGGCGATGCTCATCGGGACGTCCTGCAGCCGCTCCGCGCGCTTGGTGGCGGTGACGATGATCTCCTGGATTTTCGAATCTCGCTCGTTCGGACTCGCGTTCTGAGATCCAGAGGCGCGTGCCGCTTCCTCCGACTGGCCGATCGGCGCGGACGGATTCGCCTGCGCCAACTTCATCTCAGCCGCTGTACTCGCATTCGACGTCGCGCTCTCGGTCCGCCGCAGCACTACGGTCTTCTCGTCCACGCTGTCGGCCTTCAGCCCCGTGTTTGCCAACAGACGCGCGAGCGCCTCATCAAACGTCAGCTTCCCGTTGACCGCGCCGACCTGGAACCCGCGCGTCAGTGCAGGCTCATACATGATCTGCACGCCGACTTGATTGACCAGCCGTGTCAGCGCACTCGACAAGCTGCCCGCAGGAATCGTGATCTGCTGCGGCGTGTCTCCGACACGCAGCCCTTGCGCGAAACCCGCTGGAGCACAGGCGCACCCCAGCGCCATAACGACCGAGAGCCCCATGATTCTCTTGATACGCCCAAACATCGCCGGTTCTCCTCAAGCATCGGTTGCTATCCCGCGTCCGAGCTGCCCTGCGGTTCGCGGACTGTGCTTAGAGAAACGGAATGCAGCGCCAAACCCGGACAATTATTTTGCGGCGCTGGCCTTCTATCTATTCCGAACGGCGGGTCAGAATGACCCGATTGCCCGTGCGCCTCACCGCCTCGAGTGGCCAGAGCGCTTCCAGCGCAGACACCACGGAGGCGCTGTTCCCGATGTCGAATGTTCCATTGATCGGCATTGACGCCAACGACGCATCGGCCAGCTGCAGCTGCGTCGTGGAGTAGCGGTTCACCTCCTCCAACACCTCCGCCAGGGGCGTGTCCTCGAATTGCAGCCGCCCGGAAGTCCAGCTCGACGCAACATCCGGATTCACTCGCCGCCGCTCCATCGAGGGTTTCTCCTGCGTAAACTTCACCTGCTCACCCGGCTTCAATCGCAGATGTTCCCGCGTGTCCTCCCGATCCACGGCGATCTTCCCCTCCAGCAGCGTCACGATGACGCCCGCGCGCTCGTTGCGTACTTGAAAGCGTGTACCGAGCGCGGTCACCGTGCTATCGCCCGCCGTTACCGTCAGTGGCCGCGCCGGATCGCGTACCACAGTGAACAACGCCTCGCCGTGTCGCAGAGTAATGCTGCGGCGGTCCGCCGCGAAACGCACTTTCAGGCGCGTATCGGAGTTCATCACCACCTGCGACCCGTCCCCGAGCTGAACGATGCTGCGCTGACCGAATTCGGTCGCGTAGGTCTTGTCCAGCATGTCGCCGCGGTTGGCCACCCAGGCTACACCCAGCACACAGACCGCGACGGATGCCGCCAATGTCCAAGTCAGGTGAGCCGGGCCCATTTTCGAACCCTTTCCTACCTGTCCCATCAAACGATCGAGATCCGGCTCCCCTTGCAGCCGGCCGAACTGATCCCAGACGCGCTCGATCTGCGCATAGGCAGCGGCGTGCTCAGGGCGCGCGCGCCAGTCGTCGAATGCGCGATGATCCTCGGCGGACAGCGACTCGCGGCCCATGCGACCAAACCAGCGCTCGGCTTCCTCCATCACGACCGGATTGAACCTTCCTTTAGCCACGACTCTAAAAACGGCCGAAGCCGCCCTCCCCGAACAACTCTTTGCGGCAGAACGCCATCGCCCGTGTCACGTTCCGTTCCACGGCAGCCGTCGACATTCCCAAGCGCTCACCGATCTCCCGATACGACAGTCCCTGGAAGCGGCGTAGCAGGAACACTTCCCGCCGCTTCCGCGGGAGCTTCTTGATGATGGCGAGGAGCCGACTTAAATCCTGCTCCCCCGCCACCTGGCGGTCGTGCGCGGGAATCGGCGCAACAATGACGAGCGTGTCCTCCAGCGGAATGTGATCCAGCTGATGCTGCGCCCGGGCCACCCTTACGCGTTCGACCAACAGATTGACCGCAATCTGGTACAACAGCGCCTTGAGCGTAGACGAGTCTTGCTGATCTGCAGCGCGATTACGGTACCGCAGGACCCTCAAGTACGCTTCTTGTACCAGGTCTGCCGCTTCCGCATCGGTGTCGACCCGACGTCGAACGAATGAGAGAAGCGCGGTGTAATGCTCACGGTAGGCGCGCGCAAAGAGGAGCCGGTCCTCCGCACCCAGCGGTTCGATCAGGGCATTGACGGCACGATCATTCACACGCGCGTAGCATTCGTCCGGGTGCCCATGAATTGCAAGTTGAGTTGCCAGCGATGTCATGCATCGACCCGCCCCCAAAGAATAGAAACGGAATACGCCCTCAATCCCGGACAATTTTCTTGCGAGGGATCACGGGGCGAGCTCGGTCCCGCCCCTTGAGCTCCGATCACCCAAATTTGCAATGCAGCATGCGCGATCCAGCCATGAGTGGCCACATTGCGTCATCGCACGATCACAATCCCCCAGAAGTCGGTGAAGATGTGCGCGAGAATCAGCATCAGTCCGCAGCTCCTGAACCCGATCTCCGCCAACCTGAGCCGCTCGCCGCGAACCGCGATCGCGCCCACGGCGGCGACCAGCGCCGCAAAGATTAAAAGCGATATCGAGCGTGGCGCCAGGGTCTCAGGTTCGCTCGCGAGTGCCCGCGACAACAGCGCCGCTGCGCCGGGACCGATGAGGGCCAGAGCGAGGCCGATATAAGTGAGATTCACTCCCACCGGATTCCCTGAAAATAAAAATATTGGAAATGGATATGTGCGTGTACCGGCATTGCGCGAGCCGGCAACGTTCAGCGCCGCCAGACGATCTTTCCATAGACACCGCGCTCGATCTGCCCGCGAGCGACGGGAGTGCCGAACTCTGTATGACGGTCGTGCAGCAGGTTCTGCCCGACCAGGGATACTTCCAGCCTCTCGCCGGCCTGCCAGGCGATTCGCAAGTCGAGTTCCGAATAGCCGCCGATGCCTGCGCCGCTGGCGATCTCCGGGAGGCTGCGGATCGCACTGAGGCTGCGCCACTGCGCGTCGATCTGAAATCCCCCTGGCAGCTCCAGGAAGGATCGCAGACCGAACTGATGAGAGGGCGTTGCACCCTCCAGGAATCGGCCGCGGTTCTGATCCTGTCCGTGTGGATCGAGGCTCAGATCCAGGTACGAATACGTGGCTGACAGCCGCCAGCGCGGCATCGGAAGAAAGGTGACCAGCACTTCGGCTCCTTGCGCCTCGCCTTCCGTCAGATTGCGATTCACGACGGGGATCACCGTTCGTCCGTCGCGCGGATTGATGAACGGGGCCTCGATTTCCAGGGACGCCAGGTCTTTATAGCGATTGTGGAATATCGCCAGGTCGAAGGAGAGTGTGTCCAAAGCCTGCCAGCGATAGCCCAGCTCGGAGGCCAGCAGCTTCTCGGATGTGAAGTCTGGATTGCCGAGCAGACGTCCTATGGGATTGCCCGCAGGATTGGTGACGTCGGCGGCGATGTCGCGCTCCAGACGCGTCGGAACTCGCACCGCGCGGGACAATGCACCCCACACGCTATGTCCGACCGCAGGCTCCCAAGCCACGCGCACGCTCGGCTGTACTTCGAAGCCGCTGAAGTCGTTATGCTCGAGTTTGGTGCCGATCGTCAGTCGCACCGCATCGCCGAGCGGAATCTGGTCCTGCACGAAAGCGCTGAAGAGTTGGTCGTCGGAAGAGGCCGGCTCTACCCGGAAGATGATCTTGCCTGCGTTGCGGTTGGAGAGGTATCGATAGTTCACGCCCCAGATCAGCTCCTGCTCGTGCGTCCACGCAATCCGGTGTTGAAAATCCAGGTCCACTGTATCCAGCTCACCACGGACAGGGACGTCAAGGTCGGTGAGTTGACGGACCGAACGGCCAGCGGCGGTGTGTTCGAGGTAGGCACCGCCGACGGCTCCGTGACGCAGAACCTAGGTTCCGCGCCAGGACAAATCACCATATGCTTGACAGGATCAGGGGACCTTCTATTTGGTCGCAGGAACAACAGGCAGAACCACGCGCGAAGGATGCTTCGCGTCGTGATAGATCGTCTGCGTCGCCTTGACCATCCCGGCGGTCGTTTGATTGTTCGCGCCGGTATTCAGGTTGCGGCCGAAGAGTGGAAAGTTGGCGCTCGCCACGTCGATGCGGATACGGTGTCCGGGAAGAAACCGGTTGGCGGTGGCCCACAGCTCGAGCGTGTATTCGTACACTTTGCCGGGCTCGAGGAGCTTCGGCTGGGACAGGGATTCGCGAAACCGCGCCCGCAGAACGCCATGACTCAATCTCATCGCGTAGCCATTGGGATGAACATCGCTCAACCGCACGAACCAGTCCGTATCGCGGGCGGAAGAAGCGGCGAAGAGCTTCACTGTCGCCTGACCCACGATTTCGACCGCCTCCTTGAGCGGTTCGGTCTCAAACACCAGCACATCCTGGCGGCTGTGGATAGGGCGCAGATCCTCCGGCCCGAAGAAGCTCACGGGTGGATTGAGCACCGGAGACGATGGAGTGGGATCGGCAGGGTCGTATGAATACCGATCAGGCGGTTGCGTACCGCGGGGTGGCTTCGTCGACAGCGTTCCATCACCGCGATACGTGTTCGCGTGCCCGCCAGAGTGCAGGTAGTACTCCGTAAAGCGCGTTCCGGGAAGCGGCCAGGTCTGCGCTTCGCGCCAGCGGTTCGCGCCCATGACGAACACCTTCACCGGCGGCTCGCGCTCGATGCCGTTGTCGATGCCCTTGAGCCAGTGATCGAACCAGCGATCGATCTGCGCGGTGATGTCGAGCACCGCACCCGGACCGAAATCCATCGAGCCGAACCGGCCATCTTTCTGCCGGGCGTACCAATGGCCGAACGGCGTGATGAGCAGCTTCTGATTCTGGCGCGCCAGCTCCGACTTGCCCTGCTGCACCATCCCCGGGTAATTCATGAAAGTGCCGGGGAAGTCGTGGTCGTACCAGCCGGCGATATGGAACACGGGCACGTCGATCTGATCGTAATGAGCCTGGTAGTCGGTCCTTTTCCAGAACTCATCGTTGCTGTCGTGGCGCATCCAGTCGTCCCACCACGGCGAGTCATAACCGGCGGCATTGTCGATGTCGATCATGGGCAGTTTGTTCTTGATGCGCGCCCAGTCGTAAAGCTCGTTGTAAAACGCGTCGCTGAACACCTCGAGGAGCGAACTGCCGCGCGTCTGCATCGTGTGGCCTTGCATCCATAACATCCACTGAGCGCCGAACATCATCGGCACGCCGTTCTCGTAGGGTATGTTTTTGAAAAAGCTCGGCGGAGCCACTTGCGGGACCATGCAGGTCAAATGCTTGTTGTGGAGCGGCGCGGGCAGCCACTGCGTTGCGCCCACGTAAGAGCCGCCCGTAGTGCAGATCTTGCCCGCCGACCAGGGCTGTATTCCTGCCCACTCCTGCGTGTCGTAGCCGTCCTGCGCTTCATTCACGAACGGCGTCCACTCTCCTTCGGAATCGTACCGCCCCCGCACGTCCTGCGTGACGTACACGTAGCCACGGCCCGCGTACCTCATGCCTGCTCTGAAAGACGAATTGTTGTCGTAGGGCGTGCGTTCCAGGATCACAGGAAAGCGTCCTGGCGCATCCGGCCGGTACACATCCGTCGAGAGGCGCACGCCATCGCGCATCGGCACCATGACGTTGAGTTCTTTCTTTACCTCATACGAACGCTCGGGATCAGCCGGAACAGATTGGGCAGCCAATGCGAGCATTGCGCCCGACAAAAGGAATCCAAGTGAAATTCTCATCCGCTACGCTCGCGAGTCCAGAACGCTGACGACGCTAGGTTGGAAATCGGCAGTTATCTCAAAACTCAAAGTACGCGGGTAATCCAGGGTTGCGATGCCCGATCGATCTTAACCGGATTATGTTCGTCCAGGAGAGTGGTCCCGACAAAATAAACGCCACTCTTGCCGCTCTTAACACCGATTCAGGGAGGGGGCACCGAGCACACTCGACCGCCGCCAGCCGATTCGCGCGGCCGGCGGCAGTGCGTGATCTTCCTGCATCCGCTATTCGAAGTCCACGCTGAACCGGATGCCTACGGAACGCGGCGGTGCGCGGCTGGCGAAGGTCTCGAGGATGTCCGCGTCTACATACCCGCGCTCATCGAGCAGGTTCTTCGCGAAGATCTCCA
>WBZO01001178.1_pt1 | contig 43446 bp, 41 predicted proteins | sample 5204261 | NCBI WGS metagenome assembly WBZO01 (sample SAMN12412400, study PRJNA552823) | activated sludge metagenome | isolation source: activated sludge from anammox sidestream of wastewater treatment plant... | place: USA: North Carolina | collected 2017-09
GAAGTCGGAGCGGAGCTCGAGCCTCGAGCTGATGTACTGCCGCGCCGCGAGGAGCGTGACCAGCGCCGCGAGGATCACCCACAGCGGATGGCGGATCGCCAGGTCGACGACCGCCTCGACCATCCGGCGGATGGTGCCGCGCGGACCGCCCGCCTCCGGGTGCTCGGTCACTCGAGCCCCGCGGCTTCGACGATCTCGTTCTGGATGCGCCTGGCCTGGCGCGCGCCGTCGAAGTCGCGCTCGACCCGGGCACGCCCCGCGCGTCCCTGCGCCTCGCGCAGCGCGGGGTCGCGGAGATAGCGGAGGAACTGCGCGGACAGGGCGGCGACGTCGCCTCCCTTCATCAGCGTCCCCGTCTCGCCGTCCTTGCACATCTCGGCCACGCCGCCGACGTCGAAGGCGACGACCGGCTTGGCGAGCGCCATCGCCTCGATCACCGATCGCGGGAGCGGATCGGGGTAGACGCTGGGGACCACGGCGACGTCGAAGTCGGCGACGTAGGGCTTCACGTCGGCCTTGAAGCCGAGGAACGTGAACTTGTCCGCCACCCCGAGCTGGCTCACGAGCGAGCGGCACTCCGCGAGGTGGTCCGGGCGGATGTCCTCGGGCGTGTCGCCGAGCACGGCGAAGTGCACGCGGCGCCGCTCGTCGTCGGTCATCTGTGCGAGCGCCTCCTTCGCCGCCTGGATCATCTCGACGTAGCCCTTGCGCGGGAGGATGCGGCCCTGGCTGCCGAACACCACGGAGTCCGGAGGCAGCCCCAGCTCGGACTTGAGGCACGGGGTGATCCCGCGGATGTCGAACTCCTCGATGTCGAGCGCGTTGTGGATGACGCGGACCTTCTCCGGGCAGTGCGGGAACAGGGCCGCCGACGCCTTCGACACGCAGACGATGCGGCGGACGCCCCGGCTCGCCGCGAGGCGATCGTGCAGCCCGCGGACCGCCTTCGGCAGCGACGTGTAGCGCACGTGCCAGAGCGCGGGGACGCCGGAGGTGGCCGCGAGCAGACCGCCGGCGAAGTCGGCGTTCGTCCCGTTGCAGTAGACGAGGTCGTAGCGCCCGCGGCGGATCAGCATCGTGAGCCGCGCCATCGCCCGGCCCGCGCGCACGACGTTCGCCGCCGCGCGCACGCCGCGGAGCGCGATCGGCGCCTCGAAGTCCTCGCGCGCCATCGGCCGGTCCCACGGCTCGATCGGGTTCTCCACCAGGTCGCGCTCGAAGAGGAGCTCCTCGGTCACGCCGCGCGACTCGTACAGCTCGCTGATGATCCCCGGCCTCGGCAGGACGACCGCACGGTGGATCACGTCGGGGTCGAGGAAGCGGAGGATGTAGAACAGGCTCCGTCCGGGCCCGCCGTTGCGCGCCGTGTCGTTGATGAAGAGGACGCGGACCTTGCGCGCCGGCGTTCTGCCAGCGGCCTCCGAGGCGCTCCTGTCTTTGCCCCCGTCGAAACCCACGGACATCTCGTGGCGCTCGTTACACCAGCCTCGCCCCCCCGGCAAACCCCGTGTTTTGTCGCTGACGTGCTAGGAAGGAACCGCATGAGCCGGGCCTACCTCTGCGTGTCGATCGACACCGAGTGCGACAAGGGCAAAGCGTGGCTCTCGAGGAAGCCGATGGCGTTCGACGGCGTGCACGACGGCGTCGTCGAGCGGCTCCATCCGCTGTTCGCGCGGCGTGGAGCGAAGCCGACCTATCTCCTCTCTCCCGAGGTCATCCGCGATCCGCGGTGCGCCGAGGCCCTGCGGAAGATCGAGGGCTCGTGCGAGCTCGGCACGCACCTGCACGGCGAGTACGCCGAGCCCGGGGCCTTCGAGCCGGACCTGACGAAGGACTTCCAGCGCGACTACACCCCCGAGGTCGAGCGCGCGAAGATGACCTACCTCACGGACCTCTTCATCCGGGCGTTCGGCTACCAGCCGCGGTCCTTCCGGGCGGGGCGCTTCGGCATCGGACCGGCGTCCGTCCCGATCCTCGAGTCGCTCGGCTACAGCGTCGAGTCCAGCGTGACGCCGCACATGGACTGGTCGGACGTCGGCGCCCGGGGCCTCGCCTTCATGTCCGCGCCGACGCAGCCCTACCGCCCCGACCACGAGGACCCCGGCCGCCCGGGGTTCGCGAACCTCCTCGAGGTGCCGGTCACCATCAAGAAGCGGCTGCTCAACGCGCTCCCCTGCATCGGGCGCAGGTTCGAGCCGCGATGGCTGCGTCCGACGCGCGGGACCGCGGAGGCGCTCGTGCGCGTGGCCGAGGACGAGATCGCCGACGCGCGCCGCGCCGCGCCCGGACGGCCGGTGATCCTCAACGCGATGTTCCACAACGTCGAGGTCGTCCCGGGCACGAGCCCCTACGCCGCCGACGAGGGCGCCGCGCGAGCGATCCTCGCCCGGCTCGACGCGCTCCTCGCGTTCGCCGAGCGCGAGTCGATCAGCGTCATCGGCCTCGGCGACGTGCCAGAGATCCTGGCGGGCGAGCAAACGTGAGCGACCAGCCGCGGCGATCGATCCTCCACACGACGCTGCTCCTTTTGCCGGCGCACATCATCCTGCGCGCGGTCGAGCCGCTGCTCCCGCTCCTGCTCGCGTTCTGGTTCGGGCGCAGCGACGCGACGGACATCTACTACTTCGCCTGGGCGGTGTTCGCGTTCGCCGGCTCGCTCGTGTTCTCGGCGTACCAGGACTCCGCCCTCGTCCCGATCCTCGCCGAGGAGCGCCTCCTCCGGCGCAAGGAGCTGCCGAGGTTCCTCGGCTCGGTCCTCGCGCACACCTGGGCGATCGGCGGCACCATCGCCGCGGTGGTCGGCCTCGTCGCGTTCACCTGGTTCGGCGTCCGCTACCAGGGCCCGGCCTTCGAGGTCGCCGCGAAGATGGTCGTGCCCTTCTCGCTGTTCCTCGTGGCGATGTGCACGCGCACCTTCTTCGCGACCGTGCTCACGGCGGAGCGGCACTTCTTCGTCCAGCCCGTCGCGACCGCGATCGGCATGGTCGTCAACATCGCCCTCCTCGCGACCTTCCACGATCGCGCAGGCATCGCCATCGTCCCCGTCGGCGCGCTCGTGTCCGAGCTGATCGCCAGCGCGATCCTCGCGTGGTTCACGCTGAGGATCGTACAGGTGCGCATTCAGCTCTGCTTCGATCGCCCGCCCGCCCTCGTCGGCTTCGCCCGCCTCATCGCGGCCGAGGTCGGCGGCGGCGCCGTCACGCGCGTGAACCCGGTCATCGATCAGCTCATGGCCGGCCTCTCCGCGGTGGTCGGCGGCGGCACGCTGCTGCGCCTCTCGGGCGACGTCTCGTCGCTGCCCACCTCGCTCCTCCAGGCGGCGCTCCTGCCCGTCCTGCTCTCGCACCTCGCAGACGACTTCGCGAAGCGCGATCTCGTCACCTTCCGCCGCACGGTGGTGAAGGCGCTCCTCGCGGTCTGCAGCCTCCTCCTCGTCGCGTCCGTCCTGCTCTACTTCGTCCGCGGCCCTCTCCTGCGCCTGGTGTTCCTCCACGGCGAGATGGACGCGGCGGGCGTCGACCGGATGGCGGCGATCCTGCCCTACCACCTCGTCGGGCTCGCGCCCTTCGGGGCGCTCCTCGTGCTCGCGCGCGCGCACGTGGCGCTGAAGAACAGCGCGATCATGCTCTCGATGGGCGTGATCAACGCGGGGTGCAACGCGCTCTTCAACCTCGTGCTCCTGAAGGCGATCGGGCTCGAGGGGCTCGCGCTCGCGACGTCGCTCGTGCAGGCCGCCGTGGCGATCGTCTTCTGGTTCCGCTTCGAGGTGAAGATGAACGCGCTCCGCTCGGAGGCGACGGCGTGAGCGTGCTCCACGTCGTCGTCGCCGGCGAGGTCGGCGGCGCCGAACGGATGCTCGTCGATCTCGCACGCGCACCGACGACGCGCCCGCACGCGGTCGCGCTCGTCACGCCGAACGATCGGCTGCGCGCCCTGTTCCGCGACGCGGGGCTCGACCTCGACGATCGCGGCCCCTCCCGCGAGGGCCCGCTCACCTACCTCGCGCGCACGCTCGGCCGCGCCGACGTCGCGTGGATCGCGTCGGTCATCGAGCGCCGCCGCGCCAAGATCGTCCACCTCCACACCTTCGCCTCGCAGGTCGTCGGCACCCGCGCCGCGATCCACGCCGGCGCGCGCGTCCTGCGCACGGAGCACTCGACGCGCGTCTACGACGATCCGAGCTGCTGGCCGTTCTCGCGCTGGTCGCTGCGCCGTGCCGATGCCGCGGTGTGCATCAGCGAGCACGTCCGCAGCGTCGCGCTCGCGAAGGCGCCGTGGGCGTCGTCGATCCTGCACGTCGTGCCGAACGGCGTCGACGTCGAGCGGTTCGCACCGCGCCCCCTGCCCACGCTCGACGCGAAGCGCGTCCGCTTCGTCGCGCTGGGCCGCCTCGAGCCGCGCAAGGGCGTCGACGTCGCGCTCCGGGCGCTCGCGCGCGTCCCCGACGCCGAGCTCGACATCGTCGGCGACGGCGCGTCGCGGGCGACGCTCGAGACGCTCGCACGCTCGCTCGGCATCACTGACCGCGTGCGCTTCCTCGGCTACGCGTCCGACGTTCGACCGGCGATCGAGACCGCGCACGCGGCGATCTCCAGCGCGCGCGCCGAGGGGCTCGGCATCGCGCTCCTCGAGGCGATGGCGATGGGACGCGCGGTCGTGGCGCTGCCGACGGGGGGCGTCCCGGAGATCGTGAAGGACGGCGGGACCGGCTGGCTCGCGCACGGGAGCGACGACGAGGCGCTCGCGCGCGTGATGCGCGACGCCGTGCTGCGGCGCGACGAGCTCGCCCGGCGGGGCGAGCGCGCGCGGGAGCGCGTCGTCGCCGGCTACTCCGTGCAGAGCATGCGCGCCGGCTACGAGCGCCTGTATGCCGCGCTCGAGGATCGTTGAGGGATCGGGCGGAGGATCGTGGCAGCTTGCCCCGACCGGGGCCGTCTGGTGCCACGATCCCGCCACTCTCCCCAGCAGCGGGGAAGCTGTGGAGCGTCCCGCCGCGCGTCAGCGCGTGCCGGCGCAGCGCATGTTGTAGATGAAGACGTACGCGTCGTAGCCGCTCGTGCCGTTGCCGGTGTAGCGGTTGGCGAGGATGTAGAGCGCCTTGTTGTCCGCGCTGCCGCCGAACGCGACGCCGATCGGGCGGTAGTCCGGGAAGCGGATCTCGCCCCACTTCTTGCCGGCCGGATCCCAGACCGAGACACGGCCGCCGTTCTCGGTGACGTCGTCGGGCGCCTCGGCGACCCAGAGGTTGCCCCCGGAGTCGGTGGCGAGGCCCTCGGGGTTGTCGGTGAACGTGGCGGGGAACGCGGTCCCGAGCGTCGCGTTTCCGTTCGCGTCGATCGTGAAGCGATCGATGCGCTTGTTGAGGCCGAAGCCGACGTAGAGCGTCTTCTCGTCCGGCGAGAGCGCGATGCCGTCCGGCTTGTCGCCCGTGTTGGTCGAGTAGGCCTTGACCAGCGAGACGCCGCCGTCGGCGGCGACCCTATAGACGCCCGTATTGGTCGCGCCGCTCTGGTAGGCCGGATCGGTGAAGTAGACGTTGCCGTTCTTCGCGACCACGAGGTCGTTCGGGTCGTTGACGTTCAGCGCGCCCGGGAACGTGATCGCCGGCCCGGCGCCGCCGTCGGGCCGCGTCTGGAGGATCTGCGACGCCGTGGGGCCGCCCTGGGTGACGATCGTGGTGAGGATGAAGCTGCCCTTCACCGCGTTGCCGATGGGCAGCGACTGGTTCGCGCCGTTGCCGGGCGAGTCGAAGAAGAAGGTCGGGGTGCCGCCGTCCGGGCCGACGCGCACGACGCGGTGGCCGAAGCCGAAGACCTCCGAGTAGACGAGCGAGCCGCCGGCGAAGAGGTCGGTGTATGCCGGACCGTCGACAAACGTGTCCGTCGAGACGACCGCCGTGCGCACCGGGCCGCCGCCGTCGGACGCGAGGATCGCGCCGCCGTCCGGCGTGCCGCCGTCCGCGGTGAGCGGGTTGCCGACGCACGTGAGCGGGTTGCCCGCGTCGCCTCCGGCGTCACCGGCGTCGCTCGGACCTCCGCTGGAGCTCGACGAGCTCCCGCCGCTCGACGACGAGCTCCCGCCACCGCTGCTGCTGCTGCTGCTGCTGCTCGAGGTGCTCGATCCGCCGTCCTGCTCGGACGGGGTCGTGGTGTCATCGCTGCTGCACGCCCAGACGTAGACGGCCGAGAGAGGTGCGAGAGCCCAGAGCAAGGCAAGACGACGGTTCATGGAATTCCTCCGCAACCGACGAACGTATCACGTACCGGACGCTTCGAGCATCCCGCTCGCGATCGAATCCATGAGGGCGCCGAACGAGCGCTCGTCGAAGTTCGCGCCGCTCCGGAGCCAGTCGACGTGCCTCGCGTCGGCCGCCGGGTCCGGCCGCGCACCGCCGGTGAGCGCGGACCAGAGGGGCTTCGGCGCCGTCGCCCCGGGAAAATGACCGAGCACGTCCAGGTGGTCGGCGAATCCGGCCCAGGCGATGCGCCCCCAGACCTGCGAACGGGTCGGCACGACGCCATCGTTCACGCGTGCCCCGGGCGAGCGCCCGAAGGCACGCCGCAGCTTCTCCTCCGCCTCTTCTCCGATGTCCGGGGCTGCGCAGGGATACCGCTCGTCTCCGCGCGCGGAGATCCCGTAGAGCGTCGTGAACAGCGTCGTGCTGAGCGCGCGCCACGGGCTCGTGAGCGCGCGCGCGAAGTCCCCCGCCCCCGGCGCCGGCGCCATCGCGCACGTGCACTGGTAGAGGACGCCCGCGCGGTCCTCGACGCCCGCCTGGAACAGATCCATCGCCTCGGGCGTGAGCTGGATGACGGCGCCCTGATCACGCTGGATCGCGTCGAGGTACAGCCGGACCTCCTTGCTCGTCGCCGGCTCGAGCGCGCGGAGCAGCGCGTCGGTCGCCCGATCGAGCACGCCGAGCTCCATCCCGATCATGCGGTCGATGCGTCCGATCGCGACGACCAGCGCGCTCGCGGCCGCGAGCGGCGGCGCACCGAGCGAGAGGCCGATGAACGTCAGCGCACTGACCGCGTAGAGCATCCGCTGGCCGCTCACCGTCGCGAAGAAGCTCGCGAGCGGCGTTCCGTAGTGCGGGGTGCTCATGGTCGTGACGCTGCGCAGGCGCGGCAGCCACGCCAGCTTCTCCGGCGTGGTCGGCAGCCGGGCGGACGGTGAAGCGACCAGGCGAGCATCGAGGCCGCCGGTCGAGTGTCCAATCAAGTGGACAGGTCCGTCGTCGTCCCCGCACGTCGTTGCCACGCGCTCGGCGAGACGTACGGCGCGCCGGCGGATCGAGGCGGTCGGCGCGACGTCGACCACGAAGGTCTCGAGCGCCTCGCCGCGCTCGGCGAACCGCGCCTTCAGCGCTCGCTCGACATGAGCGAAGTAGTCGTACGTCGCGAGCTTGCCGAACCCGAACATCCCGGGCGAGAGGTACAGCCGGTGTACGCGCGCCACGCCGACTGAGTACCACGTTGCGTGAGCCGGCTGCTTCCCTTAGCCTGTGAACCGGCGTCCTCACGAGGACGACGCGAGAGGGGAACTATTGTCGGCGCCTCCGTCTTCCTCGCCGCCTTCGGACAAGCCGAGCTCCCTGCGCCTGGGAGCTCCCGAGCCCGGCACGGTCATCGCGGGCAAGTACCGCGTCGTGCGCACGCTCGGCTCGGGTGGGATGGGCCTCGTCCTCGCCGCGCATCACCTCCTCCTCGATCAGCGCATCGCCATCAAGTGCCTCACGCCCGCGGCGCTCGAGTACCCAGACATCGTCGAGCGCTTCGCGCGCGAGGCACGCGCCGCAGCACGCATCCGCAGCGAGCACGTCGCCCGCGTGATCGACGTCGACGAGTTCGACAACGGACTGCCGTTCATCGTGCTCGAGTACCTCGAAGGAGAGGACCTCGCTGACCACATCGAGCGCGTCGGTCCGCTCCGCGTCTCGACGGCCGTGCGCTTCTTGCTCGAGGCGTGCGAGGTGATGGCCGAGGCGCACGCGGCCGGCATCGTCCATCGCGACATCAAGCCGGCGAACCTCTTCATCGCGAAGCAGCGCGACAAGCGCCGCATCATCAAGGTCCTCGACTTCGGCATCTCCAAGCTCACCGACGAGCCGGTGACGCAGGCGTCCGCGATGCTCGGCACCGTCACGTACATGTCCCCCGAGCAGCTGCGTTCGGCCAAGGAGGTCGATCACCGCACGGACATCTGGGCGCTCGGTGCGGTGCTCTACGAGTGCCTGAGCGGCGTCGCCCCCTTCGGCGGGACGAACACCGCGGAGCTCATCGCGAGCGTGTTCTCCAACGAGCCCAAGCCGCTGCGCTCGCTGCGCGAGGACCTCCCCGACGGCCTCGTCGAGGTCGTCGAGCGATGCCTCCGCAGCGATCCCGCCGAGCGCTTCGACTCCGTCCTCGCGATGGCGACCGAGCTCGGGCCGTTCGCGAAGACGGAGGACCGCGCGAGCGTCGACACGATCCGCCGCGTGACGGGCGCGTCGATCGCGCCCGCGTCGTCGGGCGAGCGCAACGTCGTCGTGCCGAGCGGCGTGCCCGTGGTCGACGACGACGGGTTCGAAGTGACGAACACGATGCCGTTCAGCCATCCGGACATGCTCTCGGAGCGGCCCGTCTCGAGCTCGGGCCCGAGCTCGGGCTCGATCACCGGCCCGAGCGCATCGCGCAGCTCCGGGCGCATCTCGGCTTCGCTTCCGCAGGCGAAGCCGGCGTCCGGCGCGTCGAGGCCGGTCTCGTCGAAGACGCGCATCTCGGCCGGAGAGCCGTCCGAGAAGCCGTCGGGATCGACGACCGCGCCGGTGGAGGCGCCGAGCAACGATGCGCGGAGCTCCCGCGCGTCGCGGGCTCAGGCCGCGCCCGCGGCACGTGCGCCGATCGCCACGTACGTCACGGTGGCCGCCGTCGCGGCGGTCGTCGCGATCATCGGCACCCGCGCGCTGAGCGGCGATCCCGCCCCGGCGGTCACGCCCGCTCCGCCGTCGACGCCGTCGGGGGCGGTGACCGCGCCGGTCACTCCGCCGCCGCCGTCGGCGCGCGTCGAAGAGCCCACGCCCACGAGCGCGACCACGGAGCCGACGAGCTCCGCGGCCCCCACGACGTCGCAGGACAGCTCGCCGGCGATGGCCACGGGCGCGCCGCGGCCGGCCCCCGTCGCCGCTCGTCCCTCGGCATCGGCGGCGCCCACGGCCCCCGCGGCATCGAGCGCGGCCTCCGCCGCGCCGCCTCCCGCCACGCCCCCGCCCGCCTCCGCGCAGCCCCAGCCGCGCACGATCGACACGGCCGATCCGTGGGGCGCCCACTGACGTAGCGTGGTGATCTAGCGTGAGGGCATGCCCTCCCGACTGCCGCCGTTCGAGCCAGACCTCGCGCGCGCCTCGACGCTCCCCGCCTTCGCGTACACGGATCCGGCGATCCTCGCGGCCGAGCGAGAGCGCATCTTCGCGCGCACCTGGCAGCCGATCGCGAGGCTCGAGGACGTCGAGGTGCCCGGGACGTTCGCGACCGGCGAGATCGACGGCAAGCCCATCGTGGTCACGCGGGACGCCGACGGCGAATTGCATGCATTCTACAACGTGTGCCGTCATCGCGCCGGCCCGGTCGCCATCGGCAAGGGCGCCCGCCGCTCGCTGACGTGCCGCTACCACGGATGGACGTACGGCCTCGACGGCCGCCTCGTGACGACGCCCGAGCTCGGCGATCTCGAGGGCTTCGATCGCACGTGCCATGGCCTGAGGCCGGTCCGCGTCGACACCTTCGGACCGTTCGTCTTCACGTGCCTGGACGACGCCGCGCCTCCGCTCGCGTCGGTCCTCGGCGCGATCCCGAGCGAGACGGCCGGCATGCGGCTCGAGGCGATGCGCTTCGCCGCGCGCAAGGACTACGACGTCGCCTGCAACTGGAAGGTCTACGTCGACAACTACCTCGAGGGATACCACCTGCCGACGGTGCACCCGGGGCTGTTCAAGGTGCTGGACTACGACGCCTACGAGGTCCGGACCGAGCGGTACTACTCCAAGCAGGTCTCGCCGCTGCGCGGGAGCACCGGCACGGCCGACTCGGGCGAGGCCCTCTACTACTGGGTCTTCCCGAACTGGATGCTCAACATCTACCCGGACAACATGTCGCTCAACGTCGTGCTGCCGGTCGGCCCCGACCGCTGCGTCACCGTCTTCGAGTGGTACCGCCATCGCGTCGACGACCGTGAGGCGACCCTCGCGACCATCGCGTTCAGCGACGGAATCCAGCAGGAGGACATCGCGATCTGCGAGGCGGTCCAGCGCGGGCTCGCGTCCGGCGCGTACGACCGCGGCCGCTTCTCGGCGCTCCGCGAGAACGGCGTGCATCACTTCCAGGCCCTCGTCCACGCCCACCTCGTGAACGAGCCATGACGGCGCGCAAGCCGCGCGCGCTCGCCCTCCTCGAGCGCGAGGTCGTCCAGTGCCGGGCCTGTCCTCGCCTCGTCGCCCATCGCGAAGCGGTCGCGAAGACCAAGCGGCGCGCCTACCGGGACGAGGTCTACTGGGGCCGCCCCGTCCCCGGCTTCGGCGATCCGCGCGCGCGGCTCGTGATCCTCGGCCTCGCGCCGGGCGCGCACGGCGCGAACCGGACCGGACGCGTCTTCACGGGCGACCGCTCCGGCGACTTCCTCTACGCCGCGCTCCACCGCGCGGGGCTCGCGAGCCAGCCCACGAGCGCGCGGCGCGACGACGGGCTCACGCTGACGGGCGTATGGATCACGCTGGCGGCCCGGTGCGTCCCTCCCGACAACCGGCCGACCCCCACCGAGGTCGCCCGCTGCGGCGAGCTCTGGCTCGACCGTGAGCTCGAGCTCCTGCGCCCGCGCGTCGTGCTCGCGCTCGGGGCGATCGCGTGGTCCGCGTACCTCGACCATGCGGTCCGCACGGGCTGCCAGGTTCCGCGTCCGCGGCCGGCCTTCGCCCATGGCGCGACCGCCCCGCTCGCCATGCGGTCAGGCCCCACCGTGCTGCTCGGCAGCTACCACGTCAGCCAGCAGAACACCCAGACGGGGCGGCTCACCGCCGCAATGTTCGACGCGAGCTTGCGGCAGGCCGTCATGCTCGTGCGTGCGGATCCCAGCAGCAGGACCGGCTCGAGGCGCGGCGCGTCATCACACGCAAACTCTGGAGATCATACGGATTCGATCGTGAGATCACGCAGATAGCTGCGCTCGAGGTCACACCTTTTTGTGTGGGGCTCAAACTTTTATCTTGGCTGGCGCCCCTGGTGCACTGTATCCCCTGGGGCGCGCGTAGCTCAGTTCGCGCCCCCCGAGGGTGACCTCGGGACAACGCCGGAGAGGTTCGAAGTGAAGCAAACCCCCCGACCGGCTTGGCTTATTGCAGCAGCAGGCGCGGGCCTCATGGCCTTCGTGACGGTCGGTGGATGCACCCGCATGGGCGCGGAGCTCTATTCGGGTGCGCAGGTGCTCGCGCATCGTGGCGCCGAGCTCCACGAACGCGCGGGCGCCCAGGGCGATTCCGTCCAGCTCACGTCCGCCGCCATGCCCCGGCTCGCGTTCGCGGCCGCGGCCGAGGTCCCGGTCGAGCAGCTGCTCCCGGAGGGCGACCGCCCTCTCCCGATGAACGGCCTCTGCCCCGCCGACATGGCGAGCGTCGACGACCGCTTCTGCGTGGACAAGTACGAGGCCTCCCTCGTCGAGGTCCTCCCCGACGGCAGCGAGCGCCCGTACCCGTACTACGAGAGCGTCGACAGGCTCCCGGCCGGCCACCACGTCCGCGCCGTCAGCGAGAAGGGCGTCTACCCTCAGGGCTACATCAGCGGCAAGCAGGCGGCCGCGGCGTGCAAGGCTTCGGGCAAGCGCCTATGCAAGCCGGCCGAGTGGAAGACGGCGTGCAAGGGCCCGGAGAAGCAGCAGTTCGGCTACGGGAGCAAGCGCGAAGCCGGCGTCTGCAACGACAACGGCAAGTCGCCGATGGGCATGATCCACGCGAGCGCGATCGCGAACGGCACCGCGTTCGCGACGCCGTCGCTCATGAACGACCCGCAGCTGAACCAGCTCGCCGGCACGCTCGCGGAGACCGGCTCGCACGACGGCTGCACGAACGGCTACGGCGTCCACGACATGGTCGGCAACATCCACGAGTGGGTCGACGATCCCGCCGGGACGTTCCAGGGCGGCTACTACCTCGACGTCGAGAAGAACGGCGACGGCTGCGGCTACCGCACGGACGCGCACGATTTCACGTACCACGACTACTCGACTGGCTTCCGCTGCTGCGCCGACATCGGGCAGTGAGTCGCGCTCCCGGCCGCACGCGGTAGCAGTAGTCGCGCGCAGAGAATCGTGACATGGACGCGCCGATGCGCCGCGCGCCCTTCCTCGCCGTCCTCCTCTTCGCCTGCTCGAAGAAGGACAACGACGCGCCCGCGCCAGCTCCGCCCGCTGCGCTCGTGGCGCCGGCTCCGACGCCAAAGCAAGCCGCGAGCCTCGCGGCGCCGGTCGACGTCCCGCCCGCGCCGCTCGCGGGCAAGACCATCCTCCACGTCGGCGACTCGATGGTCGGCGATCACTGGGGGCTGACGCGTGCGCTCGCCGCGAGGGCCGAGGCCGAGGGCGCGAAGCTCGTGCGCAACACGAAGGTGAGCGAGACGATCGCGAGCTTCGACCGCGATCCGACGCTGCGCGACCTGCTCCGGAAGCATCAGCCGGACATCGTCGTGATCACGCTCGGCACGAACGACACCACGGTGCCCCACCCGGAGGTCAACGCGAAGCACGTCGCGAGCATCGCGAAGCGCATCGCGCCGCGAGAGTGCTGGTGGATGGGCCCGCCGACGAACGGTAGCAAGCCCGACAACGGCATCGCCGACGTGATCAAGGAGAACAGCGCACCCTGCAAGTTCTTCGACTCCCGCAGCCTGAAGCTGGAGCGGGGGCGCGACGGCATTCATCCGACCGACAAAGGCGGCGCGGTGTGGGCGGACGAGTTCTGGGCCACGTTCCGTGCGCCGTCGAAGGCCACGCCGCAGATCGCTACCGATCTCCGACCGTGATCTCGCCCCCGCACGGCACGTCGACCGTCTGGTTGTGCCCGGCGCTGCCGAGACGGACCGTGTGCGTGCCGCACTTGACGGTGACCGACTCCGGCGTCTGACCGAGCGTACGCTCGTCGACGAAGATCCGCCGGTTGGGCGCGGCGCCGGCGGTCTTCAGCACGCCCATCCCCGGCGGGATCTCGGACGGCGAGGGCGCGCTCGACGGCGCGCTGGACGGCGTCGCAGACGCGGACGCGGACGGAGCGGCCGACGCCGGCGCCGACGCCGACGGTGCAGGGACCGGCTCGGAGGCCGACACCGGCGCGCTCGGCGCGGCCGAAGCGCTCGCGGGCGGCACGAAGGGCGCGGCCGTCGTGGTGGGCGGAGGCTTCGCCACCGCGGAGGTCGTGCTCGAGTGCAGAGGCGCGCCGGTCTTCGCTCGCTGGTAGTGGATGAACCCGAACGTCCCGGCGACGCCGGCGGCGAGCGCGGTCGCGACGAGGAGCGCGACCAGCCCGCCCCTCGAGGACCGCGCGCGCGCAGGGATGGCGTCGTACGTGCCGGTGCTCGGCGCGGGCGGCGACGAGATCGGCGGCGGCAGCTGCGGAGGAGGAGGCGCGCCCGGCGGCGGGTGGAACGCGGGCATCGGCGCGGTCGCCACGCGATGGTCGAGCGCCAGCGTCCGATCGAGCGCGGGCGATGGAGGCGGCGACGCCTCCTTCCCGACCGGACTCGGTCGAACCGTCGGCTGCTCGGCGCGCTCGAGCTCCTGGATCGTCTTCGCGAGCTCGGGCATCTCGTCGGGCGGCGGAGCGTGCGGTCGCGGCGGCGCCGCTCCCGCGAGCGGGACCGTCACGTTCAGCGGCGCGGGCGCCGGCGGGATGTGCCCCATCATCCGTGCCGTCTCCGGCGGCGTGCTCGGCTCACGCGACGACAGGACACTCGGCGGGATCGAGCTAGGAACGCCGCTGAGGATCTCGTCGATGGCGTCCTTCAGCGTGAGGCCCGGCGCGATCGCCTGGAGCGGCGTGCCGAGACGCATCTTCGCGCTGTCGTCATCGGCGGCGGAGACGAGCTGGGGCGTGGACTCGGTGGGCGGCGGATCGGCGCTCGAGGCGGGCATGCCGAGCGCCGTCTTGGACGAGACCGCGCCCGGCGCCGGCGAGCGTCCGGCCGTGGGCACCGGAGGTGCAGCCGCGGCGAGCGCGCCGGACGCGGTGCGCCTCGGGACCGGAGGCGGCGCACCGTACGCCGCCGTCATGCGCGAGACGCTCGGAGGCCGCGGCGGAGGCGGCTTCGCCGGCTTCGGCAAGGGCGGCTTCGCCGCCGGCATCCGCTCCGTGGTCTCCATCGGCGGCGGCACGGAGGTCGCGGCCGGACGCGGCTCGTGCCGCACGAGCGCGAGCAGCGAGGCGAGGCGCTCGCGCCCCTCCTCCGGCGGCACGACCTCGCGGAGGATCGCGACCATCTCCTCCGCCGTGACGTTGCGCTTGTCCGCCCGCGGCTGGAGCGCGCGCGTGAGCGCCTCGCGCACGTTGCGGTCGACGTCGGGACGGAGCACGTCGATCGACGTGATGCGCGGCTCGGCCATCGCGCGCAGGACCTCGATCTCGGGGAGGGCTCCGCGCTGGAACGCGCGACGACGCGTGAGGAGCTCCCAGAGGACGATGCCCGCCGCGTACACGTCGGCGCGCGGCGTGATCGCGCCGCCGTCGACCTGCTCGGGCGCCATGTACCCGTAGGTCCCCTTGATCATCCCGGCGACGCTCTCGTGGCTCACGCCGGTGATGCGCGCGATGCCGAAATCGGCGAGCTTCGCCTGACCGTCCCATGGGACGAGGACGTTCGACGGATTGACGTCGCGATGGATCACCGGCGTCGGGACGCCCTCCTCCCCGCTCGCCTCGTGGGCGGCGGAGAGCGCGGAGAAGATCCGCTGCGCGATGAACAGCGCCGATTTGTCGTCGATGGTCTGTCCGACCGCCTTGAGCATCCCGCGCAGGCGGCTCAGCGGAGCACCGTCGACGTGCTCGAGCACCATCACCAGCTGGCCGTCGAGCTGGAAGAAGTCGTAGAGCTGGACGATGGCCGGATGCGAGAGGCGCGCGTAGGCGGCCGCCTCGCGCGCGAACATCTTCGCGAACTGCTCGTCGCTGCGGTACTGCGAGAGCAGGAGCTTCAGAACGACGGTGCGCTCGAAGCCGTGCGGCCCCTCCGCCTTCGCGAGGAGCACGTCGCTCGTCCCGCCCGTCGCCAGGCGGCGCACCACGCGGTATCCGCCGACCCGCTCGACCGGGGCTTGCCCCGGGTTGATCCTCGAATCGTCCACGCGCCGGCCGATCGTATCGGAACCAGCCCGACGAGCCCAGTCGCTGCTACGAGCTCGCGCTTCCCTGCTGTCCCGAGAGATCCGTCTCGACGTCGTCGAGCAGCTCGTTCGCACGCGCCTCGTCGATGCCGAGCCCCTCCGCGAGCGTGTTGAGCGTCTCGTTCTCCTCGTCGGCGATCGCGTTGTCGGCGAACGCGATCGCCGCTGCGAGCACGAACGCGACCTCGGCGCGCGTCTTGTCGTCGTGGAGCTGCTCGACCACTTCCTTCATGCGCGCGTCACGGCCCTGATCGGCGACGTTCTTCCCCGCCGTGTCGAGCATCGACTCCATGTGCGCGGTACGGATGGTGTCGCCCGAGAGGTTGCGGAGGGCGCCCTTGAGGACCTCGCGCTCCTCGTTGGAGATCTTCCCGTCCGCGCTCATCATCAGGTACATCGCCTCGCAGAGCGGGCCGTACTCCGCGATGATCGTCATCAGCTCCGCCGTCTCGGGGGTCATCCCGGGCGAGGCGACGATGGACGGGCGCTGGCCGCGCGCCTGGAGCTGATCGCGGAGACGGGCGAGGGTCGAGTTCGAGAGCCAGATCATGGTGGCGATCGAGGCTACGCGCCTCGTGGTCATGGTCAATCGCTTCCGCCCGACGCCTCGCCCGTGCGCGAGCCTCCCTACTAGAGGTGCATGATCTCTTCCTTCAGCGAGTAGGCGATCGCGAGGACGTCCTTCTGGGTCTGCTCGTCGAGGCCGCGCTTCTTCATGCCCTTCAGGATGTCGTCGACCGCCCCCATGTACTCCGCCGCGCTGATGTTCATCCCGCGGTGCGTGTCGCGCATCGTTCGGCCCGTGTACTGCCCGGGACCTCCGCTCCCCGCCTCGAGGAACATGCAGAGGTGCTTCTTCAGCGTGGCGAGGTAGTCGGGCCTCTCGAGGTACGGGCGGAACCGCGCCTTGATGACCGGATTTTCCATGTGCAGCGCGACGATCTCGTCCGCGAGCGCGACGATCCCCGACGAGCCACCGAGACGTTCGAACAGCGTTCCGTTTGCCATCTTCGATCCCTCCTTCTGCCGGCCTAGTAGACCGGTCGGTCTATCCCCACACACGACGGATACGACGAAGCAAGCCCCCCGAGGCGTTCCCCCTCCCCTGCCCGCGTCAGCGCGCGGCAGCCCGGAAATAGAAATCGAGCATCTCGCCCAGCGGCTTCGGGTCCTGCCGCAGACGACACCGGAGGGCGGCGCCCTCCCAGCAGTTGACGAGCAGATCGGCCATCGCGCGCGTGTCGGTGCCCTTCGCGAGATCGCCGCGCCGGACCGCCTCGTCGAGGCAGGTCGCGATCCGTCCCGCGATCTCGCCGAAGCACTGCTCGACCTTTCGCCGGAAGACCTCGCTCACGCCCGAGAGCTCCTGACCGAGCCCGCCGAGCAGGCAGCCGAGGTAGCCCTCCTCGCGATACTTCTGCTCCGTGAGCTCGAAGAAGCGCCGCACGCGATCGAGCGGTGCGAGCGACTCGTCGTTCAGCGCGAGATCGAGGCCGGCGTGCGCGCCCTCCATGTAGAGATCGACGGCCTGGAGGGCGAAGTCCTCCTTGCTCTGGAAGTGGTGATAGAAGGAGCCCTTCGGGATGCTCGTCTCCTCGAGGAGCGCCGCGATCCCGAGGTCGTGGTAGCCGTGACGCAGCAGCATCGCCATGCCGCGCTCGAGCAGCTGCTGCTTCGTGTCGCTCGCCATCCCGCCCCAGATCCCACTAGACCGTTCGGTCTACCGGCAATCTGAACGATCCCGCGCGAAGGGTCAAGCCCGCGCTCATGCGTCGAACTTGAAGAGCTCCTCGAGATCGCTCTTCGTCAGCTTCTTCGCTCCGCCGACGTCCTCGCTGAGGACCGCGCCGACGAGCTCGCGCTTCTTCCCGCCGAGCTCGAGGATCTTCTCCTCGATCGTGCCCTTGGCGATGAGGCGATAGGTGGTGACGACCTTCGTCTGGCCGATGCGGTGCGCGCGGTCGGTGGCCTGGTCCTCGACCGCGGGGTTCCACCACGGGTCGAAGTGGATGACCGTGTCCGCCGCGGTCAGGTTGAGGCCCGAGCCGCCAGCCTTGAGCGAGATCAGGAACACCGACGGGCCGTTCTCGCGCTGGAAGTTCTCGACGCGCGCCTGCCGGTCCTTCGTCGCGCCGTCGAGGTACTCGTAGCCGACGCCGTCCTCCTCCATCGCGCGCTTGATGATCTGCAGCATCGTCACGAACTGGCTGAAGACCAGGACGCGGTGACCGCCGGCGATCGAGGTCTGGATGAGCTCGCGCAGCGCGACGAGCTTGCCGGAGTCCTCGTCGCCGAACTCGCGCGGCAGACCGAGCAGGCGCGGATCGCACGCCGCCTGACGGAGGCGCGTGAGGCCGGCGAGGATCTGGATCTGGCTCTTCGCCAGGCCCTGACGCTCGACCTCGCCCATGACCTGCGCGCGCACCTCCTTGAGGACCGCCTGGTAGAGGGCCGCCTGCTCGCCGGTGAGCTCGCAGAAGTTGTCGGTCTCGATCTTCTCCGGGAGGTCCTTCGCCACCTCCGCCTTCGTGCGGCGCAGGATGAACGGGTGGATCGTCGCGCGGAGGCGCTGCGCGGCCTTCGCGTCGCCCGCGTCGATCGGACGCGCGTAGCGCTCCTCGAACTTGTCGAGCGGACCGAGCAGGCCCGGCGAGACGAAGTCGAAGATCGACCAGATCTCGGACAGGCGATTTTCGATCGGCGTACCGGTCAGCGCGAGGCGGCGGTGACTCTTGAGCTTCTTCGCCGCGCGCGCGGTGGCCGAGAGGGGGTTCTTGATGTTCTGGGCCTCGTCCAGGATCCCGTACGTGAGATCGAGCTTGGACAGGAGCTCCTCGTCGCGACGGAGCAGCGCGTAGCTCGTGATGACGACGTCGGCGTCCTCGAGCTCGTCGGTGCGCTCCTTGCGCCCGCCGCCGTGCCAGACCATGTGCTTCAGCGACGGCGCGAACTTGTCGAGCTCGCGCTCCCAGTTCGTGACCACGCTCGTCGGCGCGACGATCAGCGCCTTGAACTTCTTCTTGCCGTCGGCCTTCGCGTCCTTCTCGACCGCGCTCTTCACCGCGAGGAGCAGCGCGATGGTCTGGACGGTCTTTCCGAGGCCCATGTCGTCGGCGAGGATGCCGCCCGAGGCGATGTCGTGGAGGAACCAGAGCCACTGGAAGCCCTGCTCCTGGTAAGGACGGAGCTGCGCCTTGAGGTTGCGCGGCTTCTTGACGACCTTGATCTCGTCGACGTCCTTCAGCTTCTTGAACAGGTCCTTCGCGCCGTCCGAGACGTTCGCCTTGCCGACCTGCTGGAGCAGCTCCTGGATGCGCCCGGCCTGCGACAGCGGGAGCTTGCCGCCCGCCGCCCCGCTCGTCGCGAGGATCTCGGCCTGGCGCTGGAGCACCTCCTTGACCTTCTCCGGATCGAGCTTCGCGAACGATCCGTCCTGCAAGCGCACGTAGCGACGCCCCTCCGCGAGGCAGCGCGCGAGCTCCTCCTGCGTGACGGCGATGCCCTCCGACTCGAAGGAGAGGCGGAGCGAGAGCCAGTCGACGCCGCTCGACACGCGCGCGTTCGCCTGCAGCGACGACGAGCGCACCTGCACGTCGACGAGGTCGTCGGGGATGAAGAGGTCCCACTCCTCGGGGAGCGAGCCAACCGCCTCGGTCCAGAACTGCAGCGCGTCGTCGCCGCGCGCGACGAACCCCTGTCCGTCCTCGTCCGCCTTGAGGCCGAGCGCGCGGAGCTCGCTCGTCGCCTCCTGCTGCGCGGCGATGTCGCAACGGATGACCGTCGCCCGCTTGGAGGCCGCGACGCGGCGCGGCCCGGAGCCGAAGTGCTCGCCCTCGTCCTCTGCGGTCGTGGCCTTCGGCGGCTTCACGATCACCGGCGGCGTCATCCCGTCGGCGCGGACGTCGATCTCGACGTCGTCGTACGCGGCACGGAGCGAGACGCGCGCCTCGACGAGGGTGCCGCCGGCGCGAAGGCGGAAGGTCGGCGCGACGTCGACGACGTCGGCGACCTGCGAGAGGTCCGGCAGCTCGGCGCCGACCTCCAGCGCCACACGCGGCAGGCCCTGCGCGATCAGCACCGGCAGGTTGTCGATCGACTCGGTGATGTGGGGCATGCGGATGAGGCGCCGGAGCGCGCCCGGAGAGACGCGGCGCTCGATCGGCCGTGCCCAGCCCTCCTGGGTGTCGATGTGCCAGCCGGGGCTGCCCTCGAACCAACCGCCCTGACCGGTGGAGAACTTCCGAGGGTCGCCGTGCCGGGTGAACGAGGACTTCACGAGCACGTGCTGACCGTCGTGCGACAGCTCGAGATCGAACCGCGGGCGAAGCGGGTCGTCGCCGAAGCGGAGCTCCATCATCTGGGGCTCGAGGATCACCCGCCGGCCCTTGAGGAGCGGCAGCAGATCGGCGGCGTCCTCGCCGCGCAGATCGATGCCGACGCGGCGCTGCCCCTCGGCCTCGTGACGCGCGAGCACGCGGAGCGCGTCACGGTCCGCCGTCGGCTTCTGCGCCTGGAACGCGAGCATCGCCGCGGCCGACAGGGGCATCCGCGCGTCGGGATCGAGCAGCGAGACGGTCAGCGTCCCGCCGCGCACCTGCATGCGGTACTCGATCGTCTTCGGGGCCGGCGGCATCGGCTCGGGCACCCAGGCGTCGACGCCGCGCGCGTCGCGGCTCGGCTCGCCGATCGTGAAGCTGGGCCGGCCCCCCATTCCGGGCGCCGTCCCGCCCATCGCGCGCTGAGCCGCCAGCTTGCGCGCCCGACGTCGAGCGCGACGGCTGCTGCCGCCGAGCCCGTCGAGGTCGCCCGGTGCACCGTGGCCGCCGTGGGCATGAGGGGGAGGAGCCATGTCGCTCGACGCGCGGACCATCGGCGCGCCGCCGCCGTTCTGCGCCCCTTCCGGTCGCGGCTGCTTCGGCCGTACCTGGTCGCGGAGCGAGATGAGCAGCGCGGCGACGTGCTTGCAGTGCCCGTTGATCTTCGGAAACGCCGGGCAGGAGCACTCGGAGGTGAAGCCGGTCGGCGTCACCTGGAGCTTCACGTCGTACGGGTCGGGGTCGGTCCCCCGGACGTGCCCCGTCGCGGAGAGCTCCTCCATCTGCACGTCCGAGACGGCCTGCCGCCTCACGTAGTCGTAACCGCGCAAGAACGCGCGTGCGCCCAGCAGCCTCCTGAGGGCGCGGTCGTTGAGCTGGCTCAGCGCTTCCGTGAACGGAGTCGACAATCTGGATCACGCCTGTTTGGCGGCGCGCCCCTTTCCCTGTATTTCCGGGGCCTCGCGTTTCGGGGCGTCACACCTGGGTGCGGGCCTCGCCGTCACGCGAGAACGAGTACGGAGGCCGATTAGCATCGGACAACGGCGTCCGCAACAAGAGTCGTACATGGCCGGCCCGCCCCAGCCGGACGGCCGCGAGCGGCGGCAGCGGCACCGGGCGCCCTTGTGTTATGACCACCCTCGATGCGTACGCGTTCGCGCGCCGCCGCTGTCCTCGCCGCCGTCGCCCTCGCGCTCACCGGCTGCTCGGTCCCGGTCGCGGCCGCGCTCGACGAGCCCGACGCGAACCGTGTCGTCGTCGCCCTCGATCAGGCCGGCATCGACGCGGTCAAAGAGGCCGACCCGCAGACCGAGGGGAAGTTCCGCGTCTCCGTCCCGCGCGACGACGCGGCGCGGGCCCTCGCGACCATGCGCGACGAGGAGCTGCCGCGGGCCAAGTCGCGCGGCCTGCTCGACGCGGCCGATCGCGGCCAGCTCGTCCCGAGCCAGGCGGCCGAGCACGCTCAGCTCGTGGCCGGGCTGGCGGGCGAGCTGGAGCGGACGCTCGGGGGCGTCGACGGCGTCCTGTCGGCCCGCGTGCACCTCAACCTCCCGCAGCGCGACGCGCTCCGCGACGGACCGCCGGCCAAGGCGACCGCGAGCGTCCTCGTCGAGCACCGCGGCGCGACCCCTCCCCTCGCGCCCGAGTCGATCCAGCGACTCGTGTCCGGCGGCGCGCCCGCCCTCGCGCCCGCCGACGTGGCCGTCGTCTTCGTCCCGCGGGCGACGCGCCCCATGCAGGCACGCAGCGAGCTCGCGCACGTCGGTCCGATCACGGTCGCGCGCGCGTCGATGACCACGCTCAAGGTCGCGCTCGCCGGCCTCGTCGCCGTCGTGCTGGCGCTCGCCGCGACGACGCTTGCACTCTACACACGACTGGCCCGCGTCCGCCGTGAGCGCGATGCGGCGCCCCTTCCGCCGCCGGCGCCGGTCGGGCCCGCCGTCTCGATGCGTGGTCCCTCGGCCAGCATGCGGCCGCCCCACGCACCCCCGCCGCCGTGATCACGATCGAAGGCGTATCGAAGGCGTTCCGCCCCGCCGGCGGAGGCCCGCCGAACACCGTCCTCCGCGGAGTGAGCCTCCACGTCCCGGCGGGCTGCCTCTACGGCCTCATCGGGCCGGGCGCGTCGGGCAAGAGCATCCTCCTCAAGATGATCGTCGGCCTGATGAAGCCGGACAGCGGCCGGATCCTGGTCGAGAACGAGGACGTCACCGCAGCGTCGGAGCTCGAGCTCCAGCGGATGCGGCTGAAGTTCGGGATGCTCTTCCAGAACAACGCGCTCTTCGACCACATGACCGTGGGCGACAACATCGCGTTCCCGCTGCGCCGCCTCACCAGCCTCGGCGAGCACGAGATCGCCGAGCGCGTGGCCGAGCGCCTGAAGGTCGTCGCGCTCCCCGGCTTCGACACGCGCATGCCCGCCGGCCTCTCGGGCGGACAGAAGAAGCGCGTCGGCGTGGCGCGCGCGACGATCACCCAGGCACGGATCGTCCTCTACGACGAGCCCGCCGCCGGCCTCGATCCGGTCACGTCGCAGAAGATCTTCGAGCTCCTCCGCGAGGAGCAGCGCGCCGCGGGCGCGACCGTCATCATGGTCTCGAGCGATCTCGATCGCCTGCTCACGGTGACGGATCGCGTGGGGATGATGTACCGCGGGCAGCTGATCTTCGACGGCACGACCGAGGAGGCGAAGGGCAGCACCGAGCCGCGCGTGCGCCAGTTCGTGCACGGGCTCACCGAGGGCCCGCTCTGACGCGCGGCGCACGCCGCGGCTCGCCTCGCGGTCAGCGCTTCTTCAGCTCCCAGGTACCGTCCTCGGCCGACGACGTCTTGCCCTGGTACGTCAGCTTCGCGCCGTCGACGCAGAACTCGTAGTCGTCCCCGTCGGCCGTCGTGACCCGGTTGCCGTTCACGGTGAAGGTCGTCCCGCCGGTGTTCGAGTCGGTGCGCGACAGGGTGCATGTGCAGTCGCTGCCCGCGGTCGTGCACGACGCGTTCGAGAACTCGCCCTTCAGCGCGTTCTCGGCGACGTTGCACTGGCCGGCGACGCAGCTCGACGGGAACTTGATCGAGCCCGAGATGCTCACGGTGACGTTGCGCTCGAGGGCGCTGTTCGCCAGGAAGTAGATCGATCCCTTCACCGTCGCCTTGATGCCGGTCGTGTCGAGCCCCGAGCACTGTGCCCGGATGGTGGAGAACACGTCGGGCACGCACCCGCTCGTGTAATCGTACGTCCCGCTCAGCGTCCCGCCGCACGCCGTGAACGCCCCGCAGGCCTTGTCGATCGAGACCGGCGCCTCCGTCGTGGACGGAGCATCGACGCCGCCCGACGAGGACCCGCCGGACGACGACGACGACGTGCTGCCGGAGCTCGAGCCGCCGGAGCTGCCGGAGCTCGAGCCGCCCGAGCTCGAGCCCGAGCTCGTCGACGTGGTGGACGTGGTGCACGCGACGAGCGCGCCGATCGCGACGACGGACGAAGTGAGAGTGAAGATGCGCATGATGACTCCTCCCGAGGCCAAGGACAGTCGTCATGATAGAGCAACTGCGGCGCTTGGTCGCGCGCGGGGAGCGCTATGCTCCGGTCGTGCGCGGGGCGCAGACCTTCGAGCTCCTGCTCTCGTGGTTCGTCACGACGGCCCTCCTGTTCGTGGTCGTGATCGCCGACGAGCGCCGCATGTCGGAGGAGCGGCTCGAGCGCGCGTGGCCGCCCGCCAGCCGTGACGCGGCGATCGTCGCGCTCGGGCTCCTCGCGCTGCCCTTCCACTTCGCCCGGACGCGCGGCAGGTTCTTCACGCTCTCCGCGCGCGAGCACCTGCGCTGGTGGCTCGGGCTCGCGCTGGGCCTCGCCCTCTCGGTCGCCGTCACCCTCGTGAACGCGGCGGTGGTCGCGGCGTTCGACTACGCCGCCGGCCTGCCGATCGACTGAGTCGCGGCGCTCAACGACCGCTCGAGCACACGCCGCGTGCCGCGCGCACGAGCTCGCCGGCCGTCGGCTGCGTGAGCGCTCGGAGCCGCTCGCCGCACTCCTTCCACACCACGTCGACGCTCGCGTCCCCGGCGGTGATCCGGAACGTCGTGAACCCGGCCGCCGCCGCGGTCGACGCCAGGGCGAGGGTGCGCGGCCCCTCGAGGGACGGGTCGACGTCGACGTACGCGAACGGCTCGAAGGCATCGGCGGGCCAGATCGCCTTGTAGTGGCGGCGATAGCGATCGAGACGCACGAAGAGCGGCTCGTACCGCGTCCCGTCGTTCGGCACGTCGGCGCGCGGACCGACCTCGACCTCGCGCGAGGCCGACAGCGTCAGCCGATCGCCGGTGAGCGTCACGTGCGGGCGCTGGAGCTCCTTGCAGATGGACTGCGCGCGGCTGGCGGCTCGACGCTCCCTCGCCATCTGCTCCGGGGACTCGTCGGCGTCCGCCATGCACTGCGTGCGGCACCCGAGGGCGAACGGAACCAGCGCGACGAAGAGCGACCTGCGAAGCATCGCGGCGCGGAGCTTACGGGCGCTCTTGCGGGGTGTATAGTGCTCGGCCGCGCATGGCCGCGCAGACGACACAGCCCGCCCGCGACGAGGGGCCGAGCGCGCTCACCGGGTTCCTCGGCGGGATCGGCGGCGGCTTCCTCGGCATCGCCGAGACCGCGGGCGGCATGACGATCCTCTTCGCGCGGATCGTCGCGCGGTTCTTCCCGCCGCGCCTCGACGGCGCCGAGCTCTGGAAGAACCTCTACAAGATGGCGGTCAAGTCGCTGCCGATCGTCGTCGTGACCGCGCTCTTCACCGGCGCGATCATGGTGATCCAGGCGGCCACGATCGTGAAGCGGCTGGGCGCCGAGGGGCTGCTCGGCTGGGGCGCCGGTTTCGGCACGCTGCGCGAGATCGCGCCGCTGCTCACCGCACTGATGATCTCGGGACGCGTCGGCGCGAACAACACGGCCGAGCTCGGCACGATGGTCGTCACCGAGCAGCTCGACGCGCTCCGCGTCCTCGCCATCGATCCGATCAGCTTCCTCATCGCCCCGCGCTTCGTCTCGATCATCAGCACGCTGTTCATGATGACGCTCTTCGCCGACGCGCTCGCGCTCTTTGGCGCGGCGTACACCGGCCAGGGCCTGCTCGGCGTGAGCCCTGCGACGTTCTACAACGGCCTCACCGCGGGCCTCCTCGGCTTCGGCGACGTCGCCAACGGACTCTTCAAGAGCATCGTCTTCGGGCTCGTCATCGCTCTCTCGAGCTGCCACTTCGGCCTCGCGACCAAGGGCGGCGCCCCGGGCGTCGGCCGGTCGGTGAACTCGGCGGTCGTGGCCAGCGCGGCGGGCATCTTCGTCGTCGACTACCTCGTGAGCTTCGTCCTCGGCGGTTGAACCATGGCGCAGACCGAAGCCCTCACCGAAGAACAGCACGAGCCGCTCGGCCCCGTCGGCCTCCTCGGCGCGGCGGCGATCGATCTGCTGATCGGCGGCCGCGAGCTCTATTCGGTGTTCGTCCGCACGCTCTACTACACGGCGCGCGGCCGCCGCGAGAAGGGCGCGGTCCTCCAGCAGCTCTACGAGATCGGCAACAAGTCGCTCTTCTTCATCTCGATCACGATGGGCTTCATCGGGATGATCATGGTCTACCAGTCCGGTCTCCAGGTGAAACGCGTCGTCCCCGACTACCAACTCCTCGGGGCGACGTACCTCGAGCTGCTCGTGCGCGATCTCGCCGCCTCGATCGGCGCGTTGATGCTCGCCACGCGCGTCGGCGCCGGCATCGCCGCCGAGATCGGATCGATGGTCGTCACGGAGCAGATCGACGCGCTGCGCATGTGCGCCGCCGACCCGATCGACTTTCTCATCGTGCCGCGCTTCGTCGCGAGCATGGTCATGACGACGTGCCTCATCGTCTGGGCGGGCACCATCGCGTTCGTCGCGGGCGGCATCACCGCGTACGTCGCCTTCGAGGTCCCGCTCCAGACCTTCTTCAACGCGAGCCTCGTGGACTTCGGCGACATGAGCATCGGGCTCGCGAAGTGCATCGCGTACGGCGCCGCCATCCCGGTGGTGAGCGGCTACTGCGGGCTCTCGACCTTCGGCGGCTCGGAGGGCGTCGGCTGGGCGACGACGCGGGCGGTGGTGAACACCTCCCTCGCGATCATCATCCTCAACTTCTTCATCTCGGGCGCCGGCTTCCTGATCTTCCCCGGCTGACCCGCGGGCTCAGTCGCCGAGCGGGGGCAGCTCGGGCGGCGGCAGCCTCTCGGGCGCTGGCGACGAAGGCGCGGGCGAGGACGCGGCGGGCGGAGACGGCGGCGCGATGTTCGACAGTCGCTCGAGATCCTCGTCCGGGTTCGCCGGCGTCGCGGGCGTGCTCGCACCGCCGGCGTCCTTCGCGCGCGCGGGCTTCGGCGGGCGCGTCGACGTCGCGCGCGGTCCCTTGGTCATCGGCGGATTGGGCTTCGGCGGTGCGGGCGCGGGCGCGGAGGCGAGCGGCGCCGAGACCTCGCTCGGCTCGTTCGTCGAAGGCGACGGCGCGGCCGGCGGCGGGGCCGGCGCGGCAGGCGCGGCCGTGGTGGTCTGCTGCGCGGACGATGCCTCGCCGCGCCCGGGCGATCGCGCGATGATCGCGGCGGACACGGCGAGGGCCGCCGCGACCACCACGCCGAAGGCGATGCTGACGTGACGCCGCTCCGCGCCGGGCTTCGGCAGCGTCGCCGAGAGCAGGACGGGACGCTCGGTGTCCGCCTTTGCACGCTCGATCGGCCTCACGGCGACGCTCGGCGCGCGCATCGACTCGAACGGCTCGAGCATCGGCTGCCCGGTCACCGCCTCGACGAAGGCGTCGGCCGCCTCACGGACCGTCTGGAAGCGCGCCTCCACGCGGAGGGCGCACGCGCGAGCGAACCACTCGTCGAGCGCCGGCGGCAAGCCCGGCATCGCGTCGGTCATCCTGGGAGGCTGCCCGTGGATGGCGAGCGCGAGCGCGGCGATCGTCGCCCCCTCGAACGGGACCTTGCCCGTCAGCGCCTCGAACGCGACGACGCCGAGCGACCAGACGTCGGTGCGTGCGTCGATCTCCTTCTCGCCGACGATCTGCTCGGGGCTCATGTAGAGCGGCGTGCCGAGCACCTGACCGGTGTCCGTCGATGCCATCTCGCGGCGGGCGGACGGGTCCACCTTCGCGGTGCCGAAGTCGAGCAGCTTCACGAAGGGCTCTCCCCCTTCGGTCTCGCAGAGGAAGATGTTCTCCGGCTTGATGTCGCGGTGGACGACGCCGACGCGATGGGCCTTCGAGAGCGCCTTCGCGACCTGGACGATGATCGGCACGAGCGCGTGCGGCGCGAGCGGGCCGTGCTCGGCGATCCGCTTCCCGAGGTCGTGCCCCTCGAGCAGCTCCATCACGATGAAGGGAACGCCCGACTCGGTCGTCCCGGAGTCGAAGACCTGCACGACGTGCGGGCTCTTCACCTGCGCGGCGATCATCGCCTCGCGCGCGAACCGCGCGAGCACGTCGGCGCGCGACTCGAGGCCGTTCGCCATCACCTTCACGACCACGCGCGTGTCGAGCACGAGGTGCTCGGCGAGCCAGACGGTGCCCATCCCGCCATGCCCGATGGGCTCGACGAGGCGCACGCTGGGAGTCACGTTGTCGCCCGGGCGAAGGTCGTCCGCGATCGTCATGACGTTCCCGCGACTCTAGTCAGTCTCGCGGGTTGGGCCACAAATGCGGCAATCTCGCGCCCGCGTGCCGCAGGGCGCGGGCGCCCTCGTCAGGGGGCCTTGCTCCCGTACTTGGTCTTGTACTCGGCGCGGTAGGCGTCGTGGCACGACTTGCAGGTCGCCTTCGCGGCATCGAGATCGCCCTTCTCCGCCGCCGCCTTGCCCTGGTCGGAGATCGACGCCCAGTTCGCGAACTCCGGCTTGGCCATGCCCTTGGTCTTCGCGAAGAACGGCGCGAGCCCCTTGGCGTCTCCGGAAGAGCTCGTGGCGCCCATCTTCTTCATCAGGTCCTTGAGGGTGGTGTCCGCCGCGCTCGCGGGCGCCGCTGCGAGCAGCGCTCCTCCGAGGACGGCGGCGGAAAGGGCGAGGAAGCTCCGGCTCGAGCGATGCGGCATGGTTCTCTTCGACTCCTTGCTCTCCATGAGACGCGCGAAACGGCGTTTCGTTTCACGACCGTGGTAACGTTCGAGAACGCCTGATGATTCAGTTCAAGAACATCGTCAAGTCCTTCGGCCCGAAGCGCGTCCTCGACGGCGTGTCGTTCGATGTGCCGACGGGATCGGTGTTCTTCATCATCGGCGCGTCCGGCGTCGGCAAGAGCGTGCTCATCAAGCACCTCGTCGGTCTCCTCTACCCCGACCAGGGGGAGATCTGGCTCGACGGGGAGGACATCTCGAAGCTCGACGAGAAGGGCATGGGGCCCATCCGGAAGAAGTGCGCGATGGTCTTCCAGCACTCGACGCTGTTCGACTCGATGACGTGCGCCGAGAACGTCGCGCTCCCGCTGCGCAAGCACAAGGACCTCTCGCTGAAGGAGGCGCTGGGCGAGGCGCGCCGTCGCCTCGAGATGGTCCACATGCAGGAGTTCGCCGACCGGTATCCGCCGGAGCTCGGCGACGGCATGCGCAAGCGCGTGGCGATCGCGCGCGCGCTCACGCTCGATCCGAGCTACGTGCTGTTCGACGAGCCGACGACCTCGCTCGACCCGGTCAGCGCACGCCGCGTGGATGCGCTCATCCGCGAGCTGTCGGACAAGCTCGGGGTCACGTCGATCGTCGTCAGCCACGATCTGGTGAGCATCTTCTCGATCGCCGATCGCATCGTGATGCTCTATCGCGGCCACGTCCGCCTCTACGGCACGCGCGAGACGTTCCGGAGCACGCCCGACGGGGTCGTGCAGCAGTTCATCAACGGACGCGCGGTCGGTCCGATGGAGCTCTGATCAGCGCGCCACGGCGCTCACGACCGTCGTCCGCAAGCCGGGCTGCGTGGCGACCGCGCCGGCGACCATGCCGATCGCGAAAACCACCCCGACGGCCACGAAGTACGCGCGGCGCATGCGGGTCAGGGCGGTGCGCTGCTGCTTGTCGAGGCGCACGAGCAGGCTCAGACGCGGGACGTGCTCGGTCGTCCTCGCCGTCGTCGCCCGGCCGTACATGGTGACGAGCCCGCGCTTGTCGACGATCGCCGGCATCGGCCGCGGCTTCGGCCGCGCGAGGAACAGCGTCATCGTCTCGGTATCCGGCTCCGTGGCCACCCCGTAGTCGAGGGTCACGACGCTTCCGCGAGCTCCGCCGACGTCCATCACGACGCCGATGGATTCACGTTCCAGGCCGAGCTCGATCCCTCGTGGTTTTCGGGGGTTGTCGTGTGGACGGCGCTGCAGTGGCCGTCCACGCAACGCCGCGAGTGGACGGCCGGACCACAGGCGGTCAGCGGCGGCCGTCGGGGATGGGGGCGAACTCGCACTCCGGATCCGACGCGTTGTCCATGCACTTGCGGATGTGCGAGACGGCCTTGCCGTACGGGCTCTGTGCGAAGTTCTCCGCGGTGAGCCCGTCGAGGCGCGGCGGCATCCAGAACGCCGCCGGGAAGGACTTGTGGCGCTCGGTGATCTTGCCGAAGTACGCGTCACCGGTGCCCGTCGCCCACTCGGCGAACTCGGCGAACGCCTTGCCCGCGACGCGGTGGCAGGTCGTGCACGGCGCGACGCTCTCGCTCACGAGCTGCTGCGGAACCTCGAAGCCCTGGGCGGGCCCGTTGACCAGCCGATAGGGCATCTCGAGGTTCGAGATCGGGAAGTCCGGGTGCTCGCCCATCTTCGGAACGATCGTCTTCCCGTTCGAGCGCAGCGCCTGATCGATCCACGGCGAGTGAACGAACGCGTCGGCAGCGTGGCAGTTCTTCGTGCAGTAGCTCGAGGGCGTCGAAGGCCAGATGGCGCTCGAGCGCGCGACGTCCGCGGGGTGGACGACCTTCGAGCCGTCGTTGCCGACGTTCTCCTTGTTCTGGAAGAAGCAGGTCTGGCCGGTCTTCGGGTTGTTTCCGATGATCGCGATGTCGTTGAACCGCTTGGTCTGCATCATGCCGACGCCGGTGTCCTCGACCTTGCGGCACAGGAGGATCCAGTGCGTGCCCTGCGCGTTCCGCGCGGTGGTGACCGTGACGCCCGGCTGGCAGGCGGCCTTGCGCCCGAGGCCCGTGTGCGAGGACGCCGTGAGGTACATGCCGCGATCGCACTTGTCGACGCAGTCGTAGGTGCGCGACGAACTGCGGCCCTCGTCGCACTCGGTCTTGGGCTGATCGTCGACGGAGAGCGGTATGACCGTGCCCTCGACGCCATCGATCGCGCCGCCCGCCCGGTCGCCTTCCGAGCCGACGAAGTCGCGGCAGTCGAACGTCTCGTACTTGCCGTCGCCGAGCTTCTTGAAGAACGGGATTTCTCCGAGCTCCTGCACGCAGAGCTTCGCGTAGTCGATCGTGTTGTACGAGGGGCCCTCGGGGATCGACGTCGGCGCCGCCGCCTCCGCCCCCGCGTCGCCCTCGGTCAGACCGCCGTCGGCCTCGGTGGGCGCACCGCCCTCCCCCGAGAGACCGGCGTCGGTGTCGAGGAAGCGGATGCCGCGGCTGCCCGTCGACGATCCCGCCGCCTTCTTCAGGTCCTCGCCGCGGTCCCAGGCGTACGCGAGGTTCGTGAGGAGCTTCGCGCGGACCTTGTCGCCGCGGATGACGCACGCCTCGACGATGCTGTCCGGCCCCTTGGCGATCTCGGCGAGCATCTCCGGCGTCTCGTGGCCGCCGTACCAGCGCTCGTCGTTGTAGACGTTGAGCAGGTCGACGAGCTCCCTCGAGACCGACGGTCCGTCGTACACGACCTTGCCCGCCATGCGCGCGCCCGCGGACTGCGGGATCGGCGTCGCCTCCGAGAGCTGCGAGCAGTCGAGGTCCTTCTGCGAGTCGTGGGTGATCGTCCCGCGGCGGACGCGGATGAACAGCTTGTCCGTCGGGCCGAGCGGCTTGGCCAGGCTCGCCTTCACCTTGCTCGTCTCGTTGTCGTAGACGAGCGAGAGACCGAGCGTGTTGTTGACGCCCGTGATGTCGTCCTCCGTCAGGGCCTCCTCCTCGGCATCCGGCGCCGCGCAGTTGAGGAGGGCCGCGCCCGAGCCGGCGGCGAGGAGCGAGCAGAGAAGAAGAAGCGACGACTTGAAAGAGCGCATGGCAAATCGATGTAGGTGCACCTGCGATGCCATCGTAAAGCGACCCCGTTAGCGGAAGTTCGGTCATCTAAGTACGCGTTTGTTCGTTCGGCGTCGGGTCCGACCGGCGGATCTTCCATCACCCAGGGGACGCCGGAGGGCCCCGGGCAAGCCCCCGCGCAAACGCGCTAAGTGTGCGGTCTCAGGCGATCGAGGACCAGTACGTCGAGGTAGCACACCGTGGCATACATGGTGCACCGAGCCGGACTGCCATCATGCGCAAGACGCTCGCTTTCCCGTTCCTCTTGGTCCTGACCGGCGCCGTCACTGCCCTCGCCGCCTGCTCCACGCAGGCCGACGACGACGCCGAGACCTCCGCCCACGATCTGACGGACGACGAGCTCGCTCGCGCGGCCCTCAAGATCATGGGGGCCTCTCAGGTCCCGCAGGAGGCGGGCGAGCACGGGTCGTGCGCCTTCACCGGGTGCCACTCGATCAACCCGGTCACGCTAGGCCAGTGGAAGGACCAGTACAAGGCCGCGATGGACGTCCTCGCGAGCGACAAGCCGACGAGCGAGAAGATCAACTGGTTCCGGCAGAACCCGAGCGACGAGCGGACCGGGTTCACGCCGGAGCGCATCGGCATCATGACCGCGGGCGCGCACCTCGCGCTCGGCGCGAACGTCAGCGAGTCGCGCCACCCCGAGACCTTCAAGCAGGGCAAGCTCCTCGCCGAGGTCTTCAAGGACAAGCCGGAGCTCTACGCCGAGTTCCGCAAAGAGATGCTGATGCCGGTGCTCCCGGAGTACCCGCGCCTCACCCCGACGCAGTACGAGACGATCCTCACCTGGTTCCAGAAGGGCATGCCCCACCTGGGCGACATCATCCGGGAGGATCGCCCGACGAAGTGCACCGACGACTTCACCGCGCTCCGCGAGCGCACGAGCCAGGTGAAGAGCCAGACCTGGGCCGCGGTGAACAAGGCGCGGCGGCTGCCGATGTTCGGCTGCCCGGCGCCGAACCCCGAGCAGCCGATCAGCCCGACGGCGTGCTTCACGCAGAAGAGCGGGGACAAGGACATCTTCCCGAACGCGGCCGACACCGACTTCGCGCGCGGCTGGGCGCTCGACGGCTCGACGGTGCGCATCCTCCGCGAGCTGTCGTCGCCGAACTCGTTCTGGCTCCGCTCCTCGGCGGACGGCCGCTTCGCGGCGACCGGCGGCGGCCGCTCCGGCGGCGCCCAGGCGATCGACCTCCAGGCCACGCTCGACGGCCAGAGCCGCGACATCGGTCTCCAGGCGAGCTACGACCCGGACTTCTGGCCGGACAACAAGGCCTTCATGTTCCAGGGCGGCACGAAGTTCTGCGCCCAGAGCCTGCTCGAGAAGAAGGAGACGTCGCTCGTCACCTTCGGCGAGCCCGAGTGCTCGAGCCTGAGCGCCGCGAGCGGCCTCTACCAGACCGTCGGCCAGGTGGTCGGCGACAACTCGATCAGCGATCGCTTCATCCTCTACAGCATCTGGGCGGGCGACTCCGGCCAGTACAGCGCGTCGGCTCGCGACACCGCGCCTCGCGCCGGCGAGGACTCCGCGATCAACATCTACACCGCGGTCGCGATGGGCAACGACGTCGAGGAGGGCTACCAGATCGCCGGCGAGGGCTTCAAGGTCCCGACGCCCTACCGCGGTGACACGATGATGGGCCGCTCGGGGCGCCTGATCGGCAGCCGCTGGGCGTACGGCCAGAACGCCGACGGCAACACCGACGCCGGCTACGCCATCGAGAAGCTCGACTACCAGACGATCAACGGCCACTACCGCTTCACGCTCTCGTCGCTCGGCAACGTCTGCCTCAAGGGCAACAAGGCGAACTTCTCGTTCGACGAGCGCTTCCTCGCGACCCACCACTACAACGAGCCGACCGACTTCGGCGAGGCGGACGATCCGGCGTACAAGGACAAGGGCTCGAGCGACGTGTACGTCGTCGACTTCGTCACCGGCAAGAAGCAGCGCGTGACGAAGATGGGCCCCGGCCAGTTCGCCCTCTACCCGCACTTCCGCTCCGACGGCTGGCTCTACTTCCTCGTCGTCGACCACAACACCGGCAAGTACATGGTCGTCGGCAGCGACTGGGCGGTCCGCCAGTCGGAAGCCACGCCTACCCCGTGATCTCGGGCCTGATCTTCCTGTAACCTGGACGAATGGGATTCGAAGGGAGAGCGAATCCGATGAACCGACGAGCCCTGCTACTTCTCGCTTCACTCGGCGTCGCCGCCGGATGCGCCATCCAGTCGGGCGACGATGCCGAGGTCGGCGAGGCCCCCATCCGCGAGATGGAGCGTCGCGCCGTCGGCAAGGCCGTCGACTACCCGGCCGACACGTACAGCTCCGCGGACGAGGAGCGCTTCGCGACCTCGAAGAAGGCGCGGCGCGAGCTCGGCTGGAAGGTCCTCGCGAAGGCGCTCCAGCCGGTGAAGATCGCCGCGCAGCAGGGCACGGGCGCAGGCGACGGCGACAAGACGATCCCGCTCTTCCGGACGTGGCTCGGCGCCGACGAGATCGACCGGATCTTCGCGAAGATGTACCACGACCTCGGCAAGGAGCGGCGCATCGCCCGCGACGTGCCGACGGCGAAGGAGGTCGACGATCTCTTCGCGTGGAACGCGCAGGCGCTCGGCCCGAGCAGCGAGCAGGACTACTTCGCGCGCCTCGCGCAGGTCACGAACCAGCAGGGCATCGACGGCCTCGGTGGCAACGCGCGCGTCGCGTACAGCCCCGGCTACGTGAAGCAGTACCTCACCGACTACCCGGCGATGGCCGGATGCGAAGGCAAGCTCGAGTCCCTCTCGGCGGAGACGCCGCCGATCGACGAGAAGACCAACTTCACCAACTGCTTCTCGCACGAGATGGAGACCGACGCGGCGGTGGTGAAGATGTCGTGGCGCCGCAACGACGCCATGATGAACAAGGGCCTCCCGGTCCAGGATACGAGCGCGGCGGGCCTCGCGAAGCGCGTCGCCGGCCAGGTCGACGACGGCGGCTGGAACACCAAGGCCCTGCCGCTGAAGCCGGCGGGTCCCACGGATGCCTATTCCGTCACCCTTTCGGACGGGACCGGCTTCTCGCTCGTCGGGCTCCACGTGATGACGAAGGAGCTCCGCCACTGGGTCTGGGTGACGGTGTGGTGGTCGCCCAGCGATCAGGCGGACCAGGACTTCGGCCAGGACCGCCCCGAGGAGATCAAGAAGCTCGGCGCGCCCTTCTCCAACTACAAGATGTGCGTCGTCACCGACTTCGAGGAGAAGGACCCCGATCCGCGCGGCGGCTTTACGGGCTCGCTCGGCGACGCGCTCGCCGCGGTGCACGGCAAGGCGTCCTGGTGCTCGAACGGCTTCATCGAGAAGGGCGCGCACAACGCGCAGACGAACTGCATCGGCTGCCACCAGCACGCGGGCGATCTCAAGGCGCTCGACAACGTCCTCGTCGATCCGATCGGCTTCCCCGAGCAGGGCCGCACGAAGGTCCGCAAGGCCTTCCCCGCCGACTACTCCTGGGCCTTCGCCACGCCCGCCTCGCCCGACCAGAAGGACCGCCTCCTCGACGTCGTCCTGTCGCGGATGAAGGTCTATGACCGCGAGGATCAGCAGCGCTAGGATCGCGGCATGTCCGCCGCGTCGAAGCCGAAAGCCACAGCCGCGACGCTGATCGCGCTCGGCGACGCGCCGTACGAGGTGCACGCCGGCGAGCTCGTGCAGAAGGCGGAGCCGAGCGCCGAGCACGCCGACGCGCAAGGTGCCCTCACGGAGACGCTTCGCGGCCGCTTCCACGGACCGCCCGGCGGACCGAAGGGCCCGGGCGGCTGGTGGATCCTCGTCGAGGTCGACGTGGAGCTCGAGGAGCACGAGGTGTTCCGCCCGGACCTCGTCGGCTGGAGGCGCGACCGCGTGGCGGAGCGACCGAGCGGGCGCCCCGTCCGGCTACGGCCCGACTGGGTCTGCGAGGTTCTCTCACCGTCCAATGCCCGCATCGATCTCGTCCGGAAGCTCGACGTCTATCGACGGAGCGGGATCCCTCACTACTGGATCGTCGATCCGACGACCGAGACCCTCACCGTGCACCGGCTGACGCCCGACGGGTATCTCATCGCGCTCCGCGCCGAGCGCGGGCAGGTCGTGCGGGCGGAGCCCTTCGACGCCGTCGAGCTCCGCGTGGGGGCGCTGTTCGGCGACGAATGATGGTGATAAACCTGAGGTCAGTTCATGGCCCAGGAGAAGTCCATCGAGGTCAAGGTCGGGGTCCTGATCCTCGTCTCGCTCGGCATCCTCGCCGCCTTCGTCCTGATCATGGGCGGCCTGTCGTTCGAGAAGACGTACACGCTCTACGTCGACTTCGACAATCCGGGCGGGCTCCAGTCCGGCGCGCCGGTCCGCATCGCCGGGGTGAAGTGCGGGAAGATCACCGAGCTCCAGTTCATGGGCGGCAAGATCGATCCCAAGACCAACCGCCGGACGCTCGTGCGCGCGAAGGTCTCGGTCGAGCAGCGGGTGAAGGACTCGATCCACGAGGACGCCGACTTCTACGTCACCACCCAGGGCGTGCTCGGCGAGCAGTTCCTCGCCATCGAGCCCGGCTCGCCGCAGAAGCCGGTGCTCCAAGAGAACTCGATCGTGAAGGGCATCGATCCGCCCCGCCTCGATCTGTTCCTCGCGAAGGCCTACGAGCTGCTCGACACCACGATGCAGGGCATCCGGAACAACCGCGAGCTCATCAGCGACATCGCGACGAACACCGCGGGCCTGCTCAAGGGGCTCAACACGACGCTGAGCGACAACCGCGAGCGCATCAACCGCATCGTGGCGAACGTCGAGAAGATCACCGAGGAGGCGCAGACCCTCACGGTGCACGCGCGCCAGAACTACGTGGACAACCCGAAGATCGCCCGGACGATCGACAACGTCGACAAGCTGACGACGGACATCCAGCGTGACAGCGGACCGCTCCTCAAGGACACGCGCGAGGCGATCGCGAACCTCAATCGCGCCTCGAAGGTGATCGGCGGCGAAGAGGAGCAGCAGAAGCTGAAGAAGACCCTCGACGAAGTCGCGCAGCTCGCGGCCCGCGCGAACGCGACGGCCGCCGACGCGCAGACGATCGTGCAGCACATCAAGAAGGGTCAGGGAACCGTCGGCGCGCTCGTCATGGACGAGGCGATCTACGACGACGTCCAGGAGATGGTGCGCGACCTGAAGCACAATCCCTGGAAGTTCCTCTGGCGAGAGTGAGCGCGCCCGCGACGAGCGCAGCGAGTCGCTCGCCGAAGGCGACGCGCGCGAGCAGAGCGCCGTCGGCAGCGGGGAGGCTCGCGAGCTTCGCTCGCGAGGGGCGGAGCCCACAAGGGAGATGGTGCGCGACCTCAAGCACAATCCCTGGAAGTTCCTCTGGCGAGAGTAGGAACGGGCGGCGGGCAACGGGCGACGCGGAACGGGCGACGGGAGTCCAGCGACAAGCAGCGACGCCCGACGGGTCGTCCTCGTCGCCGGTCGCCTGTTGCCGGTCGCCTGTTCTGACTCGAAGCCCGAAAGGGCTCAGCCGTCGGCGCCCGCGTCCACGATCCCGGTGTCGACGCCCGTGTCGACGCCCTGGCTCGTGTCGGTCCCGGTGTCGGGGATCACGACCGGTCCGTCGGTCGTTCCGCCCTCGCCCGGCTCGCCGCCCTCGCCCTCGCCGCCGTCGCCGCCCTGATCGGGAGGCTCGCCGGCGACGCCGGTGAGGTCGTCGGTGCAGATCCGCGCCTTGTCGCGCTGCTCGACGCAGACGAGGCCGGGCGCGCAGTCGGAGGCGAAGTCGCACGCGCCTCCCCGTTCGATCGCCGGGTTGTCCTTGCTGCACGCGCCGACGAGGCCGCCCCAGAGGAGCAGCGGAACCCCGATCGCGGCGCGCGCAGGAAGCCGCTTCACGATGGGGAAGTCTACGCGATCGAGAGCAGCACGTCGCCTTCGTTGACCGCCTGGCCCTCGGCGCACGCGATCTTCTCGACCTTTCCGGACACGGGAGCCTCGACGGGCATCTCCATCTTCATCGACTCGAGGATGACGCAGACCTGGCCCTCGGAGACGCTCTCGCCCTCCTTGACCTCGATCTTCCAGACCGTCCCGGTGATGTGCGCGTTCACGTTCGTCGCCATGGCGCGGCATTCTCGAAGGGCGCGAGCGCGAGCGCAAAGGAAAAGCAAAGGAGGACGGGACGCTCCGTGTCGAAGGGGACGGCCGGAGGGCGGTGAGGCCTGGCGGCGCCCGTGCGCCCGTGCGATCGAGGGCGCCCGGGAAACCGTTTGCGGAGTTGCGGTCGCCCTAGTAACTTTTCCTCTCGAGCCGCGGCCCCCCCCGAGGTGGGCCGAGCGCGCCCGAACACCACGGAACCACACGACATGGCGGAACAGAAAGAGTCCTCCGTTCTCTTCTCCCTCAAAGAGCTGATGAACCTCGAAGAGGATCGCATCAAGCAGGAAGAAGACGAGCGTAAGCGCAAGGAGCAGGCGGAGCAGCAGGCTCGCCTCGACGCCGAGCGTCGCGCCCGCGAGGCCGAAGAGGCCCGCATGCGCGCGGAGGAGGAGCGCCGCCGCCAGGAAGAGCAGCGCGGTCGCGAGGAGCAGGCGCGCCTCGAGGCGATCCGGCACGCGGAGATCGAGAAGGCGCGCCACGAGGCCGAGCAGCAGGCTCGTCTCCGCGCGATGCAGCAGCAGCAGGACCACGAGCGTCAGGTCCTCGCCCTCTCGCAGGACAAGCAGAAGAAGAAGCTCACGTACATCGCGGTCGGCATCGGCGCGGTGCTCGTGTTCGGCGGCATCGGCGGCGGCTACGCGTTCTACTCGAGCGCGCAGGAGGCCAAGCGCGTCCAGGCCCTCAAGGACGAGGAGATCCGCCAGAAGGAGCAGCAGCTCAGCAAGCTCATGGCGGAGCTGAAGGCGCAGAACGACGCCGTCGCCGAGGCGCAGGCGGCCGCGGCGAACGCGAAGAGCGACGCCGAGCGCGCCGCGGCCCAGGCGAAGCTCGCCCAGGCGCAGGAGAACGCGCGCAAGACCCAGGCGAACATCGCGGCGGTCCGCACCGGCGGCGCCCCGAAGACCGGTGGCGGCACGCCGCGCCCGGCGTGCACTTGCCAGGCGGGAGATCCTCTCTGCTCCTGCCTCTGACACTGCGCATCTAGATCGACTAGCGTCGGCGGCCGTGGAAACACGACCGCCGATTGCATTTGCGCTCGATTTCGCCTCCGCCGAAGAAGCGCGCGCCGCCGCGCGCGAGGTGGCGCCCGCGGTCGGCATGGTGAAGGTAGGCCTCGAGCTGTTCGTGAACGCCGGGCCCGAGATCGTGCGCGTCGGGCGTGACGTCGGCCTCCCCGTCTTCCTCGATCTGAAGCTGCACGACATCCCCGAGACGGTGGAGCGCGCGGTCGCGCAGGCCGCGCACCTCGGCGCGAGGCTGATCACGGTGCACGCTTCGGGTGGACGCACGATGCTCCGTCGCGCCGCCCTGCGCGCGGAGGCGGAGGGCACGGACCTCGCGATCTGCGCGGTCACGATCCTCACGTCGCTCGACGACTCCGACCTCGCCGATCTCGGGCTCGCCGGACCGTCGGCCGACGCCGCCGTGCGGCTCGCGAAGCTCGCCTGGGACGAGGGCGTGCGCTGGTTCGTGTGCTCGCCCGCGGAGGTCGCGCGCATCCGCGCGGCGCTCGGCCCCGACGCGGTGCTCGTCACGCCCGGTGTGCGCCCCGCGAGCAGCGAGCATGGCGACCAGAAGCGCGTCGCCACCCCGGAGGACGCGATCCGGAGCGGCGCCAGCTGGGTCGTCGTCGGCCGGCCGATCCGTGACGCGAAGGACCGTCTCGCCGCCGCGCGCGCGATCGCCGAGGGGATCGCGAAGGTGCGCGCATGAGGCTCGTGACCGGTCTCCAGCCCGTCCGCGAGGCCATCCGCGTGCACGGCGAGCGGCTCGAGAAGGTGCTCGTCGAGGACAAGGGAGGGCCGCAGATCGACGCGGTCGCGCGCTTCGCCGAGGGCCGCGGCGCGACCGTCGTCCGGGTGCCGCGAGGCGAGCTCGATCGCGCGTCGAAGGGCGCACGTCACCAGGGCGCGATCGCGTACGCGCCGGACTTCGCCCTCGTACCCATCGAGGTCCTCGCGAAGGAGCTGGACGAAAGAGCGATCGTCGTGGCCCTCGACGAGCTCGAGGACCCGCAGAACTTCGGCGCGGTGATCCGGTCTGCCGTGGCGATGGGGGCGAGCGCGATCCTCTGGCCGGAGCACCACGCGGCGCCTCTGTCGCCGGCGACGTTCCGTGCGTCGGCAGGCGCGGTCGAGCACGCGACGCTGTGCCGGGTCGCCTCACTGCCGAAGGCGCTCGAGCTCCTGCGCGATGCGGGCGCGCGCGTCATCGGGCTCGATGCCAATGCGCCGGCGACGATCGCCCAGGTGCCGATGGAAGGCGCCATCGTGCTCGTGGTCGGCGCCGAGGGCAAGGGCCTCAGGCGCCTGGTGAAGGGCGCGTGCACGGATCTCGCGAAGCTGCCGATGAGCGGCGCGATCGACTCGCTCAACGCGTCGGTCGCCGCGGGCATCGCGCTCTACGAGGTCGTGCGCAGGAGGTCGGGCTCGTGAGCGTACGCACCGAGACGAACGGTCACGTCACGACGATCGTGCTCTCGCGCCCCGAGGTGCGGAACGCCGTCGACCGGGCGACCGCGGATGCGCTCGCGGCCGCGTTCCGCGCGTTCGAGGCGGAGGACGCCGCGCGCGTGGCGGTCCTCTGGGGCGAGGGCGGGACGTTCTGCGCCGGCGCCGATCTCCAGGCAGTCGCGCGCGGCGAGGGAAACCGGATCGCTCCAGAGGGCGACGGTCCGATGGGCCCGTCGCGCATGCTCCTCACGAAGCCGGTGATCGCCGCCGTCGCGGGACACGCGGTGGCCGGCGGGCTCGAGCTCGCGCTGCTCTGCGATCTCCGCGTGGTCGAGGAGGACGCGGTGCTCGGCGTCTTCTGCCGGCGCTTCGGCGTCCCCCTGATCGACGGCGGCACCGTGCGCCTCCCGCGGCTCATCGGGCTGTCGCGTGCGCTCGACCTCATCCTCACCGGCCGCCCCGTCGGCGCGCAGGAGGCGCTCGCGATGGGCCTCGCCAACCGCGTCGTCCCGACCGGCCAGGCGCGCGCCGCGGCCGAGGCGCTCGCGGCCGAGATCGCGCGCTTCCCCCAGGCGACCATGCGGGCCGACCGCGCGAGCGCCTACGAGTCGCTCGCCCTACCCCTCGACGCCGCGTTGAAGAACGAGCTCCGGCACGGTCTCGAGGCGCTCGCCAGCGGCGAGGCCCTCGCCGGAGCGACCGCGTTCAAGGACGGCAAGGGCCGCCACGGCGCGTTCTGAGCGCGCGCGTCAGATCTTCTTCTTGGCCTGATGAGGCCGCGCGAGGATCAAGAGGCGCACCTGCTCGCGCACGGCGACCTTGCGCTCCTCGATGAACGACGCGTGGAACGGCGACGTGCCGATGAAGCGCTCGATGAGGTCGCTGATCGCGAACGGCATGAAGTGGACGCCGATGATGCTCACGATCGCCTGCGCCGGATCGAGATCGGGATTGAACACCCCGTCGCGCTGCCCCGCCTTCGCGAACTCGAGCGCGGCGGCGAGCACGTCCTGCGCCTGGCGCCCCAGCCGATCGCGCACGACCGGCCCCCAGTCCATCACCTCGCGCACGAGGAGCCGCGCCGCGTAGGGCTGCGCGCCGAGCGTCGCGGTGAGCGCGTCGCTCAGCGCATCGAGGCGCTCGACGAACGACCCGTCGCCCGTGGCGGCGGTCACGATCGCTCCCTGCACGGCCTCCATCAGCTGCGCGAGCACGGTGCCGTAGAGGACGTCCTTGCTCGGGAAGTGATGGAACAGCGACGCCTTGCGCAGCCCGACGCGCTCGGCGAGATCGCCCATGCTCGCGCCCTCGTAGCCTCGCTCGGCGAACAGCCGCGTCGCCTCGGCGACGATCTCTTCCTTCCGCAGCTTCCGGCGCTTTGGCGCGGTCGAGATCCTGGCCGGCGCCGGCTTCGACGCGGACGTCATGCGACCCTCGAGGACCGCGGGTTCGCGGAGCTTTGCGCCTCGAGGAGCGGGCGGACGGGCTTCAGGATCTCCATCACGTCGGCCACCATCTTCTGGTGGACCTCGCGCGGCAAGAGCGACTCCGAGTGGAACAGCGCGAACCCTACGTAGTCGTTCATCAGTCCTACCAGCCAGGCGTCGGGGTCCTCGCCCGAGAGCGCCGCGACGTTGTTCGCGATCCGGTTCGGCTTCAGCGTGCCGTCCCCGGGCTGCGGGCCCGCGCCCATGAACAGCGGATCGTAGATCCCGCCGCCGGTCGCGAACCGCGAGAGGCCCTCGCGGAGCTCGGCCCCCTTCCCCGCCGCGTCGCAGCGCTCGTGGACGAGCGCCAGCGCCGGATTGAAGCACTCGACGATCGCCTCGGGCCCGCGCGGGCGAGGTGCGTTCACGTAGACACAGCCGCTCGAGACGAGCTGGAACACCGCGCGCGTGACGTCGAACTCCAGCTGGCCGGTCGCGCGACCGATGTCGGCGATGCTCTTCGCGCCGTCGATCTGCTTGAAGACCTCGGCGAGCTCCTCGTCGGGGAGCGGCTTCCCGGGAACGACGACCGGGATGTACCCGTCGTTCGGGATCTTCTCGCGGAAGAAGCGCATCTCGTCCATGCGCCGCGCCGCTTCCATGAGGAGGCCGCTCGCGTTCATGTTGTGACGGCGGAGCAGGTTCTTCTCGTCGAAGCGATCGAAGAAATAGAAGGACCCTTCGCTGACGTGCACGGCAGCGAAGAACACCTCCTCGACCTGCCGCGCCATCATCTCGAACAGCTTCTCCGCGGTGACGATGCCGAGCTCGATCGCCGCTTCGCCGAGGCGCTTGCCCGTCTCCTTGGTGCTCGCGACCACCTTCTCCAGCTGCTCGCGCGTGATCACGCCGAAGCGGTACAGCGTCTCGCCGAGGCGCTCCTCGGGCACGGTCGTCGACGCGCCGATGACCGTGCCGCCATCGAAGTAGAAGCTCCGCGTCCCGGCCTCCGAGAGGACGATGAGCTCGCCCTTCCACATCGACTGCGCGGCGAGCGCGACGATGTCACACAGGGCGCCCGGCGTGCGGATCTCGCCGGCCAGCTTGAGGACCGCATCGCCGCCGGTCGTCGACCGCGCGATGATGAGCTCCTTCGGGCTCGGGATGATGCGCCATTCCCCCGCTCGCGGCCTCAGCGCCTGGCTCGCGGCACGGCCGACCGGGTGGACCGTCCCGGTGCCGTCGACGCGAAGCAAGTCGTCGCGATCGGACATCCGCCACAGGGTATCAGACCCCTCGGACACGTGCCCAATTGCGGTATACGGAGAACATGCACTTCGCGTCGGCCGACGCACTGGAGAAGGCGCTCTCGCGGACCTACATCGCGGACCCGCGGACCGCGCTCGCGGCCTGGCTCGCGCTCGAGCTCGGCCGCCCGCTCCTCCTGGAGGGCCCCGCGGGGGTGGGCAAGACCGATCTCGCGCGCGCGCTCGCCGAGACGCTCGCGCGGCCGCTGGTCCGCCTGCAGTGCTACGAGGGTCTCGACGAGGCGAAGGCGCTCTACGAATGGGACTACGCGAAGCAGATGCTCCACACGCAGCTGCTCCGCGACGCCGGCGCGGCGGGTCAGGCGGCGGTGGAGGACGTCTTCAGTAAGCGCTTCCTGATCCCGAGGCCGCTCCTCGCGGCGCTCGAGAGCCCGACGCCCGCCGTACTGCTCGTCGACGAGGTCGACCGTGCGGACCCAGAGTTCGAGGCCTTCCTCCTCGAGATCCTCGCCGAGAGCCAGGTGACCATCCCCGAGCTCGGCACGATCAAGGCCGCCCATCCGCCGCTCGTCCTGCTCACGACGAACGCGACACGTGACATGACGGACGCCCTTCGGCGCCGCTGCCTGCACGCGTTCCTCGACTACCCGCCCCCGTCGCGCGAGATCGCCATCCTCGAGCTCCGCGTGCCGGGCATCGCGAAGGACCTCGCCGAGGCGCTCGTCCGCTTCGCCGGCGCCGTCCGCAAGCTCGAGCTGCGCAAGCCGCCGTCGATCTCCGAAACCCTCGACTGGGCGCGCGCCCTCCTCGCCCTCGGCAAGAACGCGCTCTCGGCGGACGTCGCGAGGGACACTCTCGGCGTGCTCCTCAAGTACGAGGAAGACCGTCGCAAGGTCGAAGGTCAGCTCCCCTCGCTGGTCGGAGCACAACCAAAAATGCAGAACAGGGAATGAGCAACCGGGCGAGAGCAGGCGCTCTGCCGCTCTCGCCCAGTTTCCTGTCCCCTGTTCTACATCCTTGGTTCGCAAACCGGCCGAGAGCAGGCGCTCTGCCGCTCTCGCCCAGTTTCCTGTCCCCTGTTCTACATCCTTGGTTCGCAAACCGGCCGAGAGCAGGCGCTCTGCCGCTCTCGCCCAGTTTCCTGTCCCCTGTTCTACATCCTTGGTTCGGAAACCGGCCGAGAGCAGGCGCTCT
>WBZO01001179.1_pt1 | contig 43439 bp, 26 predicted proteins | sample 5204261 | NCBI WGS metagenome assembly WBZO01 (sample SAMN12412400, study PRJNA552823) | activated sludge metagenome | isolation source: activated sludge from anammox sidestream of wastewater treatment plant... | place: USA: North Carolina | collected 2017-09
GTGCTGGGCGGCGGCCTGCTGATCGGCATCAGCTACTGGGCGATCCGGTCGAGCATCGACGGGCTGACGGCACTGCTGCCGGGTGCGGCCACGCTCGCCGACGGGGAGCCCGGCGCCGTCACGCCCGACGCGCGGGCCCGCCAGCGCACGGCGGCGCGCCATGTCCTCCGCTTCGTCGGACGCTATCTGATCCTCGGGGTCCTGGCGTACCTGATGCTGGTCCGGCTGTCGCTGCACCCCGTGGGCCTGATCGTCGGTGTCTCCTCCATCGCCGCCGCGGCGGCGGCCGAAGCGATCTCCTCCGGCCGTCGCCTCCACCGATAGCCGCCAGCCGGCGCCCGGTCGTTCCGGATATGATCACCAGGCTCGTTTCTCCGCGGAGGCTCCCAAATGCGCATGCGTGCGCTGCAGTTCACGGCGATCGTGCTCACCGGCTGGCTCACCGCCGGCTGCATCACGGCCGACACCCTGCTCACGGTGAAGCCCAACGGGTCTGGCACCCTGGAGATGACCATGCTGGTCAACACCCAGGTGTTCAACGAAGTCGGGCAGTTGATGGGCGGAAAGGGCACCACCCAGAGCAGGAGCAGCATGCCCTCGCCCGCGGAGCTGACGAAGAGGTTGTCGCGGATGAAGGGCGTGCGCCTGGTGTCGCAGACGCCCATCGCGCGTGACGGGCTCGAGGGCGCGAAGGTCGTGCTGGCCTTCGACGACATCAACGAGATCACCGTCAGTGAGGACCTGCCGGGCAAGGAGCTCAAGCCCGGGCCCGGGAAGGACGTGAAGTTCGCGCTGACGAAGCTGCCGGGCGGCCACTCGCTGCTGTCGGTCCAGTTCCCGGACAAGCCCGGCGAGGCCGTGGCCGGGGCCGCGGCGCCACAGAACCAGCCGCGGCAGAACCAGCCGAAGGTGCGCGAGGCCGCCAAGCCGAACCCCGAGATGATGAAGATGGTGGCGGGGTTCTTCAAGGGCATGCGGGTGACGATCGCGGTCGACGTGGACGGCACGCTGGTGAGGAGCTCGAGCCCGTACGTCGAGGGCAACCGCGTGACGCTGCTCGACATCGATTTCGGTCAGTTCCTGGCCGATCCGGCCGCGCTCGAGAAGCTCGACGCGCTGCCGCTCGGGCCCGACGCGAGCCTCACGGAGGTGCGCATGGCGATGGAGCGCGCGGGCGTCAAGGGCCTCAAGGTCAACGAGCCGAGGGTCACCATCGAGTTCCGCTAGCCGCGGAACGGGCACCAGCGCAGCCGTGCTGCGCGGAGGCCATGATCGGCGGCCGGGCCCGCGAGCCCGCGCCTCGGAGGATCGTGTCGTGAGTCAGCATCACAAGAAGCTCGCCATCCTGGTCGGCGGCGGACCGGCGCCGGGCATCAACAGCGTCATCAGCGCGGCCACCATCCGCGCCCAGCTCGAGGGCGTGGACGTCGTCGGCATCCGCGACGGGTTCGAGTGGATCATGGAGGGCAACATCGAGCACACGCTGCCGCTGGACATCGAGAGCGTGAGCCGGATCCACTTCCGGGGCGGCAGCTACATCGGCATCTCGCGCGCCAACCCGACCAGGAACCCGCAGCACCTCGAGAACACGGTGATCTCGCTGCTGCGGATGAACGTGGCGATGCTGGTCACGATCGGGGGAGACGACACCGCGTTCTCCGCGATGCGCCTCGAGCAGAAGGCCGGCGGGCGCATCCACGTCGTGCACGTGCCGAAGACGATCGACAACGACCTCGACCTGCCGCCCTACGTCGACACCTTCGGGTTCCAGACCGCCCGGCATTACGGCGTCGAGATCGTCAAGAACCTGATGGTGGACGCCAAGACCACTTCGCGCTGGTACTTCGTGATCGCGATGGGGCGCAAGGCCGGCCACCTCGCGCTCGGCATCGGCAAGTCGGCCGGCGCCACGCTCACGCTCATCCCCGAGGAGTTCGAGGGGCGCCGCATCCGGCTGAAGTCGATCGTCGACACGCTGGTGGGCGCCGTCATCAAGCGCCTGAGCTACGGTCGCCGCGACGGCGTCGCCATCATCGCCGAGGGCCTCGTGCTCGATCTCGACCCGGAAGACCTGGCGCAGCTCGAGGACGTGGAGAAGGACGCCCACGGCAACGTGCGCATCGCCGAGGTGAACATCGGGGAGATCCTCAAGAGCGAGGTCGCCAGGCGCCTGAAGACCTTCGGCATCAAGGCGACGCTGGTCGCCAAGAACATCGGCTACGAACTGCGCTGCGCCGATCCCATTCCGTTCGACATGGAGTACACGCGCGATCTGGGCTACTGCGCGGCGAAGTTCCTGCTCGCCGGAGGCAACGGCGTGATGGTGTCGATGCAGGGCGGGCACTTCGTGCCGGTGCCCTTCGAGGAGATGCTCGATCCCCAGACCAATCGCGCCCGCATCCGGCTGGTGGACGTCCACTCCACGCGCTACGCGATCGCCCGCCGCTACATGATCCGGCTGCGGCGCGACGACTTCGACGATCCGCACGAGCTGGCGAAGTTCGCCGCGACGGCCGGCATGTCCCTGCAGGAGTTCCGGGCGGAATTCGCGCCGCTCATCGAGAGCGAGCCGCCGCCGCTGCAGGTGGGCGTGCCCGGGCACCCGAACCCGACCGAGGAAGGGCCCCCGCCGGTGATTCCGCCCGATGCCGCGCACCCGGCCGAGGCGGCGTCCCGGCCCAGGAAGAAGCCGTAGGCCGGGGGCCTCGCGCGGGTCTCCCCGGAGGCCGGCGGCCACGGCGGGTCAGCGTCGCGGGATCGGCGCGAGCAGGCCCGCCTCCTCGGCCTTGCGCCGTTCGGCCTCGGCGGCCTGCGCGCGCGCCCGCTCCTCACGCTGCCGTCGTTCCAGTTCCGCCAGGGTTCGCTGCACCTCGCGCCGGGCCACCGCCTCGCGTCCCCTCCGGATGCCGTCGGGGGCCGCCCTGGCGAGCGCGGTCAGGCCCTGCACGCCGTAGGCCGTCGCCAGCGACGAGGCCAGCACCTGCAGCAGGGCGCCGTTGGTGGAGGCGCCGAACGCCCGCGCCTGCGGCGGTGTCACCATTGCCATGAACTCGGCGTGCGTCATGCCGCCCCACGGCGCGGGGCCCGAGAGCGACTCGTCCTCGCCGATGAACACCGAGAAGCTGGGCAGCTGCCCGTCGACCTCCACGCGGAACATCGGCTGCCAGTCGGTGACCGTGGCGCGTGCGAGCGTGTCGGCGCGGGCGAGATCGCGGCGGATGCGATCGAGCGACACGGGCAGGCCGACCGCCGCGGGGGCGGGCGAGGAATCCGCCGGCGGGTCGGGGTCCGGGGGGCGCCCGGCGGACGTCCCGGCAGGCTGCGCCACGGCGGTGGCGGTCAGGATGAGCAGGACCAACGGCAGTGGCGCGACGCGGGGCACGCGGGGCGGTCTCCTCGACCCAGTTTGGACGACCTGCCGGGGCGCGTGGCCTGACCGCGCGCGGGCGTCCTTGCGCCTCCCGGCGTCCCTTGGCTTTCCCAGGCGGGTGCAGTAGCATCCTCGGTGCGCATGGAAGCGTTCGATCCACTCATGCGTCGTCATCTGCTCCCCGCATAGGCCGGTGCCACATGATCACAGCCGATCCCGCTCGCCGTGCCGCGCTGCTCGGTGATCTCCAGCAGCGCCTCGCCCACGACGCCGCGCCCGAGGATCGCGAGCGCCTGCTCGCCTTCGCCAGCGTCGTGTTCCCCGAGATCCCGGATACGATGGCCTTCCGGCTGGAGCCGGCCGCGCTCGCCGCCCGCCTGGCAGGTTACTTCCAGTTCGTCGCCAAGTCGATTCCGCCCGAGCACCAGCTCTATCGGGGGCTGCCGGGCCTGCACGTCAGCGTCCGCAATCCCGACGAAGCCGAGGGGATCGCGACCGGCACCGCCACGGGGCCCTACGACGAAGTCACCATCGTCGAGACCCACACGCCCGACGCGCCGTTCATCTTCGAGAGCCTGAAGAACTTCTTCCAGAACGAGGGGTTGCGGGTCTTCTCCGCGATTCACCCGATCTTCACGGTGCGCCGGCAGTGGGAGCGCATCGCCTGGATTGGCGGCGCCGCCGAGGACGGGCCGCGCGAGCTCTACTGCCAGTTCCGTGTCGAGCGCGTGGAGGCGCGCGAGAAGCTGCGCCGTCTCGAACACCAGATTCACTCGCTGCTCAAGAGCGTGTTCCTCGCCGTGGAGGATCACAAGGCGATGATGCGCGCGACCACCGCGCTCGCCGATCGCGTACGGCCGCGCCATGCCGCCAACGCCGAGGGCGCGCAGGCGTTCCTGCGGTGGATGACCGACGACAACTACGTGCACCTGGGCGTGCTGTCGTTCCGGCGCGGCGCCGACGGCCGCCTGCACCCCGAGCAGGACAACGCGCTCGGCGCCTTCAAGGATCCGTCGCTGCTGCCCACGGTGTTCCCGGGCCTCAACGAGCGGATCGCCGGGCAGCTCGAGGTGGACGCGGCCGACGACCGCGTCATCGACATCGACTACTGCTCGAACGCGCACGCCATCCATCACCTCGAGCCGATCGACGACATCGTCGTGCGCGAATGGGCGCCCGACGGGTCGCTGGCCGGTGCGACGCTGGTGCTGGGCCGGCTGGCGCGGAGCGCCTTCGCGATGCGGGCGCAGGACATCCCGCTGCTCGAGACCAAGCTCGCCTGGCTGCTCGCCAACTCGGGCGCGCTGGTCAACTCGCACGCCTACCGCGAGATGCGCGCCATCTTCAACCACTTCCCCAAGCGCGAGCTGCTCTACAGCGACGCGCCCTCGCTGAAGACCGTCATCGACCGCATGGCCTACATGACCGGCGACGATGAGGTGGCGGTCAGCACGCGGCACGGCCGGGGCTACGTGGCGCTGCGCATCGCCTTCAGCGACACCCGCTACTCGCGCAAGGGAGAGGACGAGCTGGGACGGGCGCTCTCGGCGGCCTTCGGGCCCATCTCGTCGCACACGTGGGCCGACTGCGGCACCACCGGCGTGCTGGTGTTCTACTTCGACGCGGTCACCCTGGAGCGGCCCGTCGACGAAGCGGTGGCCCGCGACATCACCGTGCGGACCATCACCACCTGGGAGGACCAGGCGGCCATCGCCCTCGAGCAGGCCTTCGGACCGCTGGAGGGACGGCGCCTCTTCAGGAAGTACGTTCGCTCGGAGAGCCGCAGCGGGCTCTATCGCGAGAGCACGACGCCCGGCGAGGTGCCTGCCGATCTCGTGCGGCTCGAGCAGCTCGAGGGCCGTCTCGAACTTGCGCTGATTCCGCAGGACGCCGAGTCGGCGACGCTCAAGCTGTACTCCCCGACGCCGCTGGGGCTCACCGAGACGCTGCGCACGCTGCAGAACCTGAACCTCGGCGTCCGCGAGGAGCTGAGTGTTCCGCTGGTCCTGCCGGAGAATCGCCGGGCCTATCTCGCGCGCCTGCTCGTGGAAGCCGAGCCGCGGGTGATCACCGCGATGCTGCAGGGTGAGGAACGGCTGCTCGACGCGCTGCGCGCGCTGCAGGAACTGCGCGCCACCGACGACCCGCTGAACGGCCTCGTGCTGCTCGAGGGGCTCACCTGGCGTCAGGTGGAGGTGCTCCGCGCGGTGCGCAACCACCTGCTGCAGATCCGGCCGCACTACAACGCCGAGACGCTCAACGCCGTCCTGCTCCGCAACAGCCCGATGACGCGGGCGCTCTTCGACCTGTTCGACGCGCGATTCGATCCGTCGCTGCCGGGCTCGCGCGACGAAGCGGCGGCCCGGGCCGACGACGCGTTGCGCGCCGCCTCCAGGCGCGTCGCCTCGCTGCTCGACGAGGAGATCCTGCGCGCGATGGAGAACCTCATTCGCGCGACGGTGCGCACCAACGCCTACCAGCACCCCGAGCGTCCGGTCATCTCGCTCAAGGTCGAAAGCGGCAAGGTGGAGGGCATGCCCTCGCCGCGGCCGCTGTTCGAGATCTTCGTGCACTCGCGCCACGTCCAGGGCATCCACCTGCGGCAGGGGAAGGTCGCCCGCGGCGGCATCCGCTGGAGCGATCGCCACGACGACTTCCGCACCGAGGTGCTGGGCCTGGTCAAGGCGCAGCAGGTGAAGAACGCGGTCATCGTCCCCGTGGGGTCCAAGGGCGGCTTCGTGCTCAAGGGGCAGCTGCCGCCGCGGCCCGCGCTCGACGCGCTGCTGATCGATCGCTACCGCCAGTACGTGTCGGGCCTGCTCGACGTCACCGACAACCTGGTGAACGGGCAGGTGGTGCACCCGCCCGAGGTCGTACGGCACGACGCCGACGACGCGTACCTCGTGCTCGCCGCCGACAAGGGCACGGCGCACCTCTCGGACACGGCCAACAGCGTGTCGAGCCAGTACGGCTTCTGGCTGGGTGACGCCTTCGCCTCGGGCGGCAGCGTGGGCTACGACCACAAGAAGGAAGGCATCACCGCGCGCGGCGCGTGGGAGTGCATCAAGCACAACTTCCGTTTGCTCGGCCACGACATCCAGACGCAGCCCTTCACCATGGCGGGCATCGGCGACATGTCGGGCGACGTCTTCGGCAACGGCGCGTTGCTCAGCAAGGCGACGAAACTGGTCGCCGCCTTCGATCACCGTCACGTCTTCCTCGACCCGGATCCCGACCCGGCCGTCAGCTGGCAGGAGCGCAAGCGGCTGTTCACCCTGCCGCGTTCCTCGTGGATGGACTACGACAAGTCGCTCATCAGTCCCGGCGGCGGCGTCTGGGATCGCAGCGCGAAGGCCATCCCGCTCTCGCCCCAGGTGCGTCAACTGCTCGATCTCGACAAGGACGAGGCGAGCGGCGAGGAGGTGATCCGCGCCGTCCTCGCGGCGCGCGTCGACCTGCTCTACAACGGCGGCATCGGGACCTACGTCAAGGGCTCGAGCGAGGAGCACAGCGACGTCGGCGACCGTGCCAACGATCGCGTGCGCGTCAACGGCGGCCAGTTGCGCTGCCGGGTGTTCGGCGAGGGCGGCAACCTCGGCGCGACCCAGCGCGGGCGCATCGAGTACTGGCACACCGGCGGGCTGGTGGACACCGACGCGATCGACAACTCCGGCGGCGTGGACATGTCGGACCACGAGGTGAACATCAAGATCCTGCTCGACGTGCTGCTGCGCGGCGGCGTCGTGAAGGATCGGGCCGCCCGCAACGCCATCATCGCGGAGATGACCGGCGAGGTGACCGAACTCGTCCTGGCCGACAACATCGGCCAGTCGATGGCGCTCACGCTCGACGGCCTGCGCAGCGCCGCCGGCTACGAGGCGTGGGTCAACCTGGTCGAGTCCTTCGTCGCCGATGGCATCGTCAACCGGCGTGACGCGGCACTGCCCTCCAAGGAGACGCTGCTCGAGAGCGCCTCGCGCGAGCGCGGCCTGCCGCGCCCGGTGCTCTGCGTGCTCATGGGGCACGTCAAGAACTGGGTGTTCGCCCAGGCGCTGCAGACGCAGATGCCCGACAGCGAGGCCGCCAGGCCCCTGCTCGACGCGTACTTCCCGCGGCGGCTGCGCGAGGAGTTCGCCGCGCACCTCCCGTCGCACCCGCTCAAGCGCGAGATCATCGCCACCGTCGCGGTGAACTCGATGATCAATCACGCCGGCATCAGCTTCGTGAGCCGGCTCGTCCGCGACACCAAGGCCGACGCCGGCCGCATCGTCACCACCTACCTCGAGGTGGAGCAGGCCTGCGACGCGCCCGGCGCGCGCGCCGCGCTGGCCGCCCAGCGGCGCCCGGCCTTCGACGAGTGCCAGGTGCGGCTCGCCATCGAGGACGCCATCGAGGGCACCGTGCGCGCCCTGCTCGAGGGACGCGAGACCATGCCCGCCCGCACGCTGGACGGCGTGAGACAGCAGCACGGGCTGTAAACGGCTGGCGCGGGCCAGGGCGGACGGCCGGGGTCCCGGCCGCCCGCCCTGGCAGGGCCCCGGCCCCCCCAAGGTAAGATCCCCGCACGATGCCGCCGCGCCTCAAGATCCTGTACCTCGCGTCGGAAGCGGCCCCGTTCGTCAAGACCGGCGGCCTGGCCGACGTCACCGGCTCATTGCCCAAGGCCATGGCGGCCCTCGGGCACGACGTGCGGCTGGTCGTGCCAGCCTGCGCGCCGATCGAGGCGCGCGCGCAGCAGCCTGGCAGCGACATCCGCGTGAGCGACCTCACGCTGCGCGTGCCGGTGGACGGCGGGCACGTGACGGCGGGCCTCTTCGAGAGCTTCCTGCCGGGTACCTACGTCCCGGTCACCTTCGTGGCCGAACGCAACCTGTTCGCGCGCCCTCAGCTCTACGGCTATCCCGACGATCCGTACCGGTTCGCGTTCTTCAGCCGGGCCGCGCTCGACGCGGAGGTCGCCGCCAAGGGCTGGCGGCCGGACGTGGTGCACGCGCACGACTGGCACGCCGCCGCCGCGGTGTGGTGGCTCGCCACGGCGGGCAACGCCGACGAGCGGTACCGCGCCATCCCCACCGTGTTCACCGTGCACAACCTCATGCACCAGGGCCACGCGCCGTGGGGGCTCACCGACTATCTGGGCATCGTGACGCACGGCCTCGTCGAGGAGCCGTACGGCGGCGTGAACCTGATGGCCCGTGGCATCTACCACGCCACCATGCTGAGCACCGTCAGCCCGACCTACGCGCGCGAAATCATGACCCGCGAGGGTGGTTACGGCCTCGACGGACTGCTGCGCCACCGCAGCTTCGACCTGCACGGCGTGCTGAACGGCCTCGACCACGATACCTGGAACCCCGCGGCCGATCCGCACCTCGCGCAGCGGTTCGACGCCAGGACGCTCGATGAGCGGATCGGGAACAAGCGCGCACTCCAGCAGCGGATGGGGCTCCCGCAGCGCGACGACGTGCCGCTGGTGGGGATGGTGTCGCGCCTCGACTGGCAGAAGGGCATCGACGTGCTCGGCCACGTCCTGCACCTGCTCATGAGCGGCGCCGCCGGCGACGTGCAGTTCGTCCTGCTCGGATCCGGCGCGAGCCACTACGAGGACATGATCCGGCACATCGTCGGCTACCACCGCGAGAAGGCCGCCGCCGTCCTCGGCTATGACGCCGAGCTGGCGCCGCTCATCTACGGCGGCGTCGACGCCTTCCTGATGCCGTCGCTGTTCGAGCCGTGCGGGCTCGCGCAGTTGATCGCGATGCGCTACGGCGCGGTGCCGGTCGTGCGCGCCACGGGCGGGCTGGCCGACACGGTGCGCGACGGCGTCACCGGCTTCACCTATCACCAGCAGGACGTGGAGGCGTGCTGGTCGGCGCTCTGTCGCGCGCTCTTCGTGTGCCGCACCGATCTCGGCAGCTGGCGCGCCATCCAGCGCAACGGCATGGCCTACGATTCCTCGTGGCTCACCTCGGCCCACGCCTACCAGCAGATTTACGGATGGGCCGTCGCGCGCGTCAGGGGCGAATAGGCCGCCGCTGGCGGCGACTCGCCACCCTGGGCGCAGGATTCCGGCCGGAGACAGACATCGGGGGCCGCGACGTCCGCGGCGGCGCAGGCAGGACCGCGCCGCCCGCCGATCAGAAGGCGTGGCCGAAGGAGAAGTACCAGACCGCCCGCGGATGGTTGACCGGTCGCGGGCGCGGGAACCCGACGTCGAGCCGCACCACGCCGAGCGGCGTCGTCAGCCGGAGCCCCCCGCCGACCCCGACCGCGAGCGCCGACCACGACACGTCCTGCCAGCGGGCGAACGCGTTGCCCGCGTCGAGAAATCCGGCCACGCCGAGCCATGGCGTGAGACGGACGCGCGCCTCCTGGTTGAGCACCAGCAGCACGTCGCCCCCACGCTTCAGCCCTTCGATGATCTCGGGCGTGAGCGCGTCCTGGCGATAGCCGCGCACGCTGGTGCCGCCGCCCGTGCTGAAGCGCACCAGCACCGACTCCAGGAACTCCTTCTGCGCGTCGTCGATGCCCACGCTGCCGAAGCGCAGTCCGGATGCCCAGGTGACGCGTCCCACGGGAACGAAGACGAAGTGCTGGCCGAGATAGCGCGCGAAGCGGAGCTGCGACCCGAGCCAGCCCGTGCCCGCCTCGATGCGCGCGGAGTGGAACATGCCGCGGACCGGGTTCACCACGTTGTCGCGCGTGTCGATCGTGAAGGTGACGCTGGTCGAGGCGAGTCGCGCCAGGAGGCTCAGGAACAGCGGCTCGGCGCTGTCGGCGCCCAGCACCAGGCTGGCGTCGTCGTACTCGAGGTCGTAGCCGTAGGTGAACTCGGTGTGCCGCGTCGGGCGCCAGCGCTGTTCGGCGGCCAGCAGCGTGCGCCGCTGCTCGACCGTCAACAGGCCCGAACGTCCCTGGGTGTCGTCGCGCGTGACGCTGAGGGTGGTCTGCACGGGCCGCCCGCCGAGCGTCGAGGACTGCACCAGGCCGCGCAGCCGCGACCGATCCCTGGTGACGAACGCCCCGCCGCCGACGTCGAAGCCCAGGCCGAAGAGGTTGTTGCGCCGCAGGTCGACGGTGAGGCCGGGGCGCATGCCGGTGCTCGTGAACTCCCTGGTCGACAGCGTGTCGTTGGTCAACTGGAAGCCGTAGCGGAGCCGGTAACGCGCGTACTCCTCGAGGTCGAACACCACGTCCACCGGCTGCACCACGGCGCCCGGCGCGGCTTCGACCGCCTGGCCGGCCGGCTCGAACCGGGGCTCCACCGAACGGAACACGCCGAGGTCGTAGAGCCGGCGCTGCGATTCCTCGACGTCCCGCGTGTCCACCGGGCCGGATGCCGGCAGCGTCAATGCCCGCACGGCGATCGCGGGGCGCGTGGCGATGTCGCCGGCCAGCCTGACGCCGGCGATCGTCCGGCGTGTCCCCTCCTCGATCGAGAGCTTGATCCTGGCGGTGGATCGCTCTCTCTCGTAGGTGGTCTCCATCCGGACGATGGCATCAGCGTTCCCGCGGCGCGCGTAGAACGTGCGGACCGCCTCGACGCCGTCGGCGGTCGCCGCGGCGGTGTAGCCGTCGCCGGCGGCGAGGCCGAACGCCCGGCGAACGCTCGCGTCGGGTTCCAGCCGCACGCCGGCCAGCTCGACGTCCGAGACGATGAACTGGCGGCCTTCCCGAACGTCGATTGGCAGCGTCGCGGCATCGCCATCGAACAGCGGCGCCCCGGGGTCGATGCGCACGTTGAGGAACCCGGCGGCGGCGTAATGCGCGGCGATGGGACCGGCGCTCTCCTCCGGCGCCATCCACACGCGATCGGCCAGCCCCGCCTCGACGATCAGGGCGGCGAGCACGTCGGAGGGCACGCTGCGGTTGCCGGTGAAGGCGAACCGGCGGGCGTGTGTCCGGGGGCCGCGGTCCACGTCGATTGCCGCTTCGGTCCGATCGTCACCGTGGGTCACCCGCACCCGGACGGACGGTTGCAGGTATCCGCCGTGCGCCAGCGCCAGCCGGACCGCCTCCCGCAGCGCATCCTCCACGAACAGGTCGATGGAGGCATCGATCCACGCCGCGCGCAGGGCGTCGCGCATCGCGCCGTCGGTCTCCATGCCCTCCACGCGCAGCGAGACGACGGGGCCGCGATCCACGCGGTAGACGAGCGCCAGCGAGCCGCCGGCCGCTGGCGTGCGAGAGGCCGAGACCGTCGTCCGCAGCCGGTCGTGAGCCTGGTAGAAGCGTTCGATCCGTTCGCGATCGCGCTGCCAGCCGAAGATGTCGAACCGTTTGCCCGGTCCGAGGCGAAGCCGGCGACGCAGGTCGGCGGCCTCGGCGTCGGGGCCTCCTTCGATTGCCACCGACGCGATGCGCGGGGCCTGGACGCGGCGCGATGCGGCGGGCCGCGACCGCGGCACGTATCCGCCGCCGAACTGCAGCTCCTGGCGCACCTCGTAGGTCTCGCCGCGGCCCGAGGCGAACGACGACTTCGCCTCGACGTTGCGCCATCCCGGCTTGAACCGCAGAATCCACTGCAGGTCGTCGCTCTCCTGCAGGCTCTGTGAGTAGGTCAGCTCGAGGTACGCGCCGAGGCTCTTGGCCACCGTCAGCCTGGCGACGGGATCGAGATCGACGGCCGACAGATCCCGTGTCGTGTTCTCTATGCGCACGGTGTCGACGCCGAGGTGACGGCCGATGACGCCCAGGTATTCGCCCGACACCAGGGAGAGCAGTTGCGTGCGCGCGGCTTGGTCGGCGTGGCCGCCCACGTTCTCGCGGCGCTCCTTCAGCGTCTGGCCGGTCGTGAGCAGCGAGGCCAGGTCGGCCTGACTCAGCGGCGGATTCGAGCGCAGCCGCACGTCGATCCGATCGACGGGGCCGGTCAGCTGCATCTCCACCTCGTAATCCGAGACGGTGGTGTCGCCGAGCAGCGTCAGTCGCGGCTCGATCCGGGTCGCGTCGACGAAGTCGATGCGGCCGCCCCGCAACTGGTAGAGGCGGCCGGCGAGGAACAGTTCTCCCTGATCGCGGATGTCGGCGCGGCCCAGCATGCCCGGCTGCGCCAGCGAGCCGGTCAGGCGTACGGAAGCGCCCATCTGGGCGCGCAGGTTGTTGCTGTCGGCCACCAGGTCGTCGGCGGTGTCGATGGCCACGTCGAGGCCGACGCCCGCCATCAGGCGTTGCCGGCGCTCGGATTCCGGCGTCGGAGGCAGCGGCGCCGCCGGGGCGAACAACCCCGCCAGTTCGATCAGCGAGGCCCGCAGCGATCCCGGGCGCACCAGCACCCTGCCGGTGACCCCGACGGGCGTTGCGTGCGGCCCGGGCGCCGCCAGCCGCAGGGCCGCGTCCAGATCGTTCACCACGCGCGGCGGGTACTCGAGCGTGACGCCCGTGGCCGTGATGTCGATGGCGCCGTCGAACGCGCGGTCCGCGGTGCCTCGTCCGACGGCCCCGGTCACCACCAGTTCGCCGCCGTTGAGGCGTCCCGTGAGGCCCTCGAACACCGCGCGATCGCCGCGCAGCCGCACCGTGCCCGCCGCGCCGGTGAGCGCGATCCCCATCGCGCGATCGATCCACGTGCCGCCCTGCAGGACGAGATCGCCGGTCAGAGTGTCCTGGCCCCGGACGCGCTGAGCGCGCACGTCCAGGCGCAGCGTCCCCGCGGTACGGCCGGGCAGCAGCGGTCCCAGCATGCCCAGGTCGAGCGGCCCGCGCGCCTCGACGTCGAATCCGGCCGGGGACGAGCCGAAGTCGAGCGCGCCGCGCACGGCCACGTCGGTCGTGGCCCCGGCCCACCGCCACTGCTCGACGCGCGCCGCGGCGTCGCGTATCTCGATCTCGGTCGCGCCCACCTGGGCGATGGCGATCCCGCTGGTGGCGAACCGTCCCCGATCGACGATCACGCGGCCCGCAAGCGCATCGACCGCCGGCCGCGACGCCGAGAGCGAGGCCCGGAGATCGAAGTCGCCCGAGATGTCCTCGCCGGGTTCCGAACCTGCCAGCTGTCCGATGGTGGCCACCGACAACCCGTTCGCCTGCAGATTGAGGGCAGCGGCGCCCGCACCGGGGGTGGCGCGCAGCACGCGTTCCGGCACGACGGCTTCGAGCAGGCGCAGGGGGATGGCGCCGGTTGCCGTGACCGTCGCGCTCCCAAGGCGGCCGCGCGCCGCGCGCAGGGCGATGGCGCCCTCCGCGAGCCCGGCGTCGAGAGAGAACCCGGTGAGGCCGGGCAGGCGATCGAGCTGGAGCGACAGGCCCTCGATCGTCACGTGCCCGCTGAGGCGCGGTGCGTCGAGACCTCCCTCGGCAACGAGCGACGCCGTGATGAGGCCATCACCGACCCCGCCGCGTCCGGTGGCGGTGGTCAGCGCGGGAAGCAGATCGCCGGCACGGCCCGAGAGGTTCACGGCGAACCGCCCGCCGCCGGTGTCGCCGAGCGTGCCGCTGGCGACGGCCCGGGTCGCGCCTGCCCGAAGCGCGATGCCCTCGGTGCTCAACTCCGAGGGAGAGACACGCACGGTGGCAGGCGCCTCGAGGGCGACGGGCAGGCCGTAGGCCTCGCCCTTGAACGCGTCGGCATGGATCGTCAGCGTCGAGCTGAGCGGTTCGCGCAACGTCCCGCCTGCGGCCACGCGCGCCGTCAGCGTGCCGCGCACGGTGTCTCCGATCCCGGAGCTGAGGATGCCGAAATCGTCGAGCTTCGCGAGATCGATGTCGGCCAGCGCCACCGATGCGTCGTACGCGAATGGCGTGGTGGCGCGCACGGTGGCCTCCGCCGACGCCGGCAGCGCCGGCGCCGAGGCGCGCGTCCGCACCGTGCCATCGCCCGCCGCCTCGAGCGAGAGGAGAAGCTGTCCCGGGCGCAACGGGCCGAACCGGAGGCCGGAGATCGTCAGGCGCCCCGTGCCTGCCGGCGCCTCGAGGCGGCCCCTCGCCTCGAGCGAGAGATCGACGACGGCCTCGACATCGATCGTCTCCGTGTCCCCGTCCGCGGCGGGGACCTGCAGCGGCCGCAGGGGCCACCGTGCCGCGGTGGCGTTGACGCGCACCGTGCGCGCCGCGGCGTCCCACTCGCCGTCGAGTTCGATGCGACCGGCCCCGGCGGTGGCGACGAGGTCCGTCACCTGGAGCCGGCCGGGCCACGTCACGGCCGACCGCGCCGAACGCGAGGCAGCCGCGGGAGTCGATCCCGCTGCCGCAACGGCGAGCCGCCCGGTCACGCGATCGATGGTCTGACCGAACCACGACACGCCGGCGGCCTCGATCGCGCCGTCGACGGACGGGGAGGACAGCGGCCCCGAGACCCTGCCCCTGGCCGCCAGCGCCGCCGCGGCCGGCAGGTAGTCGTGCTCGAGGCCGAGCGCGCGCAGGTCGGTGGCCGTCCAGCCCGTCGCCGCCAGCGTCGCGTCGGCGACGAGCGACCTCGTGTCGAGGCATCCGTTCACCGAGAGGCGTCGCACGCCGGCAGCCAGGGCCACGTCGTCGGCCCGCAGGCTGCGGCCGCCGGTCAGCGCGAGGCGTCCGCTGGCGGTGACCTCGCCGAGACCCTGGACGCGCAGCGTCGTTCCGTCCAGCGTGGTGCGGAGCGTGGGCGCGGCGATCGTGCCCTCGAGCGCGACGTCAAGCGACACCGCGCCGGCGAACCTCCGCGTGACATCCTCCGGCGCGTCGATGCGAAGCTGGCGCAGCGCGTCGAACAGGGCCGGCAGGCTGGGGACGCGCAGCGTCGCGCGTCCGCCGAGGCTGCTTCCGCCCGGCGAGGATCCATCGCCCGGCAGCCGGCCGTGCCCCCGGATCGCAACGGCCGATCCCGCCACCGCGGCGTCGGCGATCGCGACCTGCCAGTCCCGACCCCGGAGGCCGAGGTTCACGCGGCCCTCGACCGGCACGCCCGTGCCACGGCCGGGGCGAACGGTCATCTCGCCCGTCGCATCCCAACCCGCGGCGTCGGTGAGCTCGCCGTCGAAGCGGAGCCGGCCGCGGGCGCGGCCGGCGACCGGCGCGTCGAAGCCTGCCGCCGCCAGCACGGCGTCCAGCGACACGTCCTCGAATTCCACGGTGCCGTTGGCGTCGTGGCGATCCCCGCCCGTGTGCATCGAGAGCGTCAGCCTGCCGCCGAAGATCTCGCCGCCCGCCCTTGATACCGTCACCTCACCGGTGGCTGCCGACACCGCGGCCTCTGCGGTGAGCCCGCGCGCGGCAACTCCGGCCACGATCAGCTCGGCGGCTTCCGCCCGCAACTGGATGCGCGGGGCGTCCAGCGCGCCGCTCACCGTCCCCGTCGTGATCACGCGGCCGCGGCTGATCGGCAGCGCGGGCCAGCTCGAGTGGACACCGCTCAGGTCGCTCACCGATTCGAAGGCGAGATCCCAGGACGGCGCCGATGTGAGCAGCCCGAGGCGGCCGGTCACGCGCACGTCGTGGTCGCCGGTCACGACGCGCAACGGCGCGAACCCGAGGTGTTCGCCATCGAAGGTCAGCCGGCCCGAGACCTCGCGGATGACGGTGCGGTACGCACCGGCGCGCAGCGCTCCCTGGCCTCCGGAGATCGGCGTCGTGAAACCGCGGCCGTCAGGCGTGGAGTCGAGCGCCAGCTCACGGAGGTCGAGGGAGAAGCCGGTGTCGGCACGATCGGCGCCGACGATGTCGAGGCTGGTGACGCGGAGTCGACGGAGGAAGAACGGTGAGGAGGGGGTGCCGTCGCCGGGCGGCCGGCTATCGAGCCACGCGCGAAGCGGATCGAGCCGTACCAGCGGCCCGTCGAGTTCGAGAGAGGTGAGTTCGCGTGCGCCGGTGAGGGCCGCCAGTGGCGCCTGGACGGCGACGGTCCGTGCCTCGAAGAACGGCTGGGCGCCGCCGCTGGCCGCCGACAGCCGCACGTCGTGCAGCGTCGCCCGGAGCGCCAGCAGGTTGTAGTCGAGGTGGCCGATGATGAGGCGGGCGCCACCGGGGTCCGATGCGATGCGGCCCTCGATGGCCCTCGCCACGGCCTGCCGCACGACCGGCAGGTGGGCTGCGCCCACGAGGATCGACACCGTCACCAGGGTCAGGACGATGATGCTGGCCGGACGCCTGAGACGGATCCGCACCAGCCGATTCTATCCGGCTCATGGGAGGCCGCGTACCGCCGGTCGTGGCGTGCCGCGGGACCTGGCGTCCATGGCGCGGTCCTGGCTGAAGAGGCCTTGCCGGGGGACGCGCGGGGCGCCGTGAGAGGAGAGGGGCGGCCGGAGGCTGCCGTGGGAGTCCCCGCCGACCCGCATCGTGTCGAGGGTGGAGGCCCTTCGTCAGGCTGTCAGGATCGGACATCACGGTGCGACAATTCGTTGTCGACGAGTCCCCCGTCCGCGGATCCCGCCGCCGAGAGCCCGTCGTACTGCCGGAACTCCGCGACAGCCGGCCACGGTCGAGCCGTGGTTCGGATGTGCGTCGGTGACGGCAAGTCGTTTCCGGCAAGCGACTTGACGCCAGCCGAGGCCGATCCGCCGGAGTGGGGTGGCCCTGGCGTCTGGTTTGCTTCTCCATTCAAGGCCTCTGGTGCGTCCCTGACCAAGCGCGCCAGCGACCGCGACCGCACCCGAACCGCCGAGCCGGCCCGACCGGGTGGGCCGCGGCCGGCGCGATCATCTCCGGTCACACCAACGCCCCAGGAGCGTATCCATGATCATCCGCGACGAAGACGTGTTCGAGTACCACGAGCGACCGAGGCCCGGGAAGCTCGAGGTCACCACCTCGAAGCCCTGCCTCACGCAGCGCGATCTGTCGCTGGCCTACACGCCAGGCGTGGCGCGCCCGTGCCTGACCATCGAGAAGGATCCCGAGGCCGCCTACCGGTTCACCGGGAAGGGCAACCTCGTCGCCGTCGTCAGCAACGGCACCGCCGTGCTCGGCCTGGGTGACATCGGTCCGCTGGCCGGCAAGCCGGTGATGGAAGGCAAGGGCGTCCTCTTCAAGCGCTTTGCCGACATCGACGTGTTCGACATCGAACTCGACACGAAGGACGCCGACGAGATCATCCGCATCGTGAAGGCGCTCGAGCCCACGTTCGGGGGCGTGAACCTCGAGGACATCAAGGCGCCCGAGTGCTTCTACATCGAGGAGAGCCTCAAGAAGATCTGCAACATCCCGATCTTCCACGACGACCAGCACGGCACGGCCATCATCTCGGGCGCGGCGCTGCTGAACGCGCTCGACATCGTCGGCAAGAAGATCGACGAGGTGAGGGTGGTGTTTGCCGGTGCCGGCGCGGCCGGCATCGCCTGCGCCGAGATGTGCGTCACGCTCGGCGTCAGGCGCGAGAACATGCTGCTCGTCGACACGGCCGGCGTGGTCTACGAGGGCCGGACCGAGAAGATGAACCCGTACAAGCAGCGGTTCGCGCGGCCCACGCCGCTGCGCACGCTCGAGGAGGCGATGCGCGGCGCCGATGTGTTCGTCGGCGTCTCGGCCAAGGACCTGCTGACGCCCGACATGCTGAAGTCGATGGCCGGCGATCCGATCGTCTTCGCCATGGCCAACCCCGATCCCGAGATCGCCTACGACGTGGCCATCGCCACGCGCCGTGACGTCGTGATGGCGACGGGCCGATCCGACTTCCCGAACCAGGTGAACAACGTCCTCGGCTTCCCCTTCATCTTCCGCGGCGCGCTCGACGTGCGCGCCAGCGCGATCAACGACGAGATGAAGATCGCGGCCGTCAAGGCACTGGCCGCGCTGGCCCGCGAGGACGTGCCCGAACAGGTCCTGAAGGCCTACGGCCTGGAATCGCTCAGCTTCGGCCGCGATTATCTGATCCCGAAGCCGTTCGACCCGCGCGTGCTGCTCTGGGAGGCGCCGGCCGTGGCCCAGGCGGCCATGGACTCGGGCGTCGCGCGGCGGCCCATCGCCGACATGCAGGCGTACCGCGAGTCGCTCGAGCGCATCCTCGGCCGCAGCCGCGAGGTGATGCAGCTCATCGTCCACAAGGCGCAGCAGACGCCGACGCACCGCCTGGTCTTCTCCGACGGGGAACGCGACACGATTCTGCGTGCCGCGCGCAGCATCATCGACCAGCGCATCGCGCGGCCGATGCTGCTGGGCAACGCGGAGTTCATCGCCGACAAGGCGGCGCAGATGGGCATCCCGCCGGCCGAGTTCGACATCGTCGACCCGCTGACCTCGCCCGACGCGCCGCGATACGCCGACGAGCTCTACCGGATCCGCCAGCGAAAGGGTCTGACCCCGCGCGCCGCCGCCATCCGGATGCGGGACCCCATCCGCTTCGGCCTCATGATGGTGCGCGAGGGCGTCGCCGACGGCTTCGTCGGCGGCCTCGACGAGCCGTACCCGGAGATCATCCGGCCCGCCCTGCGCATCATCGGCCTGCGATCCGGCGTCTCGCGCGTCTCGGCCCTGCAGTTGCTGGTGCTCAAGGATCGCCTGTTCTTCTTCGCCGACACGATGGTCAACATCGAGCCCAGCAGCGACGAACTCGCCGAGATCGCCTGCCTGGCGGCCGACACGGCGTGCCTGTTCGACGTGGAGCCGCGGATCGCGATGCTCTCCTTCTCCAGCTTCGGATCGGTGGTGCACCCGGATGCGGCCCGTGTGGCCGAGGCCGTGGCCAAGGTGCGGCACCGGCGGCCCGAGCTGGTCGTGGATGGCGAGATGCACCTCGATACGGCCGTCGTCGAGGAGATCGTGCGTGAGAACTACCCGCACTCGCGCATCAAGGGCGACGCCAACGTCCTGATCTTCCCCAACCTCGCCGCCGGCAACATCGGCTACAAGCTCGTGCAGCGGCTCGGCCGCGCCGAGTCGATCGGCCCCATCCTGATGGGCATGGCCAGGCCCGTCGCGGCGCTGCAGCACGGCACCACGGTCGCCGACGTCGTCAACCTCGCGGCCATCAACGCGGCGATGGTCGACGCGGGGCGGGATCCAGGGGGCGTGGTGGTCCCCGTCCCCGAACCGGCTCTCACCCGGTGAGCGCCGCCCGGGAAGCCCGGCAGGCGCGCTCGCGCGCCAGCCGGGCCTCCCGGGTCGGTCCGGCCGCCTTCACGCCGGTCCGGACTCCGGCCATTCACGCCGCCGACCGTCCCGTTCAAGCTCACCTGTCGCCAGCCGATTTCCCGGGCAACCGCAGGTTCCCGGGGGAGCCCTTGGCATCGGAGATCATCGAACTCGCTCTCACTGCATCGCCTGACGTCAGGCGGGCCGAAGTCCTGCTGGCGCTGTGCGAGGATCTGCTGGCCCTGCTCGCCGATCAGGCCGAGGACGATCCTGGCGTCGACGCGCCGGCGTTCCGGCTGCGCATCGCGGAATGGCGGGAGGCGCTGCGCGCGGAAACCGATCCCCGGCGCCTGCGCGAGCTGTCGCACCGGATCGCCGAGGAGTGCGAGCGCCTGCTGGCGCGATCCCGCGGGCATCGCGCCGACCGCGAGGCCGAGTTCCTCGACCTGGTGCGCGTGCTGCGCGAGGTCATCGACACCGTGCGCGGCGAGGCGCGGCAGTTCGAGAACGACCTGATGCGGTCCACCTCGGCGATGGAACGCATGGTGGAGATCGAGGATCTGCGCGAGCTGAAGCGCGAGCTGACGCGCGAGGTCCGCGCACTCAAGCAGGTGGTGGTCGAACGTCAGGCCGCCGAAGCCGCCCACTACGAGCGGCTGGGCCAGCGCGTCACCACGCTCGAGGAGTCGCTGGCCAAGGCGCGGGCCGAGGCCGCCACCGATGCGCTGACCGGCATCCCCAATCGCGGCACCTTCGACGTGACGCTGCGGGAGTGGCTGGCCCGGGCGGCCTCCGGCGGCGCCGGCTTCACCCTGGCGATGGTCGATCTCGACGACTTCAAGCGCATCAACGACACCCACGGGCACCAGGTGGGCGATCGCGTCCTGATGGCGGCCGCGCGGCTGCTGCAGGGCAGCATCGAAGCCGGAGAGATCGCGGCCCGTTACGGCGGTGAGGAGTTCGCCCTGCTGCTCACCTCGCCGCAGGCCTCGAAGGCGCGCGCGCGGCTGACCGCGGTCCAGCAGCGAGTCGCGCCGGCCTACGAATACGATCTCGCCGGCGAGCGCCGGTTCCTCACCTTCACCTTCAGCGGCGGCGTCACCGAATATGCCGCCGGCGATTCCCCGGATACCATCGTCAAGCGGGCCGACGAGGCGCTCTACGACGCCAAGCGGCGCGGGAAGAACCGCGTCGAGGCCCGGACCCGGTCGCTGTTCCGTGCCCTGATGCGATAGCTCACCCGGCCGGAGTACAATCGCCGCTCCGATTTCGCGTTCGCGACGGAAAGGAGATCGTATGTTCCAAGGCCGAGTCACGGCCGCGCTCGCGCTGGCCGCCCTCGCGGTCGCGGGCCTGGCGACCGCCCGCATCCCGGCGGTCGTCCACGCCCAGGCGAACGCGGGACGCATCACCCTCGCCGAATTCAAGAAACTGCACGATGCCGGCCGGCTCGTGGTCATCGACACGCGCGACGCGCAGTCCTATCGTCTCGGCCACATTCCGGGAGCCTTGCTCGTGCCGCAGGGCGCGGTGCCGGCCCGGCTGGCCGAACTCAAGGCCGCCGGCAAGCCCGTCGTGGCCTATTGTGCTTGACCCAACGAGGAGACGAGCGCCCGTGCGGCGCTCATGCTGGCGCAGGGCGGGGTCAGGGACGTGCGCGCGCTGCTGGGCGGCTGGCTCGGCTGGGTGCAGGCAGGCTACCCGGTGAAGACCGGCGACGCGCCCTGAGCGGTGTGATGGAGGGGGCCCGGCTGGCGCCGGGCCCCAGGCCCCAGGCCCCAAGCCCCAAGAGGTTCCCATGATCGTTGGACTGATGGTTGGCCGTGAGTACAGCTTTCCGCCCGCGTTCATCGACCGCGTCAACCGGCTGGGCGCGCCGCACGGCATCACCGCCGAGTTCGTGAAGCTGGGCGGAACGCGGATGGGCGAGGCCGCCCGCTACCGCGTGATCGTCGACCGCATCTCGCACGAGGTGGAGTACTACCGCGGCTACCTGAAGCATGCCGCACTGCAGGGCACCTACTGCATCAACAACCCGTTCTGGTGGACGGCCGACGACAAGTTCTTCAACTACGCCGTCGCCTCCAGGCTCGGCCTGGCCATTCCGCGGACCGTCCTGCTGCCGCAGAAGGGCTACCCGGCCGACGTCGACATCCTGCCGGAGTCCCTGCGGAACCTGGGGTATCCGGTGGCGTGGGAGGCCCTGCTCGATTACGTCGGGCGGCCGGCCATCCTGAAGCCGTTCTCGGGCGGGGGCTGGAAGCACGTCTACAAGGTGCACGACGTCGAGGAACTGATCGCGGCCTACGACGGCACGTCACCCTACTGCATGACGCTGCAGCAGTTCATCGACTTCGACCAGTACGTGCGCTGCTTCACCTTCGGCAAGACCGACATCACGCCCGTCCGCTACGACGTGCGGGAGCGGCGGTATCACGTCGATCACCAGTACCTGTCGCCCGAGGTGGGCGAGCGGGTGGTGCGCGACGCGCAGACGATCAACCAGGCGCTCGGCTACGAGATGAACACCATCGAGTTCGCCATCAAGGATGGTGTGCCCTACGCGATCGACTTCCTCAACCCGGCGCCCGATTTCGAGCGCGACCGGATCACCGACCACTACTTCGAGCTCGTCCTCGACAGGATGTCGAGGCTCGTGATCGATCGGGCGCTCAACGGCGAGCGATCCGGGCCGTGGCCGCGCTGGGAGCAGATGCTGGGCCAGCCCGGCGTGGCCGGCTTCGTCGGCCAGCCGGCCGCGCAGTGATCGGGGGCGAGGTGGCTACCGCCATCGATACCTGGCACGGACTGCTGCGGCCCGACGTCGAGCTGGGAGAGGCGCACTGGCTGGCGCTGGCCGCCCGCATGCGCGAGGCGAAGCTCACCTTCGGCGATCGCCTGAACTGCCCGTTCCTGCGGCCGTTCTTCCTGTCGGAGGAGGATGCCGCACGCATCGCCCATGCCTCGGAGACGATCGCGGGCGTCGGCGAGACGGTGGTGGCGGCCGCGGTCTCCTCGATGCCGGACCTGCTCGACGCCGTGGGGCTCAACGAGGCCGAGCGGCGGCTGGTGGCCATCGACCCGGGCTACCCGCGCGCCAGCACCTCGTCGCGCGTCGACGCGTTCCTGCTGCCGGAGACGCTGGCCTTCGCCGAGTACAACGCCGAGGCGCCGGCCGGGCTCGGCTACACCGAGAACCTCGCCGAGATCTTCGACACGCTGCCGATCATGGCGCGCTTCCGCGAGCGGTTCGCCGCGCGCTACCACCGCCTCGGCGAGGGCATCCTGGAGGCGCTGCTGGCGAGCTACCGCGAGTGGGGCGGCACGGCCTCGCCGCCACAGGTGCTGATCACCGACTGGCGCGAGGTGCCCACCTGGAACGAGTTCCTGATCCTCCAGGCGCGCTTCGAGGGCCTCGGGGTGCCGACCGTCGTGGCCGATCCCCGCGATCTCGAGTTCGATGGGCGACAGCTCACGGCCGGCGGGCGGCGCATCGATCTCGTCTACCGCCGCGTGCTGATCAACGACATCGTCGCGCGCCCGGACGACTGCCGCGCGCTCGTCGAGGCCTGCCGCGCCGGCGCCGTGTGCATGGCCAACAGCCTCCGATGCAAGATCCCTCACAAGAAGGCGTTCTTCGCGGTGCTCACCGACGAGCGTTACGCGGCGCTGTTCACCGGCGAGCAGCGCGCCGTGATCGCGGCCTGCGTGCCGTGGACGCGCGTGGTCGCCGACGTGCCCGTCACCGCCGGCGGGCGTCGTACCGGCCTGCTCGATTTCGTGCGGCGCGACCGCGAGACCTTCGTGCTCAAGCCCTCCGACGAGTATGGCGGTACCGGCGTCACCCTCGGATGGGAGACGAGCCCGGGCGACTGGGACGATGCCATCCAGCGGGCCCTGGCCTCGCCCGCGCCCTGGATCGCGCAGCGCCGCATCCCGGTGCGACGCGAGGTGTTCCCGATCGTCGAGACCCCGTTCCGCGTCGTGATGCGCGAGATGCTCGTCGACTTCGCGCCCTACCTGTTCCGCGGCAGGGTGGCCGGCTTCCTCACGCGACTCAGCGCCACCGGGCTCGCCAACGTGACATCGGGGGGCGGGCAGGTGCCGTCCTTCGTCGTATCGGCCCTGCCGGGGAGTGGCGAGTGAGGCGGCCAGCCGCTTTTCGCGTTTGAGGTTCGAGCCGCGCCATGCCCTTCGACTGCCAGTACCGCGTCACGCACGGGCCCGGGGCGTGCCTCGTCTCGTGCCCGACGCGCGTCGGGCCGGGAGGGTTCCTGTTCGCGCGGGTGGAGCGGCCGGGCGACCTGCCACCGGCCGATCCGAGCCTGATCGACATCGCCCTGCTCGACATGCACCACGGCTGGCCCAACCTGGGGCACGACTGCCTCGTGCACGCGGTGCAGAACGCCGTGTGCGACATGCGGCCGCTGCTGGCGCGTGCGGGGCTCTCGGTGCGGGTGCTGTCCTACGAGGTGCGGCAGGGGCACATGATCCCCGAGCCGCCCGGCGGTCGCCACACCATCTACCTGGGTACCGGCGGGCCGGGACACCTCGATCCGCGGCGCAACGACGGCGTGGATCCCGGATCCCAGGGCATCGTCGAGGATCCCGCGTGGGAGTCGCCGCTGTTCCGGCTCTTCGACGCCATCCTCGCCGACCACACCGCCTCGCTGCTGGCCGTGTGCCACACGTTCGGCGTGATGTGCCGCTGGCTCGGCATCGCCGACGTGCGGTTGCGCGGTCCCGCGAAGGGCGGCAAGAGCGCGGGCATCGTCGAGAACATGCTCACCGGCGAGGCGATGATCCACCCGTGGTTCTCGCGCTTCGCCGCCGAACTGCCCGCCGCTCCCCGGTTTCGCGTCCTCGACAACCGGCTCTACGACCTCGTGCCCGGCCGGCCGCTGCCCGCCGGCGTGACGGCGATCGCCCACGAGACGATCGGACGCGGCGGACCTGCCGGCGAGGCGCTCACGATGATCGACGTCGGCCGGCGGAGCGACGTGGTGCCGCGCGTGCTCGGCGTCAACCACCACCCCGAGGTCGTGAACCGCCAGCGCCAGCTCGTCGTGCTGCGCCAGAAGCTGGCGCGCGGCGGCGTCAGCCCCGAGTGGGCCGAGGAGCGGATGCGAACGCTCGAGCAGCCCATCGAGGACGAGTTCGGCGACCGCCTGCTCTATCTCACATCCAGCTACACGCTGCTGGCGCCGCTGCGCGTGCACCTCTATCGCGAAGCCGGCCGGCGCGCCGCGGCCTTCGGCGTGCCGCTGCTCGACGGGCTCGACGCGCTGCCGCTCACCTACAGCCTCGTCCGCGATGGGTTCGATCCCCGCATGCACCTGACCGCGCCATGATTCCCAAGCCGCCGTTCGCCTCCGATCTCACGCTCGAAGAGGAGCTGGCGACCTTCGAGGCGTTGAAGCCGCGCCTGCAGGACGTGTGGGCGAACATCAACGGGCTGGAGGACTCGCACTGCACCGCCGTCGTGGTGCCGTCGCTCACGCTCGACCAGGATGAACTGCGCAAGCTCGAGGGCGCGAGCTTCTACGAGGAGCGCCTGCTGTTCCTGCTCATCCGGCTGCGCAACCCGCGGGCGCACGTCGTCTACGTGACCTCGCAGCCGCTGCACCCCGTGGTGCTCGAGTACTACCTGCACCTGCTGGCCGGCGTGCCGGCCAGCCACGCGCGCGCCCGGCTCACCATGCTGTGCGCCTTCGACGCCTCGCCGCGGGCGCTCACGCAGAAGATCCTCGAGCGCCCGCGCCTCGTCCAGCGCATCCGCAACGCCATCCCGGATCCCTCGCGCGCCTTCCTGACCGTCTTCAACTCCACGCCGCTCGAGCGCAAGCTGTCGGTGCTGCTCGGCATCCCGCTCAACGGGCTCGATCCCGCCCTCACCTACCACGGCACGAAGTCGGGCAGCCGCCGCGTGTTCCGCGAGGCTGGCGTCCCGCTGCCGGAGGGATTCGAGGACCTGCGTGACGAGCGTGACGTCGAACACGCGCTCGTCGATCTGCGGCGCCGGCGGCCCGGCATCCGGCGCGCCGTCGTGAAGCTCAACGACAGCTTCTCGGGCGAAGGCAACGCCATCTTCACCTATCCGCCGGGAGAGCAGAGCCCGCTCGGGCCGGCGCTGTCAGGCCTGGAGGTGGCCGTCTCCACGGAAACCGTCGATCACTACTTCGAGAAATACCGGCACATGGGCGGCGTCGTCGAGGAGTTCGTCGAGGCGCCCGAGAAGACCTCGCCGTCGGCGCAGTTCCGCACCAGCCCACGGGGCGAGGTCGTGAGCATCTCCACCCACGACCAGATTCTGGGCGGGCGCTCGGGGCAGATCTACCTCGGGTGCAGCTTCCCGGCGCATGACGGCTACCGCATGGCCATCACCGAGATGGGGCAGCGGGTGGGGCACGTGCTGGCCAGCAAGGGCGTGGTGTCGCGTTACGGTGTCGACTTCCTGGCCTTCCGGCACCAGCCCGGCGCGCCGTGGAGCATCGTCGCGCTCGAGATCAACCTGCGGGTCGTGGGCACCACGCACCCCTTCCTCGCCCTGCGGTTCCTCACCGGCGGCGAGCTGGATCCCCACACCGGGCAATTCCTCTCCCTGGGCGGCCGCGCCAAGTTCTACAGGGCCACCGACAACCTGCGGGCCGATCGCTACCGCAGCATCCTGCCGGAGGACCTGATCGACATCGCCACCGACAACGGGCTGCACTACAGTCACCGCACCGAGTCGGGGGTGCTCTTCCACCTGATCGGCGCGCTCTCGGAATACGGCAAGCTCGGGATCACGGCCATCGCCAACAGCCGTGAGGAAGCCGACGCGCTCTACGCCCGCGCGCTCACCCTGCTCGACGCCGAGACGTCGTACGGACAGTGACCGGCGCCAGATCCCGCCTGCCCATGCGCACCGACTATCACCGCTGGTATTCCCACAGGCTCGGCCGCGAACTCGGCATCGTCGTCTACGGCCACTGGGGCCCGCCGCTGCTCACCTTCCCCACCAGCGGCGGTGACGAGTGGGAGATGCAGAACATGGGCATCGTCGGCGCGCTGGCCGATGACATCGAGGCCGGGCGCGTCAAGCTGTTCGCCTGCAACACGAACAGCGGCGACTCGCTCTACAACAAGGCCGCGCACCCGCTGCACCGGAGCTGGATGCTGCGGATGTTCGACGAGTACCTGTGCCAGGAAGTGGCGCCCTTCGTTCGGGCGAACTGCCAGTCGCCTGGCATCGGCCTGAGCGCCGCCGGCATGTCGCTGGGGGCCTTCTATGCCGCCAACGCCGTCCTCAAGCACCCCGACATCTTCAAGCGCTGCTACGCCATCTCCGGGCTGTACGACATGAAGCGCTTCATGGACGGCCAGTACGACGACAACTTCTACTTCAACAACCCGGTCGACTACCTGCCCAACCTCTCCGACGGCTGGTACTGGGAGCACTATCGCTCGTGCGAGATCCACATCGTGACCGGATCGGGTCCCTACGAGGACAAGGGCCCGGCGCTGCGCCTCGCCCAGATCCTTGCCACCAAGCACATCCCGCACTCGCTCGACGATTGGGGACCGCTCGGCGGGCACGACTGGCCGTTCTGGAAGCGCCAGCTGCGTGAGTACATCGGGCGCTGGTGATGCACCAGGCCCCCGCGACGGGACGCGCCCTCCGCAGCCCGTGAACGAGGCGTCGCGCTACCGGAGCCCCTTCAGCAGCTTGAGCAGCTGCTCCACCTGCGCGCGCTCGGGCGCCGACGGCGCCAGGTCGAGGAACCGGCGGAAGTGCACCGCCATCGGGTCGATCCTCTTCAGCCGGTTGTAGGCGAGGCCGGCGTAGTAGTGCGCGTACGCCGACGTTCCGTCGAGCGCGGCGGCGCGGTCGAAGGCCGCGGCCGCCTGGGGCCATTCCTGCCGATCGTTCCGCACCAGGCCGAGCTGGTAGTGCGCGAAGAACAGGTCGGGCGCGAGTTCCGCCGCGCGGGCGGCATGCTCGACGGCCGGCTCCGACGCTCCCTGCGAGAGCGCGACGGCGGCCTGCCGGATTGCGGTCCACGGATCGTCGTCACCGCCGCCGAGCCGCTCGAGCAGGGCCCGGGCCTCGTCGGCGCGGTCGGCACGCAGCAGGGCCTGGGCGGCCCAGTAGATGTCGCCCGGCGGCACCTCGCCTTCCTCCAGCCGCTGCCGCACCTGATCGGCCGCGGCGGCGTACTCGCCGGCCTCGTAGAGCTTCGCAGGTCCGGCCGGAGGCGCCGGCGCCTCCTGGACGGTCAGGGCGAGGGCCGGCCCCGCGATCGTCAGACCGAGCACGAACGACACGACGGTAGAGCACCAGTTGCGCACGATTGCCCTCTCGAGAAGACATTTGGGTGTAGATCGTCCACGCGAGCCATCTGATGAGCAAATGCCGCGCCGGATCCTTCCCGCGCGGATCTCAGTAGCGCCAGCTCTGACGATCGGCGCCGGCCGGCGCCGTCTTCAGCAGCCGATCCAGGATCCGGGGCGCGAACATCTGCGTGTAGCGGAGCCGCGAGATCGCGTTGGGCCGCGTGTGGTCGCCGTTCCAGCAGTGCTCGGCCCGATCGCCGTAGTCCACCTCGCCGCCGTAGGGCGGGTTGCGCGTCTGCTTCAGGAAGTCCTCGACGAGGTACACGGCGTTGTTCAGGTAGTAGTTGTCCATGTCGCCGACGTAGATGTGCAGCTTGCCGGCCAGTTTCCGGCCCAGCCCGCCGTCCCAGTCGCGGCGCAGGATGTAGCCCAGGTCGTAGTGCTCGCGCCAGTGCTCGGCGACGCGGCGATCGATGGCGCCGGTGAGCTTGTCCCAGATCGGCTGCGGGTAGCCATCGGGCCCGACCGGCGAATAGACCGCCTGCCACACGTCCCACTGGCCGCCGGAGCGGCCCCTGGTGCCGAGCACCAGCTCGAGCCGGTTCATGTCACGCACCGTGGTGCTCACGTGGCCGAGGTAGTTGCGGAGGCCGGGTCGGTCGATGTGGCGCCAGGGCCCCTCTACCTGATACGCATTGCGGTCCTCGTAGATGTTCACCGTGGTGTAGGCGCGGAAGTCGATCGGATCGGGACAGGCCGCCCACGCCCCGTTGAACTCGTCCGGATAGAAGATCTGCGCCGCCATCGCCTCCCAGCCGCCGGTGGAGCCGCCGAACATGAAGCGGGCCCAGCCTTCGCCCAGGCCACGGTACTTCCGCTCCAGGTGCGGCAGCAGTTCCCGCACGATGGCCTCGCCGTACGGGCCGATGTTGGCGGAGTCGACGGCGTACGAGTCGTCGTAATACGGGTTGGCGTGCTGGATCTCGACCAGGATGAAGCGCGGGAATCCAGGGCCGGTCCAGTCGCGGTAGAACTGGTAGGCCTGTTCCTGTTCCACCCGGTTGTAGCAGTCGATGCCGAACCGCTCGCTGCGCACGCACGGTAAATCGGGGTCGGGTGGCATTTCGCGGAAGCCGCCCATGGTCCACGAGAAGTGGCCGTGGTCGATCACAATCGGGTACCGCGCCCCGGGATGGCTGTCCCAGCCCTCGGGCAGCAGCACGTGCGCGCCCAGGTGCATCGGCCGGCCCCAGAACCGCGTCAGGCGCTCGCTCTGGATCCGTTCGTGCCTGAGGTACTTCGTCTCCGGCGGATCGGCAATCGCCGGGATCTCGCGATCGAGGACGATCCGCGTTGTCGTGGCGTGGCGGGGATCGAAGTCGATGCGCGCCGGGGTGGAGTAGAGGTTGCCGGGCGCGCGGTTCCACTGCTGGCCCTCACCACGATCCATCGGCAGCTTCACCACGTGCCCGTCCGCGCGCCGGAACGTCTCGTACCTGTGGAGCAGCGCCTGCACCGTGTAGGAGCCGGGCGGCAGATCGATCACGCTGTCGACCGGGTAGCCGAGCACGCTGGCGTCGAAGATCGCCTCGCTTCCTGGCGTCCATCCTTCGACGTCGAGGCCGAAGATCACCTGAGAGCCGGGGCTGTCGGAGATCTGGAATCGCGGCTCGTCGTCGGCGGCGTTCGAGATCATCAGCAGCAGGCGGCCATCGAGGCCGGTCCCGCTGGCGCCGGGCGGAAGCGTGACGCTGAAGCGCGGTGTCCCGACCGGTTCCTGCCGGGCGCCGGACGCCATCGGGGCCGGACCTGGTGCGCCCGCGGCAGCCGATCCGGACAGCGGTCGCCGCGCCAGGCCGAGCGCGAGCGCCGCGCCGGTGGCGACCAACAACCAGGCAGTGAGCGTGACGCGAGGGCGCGACGACATGCGACGGCCTCCCCGGCGTGCCGATGTCGCGCCTGGCTGACGCACCGGGCGTGACGGCACGCCCGCACGCTACCCGCTGCGGGCCACGCTGTCAAACGACGGGAGCACGACGGGAGCACGTCAGGTGGCACGCGCCACGCAGTCAGGGCAGGTCGTCCTGCGACAACGCCCTCCCGGACCCCAGACCGGCAGCCGGCGACGTCAGCTCCCCGCGTCCCCGCCGGCGCCGAACACCTGGTGCGGCGCGCTCCCGGCGATCGCGACGAAGGCGGGCTGCTTGAGCCTCTTCTCGAGGGTGATCGCGTAGAACCGCTGCCGGATCTGCTCGAGTCGGCCCACGACCTGCACGCCGAGCTGACGGCACACGTCGCGCTCGATGATGCTGGCGGCCGCGAAGACGCCGGCGCCTGCCTGTCCCAGTGACTCCAGCAGCGCACCGTCCGCGATCTCGCCGGTGATGCGCGGGCGGATGCCGAGGGCGGAGAAGGCCTGGTCGAGCGCCCAGCGCAGCGAGGTGTCGCTGGCGGGCACCAGCATCGGGGCCTGGTCGAGCGATTTCGGGAACTGCCTGCGGAGCCGCTGCGCGAGCACCCGGGTGCCGAACACGGTGACGTCCGACTCGCCGAGCAGGTGGCTGAAGGCGCGCACGCCGAGGCCCGGGCCCACCGGCGCGTCGGCCAGCACCACGTCGAGCTCGCGCACCGAGAGGGCGGCAAGCAGACGATCGGTCCGGTCCACGCGGCAGACCAGTTGCACGCCCTCCGGCAGCCGCAGCGCGGGCTCGATCAGCCGCCGCGCGATTGACCTCGGCATCCCGTCGGCCACGCCGACCGCCAGCCGGTGTGGCCGTCGGGTCGATCGGTCGTCGAGCGTGTCGATCAGTTCGCGCCCGAGCGCGAAGATCTCCTCCGCGTAGCCAAACACGTGTCGGCCCGCTTCGGTGAGTTCCAGGCGGCGGCCGCTTCGCTCGAAGAGCCTCTCGCCCAGCGTCTCCTCGAGGACGCGGATCTGGCCGCTGACCGTCGGCTGTGTGAGCGAGAGGGCCGCGGCGGCACCGCCGACGCTCCCCACGCGTGCCACCGTCCAGAAATAGAGGAGGTGGTGGTAGTTGAGCCGCCGCATGCGCGCCACTATACATCGCGGGCTGCAGGCGGCAGGCAGGAGGAGGGCCGGTCTGTTCGACACGTCGGCGGACGTCGCCCGGGGGTATGCTTGCCCCCATGGCGCTCACGCTCACGTCTCCGGATTTCGCGCACGAGGCCGACATCCCCGCCCGCTTCACCTGCGAAGGCGACGATGTGTCGCCGGGTCTGCGCTGGAGCGGCGTCCCCGCCGGCGCGCGCTCGCTCGCGCTGGTGGTCGACGACCCGGACGCGCCCGATCCCGCCGCGCCGCGCCGCGTGTGGGTCCACTGGCTGCTCTACAACCTGCCTGCCGCCGACGGTGATCTCGCCACGGCCATTCCGTCGCGGATGCTGCCCGGGCACACCCTGTCGGGCAGCAACGACTGGGGACGGACCGGCTACGGTGGCCCCTGTCCACCCATCGGCCGGCACCGCTACTTCTTCCGGCTGTTCGCGCTCGACGTGATGCTGCCCGATCTGCACCGGCCGGCGCGGGCGCAACTCGACGCCGCCATGGCCGGGCACGTGCTCGAGACGGCGGTGCTGATGGGCCGTTACCAGAAGACGGGGCGCTGACGCCCCAGAGTGGTGTCGATGCCGCCGGCGGCCTCGGGGCGGGGCGTGTCGCCCATCCGCTGCGGGGAGCCCTGTCGCGCCGGAACGCCTGCGCCTGACGTAGAATCGCCGCGATGTCCGCCCCGCCGCCTCTCGTGGGCCTGATCATGGGCAGCGTCTCCGACTGGGAGACGATGGCGCACGCGGCCGAGGTGCTCGACCGCTTCCGCGTGCCGCACGAACGCCGCGTCGTCTCGGCGCACCGGACGCCGCGCTGGATGACCGAGTACGCCGAATCGGCCGAAGGCCGCGGCCTCGAGGTGATCGTCGCGGCCGCCGGGGGCGCGGCGCACCTGCCGGGCATGGTGGCGGCCCATACGCTGCTGCCGGTGATCGGCGTGCCGGTGCAGAGCCGGGCCCTCAACGGCCTCGATTCGCTGCTGTCGATCGTGCAGATGCCAGGCGGCGTCCCCGTCGCCACGATGGCCATCGGCACGGCCGGGGCCACCAACGCGGGCCTGCTCGCCGTCGCCATGCTCGCGGTGCGGCGTCCGGAGTTGCGCGAACGGCTGCGCGCGTTCCGCGACGAGCAGGCCGGCAAGGTGCTGCGCGACGTCCTCCCGTGAGCGGCCCCGTGCTGCCCGGCGCCACGCTGGGCGTGCTCGGCAGCGGCCAGCTCGGCCGCATGTTCGCACTCGCCGCCCGCGCGATGGGCTATCGCGTCCACGTCTACTCGCCCGATCGCGGTTCGCCGGCGGGGCAGGTCGCCGATCGCGAGATGACGGCCAGCTACGACGACCTCGAAGCCGTGGCGTCCTTCGCGGACGGCGTCGATGCCCTCACGTTCGAGTTCGAGAACGTGCCCGCCGCCACGGTGGAGGCGGCCGCCCGCCGCACGAGGGTGCGGCCCTCGGGCCACGTCCTGCACGTCACCCAGCAGCGCGCGCGGGAGAAGACGTTCCTGCGGGACCACGGCCTTCCGGTCACGCCCTTTGCCGTCGCCGGGCAGGCCGGCGACCTGCCGGCGGCGCTTGCGGTCGTCGGCGCGCCGGCGGTGCTGAAGACGGCGCGATGCGGCTACGACGGCAAGGGCCAGGCGCTGGTCCCGGACGAGGCTGGCCTCGAGGCGGCGTGGCGTGCGGTGGGCGGCGGCGAGTGCGTGCTCGAGCGCTTCGTCGCCTTCGAACGCGAGGTGTCGATGGTGGCGGCGCGCGGCGAGGACGGCGCGTTCGCCCACTTCGGCGTGGTGGAGAACCGGCACGCGCGGCACATCCTCGACCTCACCCTCGCGCCGGCAGGGGTGCCCGACGCGGTGGCGGTCGAGGCCGAGGCGCTCACGCGCGCCGTGATGGAGGCGCTCGACGTGGTCGGCGTGCTGTGCGTCGAGTACTTCCTCACCGCCGACGGCACACTGCTGATCAACGAGCTGGCGCCGCGCCCGCACAACTCGGGTCATTTCACGGTGGACGCCTGTGTCACGAGCCAGTTCGAGCAGCAGGTGCGCGCCACCTGCGGTCTGCCGCTGGGCGCCACGCGCCAGCACTCGCCGGCGGCGATGGCGAACCTGCTCGGCGACCTCTGGGACGGCGGCGAGCCCGACTGGGCGGTCGCGTGCGCGTTTCCCGGCGTGAAGCTCCACCTCTACGGGAAGTCCGAGGCCCGCCCGGGCCGCAAGATGGGGCACCTGACCGCGCTGGGGGCCACGCGCGAAGAGGCGCTGCGCGACGCCCTCGCGGCGAGGGCCGCGCTCGCCGGCCGGCATCACGCCTGGTGAGCCACCACGCCCGGGCGCACGGCAGGCCGTCCCGGACACCGGCCCGAAGTCGCGTGTCGAAGCGCTTCGCCGGATTTGCGCCCATTTTCGCTCCCGCCCGTCCTACAGCCCGACCGAACCGCCGGCCGCACCACGGAGCCCCCTCCAGGCGGGGCACTCGCGATGTCCGTTTCCGTCGAGCTGCCGTATACTCTGGGACTTGGCTGTCGGGGGACCTCATGGGCAGGGCGCCCCGGGCGATTCCGGTCATCAATCGGTCGCCGCCGCATCCCAAAGGGAGGGAGTTTCGATGTCCTTGTACGCTGCCTCGATGGCGGCAGTCAGCTCCGTACGCCGGTGCACCCGTCTCGGGCGCCTTGGCGCCGTGACACTGGCCGCGCTGCTCCTGGCTGGTTCGTCGTATACGTTCGCGCAGTCCCAGGCTATCAACGGTACCATCGAGGGTACCATCGCCGATAGTTCAGGTGGCGTCCTTCCGGGCGTCACCGTCACGGTGACCAACCTCGAGACGGGCGCGGCGAGCACGGTCGTCACCAACGAGAGCGGCCTGTACCGGGCGCCGCTGCTGCCGCTGGGCAGCTACCGTGTGTCGGCCGAGCTCGACGGGTTCAAGAAGTTCGAGCGCACGGGCGTCCAGATCCGCGCCGGGCAGACGGCGGTCGTCGACATCAGCATGGAGGTGGGCGCGCTCACCGAGGTGGTGTCGGTCACGGCCGAGACGCCGGTGGTCGACGTGGGGCGCATCGACCAGGGCCGCACGCTCGACGAGCGCGAGATCAAGGAGCTGCCGCTCACCTCGCGCAATCCCTACAACTTCGCGCTGCTGCAGCCGGGCGTCGTCGGCTTCGAGACGCAGGAGTTCGGCGTGCCGCGCATCACGGCCAACGGCGCGCTGCTGCGCGTCAACTACCAGATCGACGGCAACGACAACACGCAGAAGGACCGCGCCGGCCTGCGGCAGATGCCGATGTCGGAGGTGATGATTCGTGAGGTGAAGATCGTCACCACGGGCTACGCGCCCGAGTTCGGCCAGACGATGGGTCTGATCTACAACGCGATCACGCCGTCGGGCACCAACCGCGTGAAGGGGCAGGGCAGCTACCGGTTCCAGCGCGACGCGTTTGCGTCGATGCCGTTCTTCGCGCCGGCGGGCCGGGCCAAGCCGCCGGTGAAGGTCGACCTGTTCACCGTGGATCTCGGCGGTCCGATCGTGAAGGACAAGACGCACTTCTTCGGCGGGTTCGAGCGGACGAAGCGCGACCTGTCGGGTGGCCGCGTCATCACGATCTCGGCCGCCAACCAGGCGGCGCTGGGGCTCAACGAGCCTGGGTACATGCCCGCGGTCGGTGACACCAAGTTCTTCATCGGCAAGATCGACCATCAGTTGACCGGCACCAACCGACTGACGGTGCGGTACATCTTCTTCGACAACTTCATCACGAACAACGTCGGCGGCGGCCTCACGTCGGTTCAGCGCGGCACCGACTTCACCGATCGGCAGCACTCCTTCGCCACGCAGCTGGTGAGCACGTTCGGCACCAACCTGCTGAACGAGCTGCGCGTGCAGTATGCGACGCGCGAGCAGGGCCGCACGCCCGGGTCCCAGGCCGGGACGGGACCGGCGATCAACATCTCGGGCGTCGCCAACATGGGCGGACCGATCGCGTCGGCATCGGACGCGGGCTTTGGTTTCACGCAGAAGATCTTCCAGGTCGTCGACAACCTGACGTTCATCAGCGGCGATCACTCCTACAAGGTCGGGTTCAGCTTCCAGAACGTGAAGGACACGCGGACCACGCCGCAGTACCAGTCCTATACGTTCCCCTCGGTTGCTGCGTACCTGGCGGCCAAGAGCGGCGCCAACCCGTTCGCCTACTCCAGCTTCACGCAGTACTTTGGTCAACCCGGCCTCGACTACAACACGAACATGCTGGCGCTGTTCGCGCAGGACGACTGGCGGCTGTCGCGCAACCTGAAGCTGCTCTACGGCCTGCGGTACGACGTCTACTCGCCGCCCGACGCGGTGAGCAGCGCGCCGGTGGAGACCTCGCGCAGCTTCAAGAAGGACAACAACAACATCCAGCCGCGCGTCGGCATGGTGTGGAACGTCACCAGCGACCAGCGCACGGTGGTCCGCGCCAACAGCGGCCTGATGTACGACCAGCCGCTGAACGCCATCTACGAGCTGGCGCTGCAGAACGACGGGACCAACGCCCGCGCGGCCGGAACGTTCTCGCCGTCGACCGCCGGTGCGCCTGCGTTCCCCAACGTGCTCTCCGGCGGCTCTGGCGCGCAGCCCAACCTCGCCTGGACGGTCGACCCGAACTTCGCGGTGGCCCGCAGCTGGCAGAACAACGCGCAGTTCGAGCGCGCCATCGGCGACACCTACGGCATCGGCGTCGGCTTCTCCTACGTGAAGTTCTGGAACATGCCGGTCGTGACCAACGTGAACCTCACCGGCCCCATCGGCACGCTGCCCGACGGCCGCCCCGTGTTCAGCACGGCGGTGTCGGCCGCCACGCGTGTCGACCCGCGCTACAACGCGATCAACATGACCCAGGCGATTGGCGAGGGTGACTACAAGGCGATGATGCTCACGCTGACCCGCCGCTTCAGCAAGGGCTTCCAGTTCGACCTCGCCTACACGCTCGGCAAGAGCAGTGACACGGCGCCCATCACCGGCAGCCTGTCGGTGCAGGGAGATGCCGGCCGCAGCGACGTGACCAACCTCGAGCGCGACAAGGGCCCCAACGTGCTCGACCAGCGCCACACCTTCACGGGCAGCATCGTGGCGCAGCCGACCTTCGACGTGGACGGCGTCGCCGGCGCCATCCTCAACAACAACCAGTTCGGCATCGCCATGCAGTTCGCCAGCGGGATCCCGGTGAACGTGCGCGCCAACCGCGAGCTGAACAACGACGCCACCGCCAGCGACCGCCCGAACGGCGTGGGCCGCAACTCGCTCAACCTGCCGGGCCGCAAGAACGTCGACTTCCGCTACTCGCGCAAGTTCCCGCTGCACTCCACGGTGGACGTGCAGTTCACCGCCGAGGTGAAGAACCTGTTCAACACCGTGCAGACCAGCGGCGTGAACAGCGTCGTGGCCGTCGACACCCTCGGCAACCCGCTGGTTGCCATCCCGTCCAAGGGCGGCGACTTCGCGGCGACCGGTGGCTACGAGCAGCGCCAGTTGCAGCTCGGGTTCCGAGTGACCTTCTGACCCGCAGCTCGGCTGGGTTGAGCAGCCGCGGGCACCGCGGCTTGAGGCTTGGGGCTTGGGGCTTGGATTCCTGTTCACCGGGGCCACGGGTCTCGGGTCCCAAGTCGATAGCCACTCGAGCCGGAGAAGTCGTGCACGGGCGCGATTTGTGAGGCAAGACCACGAGGCGGCCCGGACATCCCGGGCCGCCTCGTGTCGTTTGTGGAGTTCAGCACTACCAGAGACTGCTCAATTCTGATCGAGAGGTTCGCACTCATGATGAAGCGACTCGCGTTCGCGCTCGTCCTCGTGGCGGGCGTTTCCGTGTCGGTTCCAACCGGCGGCCAGATGCGCGTCACGCCGGTGACCGACCAGCAGGGCGAGGAGGCCGTCGGCCTGCTGCTCCGCCAGCTCAACTCGGTGGGCACGTTCCTCATGACCACCGCCCACCCTGACGACGAGAACAACGGCCTGCTCGCGTCGCTGCGCTTCGGCCAGGGCATGCGCACCGTGCTGCTCACGCAGACGCGCGGCAACGGCGGCCAGAACGAGATCGGCCCCGAGCTGTTCGAGGATCTCGCCGTCCTGCGCACCGAGGAACTCGCCGCCGCGCACCGCTTCGACGGCGCCGAGCAGTTCTTCGGGCGATCCATCGATTTCGGCTACTCCTTCAGCGTCGAGGAGACGCTCGACAAATGGGGGCACCAGGAGGCGCTCTCCGACTTCGTGCGCATGATCCGCACGGTGCGGCCCGACGTGATCACCGGCTTCATCTGGGGCGGTGACGGCGGCGGCCAGCACCACCAGACGACGTCCAAGCTCACCGTCGAGGCCTTCCGTGCCGCGGCCGACCCGACGAAGTTCCCGGAGCAGATCAGGGAGGGCCTGAGGCCCTGGCAGGCGAAGAAGGTGTACGTCACCTATCGGTTCATGCAGATGGGCAACCAACCGCAGGCACCCATCCCGGCCGGCGAGCGCATCGTGACGGTCGGCTCGGCCAGCTACGATCCGCTGCTGGGCCGCACCTACGCCGAGGTCGGTGCCGAGGCGCGCAGCATGCACAAGTGCCAGGGCATGAGCCAACTGCTCATGCTCCCCGGCCAGGACGCCATCGTCCGCTACAAGCTGATCGACAGCGTGGTGCCCGGCAGCCTGGAGAGCGACGAGACCTCGCTCTTCGAGGGCGTGGACGTGAGCTTCCGGAACCTGCCGGGTTACGCCGGCGCCAACCCACCGGCCGCGCTGAAGGCCGGCGTGGACGCGATTGCCGGCGAGGTGGACGCGGCGAAGGCGGCCCTCGACGGGCAGGGCGTGGCCGCCGCGGCCGCGCCGCTCGCCCGCGGCCTTGCGGCCACGCGCGACCTGATCGGCAGGCTCGGCGCCATGGGTCTCGACGAGACCGGCCGCTTCGAGGTGGAGTTCCGCCTCGCGCAGAAGCAGCGCCAGTTCGAGCAGGCCCTGCTCGCCGCGCACGGCGTGCGCGTCGAGGCCCTTGCCGACGATGGGGTGGTGGTGCCGGGACAGCCCGTCAAGCTGACGCTGCGCGTCGCCAACCGTGGTGGAGAGACCGTCGAGGTGAAGGCGGCGCGCATCGCCGGCTTCTCCGGACAGGCCGCCTGCGAGGCCGGGACCACCGTGTCGAACAGGGCCTGGGCCTGCGACGCGACGCTCACCGTGCCCGCCGACGAGCGGTTCAGCACGCCCTATTTCACGCCCCGCGACGACAGCAAGCGATACGACTTCGATCCCACGGTGCCCTTCGGCGTGCCCGCCCGTCCCACCCCGTTCCGCGTGACCTACGACCTGGTGGCCTCGGGTCAGGCGGTGGCCTTCGACGTCCCCGTGAACTACCGCTATGGGACCAGCCTGTTCGAGGGCGAGAAGCGCATGGAACTGCAGGTGGTGCCGGCCTTTGCCGTCGCGGTGGATCCCGCGATCGCCGTCTTCCCGATCGGCGCCGTGCCCGTGCCCGCGCGGGCAGCCGCAACCCCCGCCACACGGGAGATTCGGGTGACGGTGACCAACGGCACCAAGGGCGCCGCCCAGGCCGTGACGACGCTCGACGTCCCGGCGGGCTGGAGCGTGACGCCCGTCAGCGCGCCCGTGAAGTTCGCGCGGGAGGACGAGCGCGTCACCGTGCGGTTCACCGTGACCGCCTCGGCGCAGGCCCGGCCCGGCCATGCCACGATCAAGGCGAAGGCGACCAGCGCCGGCCTCACCTACGACCAGACCGTACAGGTGGTCGAGTATCCGCACATCCACCGCCGGCATGTCGTGAAGCCCGCCGAGGTGGCCGTCCGCGCCCTCGACGTGAGGACGGCGCCGCACCTGACCATCGGCTACGTGATGGGCGTGGGTGACGAGGTGCCGCAGGCGCTCGTGCAGCTCGGGGCGAAGGTGGAACTGCTGGACGCCGACGCGCTGGCGTGGGGCGACCTCTCGCGCTACGACGTGGTGATGACCGGCGTGCGGGCCTACGAGCGCCGCGAGGATCTGCGCGCCAACAACCAGCGGCTGCTCGACTACGCCGCCGCCGGCGGCACCGTGATCGTCAACTACAACAAGCTCGGGTTCAACGCGGCGCAGTACGGGCCGTACCCCGTCAAGGTGGGATCGGGTCGCGTCACGGAGGAGACGGCGCCCATTCGCATCCTCGCGCCGGACCATCCCGTGTTCAACACGCCGAACACGATCACCGACGCCACGTGGGCCAACTGGGTGCAGGAGCGCGGCCTCTATTTCCTCGGCGAGCGCGATCCGAAGTACGTGGACCTGCTCGAGACGGAGGATCCCTTCGACTACAACAAGGGCCCGAAGCGGGGTGTCCTCGTCGAGGCGAAGGTCGGTCAGGGACGCTGGATCTACGTCGGGCTGGGCCTCTGGCGGCAGTTGCCGGCGGGCACCGACGGCGCCTACACGCTGATGGCGAACCTGATCAGCCTCGGCAAGGCGCCCGGGGTGAAGGAATCGGCGGCCCCGTAGCGCCCCCCCGTGGGGAAACGCACCCGGCGCCGCGGCCTCCGTCGCGGCGGATGAGGACACACGGCCGGCACTTCCGTCGCGGGGTGCCGGCCGGTCGTGTATCAGGGCCGCCGGAACCCCACGCCCTGACAGGACCGTCCGCCGGATTGCCTTCAGACAGGTCGGGTCGTGCGCGGAATGCGCGCACCGAGGCCGCCCAGGCAACGCTCCCGGAAGAATGATCTGGTCGCCGGGCGACCGTCGAGGTTACGCTTGGGCGTACCCACTGCCGGATCGTCGGCGACTCCCGGGGCGTGTGACCGGATGAGGCGTGTCATGGCCAGGCGCGACCAGTTCATCGAACACCTGCTGCGGCGTGCGGGGTTCGGCGGCTCACCGGAGGAAGTCGATACGTTCGCCGAGATGGGCTTCTCGGGAACGCTCCAGCACCTGCTCGACTTCGAGCGTGTGCCCGACGATGTCGACGCCCTCATTGGCCGGCCCGAGTACGTCGGGGTCACCGTCCGGGGCCAATTCCTGCCCGACCGCAACATCACCGACGCCCGGCAGCGCTGGCTCTTCCGCCTGATCCACACCCGCCGGCCGCTGGTCGAGAAGATGGCGCTCTACTGGCACCATCACTTCGCCACTGCCTACGGCAAGATCGCGGGTGCGGTCGGCAGCGAGGAGGGCGCGCGCCTGATGGCGGCCAGGCCCGGCGACGATCCCGGCCGCGTGCGCGGCCATCTGGAGCTGCTCAGGCAGTATGCGCTGGGCAACTTCCGAGATCTGCTCGTCGAGATCGCGAAGGACGTCGCGATGCTCTACTGGCTGGACGGCCGCAACAACGTGCGGACGAGACCTCAGGAGAACTTCGCGCGCGAGCTGATGGAGCTCTTCACCTTCGGCGTGGGCTTCTACACGGAGAGCGACGTGGCGGCCGGCGCCCGCGTCTTCACCGGGTGGAACACGCGGCGGGTGACCGGGCCCGGCGGCACCACGGATCCGGCCACGCACTACGAGTTCTTCTACAACGCCGCGCAGCACGACACGGGGGCCAAGGCCTTCAGCTTCCCGATCTATCCCGACGGATCGCGCACGATTCCGGCCCGCAGCGACGGCCTGCAGGACGGGCTCGATTTCATCGCCGCCTGCGTGCGGCATCCCGAAACCGGACGCCGCCTGGCGCGCCGTCTCTACGGGTTCTTCGTGAGCGAGCTGCAGCCCCCGCCAGACGATTTCGTGTCGTCGATTGCCGGCGTGTTCGCCAGCAGCGGCTACGACATGCGCGCGGTGGTGCGCGCCATCCTCACCTCGGCGCACTTCCTCGACGGCAGCGCCAGGTTCGCGCGCTACTCGTGGCCCGTCGAGTTCGTGGTGCGGGCGATCAAGGAAGTCGGCTGGTCGGGCTATTCGGTGAACAGCGCGCTGACGCCGCTCGCCAACATGGGCCAGCAGCTGTTCGAACCTCCCGACGTGAACGGGTGGGAAACGGGGCGCTACTGGTTCTCGAGCGGTCGCACGCTGGCCCGCATGAACTTCGCGGCGTCGCTCGTGGCCAGTCAGCGCACCGTGCTGCGCGACGAGGCGAAGCCGTTCGCGCGCACCGCCCGATCCACCCTGTCCTACGTGCTCGATCGCCTCTCGGCGATGCCGTTCGAGAGTGGGCCGCTCGCCGAACTGATGGCCTATCTGGAAGCCGGCGGGGCCTGGAGCGGATCGGACGCCGCGCTGCTGGTGAAGGTGCCCGGCCTGGCGCACTTGGTCCTGGCCTCGTCCGAATACCAGTTCGTGTGAGGCACCCATGCGAGAGCGACCGACCATGACCCTCACCCGCAGGCAGTTCGTGCGCGGCGGCGTCGCTGCCTTCACCCTGGGCTTCGGCGCGCCCCGGCTGCTGTCGGACCTCGCCTTTGCCCAGGGCGCCTCCTCCCGTGTGCTGGTCGTGCTCTACCTCGCGGGCGGCAACGACTCGCTGAGCATGGTGATCCCTTACAGCGACCCGCAGTACCACGCGCGCCGGCCGACCATCGCCGTGCCCGCCGCCAGCGCGCTGCAGATCGGGTCGGATGCCGCGGGACGCAACATCGGCCTGCACCCCAGGCTCACCGGACTGAAGGACGTCTTCGAGTCGGGTCACCTGACCGTCGTGCAGCGCACCGGCTACCCGAACCAGAGCCGCTCGCACTTCCTCGGCACCGACATCTGGTCGACCGGCGATCCGGGCAACCCGCAGGGCCCCGGCTGGATCGGGCGCTTCCTCGACCTGCAGCCCTCACCGGTGGATCCGCTGGTGGGCTGGAACACGGCGAGTGAGACGCCGCGCGTGCTGCAGGCGCGCGGGGTGGACGTCCCGGCCATCCCGAGCGTGGGCAGCTACGTGTTCTCGAGCCCCAACGGCGGCATCGAGGCGCAGCGGTCCCGCGCGGCCGCCACCCGCATCGCGTCCCACGTGCCCCTGGATCGCCCGCACCTCGCGCTGGTCAACGCCACGGTGAACTCGGCGATGGCCACCCTCGATCGGGTGGCCGCCGTTGGTCGCTACGTCCCCAGCGTGACCTATCCCACGACGGGACTCGGGCAGGCCTTCCGCGCGATTGCGGGCGCCATCGTCGGCGACGTGGGCACGAAGGTGTTCTGGGTGCAGACAGGGGGCTTCGACACGCACGCCGGCCAGGGCGTGAACCTCGCCAGCGGCGGCTACTACCGCCTCATGGAGACCGTCGACGCGGCGCTGTCGGCCTTCCATGCCGACCTGCGGAACCAGGGCGCGCTGCAGGACACGCTGGTGCTGCAGTTCTCCGAGTTCGGCCGCCGGATCTCGGAGAACGGCAGCGCCGGCACCGATCACGGTGCAGCGAGCGCGATGCTGCTGCTCGGCGGGCGCGTGCGCGGCGGCATCGTCGGCACGGCGCCCGATCTCAGGCCCACGCCCGACAATCCCACCCTCGAGAACAGCGGCGGGGACGTGGCGATGGAGACCGATTTCCGCAGCGTCTACGCCGAGGCGATCGACAAGTGGCTGGGCGCCTCGTCGGTGACGCTGCTCGGCGGCGATTTCAGGAACCCGGCGCTGCGGCTGCTGTGAGGCGCCGGCCTCAGGCGGATTGATCGCGGACCGAGCCGGCGCCCTGCGATCCGGCTGGAGCCCGATCCCCGCGCCCCGACGGAGGCGCCGCCAGCCCGTGCCGCAGCACGTCGGCGATGACCGCCACCATCTCGCGAGTGTCCTTCCCGAAGTGGTTCGGGACGCCGAAGAGCACCTCGACGGCGAAGTAGTTCATGAAGAAGCGCGTGGCCAGCATGAGCCCCACGCCGAGGCTCACGCCGTCGCGCAGCCGCGCCTGCAGCGCGTGCCGGTTCGGCTGCTGCGCGGCGAACCGCTCGAAGCGGTCCGACATGTCGGCGTAGAACTTCTGGATGTGCCTGCCCTCGAACTCGACCACATCGACGTAGATCAGCGCGACGTGATGCCTGTACTGCACGATCATGTCGCGCGCCGCCTCGCCGATCGTCTCGAGGTTGTCGGGGAACTCTCCCGCGGCGAGCGCGCGATTGTACGGCAGGTCCGGGTTCTCGATGGCGGTCCAGTACTGATCCAGCAGCGCCTTGAAGATCGTGTCCTTGTCGCGGAAGTGGTGATAGACGTTGCCCGTGGACACACCTGCCCGCTCAGCGATTTCGCGAATGCTGGTGGCGCGATAGCCCCGGTGCGAGAACAGCGCCAGTGCGGCGTCCAGGATGTGCGCACGGCTGCGTTCCGATCGCTCGGTCTGGTTCATGCCTCGACTCATGGGGTGCGGCGGCCGTCGGCCGCCCGCCCCGGCTATGGCTGCCACCCGCCCAGGTAGGCCTTGCGCAGCTCGTCCTTCACGACCTTGCCATACGGAGTCCGCGGCAGGGCTTCGACGAACACGAACGCGCGCGGCAGCTTGTGCCTTGCCAGCGACGTCAGCAGGTGCGCGGCCAGCGCCGCCGCGTCGACCGTTCCGCCGGGGGAGCGGACGATGAAAGCCACGCCTACTTCACCCCACGTGTCATGGGGTACGCCCACCACGGCAGCATCGGCGACGCCGGGGTGTGTGGCCAGTGCCGCCTCGATTTCGGCCGGGTACACGTTCACCCCGCCGCTGATGATCATGTCCTTCTGACGGCCGGCGATCGTGAAGAACCCGTCTTCGTCGCACCGGGCAAGATCCCCGGTGTGGAACCACCCGTCCTCGTCGATGGCC